>Ga0210390_10002124_pt1 | contig 17903 bp, 15 predicted proteins | sample IncBWH11OmetaG_FD_161050 | JGI IMG/M metagenome (GOLD analysis project Ga0210390, IMG submission 161050) | Forest soil microbial communities from Barre Woods Harvard Forest LTER site, Petersham, Massachusetts, United States - Inc-BW-H-11-O ... | reverse complement strand
CGTGGCTCGCAACAGCGCGGGGCAGATCGCGGTGGTCGGGGTCGACTCAAACGAGTCGTCGGACGCGACTGCCATACGACTGCTCGCCGCAGCCCATGCCACCTATCCGGTCGCGCTCGACAACAGCGCCACAGTGGCGACGCAGTACCTCATCAACGCGTTGCCGGTGAGCTACTTCGTGAACGCACAAGGCCGGGTGGTGGGCGCCGCGCTCGGCCCCCAAACCGTCACCTCCCTCGATCGATGGGTGGCGCACCTCGAGGCGCAGCGGTGAGTCGATGAGCGGGCCCGTCGAGACCGAGGGCGGTGCGCCCGTTGCAGGGCTAGGGGGCGGGGACCCTGTGGGCGCGGCGCCGGCACCTTCGGAGCTCGATCGGGCGGCCGCGCTGGAGCAGGGTTCCCCCGGTATCCCCTCGCGTTTCATTTGGTGGGTGCTCGGGGCCGTCCTGGTCTTGAGCCTGGGCGGTTTCGTGGGCGAGCGCGTTATCTCCGCCGTGGGCCTCAACGCGTCGTCGGTGACCACCACGAGCGCGCCCAACCCGGTGCGCGTGTCGCCGAGGGAGACGCCGGCACCACCTGCGTCCGACCGCACACTCGACGCGCCGCTCGCGTCGTTCATGGGTCTGAGCGCGCCGCGCCCGCGGGCCGCCACGCCCTTCAGCGCGACGGACCAGAACGGGCAGCCCGTGTCGCTGTCGTCCCAGCCGGCACGGGTCGTCGTGCTCACATTCTTCAATGCGCCGTGTAACGACATCTGCCCCGTGCTCGCCACGGAGATCACAGAGGCCGACGCGTTCCTCGGTCCGCGAGCGGCCGACGTCGAGTTCATCACGGTGAACACCGATCCGGCGGCTCTGGCGACGGCAGCGGAGTCGCCTGCAGTGAGCGGGACCGCGCTCGGCACGCTGCCCAACTGGCAAATGGTCACGGGACCCCTCGACGCCCTCAATCCGCTCTGGAAAGCGTACGGCGTCTCCATCTCGGTGGACCCCAAAACTGGCGCGGTGGTGCACAACGACGTCATGGACTTCATAGATCCGCAGGGGATCATGCGCTACCGAGCCATGCCCTACGCCGACGAGAGTTCGCTGGGAACCTTCGCCCTCGGCGCCGCGAGCGAGGCCCGCTGGGCCCAGGGCATCGCCACGTACGCCGGAAGGCTCGTCGGCCAATGACGACGACGGAGGAAGCCGTCCCCGACGCGAAGAGGAAGCCGATCTGGGACCGCCACCGGGGGCTGGCGATCGCGGCCGCCGTGCTCGTCATCGCCTTGATCACGGTATTGAGCGACCTTCCGACCTCTACGACACGCGCGAGCGACATCAGCGCGGAGCGCGCCGTGATGTCCGAGGTGAACTCTGACCTCCAACCCTGCGCCTATTCCATCAAGCAGGCCCTCGGCATATGGTCCCTCGAGACGAACCACCGGCTAACCCCGTCGGACCGCGCCCCAACGCCAGGCCTCTTGAGCGACGACCAGTCAGCGTGCTCGTTCACCAATGAGGGCATCTACGACCTCACCAACAACATCGATACGCCAGGGACGGCGGCCGGCAAGCAGCTGGGCAACTTGGTCGCGACGGCCACGCTGTGGGTCACATCCGATGCGCTTCAATCGATCGAAGACGTGCAGAGGCTGTTGGCGGACCCCAAAGACACCGCGGCGGCGCGCAACCTCTCGAAGGAGGAGGGCCTGCTTGCTTCGGATCGGCGCACCGCCCTCGCGGAAGAGAACGCCGCGGACCGTGACCTCGAGACACGGCTGCCATCCGTGGACCTGCCTTCTCTGAGCCCCACGACCTCGTCGGATCTTCCTTCACTGGGCTGAGTTCAAGGCGCGGGCGACGCGTCTCCCCGCTTTGGTGTCAACGGAGAGGTGCCCCGGCGGCGCTCGGCCCGAGCGAGCGTCTGCAGCTCTGAATCCGGATCCTCCTCCGACTGAAGCCACGCGAGCGCGTTCCAGAAGATGACGGGCACGAACGTGACCGCAGCCACGGCCCACAGGACGGCCGTCGCGATTTGCTGGTCGGCTGCAGCGCTCAGGCCCCCGGCTACGTGCGAGAAGTTTCGGTAGAAACCGCGGTTCGACAACCCGGTGACGTAGGCGAGGATCCAGAACGCCCACATGGAGAGGGCGCCGAGCACCGCCCTGCGCAGGTGTCCCGAACGCGGAACGAGCGGGGGGGAGGGCACCAGTTCGAGCCAGAGCCCGAGACCGAAGACGAGCAAAAGTCCCCCTTCGACGATGGCTAACCAGCCGTGGGCGGCGAGGGTGCTCACCGCGCCGGGCGTGTGCCACGCGATGGCCACGCCGAGGTCGCAAACGATGTAGGCCAGAGACCAGGGCAGCTCTCGATGACGTCGCCGACGATCGGCCAACCGGTCGATCGGACGAGCCCGCTCCCCGGGCGTCCCAGTGCCGGCCAGGCCGAGAAGGCGCCACGGGGCCCCGAGAGCGACGAGTGCCGGCACACCGATACCGAGCAGTGCGAACTGCAGCGTTGCCACGTACTCGACACGTCGCGCCAGCGTGCCGAGTGGAGGGACCAGGACGAGGACTGCGATGATCACGGCCGCCAGCAGGCAGGCAATGCGCCAGTTCGTGTGTGGGTGGGGCCGCCCGTCGGCAGCCCCCTCGCTCATTGTGACGAACGGCGCTTGGTCGGCCGACGTACGAAGAAGCCCCAGAGACACACGACCGTGAGGGTCCCGATCGGGATGGCGAAAGTCAGAGCCTGAGTGCCGGCGAGGTCAGCAACGATCATGAACACCCTCCTCGCGTCTCAGATGACATAGAAGAGTAGCCAGAAGATCGTCGCCAGCAACGCAATGAAGCCCCAGAAATAGGTGCACCCGTTCAGGTTGACCCGGAGCAGACGGGCCACCGGCAAGGTCGAGTTTGGTGCGCCGCCGTCCTGCGCCATGGCTCTGCGCAGTCGTAGCTCGCGGGCGAGGATGGTCTCGATCCAGTAGGTCCCGCTCAGAATGAGGAGGATGTTCATCGCCCCCCACGCGATGAAACATGAGGCGTAGCCGCTCGAAGCCGGGAAGAAAGGCAACTGAGTGAGCTGCCAGATCTGGAGCCCGACGGCGAGGAGGCCACCGGCGACGGCCGTCCACCCCGCCACCTGCCAGTCCAGTGTCTCGTTGATGCGAAAGCGTCGTTCTCCGAATTGGACGAGGAGAGCACTTGCGACCGTGACGGCGAAGATCGCGGCACCGATATCGGTCGGTGCGGTGATCCCTCCTGGTCGCCACAGGCCCTCGTTGTTCGCCGACCGGAGGTAGAAGTACGCGAAGGCCAGCGCGGCAAAGCCAAAAGCGAAGATGCCTATCAGCAGGCGGCTACCCGTCCAGAGCGCACCCTCCTGGGCACGCAGCTCGAACGCGATCTCTTCGGGCGTCTCGTGGAGCTGGGGGAAGCTTTCGAACCGCTGGTTTTCGACGGGTTGCTGTGCCATGGCCCCCTCGCTCACGTGATCGGCGGACGTGGATCACCGTCGCCCGTCCCAGTCTCGAGGTCGTCGGAGCTGACCGACCCAGCCGGCGCCCCCACCGATGCCATGACTCGTCCCAGGTCCGCGACAGGCGGTGCGCCCAGCTCCCCGTAATGGTAGGGGTCGTTCGTGATCACGGGGATGTGCTCGAAGTTGTACCAAGGCACCGGGGTGGGTGTCTGCCACTCGAGGCCCAGAGAGTTCCAGGGGTTCTCGGGCGCCGGGTGCGGCGTGAGATAAATCGACCAGATGAAATTGATGATGAAGATCAGGAACGACGCGCCCAGACAGTAGGCGCTGAAGCTTGCGATGTCGTTGAGCGTCTGCAGATTGGTGGCGTACTCGAACACACGTCGGGGCTGGCCCAAGATCCCAATCAAGAACATGGGGAAGAACGTGAGGTTGAAGAAGATGAACATGGTCCAGAAGTGCAGTTTGCTCAGTTTTCGGTTCATCGTCTTGCCCGTGATCTTGGGGAACCAGTAGTAGAAGCCGGCGAATAAGGCGAAGATCAGGCCACCCATGATCGTGTAGTGGAAGTGGGCGAGGACGAAGAAACTGCCGTGCACGGTGACATTCACGGGGACATCAGAAAGGAAGACCCCGGTCACGCCTCCGATCAAGAAATTGAACAACATGGCGAGGCAGAACAACATCGGGGTGTCGAATCTGATCTTGGCCTTCCATAACGTGCCCAAGGTGACGAGAAACAAGAAGCCGGTTGGGATGGAGATGAGCTCCGTCGTGAGCATGAACAGAGGCCGCATGTCGGGGTTGATGCCGCTCTGGAACAGGTGGTGCTGCCAGACGAAGAACGACAGGAGCGCGACGCCCAGTATCCCTGCCGCCGCGACTCGGTAAGCGAAGAGCGGTTTGCGGGTGAAGACCGGCATGATTTCCATCACGATTCCGAATCCCGGCAGCGCCATGATGTAGACCTCGGGGTGGCCGAAGAACCAGAAGAGGTTCTGCCACAAGAAGTTGCTGCCACCGTGCTCGTTCACGAAGAACGCGGTCTCGGCGGTGCGGTCGAGGATCCCGACCAAGCAGGCCACCACGAGGGTTGGAGTGGCCAGCGTGAGGAGGGCGGTGGTGGCGAGAATGCCCCAGACGAAGATGGGCACGCGGCCCCAGGTCATGCCGGGCGCCCGATAGTTGATGATGGTGGCCGCGAGGTTGAAGCCGGCCAGGATCATGCCGATGCCGATCACGCCGAAGCCGACGAGATAGGAGTCCATGCCGCCCCCCGCCTGAGTCTGCAGCGGGGCGTAGCCCGTCCACCCGGTGGGGAACCCACCGAAGAGCAGCGCGCTCACGATCACCAGGTAACCGGCGGAGAAGATCCAGAAGGAGAAGGCCTCGACCCGCGGGTAAGCCATGCGCCGCGAGCCGATCATCAGCGGGACGAGCCAGTTGCCGAGCGGCCCCACGACGGCGGAGGACGCCATCATCATCATGATCGTGCCGTGCTCGCTCACAATGGCGATGTAGACACCGGGACCGAAGACATGGCTGGTCGGGCTCAACAGCTCCGTGCGGATGAGCATGGCCAGCAGCCCCCCAGTGAAGAGGAACAGCAGCACACCCACGGCGTACTGGTAACCCACCACCTTGTGGTCGTCGGTCATCCGGAAGTAGCGCACCCAGCTCTGCTCGGGCGGCGGCGGCATGGGCTCGTGGCCCACGATCTTGGCCAGCGGATAGGTGAGACCGCCGATGCCGGCCATCCAGCCGACCACCCCGAACACCAAGCCCAGCACGATGGCCACGTCGTTCTGCCCGGTGTCTTGGACCTGGGTATAGCCACTCGCGATGACATTGCCGAGCCAGTGGCCGATCAGGTAGCCGACGACGCCCCCGGCCATCGCCCACAACACGTGGGGGCGCAGCCAGGCCGAGCGGCGCCAAGACGGCGCGTGCGGTGGTCGATCGGAGATCTCCTCCTCGCCGGGATACTCGAACTCGTCGACCTGGGTGGTGTCAATCGCCATGCTTGGGCACCCTCGTCTCGGGGGGTTGGTGGTCTCGTTGTTCGCAGAAATCGGCGCTCATGTCAGCCGGCCCCGTGGTTCTGCGGAGCGCCGTACTGCTCCATCTTCGAGTAGGGGTCGACGTTGTCGGGGTAGTAGCCGCCGTCGGCACCGTTGGCATCTGGCGTGTAGGTCAGGCGATAAGGCGGCAGCAGGGCCGTGTTCTTGCGTAGCCGCAATTCCGTCAGGCTGGCCCAGGACTCGAACTGCTGCTTGGTCACGACGTTCCCGGAGTTGTACATCGCGCCGTGCCAGATGCCGCAGAGCTCGGCGCAGCGGACTGTGAAGGAGCCGAGCTGTTGGGTGGTCGCGTAGGCGACATTGTTGTAGTCCGGGTTTGCGTCGGCCTTCACGCCGAGCTGGTAGGCCCAGAAGCTGTGGATCACGTCGAGGGACGTGACGTTGAATTGAATCGTGGTGTTGTTGGGGACGACGAGCTCGTCGGTCTCGAAGCCCCCGAAGGTCGGGTAGCGATAGGTGAACTTCCACTGCTGTCCGATGACCTGAATCGGCAGGATCGTCTTCGAGACGGGGGTCCAGATGGGGCTCGCCCCTTCGCCGCCCCCAGCGCCTTCCGGTTGCACCAGCTCATAGGTGCCGAATCCGAACAAGAACATGACTAGGACCGTGCTGCTGACGATCCAGCCGACCTGAAGCGCGAGGTGTCCGCGCGCCTCCGGGCCGGCGACGGGCTCGGGGCCGCCCCGCGACGCCCGCCACGTGATGAGGGCGTAGACGAGGTAGATCCACACGGCCAGGACGACAGGAATGGCACACACCATCAACACGTTGAAGTCGAACTGCGCGCCTTGGGCGACGTCGGTCATGGTTCCAGGCGGCATGTGTGGTCCGGCCAGGTAGTAGAACAGCGGGTCCGCAATGGCTGAGAGCACGACCCAGATGGCGATCAGCCGCCACCAGTGGTGCGTGTCGTCGGGGGCGGCCGGCGATTGCGTCGTGGCGGGCGTCGGCGCGGCGCCCGCCGCCTGTGTGTCGCTCACGCCACCACCTTCATGAACCCGCCCATGTAGCCGAGTGTCGACATCGGGCCGCCGTTCCCGAAGAGGAATCCGAGGCCACACGGGACGAAGCACTGCCAGCGGTAGTCGCCGGGACCAGGGCTCGTGATCGAGAATCGAATGATCTTGTAGGGGGACTTCGTGTTGCAGGGCGCCGCTGCGCACAGGTTCGCATTGCTGTTGTTGCCGTAGAGCGGCACGCTGACGCCCAGGGACGGGATAGAGAACGTGTGCGCCACGCCGTTGCCGGCGTTCGAGTTGATAACCCGAAACGCCTTGCCGTTGAGGGTGGCGACGTTGCCATACGTGCCTGTGACCTGGCCGAGTTGCTGGTTACGAAGCGGGCTGCCCGAGTCGTAGTTGTAGATCGTGAAGTTGATACGGGTGTGCGCCGGGACCTGGAACACCGTGGTGTGGACCCACTGGCCCTGAGGCGAACGGACGAGGTAGGACACCCAGGTCGGGTGGGGTGCCGATCCATAGGACCCAACTGACTGGAGCGTGACGTTCACCGGCTGGCCGGGGGCCGAGGCGCTGTAGTCAACGACGGGGGGAGTGCCGAGCAGGGCGACAATGAGAATGACGGCCCCCACAGCGCAGACGGCGAACAAAACCACCGTCACGGTTACCTTCCAGGCCAGGCTCATGCTGCCCTCCCGAAGCCGCACGCCCCAACAGAGCCTCAACAACGGCTCTGACTGGACGTTACGGTTCTGTAACTGCGCCGTCAACCATTCCGCGTTCAAAGACGGAAATTTGCTGCGCCACGGGCTGCGACGACGAATCCGGTCTCACACCCTGCCGCCGACCGCCGCCTGATCAAAGTCCCGGCGGAACCGCTCTGCTCAGCTGGGGGGTACCCGCCCGGCGGGCGGACGGAAGACCTCCAGCGGGGGACCGGGGTCCCGGTGGAAGAAACGATCCACGCTCAACGAGAACCCCTCCTTGTCGTCGAGGGCGCGCCGGATGATGACGATAAGCGCCGGCAGGGCCCAGAAGTCCCCGCAGATCCACAAGATGGCGGCGCCGATCTGCTGATCGGCATAGGGCGAGAGGGTCACGCCGGGCACGTGGGCGTAGACCGAGTACCAGTTGTCCTGTGTGAACAGCGAGAGCGACATGGCCAGGATGAACATCACGACGTTGGTGGAGACGATGGCCCCGATCTGCCACAGCGGCGACGTCTTCGGCTTGAAGGGGTACGACGGGATGATCTGGAGCCAGAACAGGATCCCGGTGACGAAGAAACTGGCGTGCATCAACCAGATGTGGACGAGCTGATTCTCTTCTGCCGCGTTGAACAGTGCGGGTATGTGCCAGAACACCATGACTGCATTGAACGCGATGAGGGCGGTCCATGGGTTACCCACGAAGCGGCCAAACGAGCGCAACGCGGGGGAGGTTCGTCCGAGCATCACGGCGCGCAACAGACGACGGCGCAGGCCCACAGGCACGCTGTGCAGGAGCGGCAACCACGGTGCCCCGGCCACGATGAGGATGGGTGCGAAGAACATGATGAGGATGTGCTCGATCATGTGGACGAAGAAGTAATCGTCGGCCCAATAATCGATGGGCGAGACGACTGCGACGAGCAAGAGTGCCAGGCCTCCGTAGAAATACAACGAACGCAGGCGCCGTGAACGGGTCCGGTCGGGGATCGAACGCCGCCGGAGGTTGGCTAGGCCGAGTTCGTGCAGCACCACCACCACCGCCACGACGATGACGAAGGGATCGAAGCTCCAGTTGTCGACGACGTAGTTCACCTGATGCCTCCGTCAAGGGCACGGGTAGTGGTGGTCACGGTACCGCGTAGATGGTCCGTCGATGGCTGCCGATGCGACATCCCCGTCTCCCTCAAGAGGACGAGCCGTAGGGCAATGCCACCTCGAGAGTCTGAGCGCTGGACCAATTGCCACCCGCTGGTGTGAGAGCGAACACGTGGAGATCGGTCCCGCCCACCACGGTAAAGACGTCGAGGGTGGTTGCGCCGAAGCTGGTTGCGCCGGGAGTCACCCAAGCGAGTCCAACCGCACGCCGGGGTGGCGTCGGTAGGGTGACCCAACTCCCGCCCGGTGTGATCTCGTAAACCGACTCGGACTTCCTCGATCCAACGAGGACGCTCAGCGCTCCACCGAAATCGACCGCCGTCGCACGCACGGTCGACTGGGCGCCCAACGGCAGCGGCGCCGAGGCATGCCAGCCTCCCGAACCGGTCTGCGACAGGGCGAACAGGGCTTGGTGTTGGCCTTGGGTTGCCGTCGCCAGGGCCGTCGTCTGACTGGTGCCGGACTGCAGCCGCAGGATCGTCGTGCTGGCATCGCGCCAGTCATCCGGGAGGATCACGCCCTCGAATCGCCACTTGCCGGTCGAGGCGGCGAAGAGTCCGAGGTGACCGTGGCAGGCCGCGGCGACAAGTGGGGCGCCCGTCGAGGTCACCGAGACGGCGTCCAGAGTCGAGGCGGCGCACTGCGGCGCGAGCCCCTTTAGGGCGGCCAGCGTGACCAGACGGGACCAGGTCGCGCTGTTCGGGGCCTGGTGGAGCACCGCTGACCCGACGATGGCGAGAGTGCCGTTCGGTCCAGATGCGAGCGCGTCCGGGCGCGCGGCCAGGGCACCGGGGAGGAAGGCGGGGCTCCACGTGCGACCGGCGTCGGTCGTCACTGAGAGTGGGGAATAGCGCAGCAGCTGGCTCGGCAGGAAGCCAACAGTGATCGATGCCGTCGTGACGTTCGCTGCGGCCACGAGCCCCCCGTTGTCCGCCACCCCTTCCGGTGTCACCACCGACCAATGCGACGAGCCGGGCGTGGCGCGGAGGACCTGCCAGAACGTGTTGGTCAGACTCCCGATCTGACCCATCGGCAGGACCGTCCACGACTCTACGGGGGTCTCGATGGCGGCGGGCAACGGGAGATCGGTCGCCGCTGCCGAGCCGCTGGCCCCGGCTACTGCGGGCACGGCCAAGAGAGAAAAGACGAAAACGCCGACGCCGCCGACGCGCCTGGCCGCCGATCTCTTCCTGCGCTGCACCCTCACGTATTGAGGAGCTGATCGATCTGGCTCAGGAGAAGCGAGGAGAAGGACGAGGCGAAGACCTGGGTCGGCCCGGGATCCGTGATGAGTGCGTCTCGCTGACGGCCGTGGCTGTCGATCACGAACGCGATGTCGCTGTGCGCCACCATCGCCCCGTTTGCGACGGTGCTCACCTCCACGCCGTAGTCGTTCCAGACTCGTTCGAGGGCAGACAGCGACCCGGTGAGGTAATACCAGTTCTGAAGGTGCGTGAGTCCCTCCTGGTGGTCGAATGCGTTGGTGAACGACACGGAGCGGTAGATCGGATTGGCCACGATGGCAACGAAGTCGACCTGATGCGACTGGTCGCCGAGCTGTTGGTCGGTCTGGCGGAACTCCTGTGCGATAAGTGGGCAGTCGGAGGTACAGACCGGGTCGAGGAAGGTGAGGGCCACGACGTGCCCGCGCAGACGGCTCAGGCTGACCGACTGACCGTGCTGGTCGGTCAGCGTGAAGGAGGGTGCCGGCGTGTCGACCGCGTTCGGCGTGCCATCGAGCGCCTCGCTCAGGATGGGGTCGGCGTTGCGGTTTACCGAGGCCATGGCCATCGGTGCCGCGCCGACGAGCACGATGGCGAGTGCCGCTACTGCAGCCACCGAGCGGAGGAGATACGACAGCGTGACCCGGTCCCACCATCCTCCCGAGGTCCCTTCTTCGGACGCAGAGCCGATCGCGCCGTCGATCGCTGAGCCCGGACCGGCGTCCGGTTCGCCCTGCGTTGTTACGGCGGCTCCGTCGGGCGCCTCCTCTGCGACGGGCAGCGGAACCGGGAGGCGGACCATCGCCAGGTAGCCGGTGACGAGCACGAGGGCCATGGGGATCATCGAATTGGGGTCGGTGCCCACACCCCCGAGGAAGCCGAGGTCCTCGACCAGCACCCAGTCGGCGAGAGAGAGCACCACGAAGGCGACAAGGCCTCCGAGGACCAGCTCGCGCCTCTCACTCACAAAGAGCGCTCCGACGCCGGTCAGAGCGATGACCACGAACAGATTGACGCCCCAGCCATGGGCCTGGACGAGAGCGCCGAACGATCCCAGCCACGAAGAGAGCACATGGGGCTGGGACGTCTGTGCCATCTGCTGCACCATGGCGTTCAAGGTGCCGTTGCGACCCTGCCAGTAGCCGCGTCCCGGCCAGGCCTGGAGGATGGCCATGCCGAGGAGGAAGATCCCGCCCGCCCGCACGATGATCCGGCCGAGGCGGGCCGTGGAGAAGGCGTGTTCGGGTAAGGCCACGAGGACGCCCCCGACGCAGTAGAAGAGGACGGCGCCGGGTGCGCCGAACATCCAGGTGAGGCCGGGAGCGAAGATGCCTCCGAAGGCCTCGCCGAACACCCACACGACCAGCCCCCAGCCGACACTGGCCAAACCGGCCAGCCGCGACCAGCGGCCTCGCGGGGCGACAAGAAGCCATATTCCGATGCCGAGTTGGATCCACACCGCCGCCGCGGCGGCCTCCACCGGGTGGTTCGACCAGATGGTGACGCCGCTGTTGACGAGATGTTGTACCCATGGGGGGGACGTGGCCGCGGCGGGTTGGACGACTCCAGAGGTCAAGCCCAAGGGCATACCCGACTGGATCTGCAGCAGCCCGTCGAGGATCCACAGGGCGGCGAAGCCGATCCGTACCACGCGACGCGCCAGCGGTTCGGGCGTGCCAGGGCGCGCCGGTGTTGGGAATGAACGGAGCCCGTGCGCCTTGAGGCGTCGCCATTGGATGGTACGGACGACGTTGAATCCGATCGCACAGATGAGGGCAACCAGCAGGATGATCAACAACTGGTGCAGCAACGCGTTGTGAAAACTCGAGACGATTATCGAGTTGCCCGTCTGCAGCGTGCGACCCATTCCCGGCATCGGTCAGCAGCCTCTCTCATGCTGTGACACCGGCGATGCGGCCATGCTGGGGACCTTATCCCCGGGACTTGCTGGTCTTCGTCGCGGGGGACCCGCAGCCGCCGGCCGCACTCAGTCGGGAGCGGTCTGTCGGCAATGGCCGGCGGAGACACCGGCTGCGTACGGTGTGCGACGTGGCCTACGACGAAGACCTGGCGGCACGCATCCGCGAGCTCGTGGCGAAGGAGAAGGACCTGAGCGAGAAGAAGATGTTCGGCGGCCTCGCCTTCCTCGTTGGCGGCAACATGGCGATCGCAGCAAGCGGCCAGGGCGGCATCTTGGTTCGGGTGGATCCTGCACAGTCCGACAATCTCGTCGCCACCACCAAGGCGGCAGTGGCCGTCATGCGCGGACGGCCCATGGCGGGATGGCTGAGGGTCAACGGTGCCGATGTGCGCACCAGGCCGCAGCTGTCCGAGTGGGTGCGGCTGGGTACGAGCTTCGCCCGCTCGCTGCCGGCGAAGCGCTGAACCAGGCAAGGACCGCTTGCCCCCGCCGGGGCGCTCCGAGATGATGGCGGGAGGCCCATGACCCAGGTCGACACGCTCGAAGACGCCGAGGGAGCCTCCCGCGCCGGCCTTGTGGGGTGGCTCCGCGCGAAGGATCCGGACTTTCTGGTCGTAAAGCGTTCGGTTCGTGCGGCAATCGTGATTCCCGCCATCTTCGCCATCGCGCACACGTACTTCTCGAGTCCGCAGGTCGGTCTCTTTGCCGCGTTCGGATCCTTCTCCATGCTCTTGTTGGTCGAGTTCACCGGTCCGGTTCGGACGCGGGTCGTGTCATATCTCTCGATGTTCGCAGTCTGCGCCGCATTGATCGCCGTCGGGACCGCGGTGTCGACCAACAAGGTTGGGGCGGTCGTGGCCATGGGGGTGGTCGGCTTCCTGGTGCTGTTCGCGGGCATCGTGGCGCCGCGGGCCGCGACCGCCTCGACCGCGATTCTGCTGAACTTCGTCCTCCCGGTCGCGGTGGCACAGCCGGCGTCTGCGATCGGCGACCGCCTGCTGGGTTGGTCGCTGGCGGGAGCCGCATCGATCGGTGCGTGCCTCCTGCTGTGGCCGCCGCCGTGGCACGACAATCTTCGTCGTCGCCTCTCAGCCGCTGCGGACGCCATCGGCCGCCTCACCCGCGCGCAGGCACGTGGAGATGCGGACCCGTCCTTGCACACCGAGGTCAGGGACGAACTGGCACGACTCCGCACGCAGTTTTCGGCGACGGCCTACCCGCCGACCGGAGCCGCTTCCAGCGCCATCGCGCTGTCCAAGCTCGTCGGGCGTATCGAATGGGTGGGCAGCCTCAGTGCTCTCCTGAGCGACGACCATGTCCTCTCGGACCCTCGTTTTTCCGGGGAGCGCGCAGAGGCAAGGGCGGTGATCGAGGCGTCCGCCGAGACGCTCCGAGAAGCGGCTGGATTGATCTGCGACGGTGAGGCCCATCCGGTGGACGACCCGGCTCGCATAGCCGCCCTCCAAGAGGCCACCCGCCGGCTTGATGCGCTCATCGAGTTCGAGTTGAACGCGGACGTGGCGACCGTGGTGCAAGAGGAGTCGGCGCTCTTGAGCCCCGAGGAGGGCGGACAACCAGACGGCTCGTTCGCCGGAAGCTCGCTCGACCCCGGTCTTCACGCCCGTGGGCTCGGCGTCGCGGTGGGCATGGTGGCAGACGCCGCGCTGGAGTCGGCGGGTGCAGTGCCAGTGAGCGACCGTAGAAGGAGCATGCCCGGCGCGTGGTCCGCCCACCACGCCGGGCATCGACTCCTCTCGCACCTTTCTTTCCGCTCGGTTTGGTTCCGCAACTCGGTGCGGGGCGCGGCCGGTCTCGCCCTCGCCGTCGCCGTCGTCGAGATCACAAACGTGTCGCATGGCTTCTGGGTCGTCCTCGGGACGATGTCGGTGTTGCGCTCCAACGCTCTCGGCACGGGCGCGACGGCGCTGCGAGCCATCGGTGGTACCGCCATAGGCTTCGTGGTGGGTTCCGCGATCATGTTGGGGATCGCCGATCACACCGTCCTGCTCTGGGTCCTGCTGCCGTTGGCGGTACTGGTGGCGGGGATGGCCCCCTCGATGATCTCTTTTGTGGCGGGGCAGGCTGGCTTCACGCTGGTGGTGATCATCTTGTTCAACATCATCCAGCCTGCAGGCTGGAAGGTCGGCCTCACGCGTATCGAGGACGTGGCGATCGGCTGTGGCGTCAGCGTCGTGGTCGGGTTGCTCTTCTGGCCACGGGGCGCGACCGCCGCGCTGGGGCGGGCCCTGTCGGACTCCTTCGTAACCAGCTCGGCCTACCTGGCGGACGCCGTGAACCGGCTCACGATGACCTCGCGGTTCGTCGACGTCGGGCCCAACGAACGCGAGGCGTACCGCGCGTACCTGTTGCTGGACGACGCCACCCGGCAGTTCTTCGCCGAGCGGGGCGCCAAGGTGGTGTCGATCGAAACCGTCGCCAGGCTCTTCACGGGGTCGAACCGGTTACGGCTCGCCGCGTACACGCTTGGGACCCTTCGGGTGGAGCCGCCGGCGGACGGCCTCCCCGAGGTGGAGGCCATTGCCGTGGCGGAAGCGGTCTTGCGCGATTCCTACGCCGAGACGCACGACTGGTACCAGGAATTCGCCAACCTGCTGGCCGATCGCCGCAACGAACTGACGCTGCCTTCCCCCCAGACCGAGACGCTTCACCACGTCCTGCGCCGCGCCTTCGACGAGGTGCGGGCCCGTCAGCGCCCCGACCGCGTGCACACGGCGCTCCAGATGCTCTGGGTGGACGAGCTCCTGGAGGGCCAGTCCTCCATGCAGGCCGACCTTCTCGCATCCGCGGACCTCTTTCGGCGAAGGCGGCGCGCGCTGTTGATCTGACCTTCGCCGTCCCGCCCCCGCAGCCGGCGGCCGGCCACCGGCGGCCGGGCGGCGACGGCCCCCGTTACAGTTCCGGGCACGCTCTGGCGACTTCGGGGGCAAATTGAACTTCGGCTGGTGGTTTCGTTTCGGGCGCACGCGTCCACTACTTCTGGGTCGTAGGCGTCCCAAGCTCTCATTGGCCGCGGCCACGGTGGCGATCTCTTCGCTTCTGACGTCACTGCTGGGCTCGAGCGCGTTTGCGCAGTCGAGCCCATCGACCACGACGACGACCGCCCCTCAGCACGTGATCAACCAGCCCAACCTCAATGCGTTGAGCCCGCACCTCGAGACGCTGAGTGGTCCAGGTGTCCAGTACCAATACAGTTCGGGACCGCTTTCTTCCGGCGCGGGGCCCGGTGTCCCGACGTTCATGAGCTCGCCGGGTGGACCGTACATCTACGACTCGCACAACCGGGTCGTGATCCTCCACGGGGTAAACGTCGTCTACAAGTATGCGCCCTACATCGCTTATCCGGATGCGGGCACGCCATGGAACTTCGACAACACCGACGCGTCCCGCATCCAGAGCCTGGGGTTCAACATGGTGCGTCTCGGCATCGAGTGGCAGGCGCTCGAACCGGGGACCGGGGGGCCGAACCAGCCGAGCGTCTGCACGCCCGGCACCCCGGGCAATCCGCACGAGTTCAACAGGGCGGTCGCGCTGCGCTACCTGCGCCACGTCGCGGCAACCGTCAACCTCTTGGCGCGCCACGGGATCTACACGCTGCTCGATATGCACCAGGACGTCTACAACTCGAACTTCCGCGGCGAGGGTGCGCCCAACTGGGCGGTGTGCACCAACAATGTGCCGATCGTGCCCGTCGGCGGCCGCTGGTCGAACAACTACGGCAACCCGACGCTCGAGACCGCAGTCGCGCACTTCTGGAACAACGATGTGGTGGGCAATCTCCAGGGCCAGTACGACCGGGTATGGCAGACGGTCGCGAACTACTTCAAGAACAATCCGTGGGTCGTCGGCTACGACCCCTACAACGAGCCATTCGAGACCACCACGACCCTTGCCGACGGGTCCACGTTCACCAGCAACCTCCAGTGCTTCTATACGGGTCGAGCGCACCAAAGCTTGTTGGCCAACGGGACGACGCTACTGACCTGTCCGTCCGACGTGCCGGCCCAAGGGGTGATCCCGTCGATCCAGGCCGTCGACCACCGTCACTTGATCTTCTTGGAGCCAGACATCTACTGGGTGACCGGTGGGAACATCCCTTCGCAGCTCGGGCCGTTGCCCTTCCAGCGCATTGTTTTCAACTTCCACGACTATTGCGGCGATCGCAGCCCCGTGACCGGTGACCCGACCGACCTGCTGCGCTGTCTGCAGGCGGAAGAGACCATGGCGGCCGAGCAGGACGTGACGCGCCTCTCGATGAGCTCCGCGTCACAGTCCAATGGACCGGCGATCTTCATGAGCGAGTTCGGCGCCACAACGAGCGTCTCGATGGTCGGGTTCGACACGGAGTGGGCCGGGATCAACGAGGTCGGATGGGCCTATTGGGCGTGGAAGTACTACGACGATCCCACGGGTTCGTCCGCCGAAGGTCTGGTATTGCCCGACGGCACCTATTCGCCCATCGTCCAGGTCCTCTCGCGGACCTATCCCCAGGAGGTCGCCGGCAACCCCCAATCGTTCCTGTTCAACCCGTTCACGGGTGCGTTCAGCATGATCTACACGCCGAGCGTCGCCGCCCAAGGGTCTTCGACGGTGATCGACATTGCGGCCTCGCAGCACTACGCCTCGGGATGGTGTGCCGCAGTCAAGGGCGGAAAGATCACGTCGAGCCCCGGCGCGACGCATTTGACGCTCCAAACAGTGGGTCACCCTTTGGAGGTGGCGGTCTCGGTCACCGCAGGCGGGTGCCCCTAGGGCGCTCCCGCTGTGGTGAGGAGCGTCGCGCTCACGCGCCCACCTTCGACGGTGAGTGTGGCCACTGGGCTGGCAGCGTCGCCTCGGACCCGCACCTCGTAGGTCCCGTACGGGAGGCCCGAGAAGAGGGCGGCGTGCACGACGCCCTCTGCCACGTGCCGATCCCGGACGGCAACATGGATCCCGTCCCAGGAAGTGCCGCAGCGACGGATCTCTATTTCGGAACCGACGAGCGATGCCGGGGTGCTGACGATGGCGGCGCCGACGTCGCCGCCGATGTCGACCATGACGCTCCCCTTTTCGCTCGGCCCGGTGAGGTGGCGTGTGTCCACGGCGCGCTACGGGGCGACCGAGAGGGGTGTCACGGCCGGGTTCGAGTAGCCGCTGTACGGCGTGCCCAGGTACGGGAACGTGCTGAGGTACTTCTCGGCGCCCTTTGCCGAGAGGTCGCTACCTCCGGTCGTGAGCCCGAAGTCGACCGCTCCGGCGGCGGCGTCCGCAGTGAATGAGGGCACCACGAATCCGAGCGTCGCTCCCGCCACCGCCCGCAGCGCGATCGTGGCCACGTCGTCGAAGACCCTGCGACCGTTGGGATACCCGGCCACGTCGAGCCCGAGCAACCCCAGGCTGCTCGGGCTCGACGATGGGGGAATGGCCGTGTTCAGCCGCAGCATGTCCGCCTTGATACCGGTTCCGTTGTAGTTGGTGAAGGAAGGGGCGGGCGTGATGACCCCGGCCGGGATCCCCGTCAGGAAGATCGCCTCGATGTCGGGCCGGGTGTTCTGCGTGCCGCCGTTGTACGCAGCCAACTTGGGAAAGACATTCGGGTAGAGCGACGGCAGGAGTTGCGGCAGCAGGGGCTTGGAGAAGTACTTGAGGAACTGGTTGCCGTCGGCGATCGGCGGCAGCGCGTTCCATCGGTCCTTGTCGCCGATGCCGATGAGGAGTTCGTTCGTCAGCGGGTTTCCGAGGCGGGACACCTGTGTCCACGGCCCGTTGCAAAAGTCGTCTCCCTGTCCGTCTCCCCGCACGCGCACACGCTGGCGGCTCGCGCTGGTCCAGACGCCGATGACGGCGGCCGGGTCGCCCGGGCCCGAAGGCTTCGACCTCGTGAGTTGCTCGACCGGTATCTGCAACGCCAGCGTGTGGACGTTCACATCGGCCGTCGAGTTGACCCCGGGCATTCCGTTCATCAGGCCGGGGCCGCCTCCACCAGCGTGGTCACCCGCGAAACCGCGCAGATCACCGAGGTCAAACACCGCGCCCAGGTCGACATAGAAACCCTCGGCACGCTGTCCGGCGAACACCTTGGCCGAGAACGGCCCAGCCGCCACGGAGTGGATCGCCTCGTTCGCCAGGGTCGCGTAGTTCGGCGTGGAGAGTGGACCGATGTTGCACGGAGGGCACAGCAGGCCCGAGCCCAGCACGATCTCCCCCTGATTCCTCCATCGATTCCACGGCATGTCGACGCGTGTCACCGTGTACGTCTGCTGGCGGTTCCAATTCGACGTGGGGGACGGAGGCGTCAACGATGTGATCGGGCCGTCGTTGTAGAGGAAAGACCCCGGGATGTTGTTGACGGTCGAGAACTGGAACTGGTAGCAGATGTCGGGGAAG
>Ga0210390_10002123_pt1 | contig 17904 bp, 14 predicted proteins | sample IncBWH11OmetaG_FD_161050 | JGI IMG/M metagenome (GOLD analysis project Ga0210390, IMG submission 161050) | Forest soil microbial communities from Barre Woods Harvard Forest LTER site, Petersham, Massachusetts, United States - Inc-BW-H-11-O ... | reverse complement strand
ATCCTGCGGGAGATCGGCGAGAAGATCGGCGGCGGCGTCGGGATCCATTTCCTGGACGATGTCGGCCGCGCGTTCGGAGTCGAGGGATTCGACGATGGATTTCTGGACGCTGGGTTCGACTTCCTCGAGAGTTTCGGCGGCTACGTCTTCATCGAGAGTGCGGAAGACGGCTTCGCGCTCATCGGGAGCGAGGTCTTCGACGATGTCGGCGATGTCGGCGGGATGGAGAGTGGCGAGGCCTTCGTTGGAGATCTTGAGTTTAACGCGGCGGGCGGGATCGGTTTCGATGAGATCGACAAAACTCCAGGGAATGTTGCGGGGAGGAATTCGCTGGAGCAGGAGATGGAGAGCGGGGCGGGGCGCGAGTCCGCGGAGAAGGCGGCGGATGGCGCCGCGGACGCCGATGTCGACGGATTGGATGCGGAGGATGGCATGAGGGTGGCCGGCCTCGGTGAGGGAGTCGACTTGCAGGTCGACATCGTTGACGCGGACGACTTTCCGTCCGTTGATGTCGATGACCTGCTGATCGAGGAGATCGCGTTCTAGAAGGAACAAGCCTTCGGCGCCGTTGGCGGCAGGCCAGTCGGCGGATTTGGTGGAAGTGTGAATGTCGCCGTTGATCGTGGTGACGGCGGAATGAGGAAGGACGCGGTTGCCGGATTTGGTTTTGACGATGAAGGAGGCGATGCGGTTGCGGTCTTCTTGTGGGGCGAGGGTGACTTCGCGCACGTGTCCGGTTGCCGCGCCGGACGGGTCATACACCGTGGCGCCGAGAAGCTCGGAGAGAGGCAGCGTGGTCATCCGGGGTAGAGGATAGCGGAATTTTGCGGAGGAGAGAAATGAAATGTGCGAGGGGAGTGAAAAAAGTTCGGGGCAAACACTCATTTAGAATTTGCCAACTTCGGGGTCAACAAGCGTAATCGCGATGTTACGCCGATCAGCAATCTGGTAGGCTTTCGCAGGAGATAGATGAGCACAAGAAGCATCATCTGGCTCGGTACGGACGACAAGGGCAGATCCTGCCATCTTTACTGGGAGCTTGCCGAGCGTATACCGGGTAAGGCTGCCCACATATTCATGGGAATCGAAGCCGATGGAAGAGAGACAACGATCCGGCTACCGAAGGACCTTGCTCAGAAAATACGCGACGTTCTTGATCCTCACTCCGGTTGGGAGATTCTCTGAGGTAATGCCGGTTTCGTCGAAACTTGGCAGCCTCTTGAAGGGAATGAACAAATTTCGTTGCGAATGTGTGGCCGACTACCGTCGAGCTTGATCCGTCGCAAGATCAATGAGAAGTACGTCCGAATCTTCGGTTAAGCGGTCGAATACAATTCGGCTGCCATCTGGACTGATATCAAAGGTCCGCATTACGGCCGAACTGGTCAATCGAGTCAACCGCCGCGAGCGCATCGTGCCAAGGTCGAGCAGCCAGAAGTCCTGCTCGGCCATCGTATTTCCCAGCATGTAAACCAGACCAGTGCCATCGGGCAGAAAGCGGGCCCGCTCACCTTCGCGCTGCACATTGATCTCCGGCAGCTTCGCCGGCGTGCCGTCCGGGTGCACTGCGAGCAGCGGCGCGAGCGTGAACACCTGGGGGCCACTGAATACAATTAAGTCTCCACGCGGCGACCATACAGGATCGAGGTACGGCCCGCTTGCAATCCGGATCGGTGAGCCGCCGTCAACAGGAAATTTGAATATGCCCAGTCCGTTGCGGTCGTTGCCCGCCACGACAATCCATTTGCCGTCAGGAGACCAGGAGGCGGTTCCCCGAACATCAACATCGCTCGAAAGAGGGCGAAGCCGTGTTCCATCCGGCGCCATTAATTGCAACTGTTGCTTCCCCTCTCGCGTCACAGCAAACGCAACGCCGTTCCCGTCCGCAGACACCGCGGCTGGCGACTGCAGTGCGCCTTCAGAGCCCTTCCAGATCTCCAGCGCTTTTCCGTCGCGATAGCTCCACAGCCCGTCAGCCCCGTCTCGCGAAGATAGGTAGAACAACGTTCCGCCCCCGAATCGCGGTGCTTGGGAGCGCGAGGTGGGCAGCTGGAACGCCTCGACATCCCGTTCCTCGACGAGGCGCTTGGCGATTGGAATGCTCCATAAGCTAACCTGAGCGTTCACGACACCTGCCACAAGACGACGACCATCGGCGGTTGCTGCCAGTGCGCGGTATTGTTCCAAACCTGAACTCACGCGGTTTGTAGTTCGCGTTTTTCCATCGAACGCCCACAACCATGGGCCTGCCCCGTCTTTGTTGTGGGCTACGAACAGAACCGTCCTCTCATCGATCGGTGTCGGGTACGCAATATCAGTGTTGAGATGTGTGAGTTGTTCTGCTTTTCCCCCTTCGGGCGATATGCGCCATAGGTCCATCTCACGGGTGGCGGGCCGGCCTCGTACAAAGTAAATCCAGCGCCCGTCCTTCGACCAGACTTGATAGTGGTTGTGCAATCCGGGATCGTTTTGCAGGATCAGGCGTGGATTGCCGCCGTAGTTATCCGCGACAAATGTCGGGTCACCTGGTTGCCAGGTGTGATAGACAAGCCGAGTGCGATCGGGAGACCAGGCAACTTCGGCGGCTCTTTCATCTGGAAAATTGTGTGGCGCCCCGCCAATCAGCGGCCACAGCATGAGCCTCTTGCCTTCGGTTCCCGCCCTGCCTTCGGTTCCCGCGCTCCACACTTCTAACCCTTCTCCGGAGAATCCCACCGCCCGGAGCGGCGCACGCGCATCCCCGAGTCGGCCCAGGGTAAGATTTGTCAGGTTGCTTCCGTTCGTTTGAATCAGCCAGATGTCGAACGCGCCACTCCGATTGGAAATAAACGCAGCGAAGTTTCCATCTGGCGAAACAGCAGGATCGCTTTTGGCTCCATTGAAGTTGGCAAGCCGTGTGAACTGAGCACTGGCAAGTGGATTTTGGACCGCTGCGCGGCCGCGATTGGCGGCAAACCACCCGCCCAATCCCGCTACCAGCAATGCCACAAAAGTCCACAGCACCCAGGTGTAACGCTTCGGCGCGGACACCGGCGACGGAGTTGCTCGCGAAACGCTGGAATCGGTGTCACGTTTCAGGCGCTGCAAGTCGGTGCGAACATCTGAAGCGTTCTGATAACGCAGCTGCCGGTCTTTCTCCAGTGCCTTGTGGATGATATCTTCGAGTTTTGCCGGAAGCTTGCGATTCAACTCTGCTGGTGGTACTGGAGCCCGATTCAAGATCGCGTCGTAGATAGTCGCTTCGCTTTCCCCCCGAAACGGCTGCGTTCCCGTCGCCATCTCGTACAGCACCGCCCCGAACGAAAACAGGTCCGTCCGACTGTCGAGGTCCTTGGCCCGCGCCTGCTCCGGAGACATATAGGCCACCGTCCCCATGGCCGTACCGGGCTTGGTCTGCATGGGCTTGTGGGATTCCGCGAGCGTTTCCTGCTCCGGGTGGTGCGTGACTGACACTTTCGCCAGACCAAAATCCAGGATCTTGGCGTGTCCGTGTTCGGTCACGAAGATATTTGCCGGCTTGATATCGCGATGCACCACTCCTTTCCCATGCGCCGCCCCCAGCCCATCAGCAATCTCAGTCGCCAGTGTCAGCAGAGTGTCAAGCTCCATGGGCCGACCCGCGATCAGCCAATTTAGCGCCGTGCCTTCCAGGTACTCCAATGCGATGTACGCCCGTCCGTCTACTTCCCCAATGTCATACAGGGTGCAGATGTTCGGATGGTTCAGAGCCGAGACAGCCTGCGCCTCCCGCCGGAACCGGGCGAGTGCCTGCGCATCATCGCTAACGTTTTCGGGAAGAAATTTCAGAGCGACAAAACGGTGCAGACGAGTGTCCTCCGCCTTGTACACCACGCCCATGCCCCCGCTGCCGATTTTTGACACGACACGGTAGTGCGCGATGGTCTTGCCTTCTAAGGCCCGATCATCGCTTTGTTCTGGAGCTTGCGCCGGAGAATCCTCCTTTGCCAGCGCCTTGGCTGCTACTTGCAAGGCAGGTGCTTCCATGAAGCTGTGAGCATCCTTCTCGAACGCCAGCAAGGACTCTACTTCGGCGCGCAGGTGCTTGTCCCCGGCACATCGCCGCTCCAGGAACTCGAACCGCTGCTCCTCCGCAAGCTCTAAAGCCTCTTGCACGAGCTGCTCGACTCGGGATTGATTCTCAGGCTCCAACCCGCTTGCCTCCACTCATTTCCCGCAGCAGCCACAGTTTAGCCAGCTTCCAATCCCGCATCACCGTTTCAGGTGAAACCTTCAACACTCCAGCCGTTTCTTCTACACTCAATCCACCATAAAATCGCAACTCGACAACCTGACTTCTCCTGGAGTTAACCTCGGCAAGAGCCTTTAAGGCCTCGTCCAATGCGACCAGGTCAGCACCGCGCTCAGGGGATACGACCAGTGCCTCGTCAAAGCAGACATGCCGGGCTCCCTTGCCCCGCTTCAGATATTGTTGGCTGCGGGCCCAGTCAGTAAGAATGCGACGCATCAGTTGGGCACAGACGGCGAAGAAGTGGGCGCGGTCCGCCCAGCTTACTTCCTTGAAAGCGACCAGCCGAAGGTAAACCTCATTGACTAACGCCGTCGTTTGCAGAGTATGGTCGGATTGTTGCCGGGCCATGTAACGCTGGGCCGCTCGGTGCAACTCCCGGTAGACCAGAGGCGTCAACCGATCCAACGCTTCTTCATCCCCGGCACTCCAGGCCCGCAATAATTGAGTGATCTCGTGAACTGAGGGTGGCCCCATTGACCCCTCGCGTAAGCCGATAGCCCTGACTGGTCACAAAGAGTAGCACAGCTGGATAACCCTTTCCACAGAATGAGTTCCCGGCGTTCACTCTTCACCAACAAGTTTTTTCTTGGGGGCATTGCAGTTCTTGTCGCTGGTTCTCGTTATAGAAGGTAGAGCGGGGAAGAGGATGGCAAGCGACTCTCGAACCGCCCGTAAAAGCTCGACAACAAATCAGTGTTCCCAAAATTTCTGGAGGCTACTATGCACAGCAAAACTTTCTTCTGGTCCGTAGGGGCGTGGGTTCTCGGGCTCGCGCTAGCGACAAGTGCGGCGGCGCAAGATTGGCCAGGCAGGCATTACAGTGGCGTGATCAATGACTATCCGTTATCGGCCAACCCGACAGCCGGTCCGTGGGAACTTCGCGGCCCGTGGTCCTTGAGTCTGCGATCGTTCGGAAGTGCAGATTTTTCGGCATCTCTGACGATGGAGTTTTCCGATTTAGGATCCGGCACTGGGTACAGCACCGACTCCCGACACCAGCACACGCACCACATAACGATGAAGGGCGCGACGCTAATTTGGAACCCGCCTCAAACCGATTGCCCAATCGGCATCACTCCCTTTCCTACCTACACTTGGGTTCTGGAAGTGAACGGAATGGCGGATGTAGCGGGAAATGGAGGATCTCCCTTTACCGGGCCAGTGCCGCTACAGGTCTGCCTTGGCGGCGGCCCGGACCTCGAGATTTCGAACATCACGCTGGTGTTTACGAATCTCTCACAGGCAACAAATCATTTCGGACAGCAGCCGATCCACGGGGTCGTTCAGCTTCCTAAAGAACCTGAATAGGGTGACAGAGACCAGGATTGAAGTGGACAGCCGGACTGGAGCGGGAGGGTGCCATGAAAAGCGAAGCAGCGCGGGTGAGAAAGCTCGCGGTTGGGGGGATTGTGAGCCTCCTGCTCCTTGCCGGATGCGGAGGCGGCACCAGTCCATCATCGATCAATCCGCCCGTGTCTAACGGATCTAATTCCACTCCAACAATCACCTCAATCTCTCCGAGCTGTACCGTCCCTGGCGCTGCGGCTTTCGTGCCTACAATCAATGGGATGAATTTCGTGGCAACTTCTATGGTTAACTTCGGCGGGTTGGCGGCCGCCACCACCTTCGTCAACTCTACGCAATTGACGGCGGCCATCCCTGCTGCCAGCATTGCCTCAACCGACACGCCCGCCGTGATGGTGACCAACCCCGCTCCCGGCGGGGGTAGCTCGAACGCGTCGACCTTCACCATAACGACAGGAACTGTTGATCCGCAATCCTTCGCCTATGTGGCGAGTTCGGGGGATGTGTGGGATATCGATTTTGGCACCGTTGTGACGTACGCCATCAATCCCACGACCGGGATTTTAAAGCCCACTGGACCGATAGCCACGGAGCTGTCTCCTACCTCGATAGCCATCCATCCGTCGGGAAAGTTCGCCTATGTGACGAATTCTGGCTCGAACAGCGTCTCCATGTACAGCATTGACAGTGCGACCGGGGCTTTGACGCTCATAGGGACAATAGGCACATGAAAGGCCGGCTCTGAAGCAAGAAAGAAACAGGGAACAGGAAGAGGAGAGAACCATGATTTCCAAAACGTTTCGCATCGCTCGAATGATTGTTCTTGCCACCTTTGCGCTCCGTTCCGCTGCCACCTGAGGGTCAGCTATCCCCCCTCACGGTTTGCGTTACCGGAGGGGCGCAGGTTGAGTCTTCGAACATCACGCTGGTATTCGGTGCACCTGCGAGCGGACATTTCGGCTCGCAACCGATCAACGGCGCCGTTCGTGACCGGAAATGAGGCGGTCGGATGATCCATAGAAGCACGCAAACAAAAAACGGGAATGCCTCAAACACGAACCTGAGTTTTGAGCCAAAAACATAAGGAGAATCAAAAATGAACAAGATTGGAAAGTATTTTCTTCTCGTGACGGGTTTCGCGCTCGTTGCACCTTTTGCCCCCATTCCGGGGGCCAACAACAAGGTTCATGCCCACGATCTGAGCTGTAGCGTGGCCAGCCTCAAAGGGAAGTACGCCTTCCGCAGGTCGGGCACGATCAATCTCGTGGGCGGTCCCAATTGCCAGGGCTTTACCGACTGTGGCCCCGTCGCTGAAATGGGCGTCGCCACCTACGACGGAAATGGGACGCGTGGTCTTATTCGCACCACCAGAAGCACCGCTGGTGAAATCCGACCCTGGGGCGATCAGCCCGCACCGAACGGAACCTACACCGTCGATCCGAATTGTACGGGATCATTCTTCGATACGACCGGCACACTCAGGGACGACGTCGTCGTCGTTGACGGAGGCAAGAGGTTCTTCGTGCTCAGCCAGGACCCGGGCACAGCCGTCATGGAAGAGGGAGTAAGGCTGGACGAGTAGAGGGACTAACACTGACTAATTGGCTGCACACTTCTCTATTGAAGCGGTTGTGCATCTCGCCGACGGTCGGTGATGTGGAGTGGGGAACGGAATGGAGGGTGCCATGAAAAGCGATACAGTGCTGGCTAGAGGGCTCGCAGTTGCGGGGATTGCAAGCCTTTTGCTCCTTGCCGGATGCGGAGGCGGCACACCTTCGACGGTTAGCCCGCCCCCCACTCCCACTCCCACTCCCAACCCCACTCCCACAATCACGACAATCTCGCCGAATAGTACCGTTGCAGGCAGTGCGGCTTTCATCCTCACGATCAATGGGACAAATTTCATCGCAGCTTCCATGGTCAACTTCGGCGGGTCAGCGGTTGCCACCACGTTCGGCGGCTCTTCGCAATTGACGGCGGTCATCCCTGCTGCCAGCGTCGCCTCAACCGGTGCGCCAGCCGTGACAGTAACCAACCCCGCTCCTGGCGGTGGCATCTCCAAGCCGATCAGCTTCACCATTACCACGCTCACTCCCCCGACAATCAGTAATCTCTATCCAACCTGCGTTCCGGCAGGAGGAGAGTCCTTTCCATTGCAAATAGCTGGGCCATATCCGGGGTCAAATTTTGTGACCACTTCAGTCGTTCGCTGGAACGGCAACGACCGGCCGACCACTCTGAGTGGCATTAATGGACTCGTTGCCCAGATTTCGGCGAGTGACGTTGCCGCAGCCGGAACAGCGGCGGTCACAGTCTTCAACCCTGGAGCCGGCGGCGGCAGTTCGAACGCGTTGCCCTTCGCCATAACCACAGGAACAGTGGGTCCGCAATCGATCGCCGTGGACCCTGCCGGACAGTTTGCCTATGTTGCGAGTCTCGGCTGCAATGACGACAGTGAGGGCTACGTGCTCATGTACACGATCAACTCCACCACAGGGGCCCTGTCCAAGGGATCAACGGTGCCTTCTCTGGATTACAGCCCCGAATCGGTGACCGTAGATCCGTCTGGCAAGTTCGCCTATGTGGCAAATTTTGGAGATGATTATGACAGCGATGGCAGCGTTGCGATGTACAGCATCAACGCCACGACTGGGGCCTTAACGAATACAGGAGGGATAAGCGGGGACAATGGGACCTTTTGCTGTTTCGATTCGGTGGCGGTGAATCCATCCAGCAAGTTCGCTTATGTGGCGAAGGGGGGCTGCTGTTCAACCAGCGTCTCGATGTACACCATCAACGCCACCACGGGGGTCTTAACATCTATAGGGGCAATCGCCGCAGGAGGTATTCCGGCCTCGGTGGCCGTGGATCCATCCGGCAAGTTCGCTTATGTGGCGACTACGGGCGACAGTTTTGCATCGGCTGGCAACGTGTCCATGTACACCATCGATGTCACGACCGGGGCGTTAGCGTCCGTAGGGACGATCGCCGCAGGAACAGGTTCCAACTCCGTGGCCGTCGATCCTGCGGGTAAGTTCGCCTACGTAACGAATGCCGCCTCGAACGACGTCTCCATGTACACCATCGACGCTACGACCGGGGCCTTAACATCTATGGGTTCGATTCCCGCCGGAACACATCCTGTCTCCGTAGCTGTGGATCCTGCGGGCAAGTTCGCCTACGTGGCAAATTGGACGGCTTCTGACACTGACGGCAGCGTCTCGATGTACACCATCGACGCTGCGACGGGAGTCTTAACGCCCACAGGAACGATAGCTACGGAGCTATCTCCTACCTCGATAGCCATCCATCCATCCGGTAAGTTCGCCTATGTGACGAATTCCGGCTCGAACAGCGTCTCGATGTACAGCATTGACAGTGCCACAGGGACCTTGATGCTCATAGGGACAATAGGCACATGAAGGGGCCGGCTATAAGCAAGAAAAAAACGGGGAAGAGGGTGACGCTGTGAACCGCAACTTCACCAGCATTCTCGCGTTGATTTTGGTTGGCTTGGCTTTCGGGTTCCTGACGGGTTGCGGCAGCAGCAGCAGTTCGGGTACGCCGCCTCCGCCTCCCACCATCGCGATCACGGCGACCAGCGGATCAGGACAAAAAGCAAACGTCGGTGACGCCTTTACCAACATGCTGGTAGTCACCGTGACATCCAACGGAACAGCGGCCAGCGGGGTAACGGTTACGTTCACGCCTGTCCCGGGACCAGCCGGTCAGAGCTGCACCCCCTCCTCCACTACTGTTACCACCGCCTCCGATGGCACGGCATCGATCACCTGTACTGCAAACTCGACGCCCGGCGGCTACTTAGTAATGGCTGCGGCGACGGGAAGCACAGCACCCGCCAGTTTCACCGAAGGCAACACCGCTCCCCGCGTGTTCGTGTTCTATGTGAACGGGCTGGAAAACAGCGCCACCGACGGACCCGTTTACTACGGCGTCGCAGGCGCGGTGGGCTTTGACTTAAGTGGCAACGTCCTCGGCGGTGAACAGGACTATAACGACGGGCAAAACGGCTTCGCGTCACCGGCCTACACAATCACGGCAACCGGCAGTTCGATGACGGTGGATCCAACCACCGGCACCGGGACACTCATCCTTAATGTTTCGGCCAGCAACTCTGGTGTCGGAGTGAACGGCATCGAGACCTTCGCCGTTCAGTTCATAAACGCAAGTCATGCGCTGATCACACAGTTTGATGGATCGGCAACTTCCAGCGGAAGCCTCGACCTGCAGACGGCAACGAGTGCTGTCGATGGCAATTTTGCCTTCACCCTCTCCGGGCTAGACCCCGCGGGCTTCCCGTTTGCGTATGGAGGCGTGTTCTCGAACACCAGCGGCAGCATCCGCGGCACGTACGACGAAAATGATTCCGGGAAGGTGCTCGTGGGGAATACTCTCACAGCGACGGACAACGGCGTCGGAGCGGACGTGTATGGGCGGGGCAGCATCACCGGCTTCACGGATCCCAACAACGCCAACGAACCCATCTCGCTCGTCTACTACGTTGTTGGTCCAGAAGTATTACGCATCATCGATGTTGACGCCGACGATACGTTGGTGGGTTCAGCCTACGGTCAGGGCAGCGCTACCTCCTTCGACAGCACGGTGCTGTCAAAGGACGTGTTCGGCATCCTTGATAACACGGAGGACGAAGTCGTTGTCGCAGCCGGGCAACTCGTTGCCGTTAATACCGCTGCTGGAACGTTTAGCGCCACATTCACAGGCGAAGGCGATGATGACGAAGGGGGCGCTGTCGTCAGCGGTACCCCGGGCGGAGTCGCAGGCAACTATTCCTTTTCGAACACCGTGCTCGGTTATGGCAGCATGACCGGCATCACGGGGTTGGGATCCATTCACACACTCGGGCTGTATGCGACGGATCCAACGCTCAACCTTCTGGATCCCAACAACACCACCGCCAGCAACCTGGGAGCCGCGCTTGTCCTTGGGTTAGATGATTTCGCTCAGCCCACGGGAGTCGTGATTCCGCAAGGGACCGTAGCTTCCGACGGATCGGACCTCGACCACAGCTATGGCTTCGGCGCGCAGGCCTTCGTCGACAACGGCAGCTTTCCTAGCGGGAACCCGGGCTGGGAGTATGACTTCGTCGGGCAAGGAACATTTTCGTCCCTTGCTTTCACGACCGGGAGCCCTTCAACTCTGGTGGATCTCAGCGATCCGTTCGCGTCCTTCGTACCGGGCAAGCCGGGTGAGTACACTGCCGTCCGGATCACGGGGACCGCAGCCGCACCTGACACCGCGGGCCGATACACATTCCATTCGGCCACGCCATTTGCCGTCGGTCCTGTCGGCGCTGGCGGTCCAACCGTTGACTTCACCGTGGTCCTGTACGAAGCTGGTCCGGGGCTCGTGTTCTCGATCGAGGAGGACGCCGACAGCGAGTGGGTGGGCACCTTCCAGCAGAAGAGCGCCGGCCCGTTGACACCAATGCACGTGAAGAAAGAACCGCTAGTCAAGAGCCAAGCGAAACCGAAACGCTAACCAGCAAACTAAACGAGGATTCCCCGGTAGGGCCAAAAAGAAAATTTCTGGCTAGCTAGATGAACGCAAACCAGAACAGGAAAGAGAAGAGAACCATGATTTCCAAAACGTTTCGCATCGCTCGAATGATTGTTCTTGCCACCTTTGCGCTCAGTTCCGCTGCCTGGGCGGCGACTTGTTCAAACGCCTCGCTGAGTGGCACCTACGGGTTTCTGCACGACGGCACAGATAGCAACGGCGCCCCTGCCTCCGCCGCCGTGACCCAGCTCACGTTTGACCCAACCACAGGCACGTTTGCCGGAGAGAACACAGCATCCCATGATGGCGTGATTGTCACCGCACCCGTCACCGGAACGTACGAAGTCGCCTCGAACTGCACCGGCACGGGTAACCCCGCGGGAGCCAGCCCCTTCTCCTTGGTGGTTACGTCAACCGGATTTTTGGCTCTTCACATTTTTTCGGAGGGATTCGCCGTGAGGCAGGGCTCCCCGACCTGCACCAATGCCGGAGTTAAGGGCAATTTTGGGTTTGAAACAACCGGCCTCTTCGTCGCAGGGGCGCCCACCACGGGTTGGGTGGGTTTCATCGGTGAGTTGAAGTTAAGGGTCAACCCTTCTGGAGAAGGAGTGATAAGCGGACATATAGCGGGTGCCGAGGGTAGCACGACGCTCGCAGAGGAGCCCGTCACCGGTTCTTACACGGTCGACACGGACTGCAAGGGCACGGCTACCATAACACCGAAGGGACAGCCCGAGATGCACTTCAGCTTCGTGGTTGTGGACTGCGGGAAGGAACTACTGGCCATTGAGACGGACGCTGACACGATTGTCAGCGGGACTCTGGCGAAGCGCGATTAAGTAACGAAGACGGCATCTGTGCAAAGGACTCACCCGACAACCTTCATCGCTCGAGAGAGGGGCGAATCCTGCTCATTGGGAGGTGGCGGCTAACTGCCGTTATCAGGCCATTTGCTGAGACGCTGCTGGACCGTACCCCGTCAGTTGACTAAATCAGGCATTTACACTCATTGTCCTGATTGTTGAATTGAATCGCGATGTATGACCGGGCGACGCAAGCTGTCCAGCATCGGTGGGGGTGTTGGCTTAGCGGGACTGGGTGGGATCAAGGGCGGAGCTTGCTGCGGATTCCGACGCCAGGGTAGCGTTATGCCAGTCGCTGATTTGCTCGACGGCCTGGGCTAGCGAGGCCACGATCCGGTCGGGACGGGTGCTGCCGAAACGGTCTTTAGCTTTGTCGAGGTCGCCGGTGAATCCCCAGATGCCGGCCACGATCCTGATCTGAGGGAGGTGCATGCGGATGCGCTGGCAGAGGGTGCGCGCCTGGGCAAAGGCGAAGGGAGGAACGGCGGAGATGCAGACCACATCCTGGGGCTCGGGGAGGAGATTGGTCAATATCTCTTCGACGGGGGAAGCGACGGGGAGTGAGAGGACACCGTGGCCGGCACGCTCGAGCAATTGAGCGAGCATGGAGGAAGTGATTTCATCCGCCTGATCATTGGCTGCGAGGCAGAAAATACGGACTGTTGAGGGCGTGGGTTCGGCGATGCTTGAGGGTAAGTTTGGTTGCGGGGTCGACCGCCAACGGGATCTCAGCTTTCGGGATTTTGGCGCGACTTCTTCCGGACGGTAAGCCGCGAACTCGGAAACGATTTCGCTTATGCTGAGAAACAGGTAAGACTCGCGGGCGTCGTCTAGTGCGCCTTTGTGACGATCTTGTTCGGCCAGGGTTAGAGCGGGAACGAGTACTCGATCATAGAGGCCGACGAGGGGATGGGTTTGCAGGAAAGTAACGGCGATGGCTCGGGCGTCTTCCTGGTCGAGTGCGAGCAAGCGTTGATAGAACTGAGCTTCGACGGAAAGAGCAGTTTCATCGCCCAGCAGAATATGGAGGAAAGAAAGGCGCGGGACGTGACGGCCGAGCACGACGGCGACGACGGTGAGCGGGACGGCTAAGACGAGGCCCGCCCATCCCCAAAGCATGGTCCAGAAGACGGTGGTTACCAGAAGAGCTAGAGCGGAGATTCCGGTGCGCGCCCCGTAGAGCACGGGCTCGACAAGATTGGTTGCGACCAACTCGAGCAGCGCGAATAACAGGATGACTAAGACTGGCGGTCCCCAACCGTCGAACAATGCGAGAGATAAAACCAACGGAAACGCTGTAGCGGTTAGGACGCCCGCATAGGGCACGATGCGGAAGACGCCGGCGAAGATCCCCCAAAGGATGGCATTCGGAATCCCGATCAGGAAGAGACCGGTTCCGAAGCAAACGCCGTAGCTGGCGTTTACGAGGAACTGAACTACGAGGTAGCGGCTGACGCGGTTGGAGGCGTCGTCCAGGGCGAGGGTCATGGTATTTAACTGGGCCACGCCAGCGAGGCGCAGAACGCGATTGCGCAGGTCGACCTGCGTGATCAAAATGAACACCGTAAAGATGAGGACCATGCCCGCGGTGCCGAGCGGCCGGAGGGCGCTGCCCAGCATTTGGCTGAGATATTGCAGACCGCTGGCGGGGGGTGCGACAACTTGAACCGGCACGGGCGCCACCGGCTGTGTCGAAGTCTTCGCTGGGGAAGCTTGCGCAGTCAAGCCGGCGGGCGGAATCGCGGGGGTGGGGCTGGAATCAAAATCCTTGCCGATTTCGCTTACGCTGTCAGCTGCGCGGCCGAGGGCGCTATCGGGCGCAAAGTGAAGAGCCTCGATCTTGTTATGGATATGTAAACGATATTTGGGGAGATCATTGGCCACTTCCAGCAATTGATCGGCGACTACCCAGCCCACGCCGGCGACGACGGAGACGGAAATCAGCATTACCAGCGCTACGGCGGGTACGCGCCGCAGACCGAGCTTTTGAAACCAGAGGACCATCGGGGTCAGCAGGAAGTTGAGGGTAAGGGCGAGCGCGAGAGGGATCAGGACCGCACGGGCAAAGTAGAGAATTAGAATGATGCCGGCCAGGACGACGAGTGGGTTCAGCGCCGGCGAATCTGGTCGGGATCGACTCATATGCATTGGAACTTTACTCCAAGTGCGGGCTAAAAATCGCGTGGAATCGTTGTCCTGCCTGCATTTTGGCGCATTCAGGGAGATCTTGGCAGCCTTGGGAGCAGGTCGGTGGACTCTGGTTACTTGCCGGTGATCTAGTTTCGCGATGCAATTGAATTCGGAAAGAGACCTGGGAGGGGCACATGAGCCGCGTGTTTGGTTTTCTCAGCGTGGTTATCGTATTGGGGATCGGGATGTACATTTATTCCCGGCAGGCGCAGAGCTCATCTGCTGCGGCGGGAGCGAGCAACCCGAAGGCTGCCATCAACATCACCGGGGTAAAGAGCGATCTGATCGGGATCGCTTCGGCGGAGCGGCTGTACTTCGCGAGCGAAGGGAAATACGCTTCTCTTGACGAGTTGATCGCGAACCACGCCGTTACGATGCGGCAGCGTCCTCCTTACACCTATGAAGTCGAGACCAGCTCGAGCGGATTTCGCGTGGTCGCTACGCGGTCCGGGGATGACGGCTCGGGCACGCCGGCGCAGCTTTCGGTGGATGAGAACATGGAGTTCAAGACTTCAGAGTAGGGACTCGCGGCTTTATCGAGGTATGGAATGGCGATTCATCGCCTATTGACTTGACCCGCCCCTGTCTAAAGCCTCACAGATCGGGTTTAGGCGTGGCGGAGATTTCTCTTAGTACTGACACGGACTTGTAATTGCGGATCACGCTGCGCGTCTGATTCTGCGCAGCCACCCTTCGAAACGCGCGAACGGCGGGGCCGCCTCAAGGACCCCAATTCACCGGTGACCGGTCGACATTGTATTTGTACGACCGTATCCTCGCCAATGTCGCATTCTGTTTCTTCTCCAAAAATGCGCTGATCTGGTCGTTCGATGCCTGGCGGATGAGCGCCAGCTTGCAGTTACGGACCTTCCTGGATAGAGACTGGTCTGACTCCACAGCCTCCAATTGCGACTTCGCTGACTCCAAAGTGTCGAGCATCTGCGATTGCTGGTGTGCCGTCAGGCTCAGTTGCTTGCTCAGTTCCTCTGTCTTCTTCGACGGATCGAAATGTCCATTCTGATACCACTCCGGTGACGATACGGGCATGGTGCACGCGCGGGGGTTGGTACACTCTCGGCATAATGGACGACGCTTCTGATTGTCCATGAGGGTCGCGATGTTCGCATCGATGTTCGCGACGTTCGCTGGGTCGCTTGGGTTTTGCGCAACGGCAGAGACCGCAAGCGAGCCTATGAAGCCCAAGGCCGATAGAAGCAGGCATTTTTTTAGCATAGTTTCCCCGCGTGCGAACCCTCGACTTGGAGACGCCTACCAACCAAATTATTGCTCCAGAGTGGTAGAAGTGCACTGTCTTTTACGAATCTTTACTGGATAGTCCAACTGTTTCTGCGTGGCGAAGCACTTTAGTACTCTTCAATCCATATCTTCCGCGGCTAATAATCAGGCTTGCGACGCCTCGAGGGTTCAATCTGATGTTTCCTTCAGCGTGCTAAACAGGCACCAGGAGAAAAAGAGTATGAAGAAACTACTGGCAGTTGCTGTTCTGATGGCCGGTGTAACCATTGGTCTTCGTGCGTTTCACCAAGGAGCCACGGTAAGCGGGGCGACATTTACCGTGGACAGGGGCAATCCCTATGTCGATTACGAGGATCTACGGCGTCGAAAACTGCCTGACGATGGGTTTTCAATGACGGGATACCAATTGGAATCGGATAACACCCTTGATCTGCGTTTTTACACGCATGGGAAGCCGGACGATAGCAAACGGATTGACCCGACGATCGAAAGGGTGAAATACCTTACGCAGAATCTGAGCAAGCAGTATCCCATACACATTGTTTTTATTGATGGGAATCCTTTTGTGAAGATGAACGGCGTGACTGAAGGAACCGGGGTAGTGATCCGAGAGATTGACCTTCCGGTTACGCAATAGCCGCCGCAAAATCAGACCTGCGATTGCCTAGAATTGTTTTCGAAGGAATTCGAAGAGGATGTAACCGATCAGGGCGGCGATCAGGGCGATTTCAAAGTTGGCCGTCGTGAAAACATCTTTGATGGCCCAGGCTATGCCTTTCTTCTGTCCCATGCCGGAGCGCTCAAATTCTCCCATCAGGAGATTGGCATAGAACAGGAAGAGGATAAAAGATACTTCGATCACCGCTCTCCATAGATTTTTCATCGCGGTATCAGCTTCCTGGTCGCCTCAGTTGTTTATCTTCGGTTGTGCGTCTTCAGTCCTTAATCCCTCATCTTCAGTTGTTTATCTTCGGTCGTTTTACTTTCGGATCAGCAATTCGGAGAACTGGAAAATACGATCGACGGCGACTGCGGCGATTCCCGTCCCGATTACGGTTGCCATTTTGATACTCAACGCTCTCGTAACGGCTTTGTCCTTGGTGGTTCTCCAGATAATGGGCAGGTTCACGGCGGCGCTGGTCAAAGAAGTGAGCACCGTGGCGCTGCCGGCGAGGGCAGCGGTTATTTTGCCGTGCTTAGCCATGGTGGCGGCGGCGGCCGTGGTGCTGGCGCTGCTCACCAGGCCGCCGAACGCGCCGGTGGCCAGCATGCCTTCACTGCCAAAGTATTTGGTGAGGAGAGTTCCGGCAATTTGTATGCAGATGAACACGGCGCCAAACCAGATCACTTTTGTGATCGAGATGGGAGAAGTCAGGGTGAGAGTTCCGGGAACATCTTCAATTTTTCGGTCGCGCCAGACCCAAAATACGGCCACGAGGGTCATGGCCCCAAGCGGGATGAGAGTCGCGCTCAGGGAGGCGGGCGAGAAAATGGTGGCGAGGATGAGATTTCTGGCAAACATCGCGATGGTCGTCAACAAACACAGCGTGGCGGTGCGGCCGACCATCGATGTTGCCTTCAGCCTCGTCCCTAACTCGGCTACCGTAGCGCTGCTGTTTACCAAACCGCCGAAGAGGGCTCCGAAATAGAGGCCGCGCGTGCTGTAGATGCGGAGGAGCACGTAATTCACGAATCCGATTCCGGCGATGGCGATGACGCTGATCCAGGCGTCGCTGGGGTTGAAAAGTTGCCAGGGATCGACATAGCGGTTGGGAAGAACGGGGTAAATGACGAAACCGATCAGGCCGAGCAGGACGGCGCTGCGGATTTCCGACGGTTGCAGGCCTCCGGCAAAGCGGCTGAGTTCTGTTTTCCAGGCTAGAAGCATGGTCATAACGATCGCTCCCGCTACGGGAGTGAAGATATGACCAAGACCGACCAGAACGCCGAGGACGTAATTCACCATCAACGCGGCGGAGGTGGTGATCTCGAGGGAGCGGTTGTCGAGAATGCTGCGCGTGTTCATGGCGGCAACCAGCAGGAACACGCCAATCAAGCCGGCGATGGCCACACCCGACCCAATCAGCGAGGTGAGCATGCCGAACAAAGCAACGATGGCAAAGGTCCTGATGCCCACGTCTTTGTTGGACCATTCGCGCTCCATGCCGGCGAGCATTCCAATGCCGATGGCCACCCCCATTTTCAGGGCGATGGGAGTCACGGGGAAATGGGTGGAGTCAGTTTGCATGCTGTTCACGTCAGGCAACAACGTCCTGGTAACGATGTCCTGGGAACGACGCCCTAGTAACCCAGTGAATCCTAATACATGAAGAGCATCCAGTGACAAGGGCATTTGATTCGCTGCCCGTATAATGTTTGGATGCGGCTGATTTTCGACATTTTCGGGCAGACCCTGCGGACGCTGTGGGGGCACAAGCTGCGGTCGTTTCTGACCATGTTTGGAATCGCCTGGGGAGTGTT
>Ga0210390_10002122_pt1 | contig 17909 bp, 27 predicted proteins | sample IncBWH11OmetaG_FD_161050 | JGI IMG/M metagenome (GOLD analysis project Ga0210390, IMG submission 161050) | Forest soil microbial communities from Barre Woods Harvard Forest LTER site, Petersham, Massachusetts, United States - Inc-BW-H-11-O ... | reverse complement strand
CGTGGCAGACGACGTATCGGCAAAACGGCGGCACGGCATATTCTGAAGTTCAAGGAACGCTCGCGCCTGTTTCGGGCAAACCGAGCGTGCTGCTGTGTTCGCCGAATGCGGAATCTTTTCCCGCTGGCGTTCCGATTTATCGGCTGCCATTTGGCAACATCGCCTACGAATCGTGCTTCGATCCAAGCCAGTGGCATGGCGCATTTTTGCCGGCCGTGGCCGATCCGTTTTGGCTTGCGCCGCAGCAATGTTCGGCCTCTGAATCCGGCACTGGCAGCAAGCTCTTGCGGATGCAGCCATCGCCATGCACGGACGGCCCGTCAGAAACCGACACGCTGGTTCCGATCACCTATTATCGTTTTCATCCGCTTGTCGAGCCTGTGATCGGACTTCCCGCCGGCGCGCCGGGATTGGCGGTTGGCGTGACGTTTGGCGGCCCATACGGAAGCGGCACGACGATGCCTGCCCTTGCCGGTGACGCCGGACGGCTCGGTTCGCTGGGCGGTTGCACTGCCAATGTCGCAACCACGCAACTGGTTTCGATTTACTCGCAGTATATGGCGTGCGCCGACTGGCGTGAAATGACGCACGATCATTGCGCGGTGAATGTGCAATATGTCCTGCCGCTCGCCAGCGGATTTATCCAACCGCCGGGCAACGGCCAATTGGCGGAACCGTCCGGCACAGGCGCGTTGCCGGGTGCCGATGGCGGGGGACTTGGAATCTGATTTTATGCCGTGCTGTGGACAAATCATCAAGCAAGCCGTCAATGGCAGCGGAGCCGTCGTGCGTTACGCTGGCGCGAAACTGGCGGGACAGGAAACGCGCTGCACGCCGGAACAGATCGCGGCGCGGATGGCGGTCTGCATGAAGTGTGAATTCATGTCCGTGTCAAAAGACGGCACGGCGCGCTTTTGCAACAAGTGCAACTGCTGGATGGATGGATTGATGCTGCACAAGGCTTTTTTGACGACGGAAGATTGCCCTGAAAACAAATGGCCTAAATTATGAAAACAAAAATCAGCTCATTGATCGCCACGCTGCTCTGCTGTGCCGCGTCCGCGCAAATCACCAACCTCGACACGACGACGACGTTCACGAATTATTCGCAGAGCCAGTCGGGGGCGTATATCTGGATTGCTGGCGCGGCCACCAATGCGCCATACACAGCCGTTGATACCAACGGAATCTCGGTGGGCGATTCATTGGCGACCGTGCGCATCAAGCAGAATGCCAACAACGCCTTTCTGCAATCTGAAATCACAAATCATGCCGCATGGATTTCCAACAACGTGCCGGTGTTGAATCCGCTGGTGACATCGTTGTTCACGAACGTGTGGGGAACGGACTCAAACTATCTCGGCACGGTGCAGGGGATTTGGAGCAATTCGCTGGTGAGCATCACGAACTATACAACGGTGTCCGTGCTGTGGAGTTCATCCGTCATCGCCACGAATGCCGACCCGACGACGTTGACGATTTTGACCAATGGTTATACGAACGCGGTGAGCGGGTATCTGGCGATTTATGGAAACCCGACGAACGGAATCTTTGGCGATCCGCTCACGGTGAACCTCAATTCAAACGCATTTTATTCCGGCTTCTCGCAACCCGGCCTGACACTGCTCGGCTCGGTGACGAACATCACGGCCTTTTCACTGGCGATGACGAATGTTTATTCGCCCAGCGTGCTTTATGTGTCCGGTGACGGCACGAACTTTTGGCAGATTGGAAACACGCAAACGACAAACCAGCTTTACGTCGCGCTGGTGACGGTGGCCACGAACCATCCTCCGGGCGGCCTGCAATCGCTGGCAATTTACAACGTGAAACATCAAAAAGACATCGGCGTGCCGTATCCGTTTCACGGCCACGATTTCACGGTTCGAGATTTGAAGGTGGAAGGCAATCTGCATTCGGCTCAAATGGATGCAAACACGGCTGGCCTTTCAAATCTGACGGCCACGGTTGGTGCGCTGGGCAGTTTCGTGAGCCTGTCGAATTCGTGGCCGCTGGCCTTTTACAACGCCACGAACAATCTCGCGTTGGGTTGCTTTGCGAACTTCGCGAACAGCAATGGCGCGGCGGAATATAAAATCTGGAACAGCAATGGTGTATATTGGGTTTATCCGCAGTAGTATGTCGACGATGATAATTTACTTTTGGCTATGACGCTCGTCGGATTTCAAATAACGCTTGCATTCGCAATGAATCAAGTCAATAATCTAAAAGTTGTTCGAAGGTTGTTCACATAGATATAATCATGCCTAACATAACCAGACGGTGGGTCAAGTTTATAGTTGGTTCCGACGTCCACGGTGATATGCAGGACATCGCGTCTAACAATGTATTCTTTAAGTTCGTTGACGATTTTGCGCCAGACATCAGGGTTTTCGCCGGAGACCTTTGGGACTTCAGGTGTTTAAGAAAGGGTGCAAGCGAGGAAGAGCGGCGCGAATCAATGAGGAAAGACTACGATGCTGGCGTTGTCTGGATGAACAAATTCAAGCCTCATCACTTTTTAATTGGAAATCACGACTCTAGGCTTTGGGAGACAGCAGAAAGCGACCGGGGCGCATTATCAGATTATGCCCAACTTGGCGTGATTGAGGTTGAAAAAATTGCGCGAGATATGAAGTGCAAAATGTATCCATACCACAAGCGCGATGGCGTAATGAGGATTGGATCGCTCAAGGTTTTGCATGGATTCCACTGTGGTGTATTCGCAGCTCGTCAGACTGCTTTAATCTATGGTTCGGCATTGTTCGGCCACACACACGTCATTGATGAGCATTCAATTGGAGGGCTTGACCGACGCGTTGCCAGAAACATTGGCGCGCTCTGTCAACTTGATATGCAGTATAACGAACGCAATCCCAACACGCTGCGGCAGGCAAATGGCTTTGCCTACGGAGTGGTTAATATGCGGACAGGCCGATACCACACATGGCAGGCGGAATCCATCGACGGAAACTGGATTTTACCATCCGACATTGTTGAATATAAATGAAGCACTGGACTTCCATGATGGCCAGCGAGCTTATTGGCCGCGTAGAAACCGACCAGACCGCCGAGACCGTCGCGGAAATAGCCAAGGCCACAGGACGCGGCGGAAGTTATGTGCGGGAGCTGGTTAAAATCAAGGTCGAGTCCGGCGAGTTGGAAAGGGTGTTGAAAAAGGTTGGCAACTACACCGTGCCAGCCTATCGTGTGAATAAAAAATATGCCAAAAAATAACGATGTCGTTTCAGACACAATCAAAGAACGCGGCAAGATTTACGGCGACCCAAAACTCTCGCACGAGAACATTGGCCTTGCGTGGACTGGATTGATTCAGCAGCATTACGGCATCCGGCTTGACCATCCGCTACCAAGCTGGATGGTTGAGCTTATGATGGTGGATTTCAAGACGCAGCGGTCGGCCAGAGTATTTCACGGCGACAATTTTTTGGATGCGCGGGCCTATTTGCTTTTTGCTGAAGACCATCAACGGCCAGAATAACGAATATGAATAAAGATAAGCAGTTAATCGGAGATTGGTTTCTCACGTTCACCGGCAAGAAGTTTCATCCGCTCGACCCGCAGCCGGAAGACATCTGCATCGAGGACATCGCCCATGCATTATCTAATATTTGTAGATTTGGTGGTCATTGCCGACAGTTTTATTCTGTCGCTCAACATTCTGTAATCGTCAGCCAGATCTGCACTCAAGCCACATTCCAAGGATTGATGCACGACGCCACAGAATACGCTCTTGGCGACATGGTTCGTCCGCTAAAGATTTCAATGCCTGATTATTGCGCGGCAGAGGACAAGTTGTGGCTGGTGATTGCCGATGTGTTTGGAATAAATTCTGTGTTCCATCCAGAAGTTAAACGAGCAGACAATACTGCATTGATGACCGAGCGGCGGGACATTTGCACGCAGACCGACCATCCTTGGAGATTGCAGGAGGAGTATCCACCGCTTCCAGACAAAATCATTCCGCTTTCACCACTGGAGTCCGAGAAGCTGTTTATGAAACACTTTTACAAATATCGGCCAAAGACTGTGCTATCTTAAAAGATGGCCAAGCTAACAGTTAAATCTTCCGAGATTCGTTTGATCACCATTTCCGATGGACGTCAGCTACTGCAACATGTGATTGCCTGCGAATGGAACGAAGAAAGCTTCAAGCCTTCGGTGAGCCAGCGTTCTGCTTATCGGTTTGTCCCTTCGGATAAGCCGCTACTCCCTTGGCTTGGTGTTCAGAAGCCTTTTTAGCGTGGTGGGAAGCTTTTTCTGTGCAGCCAAGCCGTGCGGCATGGTTTCCTGCGACTTCGTGGGCATTTTTGGCCGCAAAATGGTCGGAGGCCGTTCCGGTGCGTTCTGCTGCTTCTGACGCATCAGCGGCCTTGCTGGAGGCCGTAGCGAGGCCATTAGCAGTGCCGGGCAGACATACGTTGTCGGTTTCGGCGTTCAGAAGTGATTTTGCCATCCTTGTGGCCGATTCCTCGCTGTGGCCCTTTTCCATGAAAAGTGCGGTCGCCGCGCCAATCTGGCTGCCGTTCACGATTTTGAACGAGCCGTCGGGGTTGGTGTAGGTGGAGTTTGAAACATTGGCCGATTTTCTTACAATTTGAGCCACGGCCTTTTTTCCATCATCGTTTTCAGAATCTTTATTGTTTTCCCAAACCAATTTTCGCTCGCTATTGCCTCCATTGTTCTCCCAGTCACCAAATGAAGCATTTGGATATTTTTTTTGGTGGTATGATAACGCATCGGATTCTGATTCATGCGGCACAGAGCCAGAACCATATTCTGAATGATAAGAAAATCCATCCCTGCGACCGCTTCCCGGCCCTCCGTTAACAATCTTCACCTCGTGCCTGATGGCGTTGAGCAGCGAGTGGTAGCCGCTGGGCGTGGTGATGGTCGTCTGTTCGGCCTTGCGCTCGGCAAGTGCGTTCTTGAAAATGTTCAGGTTGCTCATAATGTTTACTTGTTCAAAGTAGCTTGTTTGACCGCTTGCTCAACTGCGACTTTACCGTAAGCTGGAACGCCGTGGCATCCGGAGATGAAAACAAGTCCTGCTGCGATTAAAGATTGAATGAGACGGATCATTTGAACAGTCCTCCGACTGGTGGGAGCGGTTCTTTTGGCCGATTGTTGCACACAACCTCAATTTCCTTGAGGGTCTGTGCGTATTTGTCCGGCGGCAGGAACACGGAAGAAAGGCTGTTGGCTACCGATTCTTTTACAATTCTTTCTGGAGCAATCTTAACGTCTGCTTCGCATTTGTTGACGTGCTTGAAGAATCCAAGTTGTTTCGGATCTTCCACACCAGAATGAGTGGCCGCATCGTAATACTTCCCGTTGTGCTTCAACGCTTGATGCCATTCGGTTGTTGGGTGCGTCTGCTGCAACTGAACGATTTGTCCTCCGCCTTTTGCCTCGCGTAACGCTTCCGCATAGTTTCCGCAGTTTCCAACCAATGCAGCCTTCTCTCCAATGCCGCGCATTGTCCAAGACCGCATGGCAGTATGGTGGTCTCTTGATGCGTTATCGTTTCCAATCGGCGCACCGTTGAGTAAAACTTCCTTGGACGCTGAGTAATCCGTCCGTGGATTTTTTTGCATTAGGTCGGCCTGCGTCACCGGGCTTTTGCACTTTGGACACGCAACTGCGCCCATGGATATTTCCGGCTCTCTGGCTAGGTTGGCTATTCCGCCACACTTCTTGCATCTGGCCAGCGCATCTGGAAGTAAATCTTTTGAATTAAGCAGCACGTCTGGATTGTGCTTTGAGTTGGCAATGACGCCCGAAGCATCGGAGAATGAATCGCCCAAGTAACCAAGCAGAACTTCTTTTAACGCTGGTGAAATGGCGGCAGAGAATTGGACATTGTGATTAAAGGATTCAGTGACTGGCTTCGGCGGTTCTTTGTAGTCGTTCAGAACGCCAAGCTCAGACGAAAGGCTCAGTGCGATTGGGCGAAGATTCATGCCGCTTCGGTAATCAAAAGGAGCGAACGGCGTGCCAAAGCGGGAGATGCGAAGCCACACAGAATCACCGACCGGAGCAATCATGCGGCCTTCTGCGTAGTCTGCGCTTCCATCTTCGTCTGGGTATAGCGTTCCCCCGCCGCGCAAAAATCTGGCGGGCCAGTTACGCCACACTTCGCGCGGGCTTTCCCTATAAAATTCCTGACATGGATATGCTTTTATGTTTTCGTTAAGCTCGCGTTGTTCTCCAAGTCCTTCGGCCATCTTGTGCTGAGTGTCCGAGGCAATAGAAACGTTCGGATTCTCGGCCAGAGCATCCTCCGCAAAATATGCGGCGATTGACGGCTTATTCTCCGCATCAATTCCCTTCCATTCATCGACAATGGATGCCTTGGTTGCCGCCGCCGCCCAGTTTGCGCGGTCCAAAATGTCGTTGATGTCCTGCTTAACTAGCGAGTGGTCGGTTAGAAGCTCTTCGGATAAGATGCGTCCCGGAACTTTACCAGCTGACTGAACCTCGTCCATCAACTCGGCGTCCGCTTGGTCTGCTTCTTCCAGCTTGTCATTCACATCGACCATGCCGTTGTGGTAGAAGGTCGCCATTGAATCAGCCAATGCTTTCTGCGCCGCTTTCTTCTTTAACGCTTCTTCAAGCAGATTCGGAAGCTCCTCGTGAATCTTCTGATAATCTTCCGATGTTTTGGCCGAATCTACGCGGTCACGAATGAAGGCAAGGTCAATGGCAAGGGCAGCAGCGAATGCAAGGAGTGCTTTATCTAAAAGCGAAAGCTCGTGCTTGGCGTCTTTGGTTTCTGGAACAACGTCTGGAGCATCCGCGTTGAATATCTGCCGCAGGTTCATGTTAGATTCGGCGACCGTATTTGTCCACGTTATAGGGGATGTGGAGCTTGGCGAAATCACGATGAACCGATGCTTGGTCGTGGTTGCCGCGAGCTTCATGAAGCGAAGCAGCATAGTCGTGCGCCGCATGGGAGGCTTCCGACACACCATGCTTATCCGTCGCTTCAAACGCATCGCGCGATGCCTTGTGTGCTGCGAACTGCTCCGGTGTCTTCGATGAGTACATCGCGTCGTCACTCTCCTTGATGTGCCGCAACAGGCCTTCTGGAGTCGGCCCGTGGCCAAGGTTTAATTCGCGTAGATGGCCCTCGTTGGCCGCTCCATCTTCCAGAAACTTTAGTGGCACTGGACGGCCTTGGCCGCTGTGGTTGGGGTCGTGGTGATAATCTTTCGGCCCACCGTATTCAACGCGACCACCTTTCTGCTCTCCGTCCTTCACCTCAAAAAGATTTGGATTTGGCCCACTACCATGACGATTGTCAAACCAACGGCTGCCTCCCGGTTTTCTGCCACTGCCCGGCCCGCCGTTCAAAATGCGTGAGTTGGTGATGGCCTGCTTCAGTTCTTTCAATTTGGCCTCGTGAGCAAGAGACGCCTCATCGTGTGATTTGTTTCTCCCGTCAAACTGTCGGGCAGCCTCGTGGTGTGCTTGTGCCGCCGCACCGTGGTCTTCCGCCGTTCCTGTTTGCTCGGCCTTTTGTGTCGCCTTCCACGCATCAACCGAGCGATTATATGCCGGAAACCGCTGTGGCGATGCCTCCATCTTTGATGCGTCGTCTCTGGCCTTGATGATTTGTGAAACATTTCCGCGACGAGTCTGCCATGCCTCATAAACGCCAGCACTTGTTCCAGCGTTTAAGATGGCCGAGTTTGAAATCGTCTGCTTCAATCCCTTGAGGTCTTCAATGGACCTCAGGTGCGCCGACTCTTTGGTTCTCGACGGTGATTGATGGTCGCCCTTCACGCCTCCCCGCGCGGCTTTGTGTGCGTCGGCTGCCGCTTGGTGGGCGATGATGGCTTGGTCGTAGGCAGGAGCAGTGTCAGCTTCGCGGGCAGAAGCATCAGCCACTACTGCGGCTCCGGTTGCGAGGTTCGCCGCTTTCGATGCCTTTTCCAAATCTGGCTTCTTGCCCTTGACGAACAGACCCGATGAATGACGCTTGGCCTCGTTCTTGAAGTGGACGGCAGAGGAGGCGGCGTTCTTGGCTCCTGTAGCCGATCTGGTGTCGAGTGCCTTCTTGAAGCCTTCCTTGGTTCCGGCGTTCAGAACTTGTTCTGAATTGTGCAGACCGTATCCAGTCTTCCAGTCTTTGTAATCGTTCTTTTCGGCCACGACTTCTGAATGTGGCACGACCTCTAAATCTTTCGGAAGTGGTTTGCCGTGGAACGCCTCGTATTTTTCTTTGGCGTGTGCTGCGTTTCTGGCCTGAAAGCTGTTCACTTTTTCACCGCTTCCGATTCGGCGGACAATCCAGCTTTTAAGAACGCCAGCAGATGTTCCGGCATTTAACAACGCGGTTCTTGAGTTCCGAATCGTTTCATCGTCAGAAACAACTCCATCTGGTGCAGGAGGCAGCGTTCCCGTCTCCCAGTAGTCGCAGATTTGCTTTCCGTAGTTAATCGCAGAAGGATTGTCTTTGAACACCAGACCACGGCAGGCGTCCACTGAACCACCGACGCGAACCACAACTCCGCCATCAACTGGTTTCGTGTCAATCGGATAGCATTTGTAGTTTGAAGCGAACGTCCAGTCAACAACCGGCAGGGTCGGAACCAGCGGGCCGACGTCCTCGCTATTGGGTGCTGGTGGATTGACGGTCGGAGGATGCTTGCCGACCATCTGGCCTTTGGCATTGAGGAACGTGATGGCTCCGTTCGGTTTGTGGCCGAAAATGTTTGTGCTGGCAAAATTCTTGGTGAACTTCATGGAAACAACGTAAACTAAAAATCGGCCAAGTAAAACGACGAATTGCCTTGCGGAAAGAGAACGAAAATTGCATTGTAATCGGCGTGCAAATAGGAAAATACAGACTCGAAGGCGGCGGAATGTGTCCCGAACAATATGACGTGTTCGATGGCGACAGGGAGGTCGGCTACCTGCGCCTCCGCCATGGCTGGTTCCGCGCCGATTGGACGGAGGGAGAAACCGTCACGGTTTATGAAGCGCACCCAAACGGAGACGGAGGATTTGACGATGACGAGCGCGACAAGTATTTAACCGCCGCAGTGGAGGCAATAGATGCGGCCAGAACCGCAAAACACGATAACTGATATGGATGACCTGAATGGCCGTTTAGAAAACACCAAGAACCCATGGCAATCGCCGCGACTTAAGTGTCTGGTCGTTTGCAGTGCCGGAATTTTGAGGAGTAGCACAACAGCATGGGTGCTTGGCCAGCCTCCCTATAATTGCAACACGAGGAACTGCGGAGTGGCAAAGGAATACGCGCTAATCGTCATTGACAGGGTTCTCGTTGAATGGGCGGATGTGATTGTGGTCGCAGATGAAGAACACCTGCCAAGAGTGCGCCATCTGGTTGCTAAATGCTCCAACCCAAGCAAGAAGGTTTATTGCCTTAACATTCCAGACAACTACGCAGCCTTCTCGCGTCCGCTGGTGGACGCCATTAAGGAGCGGCTGAACGCCCACGGCTTCGTCGGCACGAAGGACGAACTGCTCATCGGCCAATTTGATTTAACCGGCACAATATGACTTGATTTCTGGCCGGTTAAATCTCATCATTTGCCGCGATGATAATTCTCGGCGATGTCCATGGCGATATAAACACCTGCCTTTGTGTTGCAAAGAAGCACACGAAGAAAGGACACACGGACACCGTGCTTCAAATTGGAGACTTGGGCATCGGATTTAATGTCCCGCCGTTTTTAGGCATTCCGTTCAAGCACACAGGATGGCCTGTATTTGACGTGGTCAAGAAGCTGCCAAAGAACTTTCATTTCTTTGTTGGCAACCATGATAACAGGCAACTGGCCAAGAAGCTTAAATCTTGCCTCGGTGATTATGGCGAGTTCGAGAACGTGTTCTTTGTATCTGGAGCGCAGTCTCACGACCAGTGGGCAAGGGTGGAAGGCGTTAGCTGGTGGAGCGACGAGGAACTGAATCAGTTGCAGGCCGACGATTGTCTTTTTCAGTGGAAAACGTCCGAGTGCGAGACCATCATCGCCCACGATTGCCCGCAATCAATCGCTGAAGCCTATTTGCGAGTTCCTAGCCGCTGTATCACACGGAAGCTGCTCCAGGCGATGATTGAAGCCCGCAGGCCAAAGCTGGTGGTTTTCGGCCACCACCACCAACACCTTGATATTGTGGTTGACAGAACTCGGTTTATTTGTTTAGCTATTGGCGAAAGTATAAAGATATGAAAGAAAATTTAGTGGCAATTATTTTATTTTCGGCGCTGGTTATCTGTGGCCGCTTATTAGTGGAAATAGCACGCCACCACCCGTGAAACGATAAAGATATGATTGTCCTAACATCTCCGCGAACGCTAAAGATTGTCTCTGACCTGCAACCGTCCAAAGACGGAGAAATAAGCGGCAACGCGGTTGACAAGCTTAATTTAATCCTGCTGGCTGGCGAGGCAGCAATCCGAAGACTGTCTGAAGTCGACCTTTTTATTGACGGCTACCTTGACGGTGCGCCAGACGCTTCTCCGGCGGCAAAACTGGCCAATCAAATCCAACAAATCATCCATCCGCAACTATGAACTTCTTGATATGGTCAAACGAACACGCCGCGTGGTGGAGGCCATCGGCCTGCGGCTACACCAAATGCCGCCCGGAGGCCGGGCAATACAATCTGGCCGAAGCCACCCGCATCGTCCACGAGGCCAACTTTCATTTGCGGGACGGCGAGGAGCCAAATGAAACAATGGTTCTGGCTGATTACGAACTGGCTGCGGAACGAAACGATTTAAAAGCTGACTTTGAGCGTGCTTATGCGAGATTGGCGGATACAGCTCCAGACGATTCAATGTCTGTGCCACATTAACGGCGCGGGCGGCGATAGTTAAAACGCCGATTATCGGCACAATAAATAGCAATTGAAACCTTATTGCCCAACCAACGGACGCCACGGGATGTGGAACGGAGCGGCGATGCCATACGACAAGCCGTGTTCTTCGTGCGGATTCGTGTTCAGCGAGGCGCGAGGCCTGTGTCCAAGCTGTTTCAAATGCCGGACTTGCAAACGAATCGGAAAGAAATTTTATGAAAATCGGCGATAAAGTATCGGTGAGCGTGAGGTTTGGTGAAACCGGAACGATTAAAGAAATCAAACCGGAGCAGGAGAATCCTTTCGGCATTGAGTTCCACAACCTTCCGTTCGTTCTCTTTTTCAAAGAATCAGAAATTCGGCCAATAAAACACGGCGATAAAGGATTCTCGTGGTTCAGGATGCCGCCAAACCCGTTAAACGAATGAATCAGGAAGATATGTGGCTATGGAGCGACGCGATAGACCTGTGCGTCGAGATTGAGAAGATCTGCCCAAGATTCGGTTGTCACATCGCCCTGACCGGAGGTCTGCTCTACAAACAAGGAGCGAGGAAGGATTGCGACATCGTTTTATACAGAATCAGGCAATCACCAAAGATTGACTTCGATGGTCTGTGGCCAGCTTTGGCCGAAATCGGCCTAAAGAAAGTCTCAGGCTTCGGATGGTGTTACAAAGGAACGTATCAAGGAAAGAACGTGGATATGTTCAGCCCGGAGGAATCAGGAGGCAACGAGACCCATCCAAGCGGCCACAAATCAAACTGCGCTTCAGTTATTACTAATTCGGACGGATTATGTCTGCTGGCCTGCGATTGTGGTTATGAAGATGCGCGAGAATCGGCCAACAACAGAATAGGCGCCCACAGATCGACCGCTGCCGAAAGACGGTTCCGAACCAACGCCACAGCAGAAGACTTCTGACCGGTGTTGCCAGAAGTTGTCAAACCCGCCAAAAATCGGAACAGCAACATCCGAAAAACAACTCACAAGAAAATCGGCCAACCATAAGAGCCAAAACTGGTTAAATACAAACGGTTTAGGCGAAGACGCCACAAGGACGTAGCGGAAAGCATTACAAAGAGGACGAAGGACGGCAGGGAAAGGCGGAGAGATGGCTACGATAGCTTTCACGCCAAACCGACAAAGCGAACAAACGTGATTGAGGACGAGAACCGATGGCGGAAGACGAGAACCGAGGGAGCCGACCGAACCAGCAGGACGCTCGTGCGCGCATGATGCCGAGTTGTCTCCGCTCCGTGGCCGCTTCCATTATCCGCCTCCGTCCGCAGTTGTCCGTTGTTCGTTGACGTGGCTTTGTTTATTACTCATAATGGCCGTCAACGTTATTCGTTTTAAGCTTATGTGCGACTACTGCAAATATGTTCCGGCGGGGCAGTTCTGCGATGGGTGTGGTGAGTTGATTCGTCGCAAGTCTCGATGGTTTGGCACGTGGCGTAGCCGCGAGATGGATGATTATCCGTGGGAGCAGGATGAGCATGGGAAGATCTGGTATTGGCAACATGCAAGGATTCCTAGCTATATAGCCACGGATGGGCGTGGACACTGACGTCGTTGATTGTTGGCCGATTCTCGTTTATTCTGGCCATTCTTTGTTGGTCGTCTATCCGCTCTGGAAAGGCTCTTTAAGGTGGTTTCTGATGGCCGATTTTCTTCGCATTATCCTTCGCTCGATGCTTGGCCAGTCTTGGTGCGAAGCGGATTGGTATAATCCGGCGATGGCATATTGTCCAAGCGGTTACAGAATTATTCTCCAAGCGGTTAGTTAAATTTCACGAAGCGGTTGGACAATCTTGGTTTGACTTTCTTTGGGTGCGGATTTGGATGGTTTTGGTTTCACGGTTTCGATTTTAGCTCGTCTGGCCGCTTCTGGCAATGATATTTCTCCATCAGATACCAGCTTGGCGACCGCCGGATCTGCGGCCAGAATTTTGGCGGCTAATCTGGTCGACGGAATGCTGGAATCCTTCGATTTGCTAGCTTTGGCGAGAGAAAGACTTTCTTTTTGGGCGCCGAGCTGCTGCCGTTGCGCGTCTTGGCTCCGATGAATGCCGCCTTCTGTCGTTGACGCTTTCGACAAATCCAGCCGGGTCATTTCCCGTGTATGGCTCGAATCTGGCATTTACGCCCGCCGCGATACAGGCATTGAAGCGATTCCGTCCTTTTCCTTTCGCTTTGATGGTGTGTGATAGGGTGCGGTAATTGCCGAGAACTTCTTCGGCTGTTGGCCAACCACTGCCAAATTCTTTGTCGTGTTTGACATAAACTGAAAGATAATCTGCCAATTCATCACACGCCTTGCGGAGTTGGGTGAGTTCGGCTTGCATATCCATTATGGCTGCTGCTGTTCCGTTTGGATTACGCACTAGCCTTAAGGCATTCCGTTCACGTTCGAGTTTGCGGGCGTCTGCAATAGCTTTGCAAATGTTGTCTAAAACTTCATCACGAATCGGGTATTCCTGTCCATTGTTGTCACCGCTGCCAAAGCAGTTAATCGGCATCGCCGAAATAAAATCGTGTAATCCTTTTAGGATTTTAACTGCGTCAGTTTCGGGCGTATCATTTTTCATCGTGAACCTCCTTGTGGTGTTTCGGGCAAAGCCATTTCACTTCAAGCGGCTTGCTATAATCTTCATGGTGAGCGTGGGTTTCTGGATTACCGCAGACTTCGCACGGAAGTCGTTTAAGAGTTCCATTGAACACGCGGTCACGGATCGCTTGCCGCGCACATAATCGTTGATGTTAAACGGCACGTTCATTTGGTGGAACAATCTTTGATTTGAGCTGAAGCCTTTGGAACTCGGTCAGGCCATCGATCAGAACGTCAAGCTCGTCCATGTAAAGATAGTGTTCCGACTCCCGCTGGATTGATCCGTTTTCCCGCTGCATCTGGCCGATTTTAAGCGAGAACATGGCGTTGCCACCATTGACCTCGATCTTGCAGTTACGGCGCGATGTGCCGATAACTGTGGTGGAGATGTTCTGTTTCACTTCAAGCTTGGACGGTTCATCTGGCATATCGGCAACCAGTCTGCGAAATCATGGACGTGAACGCAACTCCAATCTGAAGCTTCTGATGGCCAATAAACGAACGTCGCGCGAAAGAACCGCTATCTTGCGTTGACTTTGATTGGCCGATTTGCCACACTTTTCTTATGAAATCACCAGAACAGATACTTGAAGACGCGGCCAACGAGTGTGAATCGGCCAATGCCCACGTCGTGACAAGCGGAATCTGACCAATGACCTGCATCTACTGCACCGACCTTCCAGCCGGACAGGTCTGCGACGTTGAAACGGCGGTTCAGGCATATTGGAGGATTCCCAGACGGCAGCAACATAAGTCACATCGAGGTTTCTCCCAGCCAAAGATGGAAGCAAGGGACACAATATGCACTATGATGGAGAACACAATCCAACCAGACTAGGCTACAATCTTTCAGACTGCTTGGAATACGTCCAAAAAGGCGTGTGGGAAGAAATCTGACCTTCTGGACAATCTTCTGGTTGCAATAACCGATTTCTGCGGAAAACTATTGACGCGGCTTAATAAACCGTTCTAAAATCAAGCTCAGTAGATTTGAGACCGTTGCGGATGTGGGCCGAAAGGCAGTGGCGCAGTGCTTGACGCCGATTTATTACCACATTCCAACGGTCTTTTTACTGGTATCAAGCACTATGGCATTAAACGGCATCCACACCGGATGGGTTAAAATGAGTCGCACTGAAGACTTGTTCGAGCTTATCGCGGCACACCCAAACGCATTCAGACTGGCATCCATCATGGCAATCCGATCCAGATGGAAGGACGGACACAACCGACACGAGCTTCGCAAAGGCGAATGTTTCCTTGGAGACTATGAAAACTGCGGCATGTCTTCGAGAGAGTATAGAACCGCCAAGGACTATCTGGCGAGACGGGGATTTGCGACATTCAAAACGACTAACAAAGGGACAATCGGTCGGCTGCTAGATAATCGCCTGTTCACCGTGGTTTCTGAAGATGGCAAGGATGTGATGGACAATCAAAACGACAGGCAAAACGACAGACAGCCGACTAACGACAGACTAACGGCAGACACTCAACCGACCACTAACGAAGACGGTAAGACGGAATATACGAGAACACAGAGAGACAACGACGGCAAAACACCTGCGGTCGCAAGCGACCTTGGCTCTCAGGGAAGCTATTTCGATGAGGAATACCTTAAAAGCCTTAACTTGCCTGAATCCACCAGACGCCGGGATGCCGAAACCCGCATCGACCCGGAGTCGGGTCGCGAGCGGTATTTGGATGCGGGTGAATGGGTTTCGGATTTCCAATGGCCGATGTTAATCAGTGATCCTCGCCACCCGATGCACCGCAAGGATTATGTGCCGCCTCTGGACAGACCGGTCGATCCAGCCATGAAAGCCTTGGTGGACGTGCTTGACCCACACCGACCGTTCGTCAATGTGGGCGGCGATGGATGGCAAGACCAATGGTAGGCGCGATGGTTCTTGATGTTCCATCGGCTATTTGGCATCATAAGTTTCGTATGAACAAATTATTAATTGAGCCAATGGTTGATGGCAATCTGTCGCCCAATGAGCCGTTCATCATTGCCGGCGTGTGGTTTCACTGGAAAGACATGACTCCGGAACAGAAGAAGAAGGTGATTGTCCGCAAGATTGCCATTGCTGACTCGTGCAAAAAGGAGGACGAGGAGTCGTTTTGGATCGGCATTGCCGAGGACTTCGGCAGGACTTAATCCCTTACAAGCTGGGCGTGACGCGTTTCCTGGGTTCCATAGGTGCGGTCTGGCTGTGGCGGACGAGATCCACTACCAGAATAACTTTGACGAGTAGATGCCGCCTGAATATCTGCGACTGCGTTCGTTAACGGAGTATCGGCATTCTGTCCATGCGCGCCGTCGTGTCCCATCGGCAGCGTGCAGGTGTGCCACGGAGCGTAATCTCCATAGCGATAATCCATGCCGCACTGGATCAGGCCAGAATGATTGCCAGAGTGCCCAGACGCGCGGTCGCAAACCCGAAGCTCTCCGCACCCATCGCAGTAGCTTCCGGATGGAACATCTTCACAATAACGGCACTTCATGAATCCATGGTGCGAATTTTCCCGACATAAATCAATGGAATTAAACCTTGTCTATTGCAATTAAACATCTTGTCATTTGCAATGGCCTTATAGATAAAAACGGCCTATTCTTTGAAATTCCGGCACTCCAAACACTGGCACACTAGCTGCGTTACTTCATGTCGGTCAAAACTGGCCAACACAACATATGAAAACAAAACGTAAAACATTAAGGAATCGCATAGTTCAAATCTCCGGCGAGCTGGGCGATAAATTCACATCCGGGGACGTCATCCACAGCCTTCACAGCCACTTCCACCAGTTGGTCATTAATCGGGGCGCAATCAATGCCGCGATTGAAACATTGTGGCGGCACAAGCTGGTTCGCATGGTTCGTCGGGGAGCTGGACGCAAGGCCACGGTCTGGCGGTCTAACTTTGGCAAGCATCAACCGGCGTAATCGGCCATTTAACCGTGCGGAGACGCTTTCTGGTGTTTCCGTGCGGTTTTGGCATCAAAACGCAGCAGAAAGCCTTCTGGCGCGTTTTAACTGCCATTGCCGGACGTCAGTCAACGTCCAGACACCAGCAGAATATGGACTCCGCCCTATCCAGCAGCTTTTGTGTGGTTGGCGTGTCGTGGAACGAGTCCACGGCCAGTTTCATGGCGTCCATGCGAAGATTGGCAGAGCAAGCTCCGCACATCTCCGGCTCATCCATCTGTTCTGCGGACAAGCGGCCAAGTTCCTCGGCGATGTCTCTGTCTGGTGACGGCTCAATTGGGCGGTTGCCGGCTCTGGCTGTCTGAGGTGTGATTGACGCAAGCAGCTTGGAGGCGTTTGTTCCACCGTTTGAAGCACATCGCAGATTTTCGCAGTGGATGATCTGGCCGTCTCCTTCCACTCGACACTCCGCATCGCCTTCACCGCAGATGGGACAAATTACGAGGTTGTTCGGCACGCAGTTAATTTACTAGGCGAGCTTGATTCTGTCAAATTCCGATTGGGCATTAGCCACAGCATTTATGTTTGCCAACGCATCTGGCGCGTCAATAACGCCACATTGCTCGCCAACAAGCCCGCTTAACGCCATGCGAAGCCGTTTCACCGTTCCGTTCAGGGTGTCATACTCCGTAAAAGATGCGTTTCTGGTCGCCCAGAGAAAGACCGTCCTTGCAGCCGCTGGCGGCTACTTTTGGCTTCATGGAAAGTCTGGGCTGGAACTTGGCGTCTTTGCGCTCTAGCCGTTTCCGATTCTTGGTGTTGTTGTTCATAGTGGTTTAAGCCTGCTATTTCTCCGGTTGTGAATCAAGCCTTGTTTTATTCTCAGCCAGATTTGGCGATATAACATTCACGTTCCGTAGCGTATGGTTTCTTCGGCAATGGCCGCAAGTCTCAATGGCTCAAGCGAGTCCATGTAGGACGTATCGGCTGACGTTTGATATGGCACAAACTGCTCGCCGCATACCCGACAGCGGAAGAATTGAATCCAGCAGTTGAAGAACGGACGCTTGGAAACAATCTGCCGCAGCATGACCGGCTGACACAGCTTGCCGCAATGGAGTGGTTTATTCATCATCTTTGAGCGTGGCCATTTCCGATGCCAAATGATCCGCGCAAATCCCATGCGATACTTGGTAGCCAGCAGCCTTCAGCTGCTTTGTAAGCGACTTGTCCGCATCGTGCCAAGCACACAGAACCAATGTTGCGTCGTGCGCTAAAATTGGCTCACCGGCATCGTCCACGGCCAATCCAAACTTCGGATTGAACGCCGCTGGCCGACCGCTGTATTCAAGTGGCGAGTTCACGGCTTATCCTTTCTGGTCGGCAGATGAATCCGACACAATGTGAACGTCTCGCCACACCGAGGACACTCCGATTCAACGTATGCGTGTTCGCGGCCAATGCCATCGGTCGCTATTGGCACAACTCGCCGCGCGTATTCCTCTCCCGGC
>Ga0210390_10002119_pt1 | contig 17932 bp, 17 predicted proteins | sample IncBWH11OmetaG_FD_161050 | JGI IMG/M metagenome (GOLD analysis project Ga0210390, IMG submission 161050) | Forest soil microbial communities from Barre Woods Harvard Forest LTER site, Petersham, Massachusetts, United States - Inc-BW-H-11-O ... | reverse complement strand
AATCGCCGGGCATTGACCGCCGCGGTCATCGACAGCCGCGAATTTCTTGCCGCCCGCCGCCGCGCCGATACCGAAGTGCTGGCACCCGCCGGTGCCCGTATCGCCTTTACCGGCGGCACCGACTGCAACGATCACACCCGCATCTGGGAGGCGCTCGACAAGATCCGCGGCAAGCACCCGGACATGGTGCTGATGCACGGCGGCAGCCCGCGTGGCGCCGAACGCATCGCCGCCTGCTGGGCTGACCATCGCAAAGTTCCACAAGTGGTCTTCAAGCCCGACTGGACCCGCGACCGCAACGCCGCCCCGTTCAAGCGCAACGACCGGATGCTCGAAGCCCTGCCGATCGGCGTCGTCGTGTTCCCCGGCTCGGGCATCGCCGCCAATCTCGCCGACAAGGCGAAGAAGCTCGGAATACCGACCTGGCGCTTTGACCAGTCGGCTCCGGCCCGAGGACGGGCTCCGACCAAGATCGAGGGCGGCGCCGGCTAGGCGCCAGTCCCGTGATTGGCCGCGACCAATCGTTTCAACCGCAGCGCCAAGCGCAGAGGGCACGGCATTGGGCCAGCCGCTCTCGCGTCGAGTCGCTTCCGGTCGACCGACCACACTGCCGTGACAATCGAACTGGCGCCGCATTGCATCTCAACAGCCGGTCGAGGCATGCTGAGCCAGCTCAGGGGAAGGCCATCATGAACGATCCCGTGGATGTGCTGATTATTGGCGCCGGCGCCTCCGGCGCGGCCGTGGCGTGGAGCCTTGCCGACACAAAAATGCACATCCTCTGCCTCGAACAAGGGGGCTGGATGAACCCCGCGACGTACCCCAGCACCGGCCGCGACTGGGAGGCCCGCGCCTTTGGCGACTATTCCCCCAGTCCGAACATCCGTGCCCGGCCCGAGGACTACCCGATCAACGACGACGCTTCGCCGATCAAGGTCGTGAACTTCAACGGCGTGGGGGGCGGCACGGTGATGTACACCGCGCACTTTCCGCGCCTGCATCCCTCCGATTTCCGGGTGCGCAGCCTCGACGGCGTGGCCGACGACTGGCCCATCGATTACGACACTTTGGTGCCGTTTTTCGAGGAGAACGACCGGATGATGGGTGTGTCCGGCCTCGCCGGGGATCCCGGCGTTCCGCCGAGGAACCCACCGATGCCGCCACTGCCGCTTGGCCGCTCCGGCGCCCGGCTGGCAAAAGCGATGAACCGGCTTGGCTGGCACTGGTGGCCATCCGATACCACAGTCGCGACTGTAGATTACGAGGGGCGGGCGCGCTGCATCAATCTCGGCCATTGCACTCCCGCATGCGCGCAGGGATCGAAGGCGAGCACCGACATCACCTACTGGCCCGCGGCGCGGCGCGCCGGCGTTGAACTGCGCACTCATTGCCGGGTGCGCGAGATCACGACGAACGAGCACGGCATGGCTGCGGGCGTCGTGTATTACGACGCCGACGGAATCGAGCAATTTCAGGCCGCCGAGGTGGTGGCGCTCGCCTGCAATGGTGTGGGCACGCCACGGCTTCTGCTGAATTCGGCCTCCGGGCGGTTCCCGAACGGGCTCGCCAATTCCAGCGGACTCGTGGGCAAGAACCTGATGTTCCATCCCTATGCTCAGGTCTATGGGTATGTCGACGAGGCGACCGACAGCAACCGCGCACCGCCGACCTGCTTGTGGAGCAAGGAATTCTACGAAACGGATCTGTCACGCGGCTTCGTGCGTGGCTACACATTTCAATTCGGCCGCGGCGTCGGGCCGGTCGTCGAGGCCGTCGCCAGCGAAGCCAAGGGCCTCTTACCCTGGGGCGCGGGTCATCACGCCACCTTCCGCCGCCTCAACGGTCATCGCCTCGGCCTGTCGGCGATCTGCGAGGATCTGCCGGAGGAGCGCAATTGCGTCACCCTCGACCCGGTGCTGAAGGATAGCCACGGCATCCCAGCGCCGCGGATCGACTACCGGATCGGCGAGAACACGGCACGGATGATGGAGCATGGCATTGCCCGCGCGAAGGAGATCCTCGCCGCGGCGGAGGCGACCGACATTTGCGTCACCAGCCCCATTCTATATGGCGGCTGGCACCTTTTGGGCACCGCACGCATGGGCGTTGACCCGGCCCAATCGGTGGTCAACGAGTGGGGGCGAGCGCACGATATAAAAAACCTGTTCATCGTCGATGGCAGCCTGTTCATCACCTCCGGCGGCGTGAACCCGACATCCACGATTCAGGCTTTGGCGCTCTACATCGCCGATCAGATGAAGCAGCGCCTCGCCAACCTGTTCGATTGAGGCGAGCGATGTCCGCCGATTTTCTCACCCCTCGCCAAAGCGACGATTTGCACGCCATAGCCGGCGTGATCATCCCAGCCAGTGCGGAATTTGACGTGCCCGGTGCGGATGATCCAGCGATCCAAGCCGACATCGTGGCGACCCTTGGCCGCGACACGGGCCTTGTGCGGCAAGCGCTGGACGAGCTCGCGCGCCTTGCCGGTTCGCCGCTGGCCAGTCTCGATCCGACACGGCGCGAGTCGGTGGGTATGGAACTGCGTGCAAAGGGCGGGGCGGCAGTTGCGACGCTGACCCGCGTCATTCTGCAATGCTACTATCGCGACGACCGTGTTGTCCGTTCTCTTGGGCTGGAACCGCGGCCGCCTTATCCGAAGGGTCATGTACTGGAGGATGGCGACTGGTCGTTACTCGATCCCGTCCGGGTGCGGCCGCCGATGTGGCGCCGAACGTAGCCTTTGCGGTGGCTTGGCGATCCGTCTCGCTAGCTGGAAGTGTTCATCCTAGCGGTACAGACCTGCTGCGTCGATTGCCTCGCGACGGTGCTTTCCTAGGCGCGGATTGCGCCTAGCCACTAAGGGTTCCTGGATCGGCGCCGTTGGGCACAACCTCGTTGACGGCGAGACGCCAGTTGAACGTAGCAGCACCGTAACCGAGGCCGTTTCTCGCAGCCGATTACGGAGCCGAGGAACTCAGGCTCGGTCACCCGGCAGCAAGCCCGGAACGGTCGTGCGGCCGCGAGAAGTCGAGCCCGGGACCCAGCGGCAATATGCCCCTCGGGTTGAGGTGGCGCATGCCACCGTAATAGCCGAGCTTGATCTTATGGAAGTCGACGGTCGCAGCCACCCCTGGCATCTGGTAGATCTCGCGGGTGTAGTTCGACAGATTGTGATAGTCGGCGAGGCGGCGCAAATTACACTTGAATAGTACGTAATAGACGGTGTCGAAGCGCACCAGTGTCGGGAACAGCCGCAGATCGGCTTCGGTGAAACGGTCGCCGACCAGCCAGCGCTGGCGGGAGAGGCGCGTTTCCAGTTCGTCGAACGCCGTGAACAGATTGCGGAAGGCTTGCTCGTACGCCTCCTGGCTCTTGGCCAGGCCGACGCGATAGACCCCATTATTGACGTTGTCGTAGACAAAGCGATTGATCTCGTCGATTTCGCCCCGCAGCGAGGCTGGGTAGAGATCGAGGGTCGGGTCGCCGAACTCATCGAATTCCGAGTTCAGCATGCGGATGATCTCGGACGACTCGTTGTTGACGATCGTCTTTGTCTTGCGGTCCCACAACACCGGCACCGTGGCGCGGCCGGTATAATCGGGCCGGGCGGTGGTATAGACTTGGTGGACATGGAAGACGCCATTCTTTGGCGCCAGATCGTCAAAGCCGCGCGAATAGGCCCAGCCCTGCCCCTTCGGCAGATCGGATTCGAGCAGCGGAACCGCGCCGTCGAGGCCCTTTAACGCCCGCATCAGGACGGTGCGGTGGGCCCACGGGCAGGACGGTGCCGTGACGAGTTGGTAGCGGCCGCGCTCGGCCTTGAATCTAGAGTCGTTGTCGCGGCTCACGCGGTCGCGGAAACTCGAATCGGGACGCAGAAAGGCGCCGCCGCGATCCGCCGGGAGCGGATCGTCATCAAACCATGTTCCATCGACCAGCATGCCCATTACCTACCTCGGTCTTTGCGGTACGGCGCTCCGCATCATTTGATGCTCAAGCAACGGTGTCTCAGCGAGATTCAGCTTCTCCCCGCGCGCGCTGAACTCCGCTGCCGTGACATTACTGGCACAATGTTATTTGACCCTCCAGATCATTGCGCGGTGATGCCTCCGTCAATGACGAGCCCCGCGCCGGTCATGAAAGCGGCATCGTCCGACGCTAGAAACACGATCCCCTTGGCGATATCGTTGGGGGTGCCCATGCGGCCGATCGGCAGACGCTCGATGACCTGGCGACGCGCTGCCTCGATGTCATTGGTGCCGAGATTGCGCGCCCGCGTCACCAACACTTGGTCGCCCATATCGGTGTCGATCGTGCCGGGATGCATTGAGTTGACCCGAATACGGTATCCCTTGCGGGCAAATTCCAGCGCGGCAGATTTTGTAAACAGGGTCACCCGCCTTTGGTCATCGAGTAGAGCGGGTCTTGCGTCGAACCGACAAGGCCGGCGGTCGAGGCGAGGTTGACGATGGCGCTCCCGTGAGGGCTCTGCTGCGCCGCCTCGCGCAGCGCCGGCAGGCACAGCTTGGTGCCGAGGAACACGCCGGTCAGGTTGACCGCGCATAGCCGCTCCCATTCGGCGAGGCTGGCGGCTTCGATATCTTTGCCGAGAAACAGCCCGGCGTTATTGACCAGGATGTCGAGCTTGCCGAAACGGCCTAGAACGGCGGCGACCGCGGCGTTCCAATCCTCCTCGCGAGTCACGTCGAGATGGACGTAGAGAACCGCGCCGCCGAGCGTGCGAGCTGTCTCGCGGCCGCGTTCGTCGAGCACGTCGGCGATTGCCACCATGGCGCCGGCCTCGACCATTAGCCGCGCGGTCTCGCCGCCGATGCCGCGCGCTGCCCCGGAGATCAGCGCCACCTTGCCGTCCAGTCGGTTCATTGCCGGCCCTCCTCGGGGTGGCTGCGCTATCATACCATTCGGGCTCGCGAGCCGAGAACTCGCGCCGCCTGGTGCGCCGTCAGTTTTCGAGCTTCATACCCTTCTGCACGCCGGCCCGCGAACCAATCCGCTCGCCCCAGGCTCGCAGATGGTTCAGACCGGCATTGTCGGGGAGCGCCTTGCGGCCGGCATAGATTGGGTAGACCGCCAGATCGGCGGCGGTGATTTCATCGCCGGCCAGATATTGCGTCTTGGCAAGCTGCTCCTCGGCAAAGCGCCACAGATTGACGAAGCGATCCTCGTAGAACTTGATCGCCGAGTCCGGCACCTTTTCCGGCATGCGCGCGCCGAGGAAGAAGATGGTCTGGTTGACCGACGCGTAATCGGCCGCGCCCTCGGCCATCCACTGGAACATCCGGACCCGCGCGACCGGGTCCGCCGGCAGGAATTTCCCGGTCTTCTCGCACAGATACAGCAAGATCGCCCAGGACTGGGTCACGGTCAGGGGCTTTCCCCCCGGGCCTTCGGGATCGATCAGGGTCGGGATGCGCGCAGTCGGGTTAATCTTCAAGTAGTCAGCGGCCTTTTGGTCGCCTTGACCCAGATTGAGCACATGGATCTTGCACGAAACGCCGCATTCATTGACCGCGATCGCAGCGCGCTGCCCATTGCCGGTGCCGGCGGTGTAAAGCTCCATTTCTCGCCCTCCCTCATCAACTGAAATTCAATCATAGCGCCATGGTGCAAGCTGTGGATGCGGAGGATCGCTTGCTCACTTTCCGGGCGGCGAGCCGGACCAGCGAATTGATGATAAAGATGCCCTGTGCATCGAAGGGGAGGAGTGCGATGGCTGTTGTCAGGCTCGAGATCAAAACCCGCAAGCCGCTCGCCCGCGGTCGAGAATTCGGCGATGTCGGGCGCTATCAGCAGCTCGACGGCACGGCACATTTCGCCGTTGATCCGGGGCATCCGTCGAACTGCGCCATCACCGATATCGACCTGGCCGAGCGCGGTCGCGACGGCTTAGTGCATTTCACGTCCGATATCCGCATCCTGGCGCCACTAGACCAGGCGCGCGGGAACCATCGCCTGCTGTTCGACGTACTGAACCGCGGCAACCGGCTGGCACTGGCGACGTTCAACGGCGTGCCGCGGCCAATCAATCCCGCTGGTCCGACCGACGCAGGCAACGGCTTTCTGATGCGCCAAGGTTATACGGTTGTCTGGTGCGGCTGGCAGCATGACGTGCCGGAAGCCGACGGGCTGATGCGCATCAAGGTCCCCGAGGCGCAGATCGACGGACTGCCGGTCTCGGGGCGGCTGCTGGTCGGCTTCCAGCCGAGCAAGCCAAGCCGGGTCCAGCAGCTGTCTGACCGCGGGCACCGCCCTTACCCAAGCAACGATCCGGACGATATAAACGCTGTGTTGCTGGTGCGTGACGGCGAGGAAGCGCCGCCGCGTACGATCCCCCGCGAAAGTTGGTCATTCGCCCGGCTGGAAGCGGGGCGCGTCGTCGCCGAGCCGAACCACGTCTATCTCGCCGCCGGCTTCGAACCCGGCAAGATCTATGAGGTGATCTACACGACAACCGGCGCACCGGTGATCGGGCTGGGTCTGTTGGCAGCGCGGGATATCGTATCCTTCCTGCGGCACGGCAGCACGGCTGATAACCCCTGCGCCGGCAACATCCGGTACGCCTACGCCTTCGGCGCGTCACAAAGCGGGCGTTTTCTGCGCCAGCTCCTTTATCTCGGCCTCAACGAGGACGAGGCGGCGCGGATGGTGTTCGACGGCGTGCTGGTGCACATCGCCGGCGGCAAGCGCGGCGGCGATTTCAACATGCGCTTCGGGCAGCCATCAGCGTCGCTGCCGAGTGACCCATTCCCATTCAACGAGATGGCCGTCACCGATCCGGTCAACGGTCGGCGCGACGGCCTCCTCGAACGCCTCGCCGCGCGCCATCGGGTGCCGAAAATCTTCTTCACCAACACCTCGTGCGAATATTGGCGGGGCGACGCCTCGCTGATCCACACCGATGCGACCGGCGCGCGCGACGTCGACGCGACTGCTTCGTCGCGCTTCTACCACTTCGCCGGCGCGCAACACTCCGCCGGCACCTTGCCGCTGACCGACACCAACCCGCAAAATGGCGAGCGCGGTCAGCAAGCACTCAATTCGGTCGACTACAACCCGCTTTTGCGCGCTCTGCTGGTGCGGATGGATCGCTGGGTCAGCCAAGGCGAGGAACCGCCGCCGAGCCGTTACCCACGCCTTGCCGACGGCAACGCTGTCGCGCCGGAGACGGTGAGGGGCGTTTTCACGGCCATTCCGGGGGTAAGGTTCCCAGCGCATCCGCCGCGGGTCACGCGACTCGATTTCGGCCCGGAGGCGGCGCGCGGGATCGCCACAACGCTACCGCCGACGGAAGGCGAGCCCTACCCGCACTTCGTTCCGTTGGTCGATCCGGACGGCAACGACCTGAGCGGCATTCGTCTGCCCGACGTGACGGTGCCGCTGGCGACCTATACCGGGTGGAACCTGCGCCATCCGCAGATTGGCGCGCCCGACCGGTTGATGAGCCTTATGGGGTCGACGATCCCGTTCCCGGCGACCGAAGGCGAACGCAACGCCAAAGGCGACCCGCGCCGGTCGATCGAGGCGCGCTATTCCGGTAAGGCTGCTTACCTGAATGAGGTAAGCCATGCCGCGCAGCGCCTGATCGATGCCGGAGACCTGTTGCCAGAGGATCTGGAACGCATCCTCGCGCAATCGGCCCGCCGCTGGGATCTGCTTGCATCCGCTCCGGAATCCGCCGCTGCGAATTAGCAAGGATCTGATTGTTCGAATGCCCAGGGGTCGCTCACCCGGTGGCGCAGTGACGAAAGTCGGCTTACGGTCGAGCCATTCGGTTACTTGGCGGTGTCGCCAACGGCTGGAGTCGGCGCATCTTCCCCATTGCCGCTGGTTCCGGCGAAGATCCTTTTACCGAACCCACAGTGGCCGCTTCGCCTTGACGGTCGGAACTGGTCATCATGCCCCTAAATCTGAATCCACCCATTGATGCAAAGAGATCGACCGACTTTCAAACTGGTAGGCTATATCGCTCCGGTCCCTGTAACGATGCCGACGACTAGCGCATCCGCCGGGCTGCCGACGAACCCGGTCGATAGCAGCGCAAGAAGGGTGAGGAGAGCAGCTCGAATGACCAGCCTCATGTCTTCCCCTTTACCCCATCGTTGACCCACTGCGGTGATGGACCAGAAGCGCCGGGATCGGGTTCTATCGCCTGGCGTTCTATGACCTCATATCGGAACGTCCTACCTTGAACGAAGGGAGGAGACGATGAGCGAAGAGCAGCGCGTAGCGATCGTGACCGGTGCGGCCGGCGGCATCGGCCGCGAACTGGTATTGGGCCTGCTTGGTAAGGGGCTCGCGGTCGCGGCGGTTGACCGCGCGGCCCAAGGTCTCGTCGAGCTTGCCCAAGCGGCGCAGGAGCGACAGCACGGCGCCGATCTCATGACGATCGAGGCAGACCTCGCCCGTGACGAGTCGAGCGATGAGATCGTCTCCAAGGCGCGCGGCCGTTTCGGGGTGATCGACATCCTTGTCAACAATGCCGGGGTCGGCCAAGCGACCATGCGCAGCGACAACCGGCAGCGCCCGATCAAGTTCTGGGAGGTGACAGGTGAGCAGTGGAAGCTCTTCGTCGCCGTCCACACCAACGCACCGATGGCGCTCTCGCGCGCCCTCGTCGACGACATGTTGCGCCAGAAATGGGGTCGCATCGTCAACGTCACGACGAGCCTCGGCACGATGATCCGCGAGGGCTCGCCGACATATGGCCCGTCAAAAGCGGCGTTGGAGGCCTTTTCGGCGATCATGGCCAAGGACCTCGCCGGCACCGGCGTCACCGTCAACGTGCTGGTGCCGGGCGGGGTCACCAATACCGGAATGGTGCCCCTCGAGGCCGGCTACGACCGCGCCGAGATGATCCAACCCGCGGTGATGGCGCCGCCACTCAACTGGCTGGTGTCGGATGCGGCAGGCAGCGTGACCGGACGGCGCTTTCTCGCGGTGCATTGGGACCCGAGCCTGCCGCCCGAAGAAGCCGCCACAAAAGCCGGCGCCCCGGTCGCCTGGACCGAAATCGCGACAATGCCGATAGAGCCAACGCGGCGAAGTTAGCAACTGCGGCAAGGCTTGCCAGTGCCGCGATGGCAAAGCGAAACGTGCTCTTGTCCTGGCGACAGAGGATAAGGCTGACCTCCGCGCCTTCCACGGCCGGGTACTCGAGGATCTCGGGCTGGCCCCTCAACTTGTGGAGAGCGACTGCTTGCGATCGTGCTCGCAGCGGAGCGGGTCTCGGCACCGCCGCCGACCAGCTCGGGACGCCGCGCTGCTCGCGTCGTGAGATTACTGCCCGCGCTGCTTGTACCAAGGGTGCGGATTGCCAGGTACCTTGACCCGGAGCGTGTAAACTGAAGTGTGTGCGCAACAGAACAGCGTCCGCAGGTCCGGCCCGCCGAACGCGAAGTTGACCGCTTGCTCCGGCCATCGGATGACGCCGATGCGCCGGCCGTCCGGGGCCATGACCCAGATGCCGCCCGGCCCGGTGCAATAGACCCGGCCGAGGCTGTCGACCTTGAGGCCGTCGGGGATGCCGGGTTCGGTGCCTTCGTTCAAATCGGCGAAGATGCTGCGCCCGACCATTTGGCCGGCCACGTCGAGCCGGATCGCGTGGATGTATTGCGAGGAGCGCGTATTGGCGACGTACATTGTGCGCTCGTCGGGCGACAGCGCCAGCCCGTTCGGGTATTCGCAATTGGTCAGCACGCTCAAACCGCCGTCCGGCGCCAGCCGATAGACGCGGGCGCCGTCCCAGAGGTTGTCCTCCCCGGCCGGGCCGGGTATCTCGCGCTCTTGGTAAGAGCGACGCTTGTCCGGATCGGTGAAATAGAGACACCCGTTCGAGTGACAGATGACGTCGTTCGGCCGGTTGAAGCGCCCGCCCCTGTAATTGTCGACGAGCGACTCGACCTTGCCGTCCGGCCCCATGCGCGTTAGGCGCCGGTCGTCTCCTTCACAAACGATCAGGCGGCCTTGCAGGTCGAAGGTCGTGCCGTTGCCGCCGATCGTGGTCCTGACGAGCTCCGACTCTTTGCCGGGCGCAAGGCGCAACAGCTGATTGCGGCGAAGATCGACAAAATACCAGTAGCCGCCCGGATGCCACAGTGGCCCTTCGGTAAAAATGAAACCGGTGGCGAGGCGCTCGGGCTCGGTGGTTTCGAGCACTTCGGGCAAATCATTGGCGGTGGGCATGGCTAATCTCCTGAACTGACGTTATTCGACGTGACGGCAACTATGCCCAGGCCGAGATTGCCGTCGCAATGACATGGTTTAGCGCGAGCAGATCCATCGGATGATCCGTCTCGTTGCTGACCGCAACGGTCAACCGGTAGCGGCGCAAGATGAAGATGCGCTGATCTGAGGCGCCCGATGCCCAGGCGGTATCAGGCGGGAGATCGGGAAACAGGCGGTCGATATTGGTGCGGAAGCACGCCGCATAGCTGGTCCCGGTACGGGTCGCGGTCAGCGCGTAGTCAGTCCATCCCTGCGGCAGGAGCCGCTCGCCGCCCCACATGCCGTTCTGCAGGTACAGCACGCCGAGCTTCGCGTAATCGCGCAGGGTCGCGAAGCCGGCGCCCGATGCGATCAGATTGCCCGCGATGTCGGCGGAATGCGGGTAGCTCGCCATGCCGAGGCGTTCGACCAGCAGACCGTACAACGTCTCGCAATAGGGCAGCCCTCGCCGTTCGATCTGTTCGCGAACGATCGCGCCAAGCACGTTCAGGCCGCTGTTGATGTACCGGAACGTGCTAGAATGCTCTCGCTCACGGGCAGGAGGCAGCGATGCGTGCGGTGTGGTACGACCGGCAGGGAGCGGCGGACGAGGTCCTGGTCTGTGGCGAATTGCCAACGCCCGAGGTTGGTCACGGCGAGGTGCGGGTCCGGCTGGAAGCCTCGGGCGTCAACCCGTCGGACACCTATCGGCGACGCGGTCCGCCGGCCATGGAATACCCGCGGGTCGTGACCAACAGTGATGGCGCGGGCGTGATCGACCAGGTCGGCCCCGGGGTGCCCGAGCGCTGGCTAGGGAAACGGGTCTGGCTCTACAACGGTCAGCGCAACGGTCGTTGGCAGGGAACCGCGGCGGAATACATTGCCCTCTCCGTCGATCTGGTGACCGAACTCCCCGATCACGTCTCATTCGCTGAGGGCGCGACCCTGGGAGTGCCGGGCATGACCGCGCATCGCAGCGTCTTTGTCGCCGGTCCGGTCCAGGGCAAGACCCTCCTGGTGACCGGCGGTGCAGGCGCGGTAGGTCACTACGCGGTACAGCTCGCCACCTGGGCCGGGGCGAGGGTGATCGCGACGGTCAGCTCGGCCGAAAAGGCGGACCGCGCCCGCGCTGGCGGCGCCGCGCATGTCATCAATTATCGCAACGAGGACGTCGGCGCGCGCGTGCTCGACATCACCGACGGGGTTGGGGTCGATCACATCGCCGAGGTTGATTTCGGCGGCAATCTCGCCGCCGCGCTGCGCTGTTTGCGGGTCAATGGGAGCATCATGATCTACGCCACCAATGGTGACCGCCAGCCGCGAGTGCCAGTGCGCGACCTGATGCAGAAAAACCTCGCCGTTTATTCGATGTCGCTTGCTGGCGTCCCGCATCCCGATCGGCGGCGGGCACAGTCCGATATCGCGGCCTGGACGGCATCGCCGGGCCGTATCTTGTCGGTGGCCGCGCGTTTCCCGCTCTACGAGACCGCCGCAGCCCACAAGGAGGTCGAGCGCGGCGGCAAGGTCGGCACCGTCATCGTGGAGCCGCAGCGCTGAGCGCTCGTTCGAACTCGCTCCAACCACTGGCGAGGTTCTCCCGTCGTAGCAAATTTGAACAAGCAAAGCAGACGGCAAGTTGCCGGGACCGGCAGTTTCGTTGGCTAATGTGAAGCGGCTCCACCGACCCTAGGACGTCGTCGACCCCTCGCGGAAAGATCGGCTGGTTCTGCTCCTAAACCCAGACCCGAATTCCTGAGCCGATCCGGACAACGTCGATATCGGCCCAAGGAGTTCGTACCCCTTGGTGCGATACCCGTGCAGGGCGGCTCAGCCGGAGCGCGACTGGCCCGGGCTTTCGGAGAGAAGCAGCATTGGTCCATAGCACAGGACGAACAACGCAAAGGCGCCGATCCACAGGATACCCGACGCGACAAGCAGCGGCATCGTCCAAGTCTCGCCGATGGCGGCGGCGACCCGGATGATCGCGGAGACGTTGACCAGGAGGTAGATTGCAATCGTCGCGCGATCGGCCGCTAAGGCGCGGCCGGTATGGCCAAGCGTGGCGCGGGTCATCACAGCCAAGGTCATCGTGCCGATCGTGCCGGCGGTCAAGGCATGGATCGCGGCGCTTTGCGGGAGGTGGGCATCGATCACCGCGAAGCCGAGCAAGGCCACGCCCAGCACGAGCCAGCCATAGCCGACATGAAGCACCAGAAGCAGCGGCTCTGCCGCCGTCGCCGCACCACACCAGCGCAACAGGCGCCATAGGTTGAGGGCTGCGCCGAGAAGCAGGATTACGCCAACGGGCTGGAACTCGGGAAGGAAGACCCAGGTGAACAACCCGACATGCAGGACGCCAAGCGCGGCCTGGTCGATCGCGCCGGGAGCCGCGGGAAGATTTTCGATCTGCCGCTTTGCCAGCCAATTCCGGGTGAAGCTCGGCACGATCCGCCCCGCCATCACCGAGATCAGCACGATCACGGCGGCAAGCCCGAGACGCCAGCCGAGCCCTGTCGGCACGGCTACGCCGTCGGCCTCCAGGTGCATCAGCAGATTGGCGATGCCGAGAACAGTCACCGACACAACTATCGGCAGGTTGCGCCGGTTCTTGCTCGTAATGATCTCGCGGGCGACGACAATGGCGAGCAGCGCGGGGAACGCCAGATCGGCCGCGACGGCAAGCCATGCCGGCATCAGTGCCGAGATCAGGCAGGCTATACGTCCGAGCAGCCACAACCCCGCAAGCAAGGCGAGCGGGAAACCACGGATGGGGAGCCGCTTGGTCCAGTTCGGGATCGCGGTGAGCAGGAAGCCGGCGACCGCTGCCATCACGAAGCCGAAGAGCATTTCGTGGATATGCCAGCTGAGCGGATCGAACCGACTTGGCAACGCCGTCCCCGTCGCCAACATGACCATCCAGAGTGTGAGCGCTGCCCCCGCCCAGAGTCCGGCTGCGAGAAAAAACGGCCGGAAGCCCTGGGTCAGGAATACCGGCGTCCCCCGACCGGCGACGCCACTGACAGCGCTACTCATTGCGCGCCGCCGATCACCTCCGGCGCCGCTTGTGTGCCAGAGATGAAACGCGCGACGAAGCGCGGAAACAGCGGGCGTAGCTTGACGATAAAATCCCAGGCCATAAACAAGGCGCCGAGCGCGAAGACGATGTCGCCAGGCATCCGCATCCACTGCCAGAACAGCGTTGTGTTGTAGAAGTTCTGGCTACGCGCATAGGCGAGCCCGTGCTCGTAAACGGCGTCGAGCTGCGGCCAGCCGATTGGGAAGAAGTTGAAGACAATCCACAGGACGAGGCCGCTATTATAGAGCCAGAAGGCCCACCGCCCGAGTTTCTCGCCAAAGGGATACCGGTCGGCGGCGGCGTAGCGCAGGCAGAAATAAATCAGCCCGATACCCAGCAGGCCGAAGGCGCCGAAGAGCGCGGTATGGGCATGATTTAGGGTCAGAAAGGTGCCGTGCTCGTAGTAGTTGACCAGCGGCGCATTCAAGGTGCCGCCGCCAAAGACACCCGCGCCGACAAAATTCCAGAACGCCGCGCCAATTATGTAGGTATAAGCAAGACCGTATTTGAACTCCCGATCGTCTTTGATCAGCTGCCGCTGCTGGATCGCCTCCAAGATCAACAGCACCAAGGGCAGCACCTCGATAAACGAGAACATCGTGCCCATCGGCACCCACAGGCCCGGCTCACCCGCCCAATAGAGATGATGACCGGTGCCAAGCACGCCGCCGAGGAAGATCAGGATCAGCGCCAAATAAACTGACCGCTCGGCGAGCTGCCGCGAGACAAGCCCAACCGCCATCAGCAAGTAGGCGCTCATCGCCGCCGCGAAGAACTCGAAGGACTGCTCGACCCAGAGATGGACCACCCACCAACGCCAGAAGTCGGAGATCGTAAAAGACTTCTCGATCCCGGTGAGCGGGATCATGCCGAAGACGTATAGCAGCGCGATGTTGACGGTCGACGCCCAGATCAGATGCTCAAGGCGGATCCGTCCAGACCAGAATTGGCGGGTTGCTTGAATTAAGGTGGTACGGGTCGGCCAAAGCGCCCGGAAGACCAGGATGCTCCAGATCGCGAGCCCGGCGAAAAAGCCGATCTGCCAGGCCCGGCCGAGCTGGATGTAAGAAAGCCCCTGATTGCCGAACCAGAACCAGCCCTCGCCGATGTACCCCATAATGCCGAGATAGTTGCCGGCGAGCGCGCCGAGAACGATGAGCAGCGTGACCCAAAACAACACATCCACGAGGAACCCCTGCCCTTTCGGCTCGCCACCGCTGATCGCCGGGGCGAGAAACAGGGCCGCACCGATCCAGGACAGGCCGATCCAGACAATCGGCGACTGAATGTGGACATCCCGGAGGAAGTTGAAGGGCAGGAAGCGATCGACCGCGACGCCGTAAAAGCTCGTCCGGTCCGAATAGTAGTGCGCCATGATCGAACCGACGAGAATCTGCAACAGCAGCACTCCGGCCACGACGATAAAGTACTTGCCGACCCGCCGCTGGCTCGCGGTCAACGGGCGAAAACGGGCAAGGACCGGGTCCATAGGCGCTTGGTCAGGATCGTTCAGAAACCGCTGATAGATGAACAACACGGCACCGAAGGCGAAGAACGTGAAGCAGAAGCTTATCCAGGTCCAACGGAAGGTGCTGGTTGTCGGCGTATTGCCAACCAGCGGCTCAAACGGCCAGTTCTGCGTCCAGGACCAAGCAACGCCCGGTCGCCGCGCAACGGTCGTCAGTGACGAATAGATGAGGAAGTCTGCAGTCTGCTCCGCACTTCGCTGGTCGAGACTATAAGCCTGAGTCCAACCCTTGGCGAAATCTTGATGGAGTAGAGACTGGACGATCTCGCCCCGAAGCGTTGCGATCGCCGCGGCCAGATGATCGGGAATGACGGCGACTTGTTTGGTCAGATCGACGCCTTGAAGCTCGGCTTGCATCGCCGCCTTCACGGCTGCCAAGTGCTCGACAGTCGATCCCTGCAAGTCTTTGGCGCTATTTGCCTTGTTAATGTTGTCCTCGGTCAGCGTGGCGAGGCGCACCAGGTAGGCCGCGGTGTAGTCTTCTCCAAAATATGACCCCATGCCGTAAAGGCTGCCGTAATCCATCAGGTCGGCCTTCTGAAAGCCTGCTTTGCCGCTTACGATGTCGGCGGCTGACATGAGGACGGCGCCGTCGGCGGTGACGAACCGGTCGGGGAAGGGAGGCGCCGCTTCGTAGGTCAGCTTGGTCGTCCAGCCGAGGATCGCGAAACTGGCGACGGCTACGACCAGCAGGACCCATTTGAGAACGTTGCTGACGGGATCGTTGCTGGGCTGATCGATACGTTCGGCCTCGATCGTCATGCGCTCGCCCTCCGACTGTTAGGCTGGCCCGGACGTCGCACGGGCATCGACCCCGGCGAATCCCCACAACAAGGCCAACTTCATCAATTCCCGAGCCTCCGGGTCCAATGACCGGTCACAAGAAAGACATCCCCTGGCTGCCGGCGACGGCCCCGAGAATCGTGATGAGGCTGAGCGAAAGCAGAAACCAGTGAGCCCAGTGCAGCAAGGCGAATGCCGCGTCCGGAGACGCTATCGCCCTAGCGTGGAACCAACGGTGCAGGACAAGCGGCTCGGCCACGAACAAGACGAGGGCGAACAGCAGCCAGAGGCACACCATAGCGTGCATCCACCAGAATTCCCCCGAACGGAACCGGCTCCACAAGTCAAGGCGGCCGGTCATGTAGAAGCCGGTTAGCCCGACAATGACTGTGACGATGCGCGCATGCCATCCGAACCGTCGCTCGATGGCCTCGAAGGCCTGCAGCCGGTTCGGGCCGATATCACCGCGCCGCACAGCCGGCAGCACGACGGTGGTCACCATCGCAACCCCGCCGATCCAGATCACGACGGCGAGAACATGCAGCGCCCGGGCGATTACGACATCATCCATGCTTGGCGTCGCCTAGGCCCATCGGCTGATGCGAGTTCGGCTCATCCCCGAGGCCGCATCTCGGACACGAGGCCCAAGCTGCGGACGAGCCGCGCGCCCGGCGCCAAGAGATCGGCCAGGGTGTAATCGTCCAGCGTGTGCAGAAACGCGAGCGTCGCCTCGCGGAGCGCGTGACGCAGGACACAGCAACCTTCGATCCGGCAGAACCCGGTCTCGGCGAGGCATCCCATCACGGCGAGGTCTTCTTCGGTCTCGCGCACGACTGCCCCAACACGAATCTCCCCGGGCGGGCGCATCAGCCTGATCCCTCCGCCCTTCCCGCGGATAGCATCGACATACCCTTGGTGCCCGAGCCTGTTCACGACCTTCATCAGGTGGGTCTTTGAAATATCGAAGCTCTCGGCGATCTCGGCGATCGTCGCGAGCCGGCCACCTTTGGCGCCGACATAGATCAGCGTGCGCAACGCATAGTCGGTCCACAAGGTAAGGCGCATTGCCTCTTTCCCTCCGGCACTCGCGCGGCCAACGATAACATGAATATAATATGATTCTATGATCGAATGGGCAATAGGGTGCCGCGCCTCAGGTGCTTAGGATGAAGGTGAGAATAAGCGTGGCCTCGCGACCTGGCGCACCCAGCCGTGATCTAATTATCGCGGATATCGTCGCGCGTACCGGCATCGACGAGGCGATGATCGACCAGTTGGTGCGAACCTTCTACGGTAGCGCCCGGGTTGATCCGCTGATCGGCCCGATCTTCGAGAACAGAGTGCATGACTGGGAGGGTCATTTCGCCCGCCTGTGCGCCTTCTGGTCATCCGTCGGGCTGATGAGCGGCCGCTATCACGGCCAGCCGATGGTGGCCCACCTCCTGCTACCCATCGACACGCCGCATTTCGATCGCTGGCTCGAGATCTTCGCTGCGACCGCACGGGATGTCTGTCCGCCGCCGGCGCCCTCCCATTTCCTCGACCGCGCTCACCGGATCGCCGACAGTCTCGAACTGGGCATTGCGACCCAGAAGAGAGAGACCAGGCCGAAGCGGACGCGACCGGCGCAAATCTCTCGGTCGGCGCAGGCCGCTACGGGGACGCGGTGAGCCTCCTTCTCATGAACCAGGGCAGCTCCAACGCGATGATCAGGCATCTCGAGGACGGCTTCGTCGTCGACGCGATGCTTGTCGCCCGAAAGTTGGGCCTTTCGGCCGATGCTTTCTGGCGGGAGATGAAGCGCGGCATCGTCTACGGTGTGGTCGAACGGGGCGAAGGCGCCGATGTCGGCCGCATCCGGCTCACCTTCCGATATCGCGCCCGGTCCTGGTCCGTGACGCTGGACGACACGGTAGAATGACAAACCGATCCGGTGCCGAGCCAGCCGTCGAGGTCAGCTCGCCGACCTGCTCGCGATGCAAGAGGCCGACGAGACCTATTTAGGCTATGCCGGCAACGACGAACCGATCGTCTTTCTCGATGAGCTAGTCGAAGCGGCATTGGTTCGTGGAGGGGCGGGCAGCCGCGGGCTTGATCACCCCTTGAGCCCCGGGATAGTGCTTGACCAGCGGGCATCGAGGCCGCGGAGGGGGCGAGGCCAACCGCTCTTGAGGAGGGTCATCGCCTCTGCCTGATGTTGGCAAGCCCGGCCTCCCAGCTGGAGCAGGAGCACCAGCACCAGACATGCAAACCTACGATTACATTGTGGTCGGCGCCGGGTCAGCTGGCGCGGTCGTCGCGAACCGGCTGTCGGCCGA
>Ga0210390_10002118_pt1 | contig 17934 bp, 14 predicted proteins | sample IncBWH11OmetaG_FD_161050 | JGI IMG/M metagenome (GOLD analysis project Ga0210390, IMG submission 161050) | Forest soil microbial communities from Barre Woods Harvard Forest LTER site, Petersham, Massachusetts, United States - Inc-BW-H-11-O ... | reverse complement strand
GAGGCTGCGGGCGCCCCAGCAAACGGTGTAGAAATCTTCGGCATCCTTCAACCGCACTATCTGCTCAAAGACCAGATCACCAGCGTTACCTACCAGTTGCGGGGGGCCGACCTCGAACCTCTCGTCGGGACATCGGTTCAGGTAACCGGAACTGTTCTGGGCAGCAACCCCTCATCCTCTACACCCGAGGTCGTAGCAGTGTCTAACATAATGCCGTACGCGGCAATGGGGGGTGGTGGCCAGGCGGCCCCGTCCACAAACGGTGGGGGCATAAAGAAGGGGGTCATTGTTCTCCTGATTTTCGTGGCTTTTGGAGCAACGCTCATCGGGCTGGGGGCATCGGGCTCATTCGGAGTGTCGACGCCGCCTGTGACCCCGGCAACGCCTTAACCAGGATTGCCGCGAGTTTGATCCGGATTATCCCCAATTGGGTTTTTTCGCAACCGTATCTTCAGCCCGGGACTCCAGAGTTCCCTTCGACAGGTGTCCGAAGATGAACCGTACCGGCCTGACGGTGTAATACAGCATGTGCAGCGACTGCGGTAGGCGTATTTGCTGCCAGTCCTGCTCATCTGGAACAAATAGACGCTCGAATACAAGATGAGTACGGTCGCGCCAGCCTTTGGCGAAGGCCAGATGGTAGCGCAAGGCCTCACGATAGCCAAGATCGCCATCCTCGCGAAACAGAAGTGACAAGGCTGCATCGGCAAGAGCCAGCGCTTTTGCACCTTCACAATAATTCCTGATCAGCGGTGGCATCTCCAGCCCTAATACCTGCTCTGCGAGAAGCAAGCTGTGCGTTAGCACCAAGTCGCAAGTCGCAGCCTCAGCCGAGCGGATGCATAAGGCCCAATCCAGCTTCTGCGCCGCCTGCACGTGGCAAGCCAAGTCGCAGAGCCATCGCAAGTTAAGCCAGCAATGCTTGGTTCCGTGGGCGCACAGGTAGAGCGCCGAGTGTTCCGGCGAGAGCGTCAGAAACGAGATCCCCTCGTGGTGTTCGACTTGCGCCGATTTGAAGAGCTGATCAACCGGTAGCTGGAACGAGAACATTTCGTGAAGCACCCCCCAGTGCAGGTCGATGAAGGTGCCTCGTTGGTTGACAAAGTCGAGTTGGCAATTTCTCGAGCGACGAAACCCGGCATCGGTATTTGCAGGCAGGGGATAACGGAGCCAGTAGCCCTCGCGTAACAGGACATCGTGTGCCTTTTGCACCTCATCAGGCTGGATCAGCAGGTCCAGATCAGCGAACTCCCTCAGGGCGATATTCCCATAGGCCAACAAAGCAAGCGCCGGACCTTTTAACGAAATCACGGAAATGCCGGCCGTCTCGAATGCCTGCAGGATTCGGCACCACTCCCCCAGGAGTACCAGGTTGCTCTGCGCGGTAAGGCGAAGTCGCTTCTGGAGCCGCTCACTGACCCCCTGTGGCATCAGACTCCCGCCATGCTGCTTCAGGACGTAGGCGACGACCGGCATCATCGCGTGGGTGTCCGCTTTGCGCTCGACCGCTGCCCAGTCGATGGGCTGGTCGATGGGCTGGGCCAGGGCCGCCTGCAGACAGCCGTCTTCACCGCCGGACAGAAACGCTCGGGCACACTGAACCACAAGCCTGGTCTCGCGGGAGCGGGCACAGTGCTCGGCGGAAGTCAATGTCTGCATGGCCTTGGGCGCAATTGTATCTTTTTGTTGGCTCTATTTAATTGAAAGAATTAGACGCTTCAATTTTTACCAAATCTCTTGGCAGGTTTAGCGACCTTGGGCTTAGAATGTGTGCCAGATTGCGTGGGCATTCCATGCGGCAGTCTATTTCCTGCCTGTTATGTGAGCGAGTGTAATGCCAGAGCTGCCCGGCTCGAGGGTAGAACATTACCGGGAAAACGCGCGCGGACGTAAGGATCGTTCTGTCACCACCAGCCGAATCGCCTAGCCTTTTGCGGCTATCCGATCCGCTCAATTGGAGGGATTTCCAGTGAAGCGGTCCAGTGATTTTGCGATGAATGGTTTTCGTTTTACTGTTGTGGCTCTTCTGTTCGTCGGGCCGGCGCTCGGACAAGATTTTAAAAGACCGGATGAGAGCGTCCCGCTTCGAATGGACTGGAGCGATCACCACGTCGTCTATACCGTAGGGTTTCCAGGCGAGCAGGTGGAGAAAATGCAGGGCGATCCGCGGTATTTCGTGGCGATGCGCCTACATGGCAAGGAATTGGCGGATGAGAACGCCGTTAACGGATATTCGACCCTCAGAAGAGATATTCTGTCCCGGGAGTCGCCGGTCGACCACGCCTGGCAGTCCCCGGCCGACCCCGCCTGGAGATTCCGACCCGAACCCCCTCGGAGATCCCCGATCAGGCGACCAGGGACGCCGGCTTTCCGGCAGAAAGAGCTGAAAAAGGACTGGAGCGTGTCGCTGGGCCCCACGGCTGGGGTCGCGGCGGGCCAGTACCCTGCCAAGTTCACCTACGACGTCAACGCCGCGCCGAACTGCACCACCGATTACGCGGTGTTTCCCGTCAATGCGGCGACCGGGTCCACACGGACCCATGTCGTCGGTACATTCAGCACCAGCGTCGGATACACCACTGGGACTGCTGTGACTTTGACGGTGACCCCGACTGGTGGATCTGGGGTTATGACGACCCTGACCCCCAGCACTACCGCTAACACATTGCTAAACTTCCAGGTGTTCGCCACGGCGAATCAGACGAACGCGAATGCCGAGGCGACCAATCTGGCGAAAGCGATCAATCGTAATATCAATGCTACGAACGCGGGCGCTGTCGTCGCCGTCGTATCTACCAACACGCTCACGGTCTACGCGCTCACGCCGGGGACCCGGGTGGTGCTGAGTACAAACGAAAACCTGAACAATTTCTCGTTCGCGGGTGTTACCACCGGGGCAAACGGCACTCAGGCCAACATTGTCGGATTCAACAATCTCTACGCTGGGACGACACCGACGCCCTTTTGCTCGAGCCCGAATAAGACCTTTCCAACATTCATCTTTTCCTATGCCTCCGGCGTTGGATCCGTTACCACTTCGCCCGTCATCTCGCTCGACGGCACAAAGATCGCTTATATCGAGAACGGCCCGGGCATCGGCACAGCCCTGCACGTGCTGACGTTTGGCAGCGGTTCCACCGAGTACGGAACCTGTAGCAACACCGGCACCGGCACCACGGGGCCGACCTGCGCAACCTTTCCGGTCATCCCCGGCAGCACCGCTGGAAGCACGGCAAAGGACTTCGTAGTTCCCTTGAGTGTGCCCGCCTTGGGGATCGTGGCAACAGACACACGCTCGGCTCCGTTCGTTAACTACACCACCGATACCCTGTATGTTGGAGACGACCAGGGATACTTATATGCCGTCACCGGAGTGTTCATGGGCACACCGACGATTGCAGGCGGGAACTTTCCCGTCGCGGTAAGTACGACCACCCCCGGCATCCTCAACTCCCCGGTGGTGGATGTGAGCGGCACGGGCAATATTTTCCTTGGGGACAGCCTTTCTAACGCCTACGAATACTCTTCGGCTGGAGTTTTAGCAGGATCTTCGACATCGATCGGCAGTGGCACGAACGGTGGCATCTGGGACGGCGCGGTCGTTGACTCGACGAACGGGAAGGTTTATTTCACCACGACCTGCAACACCTCGACGGGGGAATCGACGCTCGCCCAAATTCCGTTCACAGCCAGCGGGTTTGGAACAGTAATAACGTCGATCGATACCAATGGACTAGGCTGCGGTTCTTCTGGCGTGCAACCCCAGTACGCCGCTACGCCGGACAACCTGTACTACACCGAGGGAATCAGCTCGGGTTCGACTGCAAGTAATGGCCATATCCTCGTAAGCTACCAGGGTACCGGCAGCCTACGTCTGGCGGAATGGGGATTCGTGTCAGGCGCCCTTCAACCATCGCGCCTATTCGACTCTAATTTTTATGTTGGCGCCAGTGTCGGCAGCTCGCCGAGCACCGAGTTCTATGGCAGCAGCGTCGCGTACACCCCGACTGCTCTGACGCAAACTGGAAGGACAGTGACTGTAACCACGGCGACTAACTCGTTCGTCAGCAACCAGGTGGTTACGATTGCCAAGGTAGCAGCCGGCACCGGCGGCTGCACAGCTGCTGCAGTTGCTGCCATCAATGGGGAACAGACTGTTACGGTGACCAGCACAACGACGTTTACCTTCACCAGCGCTGTATCCGCCACGATCAACAGCGGCAACTGCACCCTGACCGGCTCATCAGCCACGGGTCCCACGCAGGATTACATATTCTTTGGAAGCGGCCAACCGGCAATATACACTTTCACGTTGCCAATGGTCGTGAACCAAAACCCACAGTCTACAAACACTACCAGCGTGACCGGCGCTGGCGGCAACGGCGCCGCCAGCGCCACCAGCGGCATTATCGTGGACAACGATTCAACCAGTGGGCAGGCGTCGAGCCTCTACTTCGGTACGCAGGCAACGTCAACCACCCAGTGCGGAACTACCGCGGCATTTTGCGCGGTCAAGCTAACGCAGACTGGGCTGCAGTAATTCCCTGCTTTTTCCATCTTTTGTGAGCGAGGAAGGAAGTAAGATGAGGTCAAAATGAGCCAACCAGAACAGACGGACCGGACTGTTGCTGAACCGGATGCACGACAGCCGGCGAAAAAGCTCTACCACAAGCCGGCATTTCGATTCGAGCGCGTCTTCGAGACCAGGGCGCTCGTCTGCGGCAAAGTATCTACCACCCAGCAGCAGTGCAAACATAACACGAAGAATTCCTGACTGCCACGCCATGGATGTGGAGCTACAGCCGCGCTCGGTTTTAGCCTGTGAACTGGTCACCGACGTAGTTCGCAACTTCGGCGAGGCCCGCCTCAAGGTGACCGGAGCGAGCATGATCCCGGCAATCTGGCCGGGCGACGTGATAACCATACGCCGCCGTGGGGTCGCCGAATTACAGTCGGGGCAAATCGTTTTATCAAGGCGGGGAGGGATGCTGGTGGCTCATCGGATTACCTGCATTCGCGGCCATCACGTGATCACCCGAGGAGATTCCCTGCAGCATGACGATCCGCCGGTAAGACCATCCGACATCGTGGGAGAGGTGGTCAGCATCGTTCGCAATGGCTGCCAGGTGCGTCCGAGGCAATCATTCCGTCAGCGCTTCGTGTCGTCCGTCCTGCGGCGTTCCGATTTCTGCATGCGTATGGCGCTGCGTCTGGGTCCTCGTTTGCGGCGGACTGGACGCCGGGAGATTTCATGGGCGAGCTAGCCACAACCGGGCAGCAAGTCATCATCGAGATCGGCGGCATGGCGGTCGAAGTACGCAGCGAAAGTCCGGAGTTCCTGGAAATGCTGGAGCGCCGCTATTCCGGTTTTCTCAGCCCTGAGGCATTGCCGGGCTTCGAGCTCGATGTCGAGCTGGTAGCGCCGGGAAGGATCACCCGCGAAGAGGATCTCTCGGTGCGCTTCGAGGCGGGGCGCTGGCTCATCGAGCGCGGCGACCTGCGCGCCGAGTGGGAGCCGGCATCGCGACGCGGCCGGATTGTCCAGTCGCCGAACCCGTACTCCATCGACGCAGTGCTGCGCATCGTTCACAGCCTGATCCTGGCGCAGGAGGGCGGACTGCTGGTGCATGCAGCCAGTGCGGTGCGCAATGGGAAGGCTTTCCTGTTTGCGGGCGTTTCCGGCGCCGGGAAAACGACGATCTCTCGCCTGGCGCCGCCGGACGCGACACTGCTGACCGACGAGATCTCCTATCTACGTGTCGACAGGGGTCTCGTTGGGAGTGGGCTCGATGTGGGACGCAATGGCCATGGCTACGTCGCCTACGGCACGCCGTTCGCGGGAGAGTTGGCCAAAGTGGGAGAGAACGCCCAGGCTCCTCTGGCAGCGCTGTATCTCTTGCAAAAAGGATCTGAGAACACTATCGAGCCGGTAAAAGCCAGCGATGCCGCCCGCATGTTGCTGGAAAATGTGCTGTTCTTTGCCAATGATTCGGAGCTGGTGAGCCTAGTTTTTGAATCGGCTTGCGAAGTGGTACGCAATGTTCCTGTGTACCGGCTGACCTTTGTTCCGGATGAACGCGTCTGGGAGCTGATTGGATGAGTTCCATCTTTATTGCAAGAGCAACTCAGGTTGCCGCTCGCTCGCTGGATGGCGAGATGATGATCATGTCCGCCCGGGACTCGACGCTGTTCACCCTGAACCCGGTGGGCACCGTCATCTGGCAGTCGGCAGACGGGAAAACACCGCTTGCGGAGATCGTCGAGCGGAAAGTCTGCGCGGAATTTGAAGTCGATCCGGCGGAAGCGATGAAGGACGCCGAGGGCTTTGTGAACGATCTGGCCAGCCATGGCATCCTGGTTGTGTCCGGTGATCCCATTGCTCCCCCGAGGGCTGCACCGGGAGAGGCACGATGAGCCTGATGCAAGAGCTCGGACAGCGCGCCCTGGATCGCGGTGTGCCGCTCAGCGTGCAACTCGACGTTACTTATCGCTGCAACGAGCGTTGCATCCATTGCTACCTTGACCACGACGATCACGGCGAGATGACTACCGCCGAGATCCGCGATCTGCTCGACGAGTTGGCCGAAGCAGGCGTTTTCTTTCTAACACTGAGCGGCGGCGAAGTCTTCATGCGCATGGATTTCTTCGACATTGTCGAGTACGCCCGCTCCCTGATGTTCTGCGTGAAGATCAAGACGAACGCTTTCATGATCCGCGAAAAAGAAGCGGAGCGACTGCGCGACCTGATGGTGCAGGATGTGCAGGTAAGCATCTACTCCCACCGGCCGGAGGTACACGATGCGATCACTCTGCTTCCGGGATCGCTGAAACGGTCGGTTGCCGGGATACGACTGCTGCGGTCACATGGCGTAAAGGTTGTCGTCGCGAATGTCCTGATGATGCAGAATCTCGGCGACCACGCTGGCGTAAAGGAACTTGCGGAGAAGTTGGGGGCCGAGTACACCATCGATCCGACGATCACGCCGATGATGGACGGAAACCGGTCTGTGCTCCGGTTGGGCCTGGGTGTGCCTCAATTGCAGGATGTGTTTCGCAGCTCAGATCTGGTTGGCGACGTCGACGAATTCTGTGCCCCACCGCCCGGGGTAAGCGATGACATGTTGCGGGAGCTCCCATGCAGCGCCGGCCACACTGCGTGTTACATCTCACCATACGGTGATCTGTTCCCTTGCGTGCAATTTCCTCTGCCCAGCGGCAATGTGCGGCAGCAGAAATTCATGGATATCTGGCAGCATTCCGACCAGCTCAACGAGGTGCGGTCTATCTCCCTTCGCGATCTACCAGTTTGCTCAGGGTGCGATCACGTTGGCACGTGCTCACGTTGTCCTGGACTGGCATACCTGGAAGGAAACATGCGCGGCCCGTCCACTCAGGACTGCGAGAAGTCCTTCGCCAGGACGAGCATACCCTCCGCCAACATGCATCTCAAGAAGGCCTACCCGGCGCCGCGCGGCCTGGTCCAGATCGCCGCAGCACGGACAGCATAGTCTGCTCTTCGTGCAACCGCGAGATTCCTTTGAGCGCCTGATATCGCAGTGGGAAAGCGACGATTCGCTTCTCGAGGCGAATCAGCTGTGCCGACGTGCGGAGGTTCTCGATCGGCTGGATGCGTATTTTCCGGATGCCGATTTCGACTTGATAGACTCGGAACTCCATCAACGCGCGAGAGCAATTTGTACCCGGCTGGAGGCTGCAAACTCGGAGCTCTATCAGGCCATTCGGCATGAAATTCAGCGGGGTATTTGTCCGGCGGCATTTGTCCAGTTACGACAGCGGTCGAAGTCAGATAGTCCAGCTCACGGGAATAGCTATGACTACCTTGATGAGTTGATAAGCGGCGTGTTGCAGTTCGACGAGCCAGCAGAAGAGCCAGTTCATATTGGACCGGAGATGGTCTTTTATCAGCCCACGCCCGCGCGTCATATTTTCGCTCTGACTGCGGCTGGGGCAATCTCTGAAAGCGATGTTCTGGTGGATCTGGGATCGGGGTTAGGTCATGTTCCCCTGCTGGTATCGGTCTGCACGAGCGCGCGCGGCATTGGTATCGAAGTGGAGCCCGGTTATGTGGCGTGTGCGAGACGATGCGCTGAGGGATTAAACCTGAGCAGGGTCAGCTTTCTTGAAGCTGACGCGCGGGACGCGGATTTCTCAAACGGCACGGTGTTCTATTTGTACACGCCCTTCAGCGGGTCCATTTTGCGGGCTGTAATGAACTCGCTCAGAAAGCAAGCCGCGGTTCGTGCAATCAAGATCTGTACCTTTGGACCGTGCACACCTGCGATCGCTGAAGAGCCGTGGCTTGAAGCGATGACCACTCCGGAAACAGATCGGATCACCGTGTTCTTATCGCGCGCCTGAGCCCGCTGTGGGTTCGATGAAGTAGATCTGGAACTCGCGGATGGCAGCGCCGTCGGAGCTGGAAAGAATATTGAGCCGAATGCGGCTGGCGGTTACTGGTGGAAAGATGTCGATCTTCTTGTGGCCGATTGCCTGCGCGGAGGCGACGGTCTTCCACTCAGATCCCTTCCAGACATCGATCGAATACTTCTGAATGCGCTGGCCGGCGTTGAGCCACTCCATGGTGAGTGTGCGGTTGAAGGTTATCGGAGCGGGGAATGCAACCTCAAGAGTGGAGTGGTTGGAGTGATCGGGCGCCGACCAGAACGTGTCGGGATTGCCGTCGAGTGCGGCGGAGACCTCCGGAGAGTTCGGAGTGTGACTGAGGGCCAGGTTGTGTCCGTAGCGCTCGCGCAGTGCTTTGCCGAATTCTTCCATGCGGGCTACGTCACTGTCGGGGAGCAGGCCGCGGCGATCGGGAGCGAGACCGAGCATCAACTGCGCGCCATGACCCACCGTGTCGTCGTAGATCGAGAGCAGTTCTTCGAGACTTTTGACGAAGGCGTCGTCATTGGGATGCCAGAACCAGTGCAACTTTCGCAGAGGCGTGTCCGCCTCGACGGGACGCCAGCGCAGATAGCCATGACGGTCGATGACGTTCCAGTTCTCATACGGAACGCGGCCGCTTTCGGTGCCCACCCAACGGATGTCGCCGTACTCGAAGAGTCCGGTATCGGCGAAGACTAGCGTATTGGGCTGGTAAGTGCGCAGGGTCTCGATGATCTTCGGGAAGTTGTAAACGTGGCCCGCGCTGCCGGCGCCGTCGAGCCAGAATTCGACCAGGTCGCCGTAGTTCGACGCCAGCTCGGTAAGCTCGGCCTGATAGTAGGCGTCGTAGGCGGCGGAGTCTTTATATTTCGGCTCATGACGGTCCCAGGGTGAGAGATAGACTCCGAACTTGAGGCCGTACTTGCGCGCGGAGCGGGCGACGTCGCCGACGATGTCTCCTTTGCCGCCTTGCCACGGGCTCGACTTGAGGCTGTAGGGGGTTTGCTCCGTCGGCCAGAGGCAGAAGCCGTCATGATGCTTCGCGACGAGGACGACATATTTAGCACCGGAGTCGCGGATGGCCTTCATCCATTGGTCGGGATTGAAGTCGGAAGGATTGAAGACGGAAGGGTCGGCGGTGCCGTCGCCCCACTCCCGGTCAAGAAAAGTATTGGTTGAGAAGTGGATGATGACGCCGAACTCGAGGTCCTGCCATGCGACCTGCTGCGGCGCGGGCTTGATGTCAGGGAAGCTTTGAGCGGTGATTTGCGGTGTCCCGGAGAGGAGGGCCAGCACGAGGCCGATCCATTGAGCGCGCCAGGACTTGGTGGATTTGCGAAAGGACATCATCGGCAGTCTCCAGCAAAGAGTGAATCAAAGCAATCGACTTCGAGGATAGCTCGTAGTCAAGGCGGGGGGGGCGTAAACTGGCTTCAGGGCGAGTCAGGGCAACCATGGAGTAATTGCAAATGTGCAGGAATATCAAGACTCTTTTCAACTTCGATCCGCCGGTAACGGACGAAGAGGTTCGGGCGGCTTCGCTGCAGTTCGTGAGAAAGATCACCGGATTTAACAAGCCATCGAAGGCGAACGAAGCGGCGTTTCTGGCGGCGGTGGATGAGGTTGCAGGTGTCTCGATGCGGCTGCTTTCGTCGCTCGAAACGAACGCTCCGCCGAAGAATCGGGAAGAAGAGGCCGCAAAAGATAGGGAGCGCGCCGCGGAAAGATTTGGCGACTGAAAAGGCCTCGCGGCGTCAAGTCCATATTTATACCTGGTGCTCTGTTGCGTCCCAATTGCGGAATGGTCCGTCGAACAGATATCAAAGGCATCCGTGGAACTCTCCCAGTGAAGATATCTGATCAGCGCGCCCTCTCAGATGTTTCTATTCTTGCAGGGTGATTTATGAGAGCCTTGCTTTAGGGGAACGGCAGGTAGAGCAGAGAGATTGCAGAGCAGATCCTTGATCCTTACGGCTTTTTTGGGTGGGATGCTTGGTTTGGGGGCAGAGGCGCAGTCTGTTCCAAACCAACCAGCTGCCTCGCAGACTGCTGCCCCGGCGGCAAGCCCAACACAACAAGGCGTTCCCGAGGGCTTGCCGGATGCGCCCGGCCAGCCCTCGGTTGATCCTCAGTCGAGCGGAAGCATTCATGGAACGGTGACCGACCCCAGCGGAGATTTGCTCGAAGGCGCCAGCGTCACGCTCGATAGCGATGCTCCCAAGACCCAGCAGACACTGGTTACGGACGGCACGGGGTCCTTCAACTTCATCGGTCTCGCGCCGGGAACGTTCCGCGTCACCATCACGTCAAATGGATTTGAGGGGTGGACCGGACCTGAGATTGTTCTGCAGCCGGGTGGAAACTACGAACTCTCACACATTGTGTTGCGGATAGCGACCACGCACACAGATGTCGAGGTGACGTTAACGCTGCATGAGGTGGCCGAAGAGCAGGTAAAAGCGGAAGAAAGGCAGCGTATTCTCGGGGTGGTTCCCAACTTTTACGTCAGCTATGTGTGGCATGCGGCTCCATTGAGCCCGAAGCAGAAGTTTGGGCTTGCGCTGAGGTCGTCGATCGATCCAGTCACTTTTTTGATCGACGGGGCGACCGCGGGGATAGAACAGTCGCAAGACTACTTGAGTGGATATGGGCAGGGCGCCTCTGGCTATGCCAAGCGTTTTGGCGCCGCGTATGCCGATGACTTCATCGCCACCATGATTGGCGGCGCGATTCTCCCTTCAGTCTTCCATCAGGATCCGCGCTACTTTTACAAAGGCACCGGAAGCATCGAATCGCGCGCGCTCCACGCGATCTCTTTTGTCGTTATCTGCAGGGGCGACAACGGGCACTTGCAGCCAAACTATTCCAACGTGCTGGGGAGCCTGGCCTCGGCGGGAATTTCGAACCTCTACTATCCCACGAGCGATCGAGACGGAGCCGCTGTGACGGTTGATAACGCGCTGATCGGCATAGCCGAAGGCGCCGTCAGCGCGTTGCTCCAGGAGTTCATTATCAAGAAGTTTTCGCGCGGGGTTCCGCCCGGGACAGGTGGCCATCCATAGACGCAACCCCTCTGCTAATTCGACGCGATCGTGAACTTCACGACGGTGCCCTCAACAAAAGTCACTTCGGCGCGACGGTCGCCGGAGAGATATTCATATACCTGGGTCTTCAGGCCATTGTCGCCGACGGATTCGGAGAGCAGTTTGCCTTGTCCCAGCAGATTCGTGACGTCATTCAGGCTCATGCCGCGCTGCAGCTGTGCCGTGGGTGAGACGGACGGCGGCTGGTTGGGAACAGGCTGCGAGGCGGGCGCGGCTCCGGGGGGAAGTTCGGCTCTCCCAGCCTGCAGGCCGCTGAAATCGACGTAATCCGCGAGCAGCTTCATGATGGCTTCAGGTGAGAGCTCTTTCTCGGGAATCGATTTGGACCAGCGCAGGTTGAATCGCGAACCGCCTCGCATGCGATTGTCCGCAACCTGCTGCGCCTTAATCTGGCTGGCGACTTGTGCGGCGCTTTGATTGATGGCATCCTGGCGTTCCCGGCGGGCGCGTTCACGATTGAGGTCACGCTGAAGTTGTGCCTTTTTGTCGGGGTCATCGGTATTGGCGATCTGCTGCTCGAGGCTTTTTTCGTAGTCGCTCTTGGGGACAACTTTCGCGGCCACTGTGGTGTTGGTGTCGTCACCGAAGGTGCCGAAGCCGCCTCCGTCAAGCTGAACCTCGATCATGTCCTTTTTCACTACGATCGTCGTAATGCGGGCGACATCGCCTTTGTGGATGGCCGCGCCGAACTGCCTGAGGCGCGAAGAGTACTCCTTCCAGTTCATGGGAGTCGAATTGTTGTAACGGAGGTCGATTCCCTTCTGGGTTCCCGGCATGTCGATCTTGATGACCACCTGCTTGCCGGAGAAATAACTCACGATCGGGTCGGCCCCGTTCTGGGCGGCGAATGACAGGAGGGGGAACGCGACGGCGAGAAGAACTGCAGCCAACTTCGATCGATGCATTTGGAAAACCTCGCAGAAGCCTGGATTTCCTGAATCGCCAGCATACTTGGGCGAGACGCACGGTGTGAACAATATTCGTCTGCTGTCGGAAGGGTTCGCATTTGAGATTTTTTCGCGACCTTGGGAGCGGCGCCGCATCCATTGGAGACTGAACGGTCTCAAATCTGCCGGGAACGGGAGAGAAAGTTACCAGTGGCCGCGAGCAGCATTCTCGAAGCAGCACCATCCAGCGTTCATACCGAGAGTGACAGGCGAGCCGGGATCAATCCGTGGGTTATCGCGCTCACGGTGACGCTGGCTACGTTTATGGAACTGCTGGATACGTCGATTGCAAACGTGTCGCTTCCCTACATTGCCGGCGGACTCGGGCGCAGTTTCGACGAGGTGACGTGGATCCTGACGACGTATCTCGTCGCGAATGCAGTCGTGCTGCCGATGAGCGCGTGGTTGAGCCGGGTGTTCGGGCGGAAGAACTACTACATGGCGTGCGTGGCGCTGTTCACGCTGACTTCGCTGTTCTGCGGCATTGCGCCGACGCTGAATGTGATGCTCATTGCCCGCGTGCTCCAGGGGATCGGCGGCGGTGGGCTGGCTCCGGTAGAGCAGGCGATCCTGGTGGATACCTTTCCGGCGGCGCAAAGAGCTTCGGCCTTTGCTCTCTACACGATCGCAATTGTGACGGCGCCGGCGATCGGACCGGTGCTGGGCGGATGGATCACCGACAACTATACGTGGCGGTGGGTCTTTCTGATCAATATTCCGATTGGCGCGATATCGCTTTTCCTGACCAGCCGGTTCGTGCATGATCCTCCTGCGTTTGCGAAAGAGCGCGAGAAGGCACGGCCGAATGGGAAGCTGAAGATCGATGGGATCGGAATCGCGCTGATCGGGCTGGGTTCGGCGGCGCTGGAAATTTTTCTGGACAGGGGACAGATCGACGACTGGTTCGGAAGCTCGATGATCACCTGGATGTTTGCGATCGCGATTGTGTGCTGGTCGGTTGCGATTTACTGGGAGCTGCGGCATGATGACCCGATCATCGATCTGAAGATGCTGGGCAATCGGAATTTCGCGATTGCGTCAGTGTTCTATTTCACCTTCGGATTCGGACTCTTCGCAACGACCACGATGATTCCGCAGATCCTGCAATCGCTGTACGGATATCGTGCGATTGATGCGGGGCTGGTGTTGGGACCGGGCGCGTTCGTGATCACGCTGCTGGCTCCGGTGGGGGCGCAGCTAGTCCAGCGCGGAATTGTGCATCCGCGCATGCTGCTCGCCATTGCACTGATGACTGTTTCTGCGTCGATGATCTACTACGGCACCTTCACCTTGCAGACGGACTATGCGCACTATGCCTGGGCCAGGGCCTTTCAGGGATTGGGCTACGCCTTCTTCTTCGTTCCTCTGAGCGTGACGGCTTACTCGCAGCTCAGGCCGGATCAGAACAACCGTGCGTCAAGCCTGACCAATCTTTTTCGCAACTGGGGTGGAAGCTTCGGGATCGCGTTTGTGACGGCGATGAGCGAGCGGAGACAGGACTTTCATCAGTCGGTAACCGGAGGCACTCTTGCGGGGTCGTCTCCGACCTTGCAGTCGTCGGTGCAGAGGATGGCGGCGTACCTTACCGAGCATGGGTATTCGCAGGCGGATTCGACGCGGGCGGCATATCTGCATTACTACAACCAGCTAGGCGATCAGACGCGGCTGCTCGGGTTCATGGACTGCTTCCGGTTTGTGGGCTGGTTCACGCTGGCGGTGACTCCGCTGGTGTTCCTGATTCGGCACTTTAAGGTAGGCGGGAAGGCTCCGGCTGGGCATTGATCCGTGGTCCAGACCCCACCTTAGCTGCGCGGGGGTGGGGCATCCGGCACATATTTCAGATCGGGCATGGTCCCTTCGAGCGCGGCGGGGCTGCTTCTCTTTCGATCAACGCATTCAAGGCTTCGCGAAGCAGCGCTGTTCGTTCGGATACACCACTGTATTCCTGCGCTCTACGTAATAACTCATCGTCGAGTGAAACTGTCGCTCTCCTACTTGCCACCAATTTTATCGCCATCCTGGTGCTGATTCCGAGTTTCCTAAGGCTCCCCGCGGACGGCGACTCCGTATTTGGGAAGGTCGACGGAGTTGATCTTCGATGAACCGGGGCTGAGCAGGTCGGTCATCGGGGCCGGCAGGGCGACGTGCTGGTTGGTTGTTGTGTGGTTTATGAGGATCAGCACGGTTTTGTTTGTGCCGGTGCGCTCGCAGACTTCGACTCCATCGGGCACTCCGGACAGGATGGGCTGCACGCCGGCATCTTTCACGAACGATGCAGTGAGGGAGTTGAGCAGAGGCTGACCGAGCCAGGCTCCAATGTAAGTAATAGAGCCCTTCCCTACCGTGCGGGTGAGCGCCGCGGGCTGGCCGTCGAGCCATCCGTTGCTCGGGCCGTACTCAAGTAGGACGTGGGTGTCGCCTGCCGTGGGGCTGAGGGTTTCAGCCCAGATGTTGGCGGTGCCGCTGCCTGCCATTCCGCTCACGGGCACATCGGTGTCGAGGGCGTAAAACTGCGAGACGCGGGCGCCGAGGAGATCGACGAGCGGACCGGGCTGGCGCTGGGGATTGAGGGCGTTGTATTCGTCTTTCATGCCGCTGCGCGGCCCGAGGACGAGATGGCCTCCCTGCTTGACGTAAGCGATGAGGTGGTCGGCGATGGCCTGGGGCAGGACGTTGAGTGCGGGGGCGACAACGAGCTTGTACTGGTCGAGAGGAGCGTCAGGCGAGATGACGTCGACGGCCTGGGTCTGGTCGCGCAGGGGGCGGTAGAAGTTGATGAGCTCGGCGACGGGTTCGAATTTGGCGCTGTGGCGCTGGAAGTCGATGGCCCAGCGGCTGTCGTAAGACTGGATAATGGCGACTGAAGAGTGGGGCGAGGTTCCTGAGAGAGCGGCACCGGCTTTCTCAAATTCATCGCCGACCTGTTTCACTTCGTCGTAGACGGGGACGGGTTTTCCGTCGATGCCGGCGAGAACGCCGTGGTACTCCTCCTGCCCGTTGGGAGCGGAGCGCCACTGCCAGTATTCGACGGCGTCGGATCCGTGGCCGATGGCTTGCCACGCCATGTCGCGCACCTGGCCCTTCTCAAGCGGCGTGTTCGTGGGACGCCAATTGACGAAGGCGGGCTCGGTTTCCATGACCCAGAAATTTTTGCGCTTGTAGCCGCGTGTCAGGTCGTGGGCAGCGCCGTTGGCGTCGGCGTCATAGTTGTCAGTGGCGATGTAATCGTCCCAGGCGGCGATGTCGAGTACGGAGTGCAGGGTGTATTCGTCGAAGCCGTCGAACCAGCCCATGGTGTTGGTAGTGATGAACTGGCGCTTGTCGGCGTGCGGGCGGATGGCATCGATCTGATTCATGGAGTAACTCTTCCAGGTATCGCTGACGAAGCGCTTCCACTCGAGGAGCAGGGCGGGATTTTCATTATCGTTGCGCGCGGGGATCTCGTCGAAGGTGTCATAGGTCTGGCTCCAGTAGGCGGTAGCCCAGTGCTGGTTGAGGTTGGCGATGGTTCCGTATTTTTTCTGGAGCCAGGCGTGGAACTGGGCTCGGGCTTCGGGGTCGAAGGAGTCTTCGCCGTATTCGTTGTCAAGCTGCCAGCCGACGACGTTGGGGTTGTGTCCGAAGTGAATGGCCATCTGCTCGGCGATGTCGTGCGCAAACTTGCGGTAGCGCTGGTTGGCGAAGGAAAACTGCGCGCGATTGCCGTGCTCGTCGCGGCGTCCGTCCTGGTCGATGCGAAGAGTTTCAGGATATTTGGTCGTAAGCCAGGCAGGCGGGGCAGCCGTGGGCGTGCCGAGGACGACGCAGATGTGGTACTTGGCGGCGAGGGCGATGGCGCGTTCCAGCCAACCGAATTCGTAGTGCCCTTCGGAAGGCTCCATGGTGCTCCAGGCAAACTCGCCGACGCGGGCGAGGTGGATGTGCGCGGCTTCCATGAGGGCGAGGTCGGGCTCCCATTGGGCCTCAGGCCATTGTTCCGGATACCACGCGGCACCAAGCAGGAGCGGCGGCTGATCGGAGTAAGCAGTCGCCTGCGCTGAGGCGGAGATGGCTGGGGCGAGTGTAACGAGGCCGGCTAGAAGGAGTGAGGCAATGCGCATGGGACCTCCGAAGAGATGCGAAGGCCATGGTATCAAACCGTTTACATTTGGTTTTGGGGGAGGAAAAGCAGAACGGCCGCACTCGTTTGAATGCGGCCGTTGCTGGTTGCGAGAGGGTTATTGGGTGACGGTTACGCTGACAGTGGTCGTTTCAGTAAGCGTGCCGCTGGTTCCGGTTACCGTAACGGTGTAGGTGGCGCTCTTGTTCATGCTACCGCCGCCGCAACCGATGCCGATTCCGACGAGGGCTGCAAAGAGGACGACGCCAAGCATTGTGCGCCAGCTACGGCGGCGAGCCGGAATCCCAAAGAAGAGGAGCATGGCCAGGGCGGATCCGCCAGCGATTGTGAAGAATTTATCCAAAGGGCGATTCAACTTGGCACTGTTTGCGCCCGTGGTGACGGTGAGCATGGAGGTAACAGCAGACGCACCTGTCACGTCGGCCGTAGTTGGATTTAGGGTGCACCCTACCCCGGTCGTGGTACTGGATACGGCGCAAGTGAGGGCTACGTTTCCTGTAAATCCGTTCGACGGAGTCACAGTGATTGTGGAGGTGCCCGAGTTGGGCTGCGTCACAGTGATCGAGCCGCTGTTCGTGAGGGCGAAGGTGGGCGCGGGTGGTGCAGTGACGGTGATGGTGACGGTGGCAGTCGCTGTGGGGACTCCCGTTGACATACCAGTGACTGTGGCCGTGTAACTCCCAGGGGTCGTTGTTGCCGTCGTACCTATAGTGACTGTGGATGTAGTTGTGGTTGAAGCAGGCGCTGGGGTGCAGGTTGCCGGACTCGTCGCGCCAGCCGGGCCGGTAACCGCGCAGGTCAAAGCGACAGTGGCACTAAACCCACTCGCCGGAACCACTGTGATTACTGACGTATTTCCGGTCGTAGCCCCTGCGACGAGGGTGAGGGTGGTCGGGTTCGGGGTGAGGGTGAAGCTCGGCGGCACAACAGCTGCAGTTACCGTAGCGGTCACGGTGGCGGTAGATATGAGGCTTCCGGACATGCCGGTCACTGTGACGGTATAGGCCCCGGGGGTTGTGGTTGCCGTTGTGGCGAGGGTGAGGATCGATGTGGCGGCAGCCGTACCGGTGAGGTCAGCCGCGGGCGGGTTCAGCGCGCAGGTTGCGGGGCTGGTTGCGCCGGTCGGGCCGGTGACGGCGCAGGCCAGGGCAACGTTGCCGGTGAATGCGGCGAACGGTGTGACCGAGATGGTGGAGGTATTGCCGGTATCAGCACCAGTGGCAAAGCTGAGGGTGGTTGGCATGGCAGTGACAGTAAAGGGCACGACGTTTGCGGTGACGGTGGTTGTCTCGGTTATCGTTCCCGACACGCCGGTGACCGTGACGGCATAAGCGCCCGGGGTCGTGGTCGCGGTCGT
>Ga0210390_10002112_pt1 | contig 17967 bp, 16 predicted proteins | sample IncBWH11OmetaG_FD_161050 | JGI IMG/M metagenome (GOLD analysis project Ga0210390, IMG submission 161050) | Forest soil microbial communities from Barre Woods Harvard Forest LTER site, Petersham, Massachusetts, United States - Inc-BW-H-11-O ... | reverse complement strand
CCCCGCAAGCGAGCGCCTGCGGTGGCTGCTCATGCTGGCGCTGCAGCGATCGGGGAAACAAGCCGACGCGCAGGCCGCGTTCCGCGATGCCTGGACGTACAGCACCAGCGAACTCGCGAGCCGGCCAGGCCCCACGCTGCAGTCGCTCAACAGGCGCATCATCGCCGCCGACCCCGGCCTGCTCAGCGTGCCATTCAACGACACCACGCTCCTCGCAACCTGATTGGTACTCGCGCTATCCCGGCGCAGCCTTGACGCTATGCGCGCCGGTCATGCTGACCCATGACATCCGGCATGCCTGTTACCCGAAGGGGAACATATGCACACAATCAGCGCGCGACGGGTGGCGGGCACAGCGCTCATGGCCGTCATCGCGGTCGGCGGGTCGCTGACGGGCTCCGCCGCCCAGGCAGCGCCCGCGGCACCCGCCGAGGCCGGTCATAATCCGGCTTCCGCTGCTACGCCCGCGGGCTTCACCGACCCGTGCCCGCCATCTGGGCCCAACAACGTCAGTTGCGCGGCCCTGATCCCGGCCGCCAAGGCCTCGGCACTGGCGGCGGCCAGCACCACCACGCCAACCGGGCTCAGCCCCGCGGACCTGCAGCAGGCCTATGACCTCCAGGGGACGACCAGCGGCTCCGGTCAGACAGTGGCGGTCGTCACCGCCTACAACGACCCAACCGCCGCTAGCGACCTCGCCGCCTACCGCTCCCAGTACGGGCTGACGCCCTGCACCGCCGCCAACGGCTGCTTCAACCTGGTCAGCCAGACCGGGAGCACCACCTCCCTGCCCGGTACCTCGGCCGAATGGAACGTCCCCGTCTCCGAGAGCATCGACGCCATCTCCGCGATCTGCCCCAACTGCCACATCCTGGTCGTCGAGGCCAACAGCACCGCCATCACGGACCTCGGCACTGCCGAGGACGAGGCCGTCACCTTCGGAGCCAAGTTCATCACCAACGACTGGTCCGACCCAGAAACCGCCTCGGAGACCAGCTACGATACCTACTTCGACCATCCCGGCATCGCGATCACCGCCCCCGCAGGCGACTCCGGCTACGGCACCGCCTACCCGGCGGCGTCGCAGTACGTGACCGCTGTCGGCGGCACCACGCTCACCGCGGACAGCAGCGCCAGCCGCGGCTACGACGAGTCCGCCTGGGCGAACTCCGGATCCGGCTGCTCCGCCTACGAGCCCAAGCCCGCCTGGCAGACCGACACCGGCTGCACCACCAAGACGTTGAACGACCTCGCAGCGGTCGCCACGAACGTCGCCTTCTACGACACAAACACCGAGGGCGGCTGGGGCACCGCCTCCGGCACCGCGGTCTCCGCCGCGATCATCGCCGCCGCATACGCCCTCGCCGGCACCCCCGGCGCCGGCGACTATCCCGCCGAGTACCCGTACGAGCACCCCGGTGGCTCCTACACCGCCCCAGGTAACGCCTACCCGTACGCGGACGGGCTGTACGGCATCACCTCCGGCTCCAACGGCACCTGCTCCATCAGCTACCTGTGCACGGCAGGCGCCGGCTACAACGGCCCGGCCGGCCTCGGCTCGCCCGCCAGCGCCTTGTCCCTGACAAGCGCCGGCGGGCAGTCCGGCGTGATCTTCAGCGGGATCGCGGATCGGTGTGTTGACGACAGAGGAGGGGCGACCGGCACCGGCACAAGCATCCAGATGTACACCTGCAACGGCGACGCCAATCAAGACTGGACCGTCGAACCAGACGGCACGGTCCGCTTCGATTCCAGCTACTGCATGGCCGACTCCGGTACCGCCACCACCGGGGGTCACCTTATTGACCTTGAGCCCTGCGACAACACCAGCCCCGCCATGCAGTGGCTGCCGCGGTCCGACGGGTCCCTGTACAACCCGGCCACTGGGTGGTGCCTCACCGACCCCGGCGCCAGCACCGCCGAAAGCATCCAGCTCATTGACGGCACCTGCAACGGCACCGCCTCCCAGCAGTGGACCATCCCCTACACCCGGCCGGCCGTCCCCGGCGCCATCACGTCCAAGCTCACCACCGCGAACCTGTGCATCAGCGACGCCGGCTCAAGCACCAACAACGGCAACAAGATCCAGATCTGGCAGTGCATCGCCGACGTGGCGGAGATGGACTGGACCGTCGAGCCCGACGGCACCCTGCGGATCTTCGGCCGCTGCTTGGTCACCTCGGACGCTGGCACCGCCGACGGAACCCTGATCGTCCTGTGGTCCTGCGAGGGCGAAGCCAGCCAGTTCTGGACCGAACGCGCCGACGGCACTTTCGTCAACAAGACCTCCGGCACCTGTCTCGACGACCCCAACAGCAGCACCACCAACGGGACACAACTAGTCCTCCTCCATTGCAACACGAGCCCCGCGGAAGGCTGGAAACCACATGGCGAGAGCTGACTAGCGTCCACATTTCATGAAAACGATAGTTCGGCCAGGCGGCAGACCTGGCCGGACTATTGGTCCAGCAGGCCGCGGAAGCTGCGGTAGGGGCGGCCGGCGCTGTCGTGCTGGTATGAGGCCTTGGCCTGGGCGTGGAGGACCGCCGGGCGGGAGTGACTGGGTTGCCGGGGGCGGGCGGGTCCTGGCCGGTGAAGGTCAGCGGCGCCCAGGCGCGGCGCCGGTGCCAGGTGAGGAAAACCAGGTGAGGATAAAGAGCCCCTCAAACCGGATTTCTGTAGATGAGGGGGTTCCGCCCCGGCCGGGCCGGGCGCGCCGCTCCCCCGTCGCCGACGGCACGGTGCCGCCCGCCCGTGCGTTCAGGGCTGCCTGACCACAGGGCGGACATCTTCCCGACGCTGACGGCCAGGCCGCGGGCGGCGAGCATCCGCTGCATCTCGCTGGCGGTCCAGATGCCGGGGTGGGCGGCGGCCAGCCGCAGGTTCCATTTCATCGTGCGTTCTTTCTCCGCAGGTGAGGGGGGATGACCGGCGGTAGGTTGACCATCGCGTCCCGGTGGCCGCCGGCGTGCGGGGCGGACCTAGCCGCGGCTGCATCCTCGTCGCCGGGATCAGTACAGTCGCCGGGATCAGTACAGCTGACTTCCTACCAGACGACGGTGCTGGCGAAGGCGCACGTCACCAAGGCCAACCTGGCCGTGCTGAAGAAGATGCACCTGACCCCACTCCAGATCAAGGCACTGGGCGTCGCGTACCGGACGGCGCAACAGATCGCCGGAGCGGGAGGCAGCGATAAGCAGCTGACGGTAGCCCAGATCGCGGCGGTCGTGAAAGTGAAGCCGACCGTAGCCCAGCTCGCGGCACTCGGCTACGCGAACCTGACCGTAGCCCAGATCGAGGCAATCGCGAAGGCTGACCTGACAGCGGCGCAGCTGGCCGCTCTGGGGGGGTAGCGGTACAGCTCCTGGACCGGGTGTGGCGGGCCGGCTGGTCAGGCGGGGATGAAGCGGTGGATGGCCTGGTTGGCGTTGTCCTGGAATGAGGCGTTTCTGAGGTCGGGGAAGATGTCGGCCTGGTCGGCGACGGGTCCGACGATGGTGCTGGCGGCGCTGGCGTAGAACACGCCGCTTCGGAGGGTGGTGTCGGTGATGCCGTCGACGAGTCGCCCGGCACCGGTCTCGAGGCTGTGGGAGAGGCCGACGGCGGGCATGACGTATTTGGCGGCGAGTCGTAGCGGGAGCGGCTGGTCGCGGAGGGTTCCGGTGCCGGAGGTGTTACCGGGGCTCATGGTGATGAACCGCTGTTTCGGGTGCTGGCGGGCCATCGATGCCATCCACAGTGCCGCGATGTACTTGGCCTGGCTGTATGCCAGCGCTTGACTGGGCTTGCGGCCCTCGAAGTAGCTGCCGTCGATGACGGTGGCCAGTTCATCGGCGGAGGTGGCCGCGAACGCTGGTCGTTGCATCCGGAACCTGGGAATGCCCCGGGCTGCTTCGCTCCCTGCGTAGAGCGCTACCTCGGTGAGGCGGTCCTCGGCGAGGAGTGTGTCGAGGAGGACAACGTGCCCGAGGACGTTGACGGAGAAGATGCGCGTCGCCCCCAATGTGGTCAGCGCCAGGGGGCTGTCGCCGCCGCTGCCGCCTGCGTTCATGATAAGGGCGTCGACGGGGCCGTCGATGGCGGGGAGGGCCGCGCGGACGGATTCGGGGTCGGACACGTCCATGAGCACGATGTCGAAGATTGACCGGCCCGTCGCTGCTTCGAGCTCTGCCTTCGCGGCCTGCGCCCGGCTCGGGTTCCTGCAGGCCAGGTAAATCCTGCCGACGTCGTCTCGCAGCGCTAGCTGTCGCGCGACATCCTTGCCGATCCCGGCGTTCGCGCCGGTGATGAGAACTGTCTTACCTGCGGCCTGAGTCATCTGAGTCCCCTGTCGGTGATGATCCGGATCGAGGCGAAATCCATGGTGATCTCCTTCTGCGGACGGACGCGTTCTGCGTCACTCTTCGCAGGCTAGGACAAATACCGGACATAAACCGCCCGGTATTCGAGGGATACTGTGACCATGACCCGACCGACCGCTCGCGTTCTCACGCTGCTTGAGCTCTTGCAGTCGGGGGGCATCAGAACGGTGGCCGAGCTAGCCGGCCGCCTCGATGTCGACGAGCGCACCGTGCGGAGATACGTAGACCACCTGATCGACCTGGACGTCCCCGTCGAGTCGGTGCGCGGCCGCTACGGCGGGTACCGGCTCGCCTCGGGATACCGCTTGCCTCCGCTCATGCTCAGCGATGACGAGGCCCTGGCAGTGCTGCTCGGCCTGGTGGCCGGCCGCCGGGCCGGCCTGCTGACGACCGCGGACGCGGCGAGCGAGACGGCGGCGGCCAAGATCCGGCGCGTGCTGCCCGAGCGGCTCGGCCGCAGGCTCGACGCCCTGCTCGGCTCCCTCGCCTTCACGGCTCCGCGGGGTGAAACCCAGGGTGGGACAGCGGTCGAGACGGCCGCACCGGAGACCGGGGTCCTGCTCGCGCTCGCCGACGCCGTGCGCCATCGTCGGCCGGTCTGGATCAGGTACACCGCCGGCGACGGCCGACGCAGCCAGCGCATCCTGCACCCGTACGGGCTCGTCGCCCATTCGGGCCGCTGGTACGTGACGGGCGCGGATCCCGGCATCAGCGAGGACCGGACCTTCCGGCTCGACCGCATCGCCGACGTGCGGGCTCGTCCCGGCTCGTTCGAGCCGCCCGAGGGATTCGACCCGGCGCAGCACGTCCTGTCCGGGCTCGCCACGGCTCCCTACCGGCATGAGGTAACCCTGCGGATCCAAGCGACGGTCGAGCAGATCCGCGCCCGGCTCCCCGCCAGCGTCGCGATCATCGAGGAACTGCCGCCCGCGGACGGCGCTGAACCCGGCACCGAACCGTGGTTCCGCGTCGAACTGCGCGCACAGCGCCTCGACTGGGTGCCCCCTGTGCTCGCGTCGCTCGACCGGCCGTTCCTCGTCGAGCGACCGGACGAACTCCGCGACCTCATCGCCGCCCTCGCCGGACGGCTCGCTGCCGGGGCCAGGGGAAAACCGTTCGACAGCACTGCACGCCACGGCGATTCCTGACTGCATGGGACAGAAGGACGTCTGGGACGCCGATGCCGCCCAGCGTTAGCTCGCTGGAGACGCCATTCCCGTAGGACTGGGCGGTGTCGATGTGGTTGACGCCCAGCTCGACGGCCCGGCGCAGCACGGCCGGTGTCCCGGCCCTGGGGCGGACCCCACACGCCCGGCCCGGGAAGCTGCATGGCGTCGAACCCGATACGGGCCACCTGGCCCCGGCCAGCGTGGCGGTCCCGATGGGCGGACTGGGCCTGGTATTCGCTTCAGTCCCGTCCGTCCTCCTGTTGTTGTCGATGCCGGCCCGCCAGCCCGTCATGTCGCGGCGGACGGGATCGGCTTCGCCCGCGTGCCGTTCACCGCCGTGTAACCGCGGGGGCCTGCTCCGGGCGACGTAGCAGGAAGCCTGCGCCGGCAGCGAAGCCGACGACGAGAACCACACCGAAGATCAGCAGCGCGATCTTGGCTGCGACGTCTTGAGCGAGCACGCCGAGCTCGCGGGCCGTCACGCCGATCCCGGCGCGTGCGACGTGGTCGCCGAAGCAGTTCGCGGCCAGGAACTGCTGGAAGTGCAGCTCATCCTGCGCGGCTAACGCGGGGGCACGCCTGGCCAGGGCGGCGACCACCCGTGCCCGCTCCTCACGGTGGCCCGGCTGATCGCCTCCTGCCCGTCGACCCCGGTAACGCGAACGGCCGCACCTCTACCTTCCGGTTGCAGGCCTTCGACCCCTCTGCGGCGAGCTTGAGCGCCGTGCCGAGGTCGGCAGCCTCGATAATCCACAGGCCGCCGAGATACTCCTTCGACTCCACGAAGGGTCCGTCGGTGAACAGCGCCTCGCCGCCCCGGTTGTCGATCACGGTCGCCGTGCCGGGCGCCGCGAGGCCGCCGGCCAAAACCCAGTGGCCCTCCGCCACGAGCCGGTCGTTGAACGCGTCAAGCGTGCCGGATTCAGACTCGGGATTCCCATCGGCTGCCATCTCATCCGGGGTGGCCAGGCCGGCAGTGTCGTCGATCACAGAAACCAGATACTGCATCTTCGATCATCTCCTGTGCTTCGGGGCGCCCCTAGCAGACGGCCGCTCACTCCTGCAACGAACAGCTCCGACCCGATCCGACACCGCCTCCTTGACTACTTTCAAGGACTTTCTGGTACGCCGGTTAAGGCTATGAGAGCGTCGCGGCTCCAGGTGGCGGTCAACGCGCAAGTCAGCGCCCTACGCAATAGCAACATCATTTCCCTGCCCAAGGCAGACGGCGAATGGGGCGAGTGCCTGCTGACTGTCTCGCAAGCCCGAAGCGGCTCAAGGTGGAGCGATGACGGCAAAAGCATTAGGCCCCGCCGGGAACTCAAGCTCCGCGCCGAGGGCGAGACTCGCACGGTGCCAATTCACCCGGATCTGGTGCCGGATTTGTTTCAGTTTAGTTTTTGAGCATGTGCTGCCTGAAGGCGATCACAGGGGCCGCAGTCGATGTCTGCCGGGATCTGGTCAGCGTAACCGCAGCTTGCGACACCTAATCGTGACCACCGCCATCCCGCTGCCGTGCCCTGCCAGCAGCTCCCGTCGGCCGGCAAGCATGTCGGCGCTCATGGAGTTCTCGAACGCCTGGCAGCGAACGCGGGCGTATAGCACGGCTGAAACATCGCAGGAGCACACTGGGGCCATGGACATGCGACGGGTGCGGGTGGGATGCGAGTTCGTGTACCTGGCTGCCGTCGACACCCCGGCCGTTTTCCAGATCGAGCCTCGGGACACGGCCCCGGTCAGTCTCGCGCGGCGAGAGTGGTCGACGGAGCCAGCGGTGCGCATCCTTCACTACACCGACCTTTACGGCAACCCGTGTGCGCGGGCGATGCTGCCCGCCGGGCGTTCCACGCTGCGTTTCGGCGCCTTGGTGCAGGTACCCGACGCGACCGAGGACGCCGATGAACAAGTGCCGGAGCTGCCGCCGGAAAGGCTGCCGGACGAGGCGCTCATCTACACGTTGCCCAGCCGCTACTGCCTGCCCGACATGCTCGGCGACGAAGCCTGGTCACTTTTCGGGGCCATGCCCGCTGGCTATTCCCGGGTGCAGGCGATTTGCGACTACGTTAACAGTCACCTGACGTTCGAGTACGGCCGGAGCGGCCCGTTGACCACGGCGGCGGACGTCAACGCCTCTGGGTTCGGTGTCTGCCGGGACTTCACTCACCTGGCGATCTCGTTCTGCCGGGCCCTGAACATCCCGGCTCGGTATGTCTTCGGCTACCTGCCGGACATGGATGTGCCGCCGGATCCGGCGCCGATGGACTTCGCAGCGTGGATGGAGGTCTGGCTGGGCGATCGGTGGTGGACCTTCGATCCGCGTAACAACCGTCGGCGTAAGGGCAGGATTCTGATCGGATGCGGACGGGACGCGTCTGACGTGGCTATGGTTACCACCTTCGGCGCGCCGGTGCTGGAGTCGATGACCGTGCATGCGCAGGAGGAGCCGGAATGAATCTCCTCGCGCGCGGCTCGTTCAGCCGAGCCGGGTGACCTCGACGGTGACGGCAAGGTGCTCCACCGCCGGGCCTGAGTAGATGCCGGACAGCGGACGCACGTCGGCGTAGTCGCGGCCGCGGGCCAGCAGCACGTGCCGACTGCCCACCTCGGCGAGACTGGTCGGGTCGGCCGCGGCCCAGCCACCGGCCCAGAATTCCACCCAGGCGTGGCTCTCTCCAGTCGTCATCTCCCCGATCCCGGCTTCTGCGGCCGGGTGGAGGTAGCCGGAGACGTAGCGCGCAGGGAGCCCGGCGGCGCGCAGCAAAGCCAGCGTGACGTGCGCGAAGTCCTGGCACACGCCCCCACCAGCGGCGCGGGCCAGGGCCGAAGAGGTGCGAACGTGCGTCGTACCCCGCTCATAGCGCAACGTCTCATGGATCCGCTCGACAATCCGGAACCCGGCCTGCACGGGCGTGGACTCGGCGCGCAAGGACCTGCCGAGCTCGGTGAGCTCCGGCTCAGCCGTGACATAGGACGAGGCGGTGAGATACTCGGCGAAGCGATCCTGGACTGCGGGCCCGGCCAGCTCGGACCAGCTGACGCCGGACGGTATAGGCCGTGACTGGGCGGTCTCGACCGTCGACGTTGCCAGTACGACGAGCTCGGTGTGCGGCACGTGGACGTCGAACGAGTCCACCGCCGTGCCCCAGTAGTCCACGTAATGAAACGGTCGCACCGCGGGCGTAACCATGAGGGCGGCTTGCAGGAGGCGCTGACCGTCCACGCTGGGCGGGGTCAGCCTCGCTTCGTTGTACGACGCCCGCACCGGCTCGGCGTACTTGTAGCCGGTGCGGTGCCTGATTGCGATCCGCCAGCTCATGCCTGCGTCTCCTTCAGACCCCACTGGGGCGGCGACCCGGCGAAGAGCCGTTCGGTCACTTCCTCGCTGATCATCGACACCGCCCGCTGCAATCCGAGCAGCCGGTCCGGCAGTCCGTCGAGGAGCTTGGCGGTGGAAAGGAACTCCAGGTCGGTGCGCGCCCGGCCGATCGCCCGGCGGGCGGGTTCATCCAGCCCGGAGCGCCCGGACGCCGGGTCGAGCCGGGCCAGCGCCCGCTCCCCGGTCCGGAGCGCGTAGAAGACCGAGCGGGGGAAGAGCCGGTCCACCAACAAGAATTCCACGACCCGGGGTTCGTCGACGCCCTGCTGGTAGGTACGCAGGTAAGCATCGTGGGCGGAGCAGGCCCGAAGGGTGGAGGTCCAGCCCTCACTCGCGCGCTCGGAGCCGATCCGTGCCGCGAGCAGGCGCGCGGTCATGTCCACCCGTTCCAGACTGCGGCCCAGGACCAGCGCATCGTAACTCGTGTCCCGGCTCATGCTCGCCTCGACGTAGCCCCCGACGTTCGCCGCGCGCTCGCGGACGTAGGAGAAGAACGGCGCCGGACCGAAGTCGCGGGCGGCGGCCACCCGGGTTGGCAGAGAGTTATGGGTGGAGTTCAGGCATTCCCAGATATCCGCGGAGAGAGCCTCCCGGGCGCTGCGGGCGTTCTGCCAGGCGGCGGACAGCGCGCCGACGATCGAGCTTGACGAGTCCTTGTCGTAGCCGAGCAGCTCCAGGACGGCTCTGGAGTCGCGGTGCTTGTCGGCAGTGTCACCCGGGACACCCATGACGGCCAGCAGGACGGCGCAGGCGTGAGCCTCGTCCACGCCCGGGTCTTCGAGGACTTCGTGGAAGTGCACGTCAAGCAGCCGGGCGGTGTCCTCCGCCCGTTCGATATAACGGCCCACCCAGAAAAGCGCCTCAGCGACCCGACTCAGCATCCCGGTCTCCTCACTGCTGCTGCTGGTCCTGGCAGGGACCGCGGTCGGGCTCGGCGCCGCGTACCGTCTGCCGGGGGAACGACGCCCCGTCGGCTTCCGCGTCGCAGCCCGGCGAGGAGGTCAGCACCCAGGTGTCCTTGGAACCGCCGCCCTGGCTCGAGTTGACGATCAGGCTCCCCTGCCGCAACGCCACCCGGGTCAGTCCACCGGGCAGCACCCTTACCTGCGCGCCGTCGTTGACCGCGAACGGCCGCAAGTCGACGTGCCGGGGCAGTAGCTGGTCGCCGAGCTGCGTCGGCGAAGTTGACAGCAGCACCAGCTCCTGCGCGATCCACGCCCGGGGCTCGGCTAGCACCTGCTCGCGCACGGCGGCCAGTTCGGCGTCGGAGGCCTGCGGCCCGACGACGATGCCATGGCCGCCAGACCCCTGCACCGGCTTGACTACCAGCTGGTCAAGCCGGGCCAGGCATTGCGACCGCACATCCGGATCGTCGAGCCGGTAGGTCCTGACGTTCGGCAGTAGGGGGCGTTCGCCGAGGTAGTACTCGATGAGCGTGGGAAGGTAGGTGTACGTCAGCTTGTCGTCGGCTACCCCGTTGCCGACCGCGTTGGCGATCGTGACGTTGCCGGCGCGGGCGGCGTTCAGGATCCCCGGGCAGCCCACGACGGAGTCGGCCCTGAAATGCACCGGATCGAGAAAGTCGTCGTTGACGCGCCGGTAGACGACGTCCACCCGCCGGTGCCCTCCGACGCTGCGCATGTACACGATATTGTCGCGGCAGAATAGGTCCCGGCCCTCGACCAGCTCGATGCCCATCTTGCGGGCCAGAAAGGCGTGCTCGAAATAGGCCGCGTTGCCCACACCGGGGGTGAGCAGCACCACGGCGGGCTGCTCAGTGCCGACTGGTGCAGACCGCCGCAACGCGTCGAGCAGCCACCCCGGATAGGCAGCGACCGGCCGCACCTGCTGCTCCAGGAACAGCCCGGGGAAGACCCGGGCCATGGTCCTGCGGTTCTCCACCACGTAGGACATGCCGGAGGGCACTTGCAGGTTGTCCTCGAGTACCCGCAGCAGGCCCCCCTGGTCGCGGACGATATCGATCCCTGCGAGGTGGACCCGCACGCCGTTCGGCGGCTCGATGCCGTGCGCCGGGCGGCAAAACCCGGTCGAGGTGGTGAGCAGCGAACGCGGCACCACTCCGTCCCTGACCACCTCGGCCGGCCCGTAGACGTCGGCGAGAAACGCCTCCAGCGCGCGTACCCGCTGCACCACGCCCGCTTCGACCAGCTCCCACTCGGCCGCCGGGATCAGCCGCGGGATCAGGTCGAGCGGGAAGACCCACTCTTCGCCAGCATGGGAGAAGATGACGCCCTGGTCGCGGAAGCTGCGGTCCCGGGCCTCCGCCCGCCGCGCCAGGTCCTCGCCTGTGAGCGTCTGTAGGACGTCATACAGCGCCCGCGCATGCGGGTGGGGTAGACCATCGGTCCCGAACATCTCATCGTAGGCCGGGCCGCGCGGGTACCTGTCGAGGAGGCCGCCCATAAGTGGATTCGTATCACTGGTCGGTTACCCCGTCATTCCGCCCCTCGTTACAGTTGCGAAACAAAGCTAGTTCACTATGCGGTAATGGCAGCAGTCGCACCGCAGGTCCGGACGGAGTGTGAGTTCCGGTCCACGGCGAAGGCCTCGGCCTTCGCGCTCGCGGTCCGGTGCTGCAGAGTCTGCGGTTCCGGACCGAGGAGATGACATGACGGAGGCGGCCGGTGCGCTGCCGTCCACCCCGCTGCGGCGTGTACTGCCCGGCGAGCTGCCGGACGCAGGCCGGCTGACTTACGTGTTGCGCCAGCGTTTCACCTACACCTATGACAGGCCGGTACGGGACTTGGACCACCGGCTGGTCGTGGTGCCGCCGCGGCGGCACGGCAACCAGCGGCGGCGACGGCACTCGATCACCGTCTCCGCCGCCGACGCCCGTACCACCCACCGGCGGGACGCCGCCGGCAACATGGTCACCAGGTCTCGCGTGCCACTAGTGCCGGACAGGGTCGAGTTCGTAGTGGACGCCGTCGTCGAACGTGTCGGGCCGGGCACCGACGTGCTTGTGCCGGCTGCCGCTCTCACCGACTCACGGCTGCTGCGCCCGACCCGGCTGACCGCCGCCGACGCGGCCATCCGGCGGCTGGCGGCGACGATGGCCGACCAGGACACGCTAGCCACCGCCGATCGGTTCTGCGGATACGTGCATGAGGCGCTCCGCTACGCGCACGGGGTGACCTCGGTCGCCACCACCGCGGCCGAGGCACTCGCTGGCGGACGGGGGGTCTGCCAGGACGCCGCGCATGTCATGATCGCACTCTGCCGGGCGATCGGGCTGCCAGCGCGCTACGTCTCCGGGCACCTGCTCGGCGAGGGCGGCACGCACGCCTGGGTGGAAGTTATCGTCGCCGCCGACGCCGACGCCGCGCGCGCCGTAGCGCTCGACCCCTGCAACGGCTGCCGCGTCGGCGCGAATTACCTGACCGTCGCCACTGGGCGTGACTACACAGATGTAGCCCCGACCTCCGGCACTTATCTAGGCACCGCCCGCGGCAACCTGACCGCCACCAAGCAGGTTGACGTCGCGCTCTCCTGACCTTTCCCGGGCCGAAGATATACACCCCGCCAGGTCACCGTCCGCCCGCCGTGCCGCCGCCACCCCCACCGCGCGCGGCAAGGCGGGCAACGAGCTGGAGCCCCCGGCCGTCTTCCGCATCACCGCCAGCACGAAGTGGCTCCGGCACCCGTGCCCCGCCGCGGTCGGTGACCTCGACCCGGATAACGTCGTCCCCGGGGCGCCGCGAGGCCGTCGGCCAAAACCCAGTGGCCCTCCGCCACGAGCCGGTCGTTGAACGCGTCAAGCGTGCCGGATTCAGGCTCGGGATTCCCATCGGCTGCCATCTCATCCGGGGTGGCCTGCATCTCCGATCATGTCCTGTGCTTCGGGGCGCCCCTAGCAGACGGCGCTCAATCCTGCTACGAACAGCTGTCTCGCAAGCCCGAAGCGGCTCAAGGTGGAGCGATGGCGGCAAAAGCATTAGGCCCCGCCGGGAACTCAAGCACCGCGCCGAGGGCGAGACTCGCACGGTGCCGATTCACCCCGATCTGGCGAAGCTACTCTGTCACCACCTCACCGAGTTCGGCACTGGCCCCCCGGCGGTCGCATCTTCAGCCTGCCGCGCGGCGGCGCGGCGGCGCGGTCACCAGCACCGCCTACCTAGTTATCTTTCACAAGCCCGCGCGGCGGCGTTCACCGAGGCTGAGGCCGAATCACTGGTCGCTCAACGCCCGTACGACCTCCGGCACGCTGCCGTGTCCACGTGGCTCAACGCCACCGGCGACCCCGCCCAGGTCGCCGAAGCGGGCAGGTCACACCGTGACGTGCTGCTACAGGTCCACGCCAAGTGCATATCTGGACGGCAGGAAGCGGCCAAGGGGCGGACCTAGGACGCTACGCGCCCGCTCAAGGCACGAAACGCCCCCCGACCGCATTCGTGCTGGTCAAGGGGCGTTTCCACAGGTCGTGGCAGGTGATGGGTTCGAACCATCGTAGGCGAAGCCGACGGTTTTACAGACCGCTCCCTTTGGCCACTCGGGCAACCTGCCGGGTACCGCCGTGTGTGGCGGCAGAGAGAAGAATAGCGGACTACTGCACCGGTTGCGTCATGGACGTCCGGCGACCTCCACCTACGACCAGGGTGACATCCAGCCCATCCGGTGTGACGACCCGAACCGTACCCGTCTAACCTGAGGACCATGCCTAGCGAGTCTAGCTTTGACATCGTCAGCAAGATCGACCGCCAGGAAGCCGACAACGCGCTCAACCAGGCGGCCAAGGAGATCAGCACCCGGTTCGACTTCCGCGGGGTGGGTGCGTCCATCGCGTGGTCCGGCGAACACGGTGTCGAGATCCGCGCCAACAGCGAGGAACGCGCCAAGGCCGTCCTCGACGTGTTCAAGGACAAACTGGTCAAGCGCGGTGTTTCCCTCAAACACCTCGACACTGGCGATCCGCGGTTGTCTGGCAAGGACTACCGCATTTCGATCACCTTGAAGGAGGGCATCTCGCAGGAGAACGCGAAGAAAGTCTCCAAGATCATCAGGGACGAGGGACCGAGCGGAGTCCGTGCGCAGGTCCAGGGTGAGGAACTGCGCGTCTCCTCCAAGAAGAAGGACGACCTGCAGGTTGTCATCAGCTTGCTGAAGTCCAAGGACTTCGACTTCGCGCTCCAGTTCACCAATTACCGCTGAAACAGCTCGCATGAAAGGCATCTAGCTGAGCCCGAGCCGTCAGTGCGGCTCATCTACCCACTCGCGTAGAGCCGCACCGAAGATCGTGCCGAGCCGGTACCTGACCTGGCGCCTGCGCTCATCGGGAAGCTGTGGAACGTCGCCATAAGCAAGCACAGTGATCGCGGAGCCGTAGCCGTCCTGCTCGATCCGCAGTTCAACGGCGGTTACGGACGGATCCACCCAGGGCTTCAGGAGTACGGCATCGGGTCGCCGCGAAGCGGCCACCGTTGGCGGGATCTCGCCGGTCAGAAGAGAGAGCCACTGCTCCGCCTCGTCAACGACCGCTTCGTACATGACCCGAGGAGGAGGCGCGTACCTCCACCTTCTGCCTACAACGACGTGTTCTGTGGGAGCAGCCCACGGACGGTCGCCTTCCATTCGGGTACCGTACCGCTTGATCGTCTGGCGGTCTGATGAGGTGCCCGGTTCACCAATTACCGCTGAGACAGCACCGAGTAGCCTCGCGGGTATGACTACAGCTCCGATAGTGCTGGTCCCGGGATTCTGGCTCGGCGCCTGGGCGTGGGATGACGTCGCCGCGGCGCTGCGCGCTGACGGTCATGACGTCACCGCGATCACGCTGCCAGGACTGGAGTCCGCGGAAGCCGACCGGTCTGCGATCACCATGTCCGATCACATCGAGACGATCTGCTCGGCGGCATCCGCGAAAGGCGTCCCGGTGGTGCTCGCGGTGCACAGCGGGGCGGGTGTTCCTGGCTACGCTGCGAGCGACCGCATTCCTGACCGGCTCGCGGCCATGGTCTACGCCGATTCCGGGCCCGCGATCGGCGCCCTGGACCCCGACTTCGACGCGACCGAGTTGCCGCTGCCCACGTGGCAGGAGCTGGAAGCGGGCGGCAGCAGCCTGGCGGGCCTCAGCGACGAGCAGTTGGCGGTCTTCCGGGAACGGGCCGTGCCCGAGCCGGGCGCGGCCCTGCGCGAGGCGCCACGGCTAACTGATGAGCGGCGGCTGATCGTGCCGAGCACCGTCGTGTGCACGTCGATGTCGTCGGATCAGATCAAGGCGGCGGTGGAAGAGGGCTATCCGTGGGTCGGCGGGCTGGCCGAGCTGCGCGACGTCAGCTACATCGACCTGCCGACCGGCCATTGGCCGATGTGGTCGCGCGCACGGGAGCTGGCGGACATTCTCGGCGACGTGGCGCGCCGATCAGACGGCTGATTCACCTGTCCCCGAACGAAGAGCCGGGCCGGGTCAGGCGTCTTAGGGCGCGTTCGGCATGGACAAATAACGCGAAACGGACCGAAAAACATGGCTACCGCGCCCAAAGAGGAGAAGTCTTCGCGTTAGCCAGCCTGGGACGCTCGCGACCACCGAAGGCGCGGACCCGGCGCGACATCGATTACGCACTCGGTTACGTAATCAAGGTCGCCCGGAGCACCCCCCGGCGCCGGGGCGGTAGCGAAGTGAGGTCTGTGGCCACCGGGACCCTGGCGCCCGGAGCACCCCCGGCGCCGGGGCGGTAGCGAAGTGAGGTGTGTGGCCACCGGGACCCTGGCGGCAGGCACCCTCCCGACCGGCGGGCGGGCAGCAGGGCGGTGCCGCGGCAGAGCGCCGGGGCCACAAGTAACCGCGGGTACCCTGCCAGCGCCTCCAGGCGGCGTACCCGTTCCCCGGTGGGCGGGTGGGTGATGAAAAGCCGCCCGAATCCGCAGTACGAGAACGGGTGGGCGATCATCAGGTGGGCGGACGCGGTCAGCGGGCCGCGGGGCCGCAGCGGGAGCGCGGCCGTGGACATGTCGATCTTGCGCAGCGCGCTGGCCAGGGCCATCGGGTCGCCCGCGAGCAGCGCGCCCTCCGCGTCCGCGTGGTATTCCCGGCCGTACGACGCGGTGAGTTGCAGCAACAGCGCCGACAGCGGGCAGAACGCGACGAGCGACGCCAGCCCGGCGGACCAGGACGACACGGCGATGTCCCGCCGGGACACGTGCGCCAGCTCGTGCGCGAGGACGGCGCGCAGCTCGCCGAGGGCAAGCACCCGCAGCAGCCCTTCTGTGCAGCACACCGCGGCCGAACGCGCGCTGCACCCGACGGTCAGGATGTTCGGCTGCGTCGTAGGCGAGAGGAACAACCGGGGCACCGGCAGCCTGGCGTCTCTGCACAGCTCCCGTACCAGCCGGTACAGTTCCGGGCGCTCCACCTCGCTCACGGGACGGGCTCGCAGGGCAGTCAGCACCGCTCGTTCGGACTGAAAATACACAACCCAGCCGACCGCGAAGACGATGGCGGAGGCGGCGGCGAGCCCCGCCATGCCGGCGAGCAGGAAACCGGCCGTCAGGGTAAGTCCGCACAGCACGCCACCCAGGACCGCGGCGCGCAGTCCATAGCAATGCACGGCCGCTCCCTCCCTCACCGCGGCTATCAAAAGTTCAACGCCGATGACCGGCCATCGGGTTCCCTGAGCAGCGCGAAGCTTGCTTCAAGCGGAAGGCTTGCCGCCCAGGTCATTACGGAATGTCGATGAATAATGCTGTGGACGCGACTCCGTAACGTGTCGTGCGCCACACTCGAGTTTGCCTCGCGAGCGGAGTCAGCGCTACCCGGAGCACCGTAGAATTAAACACGTCCTAACTCACGTCCCCGGCCGTGGGGTGGTGCTGCACTAGGGGCGCCCGGCCATGCGTGGCGTGCTGAGGAGGCTTTGCGCTGTGACCAAGCAGGTCCAGGAGCTCGACCACGTAGTCATCAGGTTCGCAGGCGACTCCGGTGACGGCATGCAACTCACCGGTGACAGGTTCACGCAGGAGACCGCGGTCTTCGGAAACGACCTGTCCACGCTGCCGAACTTCCCCGCGGAGATCCGGGCGCCCGCCGGGACTCTTCCCGGCGTGAGCAGCTTCCAGTTGCACTTCGCGGATCATGACATCCTCACGCCCGGCGACGCGCCAGACGTGCTTGTTGCCATGAACCCGGCGGCGCTGATGGCGAACCTCAAGGACTTGCCGCGCGGCGCGGACCTCATCGTCAACACCGACGAGTTCACCAAGCGCAACCTGTCCAAGGTTGGGTACGAGACCAGCCCGCTCGAGGACGGCTCGCTCGATGCCTACAACCTGCACCCCGTGCCGTTGACATCGCTGACGGTCAAGGCGCTGCAGGACATTGATATCACGCGCAAGGACGCCGAACGCGCGAAGAACATGTTCGCGCTCGGCATGCTGTCCTGGCTGTACGGGCGTCCCGCGGAAGGCACGATCGCGTTCCTCGAGGCCAAGTTCGGCCGCAACCCGGAGATCATGAAGGCGAACGTGACCGCCTTCCACGCCGGATGGAACTTCGGCGAGACAACCGAGGCGTTCTCGGTGCGGTACGAGGTCAAGCCGGCCGCGCTCAAGGCGGGCAAGTACCGCAACATCACGGGCAACACCGCCCTGGCCTACGGCCTGATCGCGGCGGCGCAGCTCGCTAAGCTGCCGCTGTTCCTCGGCTCGTACCCGATCACCCCGGCCTCCGACATCCTGCACGAGCTCGCCAAGCACAAGAGGTTCGGCGTGCGGACGTTCCAGGCCGAGGACGAGATCGCGGCCGTCGGCGCTTCGCTGGGCGCGGCGTTCGGCGGGTCGCTTTCCGTGACCAGCACCAGCGGGCCGGGCATGGCGCTGAAGGCGGAGACCGTGGGCCTGGCCGTCTCTGTGGAGCTGCCGCTGATCGTCTGTGACATCCAGCGGGCAGGACCGTCGACCGGCATGCCGACCAAGACCGAACAGGCCGACCTGCTGATGGCGCTGTTCGGCCGCAACGGCGAGTCGCCGGTCCCTGTGATCGCGGCGGCCAGCCCGTCGGACTGCTTCCACGCCGCGATCGAGGCCGCGCGGATCGCGATCACCTACC
>Ga0210390_10002109_pt1 | contig 17978 bp, 15 predicted proteins | sample IncBWH11OmetaG_FD_161050 | JGI IMG/M metagenome (GOLD analysis project Ga0210390, IMG submission 161050) | Forest soil microbial communities from Barre Woods Harvard Forest LTER site, Petersham, Massachusetts, United States - Inc-BW-H-11-O ... | reverse complement strand
TGAGGAGAGCTGCGTCAAGACGACGTTCGAGGCGGAAGCCTATTGGCGCGACGTCGGCACGATCGACGCCTATTGGGCCGCCAATATCGACCTGATCACGCCGACGCCGTCGCTCGACATCTACGATCCGAACTGGCCGATCTGGACCTACCAGCAGCAACTGCCGCCGGCCAAGTTCGTCTTTGACGACGACCATCGGCGCGGCATGGCGGTCGACTCGATGGTCTCGGGCGGCTGCATCGTGTCGGGCGCGACCGTTCGGCGCTCGCTGATGTTTTCGAATTGCCGGGTGAATTCGTTTGCGCGCACCCACGAAGCCGTCCTCTTGCCCGAGGTCGAGATCGGCCGCCATGCGCGGCTGACAAAGGTCGTGGTCGACCGCGGCTGCCGCATCGGCGAGGGGCTCGCGATCGGCGAGGATCCCGAGCTCGACGCGCGCCGTTTCTACCGCAGCGAGGGCGGCGTTACCCTCGTCACCGCCGAGATGCTGGCGGCGCTCGGCTGAGCACGGCCCGCTGGTGCCCGCGCAGCGCTCGCCCAACGGGTCGCTGATGCGACACGCGGACGCGCCGAGTTTACCGGCTGGCGGCTACCGAGCTGTCGGGTGGACTGGCGGGTAAAATTTTCGGAGCCAGAATTCTTGTCACGGTCACCGCCGCGGTGCCGCTGTTGTTGTGATAAAAGCCCGACCACTCGAACAACACCGCATCATTAACGTAGAGAAAAAGCTCGCCACTGGCGTCAGCCGTGATGTCGGCGATCAGCCGCGACGAGCTGGCGACGTGGTATTTGATTTCGCACGCCTTCTCCGTGTTGATGAATTGCGGGCTCGCGGGTGCAGGTATGTCCATGATCGCTTGCCAAATACCGGCCTCCTCGGGCGGCGAGTCGCGGCAGACGCTGAAATCGGCGACCGGAAGCGGGGCCGCCGGATGAAGCGCGTGCTCGTAGTTGCCGACCCTGCCGATCCGGGCAACCGGCTGGAACCAGTTTTCCCACCACCATCGCTTGAGCGGCGACGCGAGGTAATGCGGCAGGCTCGCGGCAGCAAACCCGGCAATGTCGCTGCGCTCGCCTTTGTCGAACCAAGGATCCTTCATTTCCAGAACGATGCGGTATTCGCGGCCGGCGATGAGCCACAAGCCTGTGGCGTGACACATCGAGTTGGTTCGAAATGCGCTGGCAGTGTCAATTTTTTCTGTTTTCAAGTTCAGAGGCGAGTGACAAAACCCGCCGCCCGCGCTTATCAAGTCGAATCCCGTGCGATTCACGACGATGACAAAAAATAACCCACCTAGGGCAAATACCACCGCCGGTATCACCTGACGAGTTGCGTGTTTATAGAAGCTCACGGCACGCCGAGAATTGCGCGCCTTCCGTGCAATTTCGAGGAACAGTCCAGGACGCGCCGGGTCGATCCTCTTCGCACCGGGCGTATGCCGGCGCTGAAGAATCAACCATGCAAGCCCCACTAGGCATCCAAGACCGATACCGAGAAAGAAACTCAACAGCTTGACGTGTTTCCCGGTTCCGATCAGACCGACAAAAATCGCCAATGCCCCGAAGCCGAGCACACCTTTGGTCAGCGCACCGCGTTGGCCGGTCAGCGCCAGCCGGTCTATCGCGATGGCGCCGACCTGCCCCGCCGGGTTCCAGGCGGCGCGTGCGCGGTCGTAGATGCGGCGCTGCAAGAAACCGCTGAACCTGAGGCTGATCAGCAGGGCGAGCAGGACCAGCACCGCGACCGGCGTATTGCTGACCACCGCGTCGACCCAAGGTTTTGCGTATGTGGGCACAAACCCCGCGATCGAACCCGCTGCCGAATTGGCGAGGCCTCCGGTTACCCTGGTCAGACTGCGAAGCTGGAAATATTGCTGAAACAATGGGAAAGCTGCTGCAAAGGATGCCAGTGCCAGCGAAACAAAATAGGTCACACGCCGCCACCACACGGTGTCCATCACAAGCGCAAACCGGTCCGTTCGGGCCGTCCCGCCGGCGCTGGCAAACTGCTGCATGTCTGTAAGGAACTGGCATCGTTTTTTTAATGCCGCCTTTTCAACATAAAAGCATGATTGGTCGACCGCGGTCGTGGTGCCGGCAAGTGCCGCTGCCACGGCGGTGCTGTCGAATGCGACCGGCGCTCCGTGCGGGGCCAGCACGTTGATCGCTTCCGGCAGCGAGATTGGAGCGTAGCCGTCATTGCCACAGGCCATCCGCGTAACCACGCTGCCGTGGACCAGCGGCGTGTTGCCAGCGCCCATCAGGACCTCGACGTTGCGCGGCTGGTAGCGCCAAAAAGCACCAAGCCCAGAGCGCGAATCGTAAATCCTCCCGGTTGGCGCGGCGAGCGCGGCATAGGTCGCCACGATATTGGGCTCGAAGCGCAATCCCTGCTTCGCCGCCTCCTCGATCATCCAGCCGAGCGCGACATAGGACAGGCCGTCATCCGGATAGCCGCCGCCGACATCGGCATGCGCGCCGGGAAACCAGACCTGCTGCAGGCGGTCAGGGCTGATCTCGGGCCACTGGCGGCGGAGATCCTTCTCCGCCGCTTCGTCCCAAGGGATTGGAGAGAAAGTTTGGCGTTCGTCGTCCAAGCTCAGCGCGTGCCGGGCGTGCTCGACATTAGGCAGCAATGACGTGTCGCGAAACTTCATTGGCCAGACCCATTTGTCGAATGCTTGGGTCAGTTCGTCGATTGGCAGGCCGTAGGCGACGACCGTGTCCCAAACACCGAGGAAATGTACATTGACGATGCTGCGTTTCCGGTCAAAAGTTTTATTTTTTACATCTTTGTACGAGCGTGTCCCGGTGAGTTTGCACCAGGCCAAAATCAGCAAATCCCGGACAAGGCGAAGGCCGGTAACCCAAACGAGGCGCGAAGAGTGAAAGGCGACCTTGCGGTAGGCGCGGTACGCCGCCAGCGCATTGCGATTGAGTTCTGCTTCAGAGTCGAACGTGATCAACCCCTCGCGGTGAATAAGGCCCACCAGCAGGCGGACAGTGAAAGCGCCGCGACTGAACCCGAAAACCCAAATGCGGTCGCCAGAACTGTAATTGTGGCACAAAAATTTATAGAGATTGAGAACGTTGCGTTTGACCCCGTAACCAAAGGCGAGCCCGAGCACACGCAGAAACCTGACGCCGGCGGACCCGACGCCGTCACCAAACTCAGCGACCTGGCTGCCATCGGTCAGGTCGAGCGCTTGATACAAGCGCCATACGTTGGTCTTGAACGCCGCCGCCGCGCTGTTGCCGGTTCCGTCCGAGAGGACGATTAAATTTCGTGCCATGGGGAGGACCTCCGCTCAGACATCCCGATCACGGTCGCGCGCGCAAATCGACTCGCGCCGATCCGGGCTCGAAATACCAAGTCCGATTTTCGACCGTAGATGCCCGAAGTCGTAATGCGAAAACTACTTGAGCGATGCGCTTGTTTGCCCGATCAAATTCGCAAATATTCTGTCCTTGAGTCGCGGATCCTCACAGATCTGCTGGAGCCAAGTGTTTGTCCGGTTCCGAGCGACCGCGAGCCGCGTCCGATCACCTTCGTCGATACAGGCGACCACGATCAGGTGAGAAAGATTTCCATCCAAATAAAGGTAGTCGTGGTTCATCTGGACCAGCGCGTTCCCAACGGACGCGTCCGCACCACCGGGGTTCGGCGTGGTGTTCGGGGCGGGTCTCGGGTTGGTGCTGCTTGCGGATTGCGGGCGAGGGGCTGGGGAATGGCCGGCGCCGGCGGCCGGCGGGGACGGCGCGGGCGCGCCCGGCGCGACGGCCGCAGGGTCGTGCGCCCCCACCGACACTGCGGCCAGCATCGCTTCCTCGGGGCGCCAACTCGTCTCGCGAATGGTGGTGGCGTTCGGCGGCGCCGCCGAGGCGGCACCCGACGGAGCGCCGGCGCCACCCTTGTTTTGACTCCCTCGGCCAGTTCCGGTCGCGTTCTGGGCGCCGCTGTCACTGGATGGTGCATTGGCGGCGGGATTGGCCATGGCTGTTGCCGTCCTTGCGGTTCCCGACGACAAATCCTGCCCCAGGAACAGCGTCGTCATCAGCTGCCCGTACCGGCTCAGCACCAAAGCGTAGGCGTCGTCGCAATGATGCCGTTGGCGTAGGCCTCGCACGCTTTGAACAATCCGTTGCGCAGCCCGAGCAATGCCGTCGAGCGGCCCGCCAACTCGGCCACCGCTTCGGAGGAGCTGGCGCTGAGACTACCCCCGACGGTTTGGCTCTTGGCTGAGAGCTCCAGAGCCGTCGCCAGCGCCTTGGCAACGTCCGGACTCGGCTCAGTGCAGACAACCCACTGATTAAGCACCGGGTGCTGGCGCTCGGTCACCATGCGCACATCGGCGGTGGTGTAGACCGCGCCGGTCTGGTGCCAAAGCCCGTTTTGCGAATAGCCTCTTTCGGCTTCGGTTTCCATGACGCTACACCCCGACAGGAGTGCGAGCATAAGGAGCGGAATGCGCACGAGCGCCCCCTTTTTGTAAAGGTGCAGTGATGTTTAATGGTTACTATTCCGCCTATAAAAAGTCAACCAAAAATTAAACATTAAAGAAAAGCGGCGCACGGTGCGGCAGATCATTACCCGGTGTAGCTCGGTTAGGGCGCTGACATCGCGGCGCGCTCGTACCAGCGGCGGCTGCGCAAGGCGAGGCGCACCACCGACAGCATGACCGGCACCTCGACCAGCACGCCGACGACGGTCGCCAGCGCTGCACCCGACCGGAAGCCGAACAGTGCGATGGCGGCGGCGACCGCCAGCTCGAAAAAATTGGACGCGCCGATTAGCGCCGAGGGGCAGGCGACGTTGTGCGGCACGCCGAGCGCGCGGTTCAGCGAATAGGCGATGCCGGCGTTCAGGTAAACCTGGATCACGATCGGCACCGCGAGGAGCAGGATCACCAGCGGCTGGCGAATGATCGCGTCGCCCTGAAAGCCGAACAATAGCACCAAGGTCGCGAGCAGGGCCAAGAGCGAGATCGGCTGGAGCACCCGCAGCAATCGCGCCAACCCGGGCTCGCCGCTGCGCGCCAGCACCGAGCGCCGCCACAATTGCGCGCCGATCACCGGCACGACGATGTACAGCACAACCGAAAGAAACAGGGTCGCCCACGGCACCGAAATCGACGACAGGCCGAGCAAGAGGCCGACGATCGGGGCAAAGGCGAACACCATGATCGTGTCGTTGAGCGCCACCTGGCTCAGTGTGAAGTTGGGCTCGCCCCCGGAGAGGTTCGACCACACGAAGACCATCGCCGTGCACGGTGCCGCGGCCAGCAGAATGAGCCCGGCGATATAGCTGTCGATCTCGCCCGCCGGCAGCCACGGACGGAACAGCCAGCCGATAAACAGCCAGCCGAGCACGGCCATGCTGAACGGCTTGACGAGCCAGTTGACGCCGACCGTGACGGCGATGCCGCGCCATTGCTCGGCGACACGGTGCAACGCGCCGAAATCGACCTTGAGCAGCATCGGCACGATCATCAGCCAGATCAGCACCGCGACCGGGATGTTGACCTCGGCGACCGTGACCCGTCCGAGTGCCTGAAACGGCGCCGGCATCAGCCGGCCGAGCACCACGCCGGCGGCGATGCACAACGCCACCCACAAGCTCAGGTAACGCTCGAAGGTGCCGAGCGCCGGCGCCCGGGCCGCTTTGACATCGGCGTAAGAGGTCATGCGGCGGCGGGCTTGCGGGCTTCGATCGTCGCCGAGACGACGCAATTTTCGATGCCCCTGCCGGGCGCCCAGCCGGCGATCAGCTCATGGCTTTCCGATTTCGCGGCGACCCGGACCTCGACAAAGCCCGCATCGGCGAGCCATCCCTCGATCTCTGCCGGGGTCGCGGCACCGGCGACGCAGCCGCAGACAAGCGCCGGGTCGGCCGCGAGATCGGCCGGCAACGGCGCAGTGCTCACGATGTCCGAGATCGCGAGCCGGCCGCCCGGCTTCAGCACGCGGAATGCTTCGCGGAAGACCTGCGCCTTGTCGGGGACGAGGTTGACGACGCAATTCGAGATCACGGCGTCGGCGGTGTTGTCGGCGACCGGCAGATGCTCGAGCTCGCCGAGGCGAAATTCGACGTTGGCGGCGCCGATCTTGGCGGCGTTGTCGCGCGCCTTCGCCAGCATCTCGTGGGTCATGTCGACGCCGATAACGTGGCCCTCCGCACCGGTCTGGCGGGCGGCCAGAAAGCAGTCGAAACCGGCGCCGCTGCCGAGGTCGACGATGGTCTCGCCCGGCCGGATCGCGGCGATCGCCTGCGGGTTGCCGCAGCCGAGCCCGAGGTTGGCGCCGTCCGGGGCGAGCGCCAGGTCGGCCGCGGAGTAGCCCATGCGCAAGGCCTTGTCGGCGGCGGCGGTGGTCGGCCCGCAGCACGAAGCCGCGGCCGGGGCGCAGCAATCCGACCCGTCGGCGGCAGCGGCGATGCTGCCATAGCGGGCGCGGACCAATTCCTTGATTTCAGCCTGATCCATGATCCTCTCCATCATGCCGACTGGCGATCGGACGGTTCTGTCATGCCGGTGGCGCCCGGGCAGCAGACCGGCGCACACACGCCGCTGCCGCCGCAGCAATTCTCGGTCAGGTAGCCCATCAGCGCATTCATGACCGAAAAATCGGTCGCGTAGATCAGCTGCCGGCTCATCCGCCGCTGGGTGATCAGCCCGGCATGCATCAGCTGCTGCAGGTGAAAGGTCAGCGACGACGGCGTGAGATCGAGCGCGTGCGCGATGGTGCCCGCCGACAGCCCGTCCGGCCCGCGCTGCACCAGCAAGCGAAACACCGCGAGCCGGGTCTCGTGCGCCAATGCGCCCAGCGCCGCGATCGCCTGCTTGCCGTCCATGAGGCCTCCGGTATTCCAACGACGGTCAAAATGCCGTGCGCCTTCGCCGCTGTCAACGAGATTTCGTGAAAAATCGAATGGTCGAACGGGGGTGCGATCGCGGTGCTCAGGGGCTACATAGAGACCGGCTATGACGAGGAGGTTCCGATGGACAACCAGACCCGCACCGAGCTCGAAGCCGCCGCCTTCCGCCGACTGGTGGAGCATCTGCGCGAGCGCACCGACGTGCAGAACATCGACATGATGAATCTCGCCGGTTTCTGCCGCAATTGCCTGTCGCGGTGGTATCGCGAGGAGGCCGAGCAGCGCAGCATCCCGCTCTCCGACCCGCAGGCGCGCGAGATCGTCTACGGCATGCCCTATGACGAGTGGCGCAAGAAGCACCAGAAGGAAGCGACCCCCGAGCAGAAGGCCGCCTTCGCCGGTTCGCAGCCGCAACACTAGCCGCGACGCCGCCCGGCTGCGTCGTCTTGCGGGCGCGCGAGCGGGCGACTATCGTCGGCGTGCCGCGCGGGGGCGCGGGTCATTGGGGAAGAGGGGACCATGCCTGACGTCGGCGGGATCGCGGGCGAGCGCCTGAAATCCTTTATCGAGCGCATCGAGCGGCTCGAAGAGGAAAAAAAGACGCTCGCCGAGGACATCAAGGAAGTTTACGCCGAAGCCAAGGGCACCGGCTTCGACACCAAGATCATCCGGCAGATAATCCGGCTGCGCAAACGCGACCAGGACGAGGTCGACGAGGAGGAAACCCTGCTCGACCTGTACAAGCGCGCAATCGGCATGCTGCCCGACGCCGCCCCGCAATCCGAAGCGGCGGAATAGCAAGCGCGGTCGCTTTGCGCGACATCAGCCCCCTCCCGCCCGCTGAAGCGGGCTTCCTCCCTCGGTTGCGGGAGAGTTCAGGTGGCGGGCTGTCGCGCGCGCTGTGCCCGCGTTTCCAGAGCGGTTTTTGACCGAGTCGATGCATGCGGCACGCGTCACCCCCACCCCGACCCGCGCCCATCGAGGCGTGGCGTGAGTAGAAAGTGGCGTGAGTGGAAAACGGAATGCCCATAGAGGCCCTCCCTCCCCCTTGATGGGAAGGGTTTGGGAGGGGGTGAGCGGGGTGCAATTTGATCGGAAACCGCGCTAATCGGCGGCGCGGGCGGATGACCGCGCCAGATGCCGGCGCACTGCCGCCGCCAGCGCGTCGGCGTCGGAGGCGGTCGCGTCAAAGCGGCAGACAAAGCGCGCCAAACTCTTGCTGCGGCGGTAAAAGCCGAAACCGTCGGCTTCGAGGGCGTCCATGACCGTATCCGGCAATTCGAGGAAAATCTCGTTGACCTCGACCGGGGCGAGCAGCCGCGCGCCCGCAACGCCGGCGAGCCCGGCGGCGATCCGCGCCGCGACCGCGTTCGAGGCGCGCGCCATGTCGAGCCACAACCCGTTTTCGACATAGGCCAGCAATTGCGCCGAGGCGAACCGCATCTTCGACCAGACCTGCCCGGCGCGGCGCAACTGCACGGCGAGGCCGTCGACCAGCTCGGGCGCAAAGACGACGATCGCGTCGCACAGGGCGCCGCCGTTCTTGGTCGCGCCAAACGACATGATGTCGACGCCCCGGCGCCAGCTCGCCTCGGCCGGGCTGCAGCCGAGCCGCGCCACGGCATTGGCGAACCGCGCCCCGTCCATATGCAGGCGCAGCCCGCGGCTTTTGGCGAGTTCGCCGATCGCCTGGATTTCGCCGAGCGGGTAGACTGTGCCGAGATCGCTCGCCTGGGTCAGGTTGACCGCCGCCGGCTGGCCGCGGTGCAGCTGGCCCGGTAGGATCGTCGCGAGGGTTTCGGCGAGGCGCTCGGGGTTGATGCGGCCGTGGTCGCCCGCCACCGCGGCAAGCTTCAGGCCGCCGCTGAAAAACCCCGCCGCGTTCGCCTCGGACGTGTTGATGTGCGCCGCCTCGCTGCAATAGACGATGCCCCAACCGGGGCTGACCGCCGCGAGGCCGAGCGCGTTGGCCGCGGTGCCGGTCGCGACCGGAAACACCCGCACCGCGGTCTCGAACAAGTCGGAGAAGCGCTGTTGCAACGCCGCCGTCCATTCGTCGGCACCATAGCCGAGCGCGGTGTCGCGGTTGGCGCGGATCAGCGCCTCGAGGATTTCCGGCGCCGCCCGGCCGGTATTGTCGCTGCGGTAGTCGATCATCGCTTGACCATCCTCTTGCGCGCTTCGGGATGCGATGGCGCATGATCGGCACGCGCAACCCGCAGGACAATAGTGTGGCGCAGCCGCGACATTTCGGTATAGGCCAACACGCGCAATCGGGCGAAATGCAGACGGGCCACCTCCTGGAAGTTTCGCGAGCGGATTTCGGCGGCGCGCAGGAGGCTGACCCAGCCGACCCTCCCGGCCTTTACGGGAGCATGCTCGCGCGCCGGCGCGGCGACGGCCACCCGGACAGCGGCCGGCGGCGGTGGCGGGCCGATCTGCGGCGAGCCCATGATTGCCGGCGCGTTGCGCAGGCGCTCGTCGGGGATCGACACCAGTGCTGCCGCCACCGGCCCGCCGGCGACAAACACCGGGCGCGGCACGACGCTCGCGAACTCCCGGTTGGCGAAATGGGCGTTGACGATCTCGGTCGGCGGCTCGCCGTCGCTGCGGATGCGGATGGCGCCCAAATCCGCGGCCGTGCCGCGGTTGACCCTGCGGATGTAGTCGAGATCGGCGGTATAGCTCGGCCAATAGATTTCGTCGGGCGCCAGCGGGAACCAGGCGACCGCCGGGCCGGGCCCGTCGGCATAGGAAAGCCCGACCCCGGGCGTGCCGAGAAACGCGACGACCGCGGGCGCCCACACCGGGTCCGATGTCAAGTTGCCGGGCGCCCAGGCCCATTTCCCGTCGGCGAACAGCCAGCGCCCGTAATGCGAGGTGGCGAACCCCCAAGGCTGGTCGTCAACCCAGCTCCAGCCCCATGGCGCCAGCCAGCGCCAATGCCCGTTGCGATAGGGCACCCAGTCCTCCGGCGAGGCGTCCGGGACCCACACCTCGCCATTCTTGCCGGCCGCCCGCCAGCGGCCGGCGGCGTCGAGCACGGCGTAGCCGGTCATCTGGCGCGACACGAAATAGGGTGCGGCGAGCCGCGAGTCGTCGACCGCGCGCGCCCCGCACCACTCGGCGAAGTCGTCACCGGAGGCGGGCTCGGTCACCGGCGTGACCGGCCCGGCGGCGCTCAGCACGACCCGGTCGCCCGCCCAGACCGGGAAATCGGCGCCGCCGCCGACAAACCGGGCGTCGCCGGTAAAGGCCGCGATGCGCATCGGGCGGTCGCCGCCACCGGCGTCGATGTCGTAGCGGCCGCGCCGCGAGAGCCAGATCCCACCGCGCGGGATGTCGACCTCGACGCTCTCCCCGGGCTCGAACGACCGCAGGTCGAGGTCAACGCGGCCCCGCCCGACGGCGAGCTCGGCGACCTGCCGGTCGAGCTTCGCGACCGCGACCTCGGTGCCGCCGTCGAGGTCGACCGTGTCGGCGCCGACGCGAATCTCGGCGCGGGACTGCGGGTCGGTGCGCAGCGACACGCCGGTGGCGACCGGGTCGTTGACCGAAGCCGGCGACCATTGTGCGTCGCCCGGGCCGCGGAACTCGACCTTTCCCGAGGCGAGGCTGATCCGTCCGACCCGGGCGGGTGGCGGGGCCGGTGCGGCCGCTGTCGAGGCGGGCATTGCGGCGACGACCGGCGGCGGCGTGCCGGCCAGCACCGATGTCGCGGCGATCGCAGCGACGGCCGCGACAAGAGCGCCGCCCGAAAGATGCGCTCGCATGGCTTCCCCTGCGCCGATGCCGATTCTGGCAAGTCTAGCAAATCTCGGGCATTTGCAAGCAACAATCGCTTCGTTAATTCGCTTTTCACCTTCTCGTTTTTTTCCCCGACGAGAACAGTCGCCGATTCGGATCAACGGCCCGGCGTTGGCATGGATACATCAGGACTACGGCGGGGCTCGCTGCGATGAGCCGCGGACTACCTGACCGCATTGCGATCGTCGTTCTCGGACCCTCGGCGGCGGCGCTCGGCCGGCGGCTGCAAACCGTCCTGCCCGGCTCGCGGTTGCATGGCCCGCGCGCCCGCAACGGGGATTGGGACGAGACCTACGACCGGGTTTCGCTCCACATCGCCGAACTCTTCGCTGCCGGCCGCCCGATCGTCGGGGTCTGCGCCAGCGGCATCCTCGTCCGTTCAGTGGCGCCGCTGCTCGCGGCAAAACGGCAGGAGCCCGCGGTGGTCGCCGTCGCCGCGGACGGCTCGGTCGCGGTGCCGCTGGTTGGCGGGCACCATGGCGCGAACGCGATCGCCCGCGTCGTCGCCGAGCTGTTGGGCGGGGTCGCCGCGATCACCACGGCCGGCGATTTGCGGCTCGGGGTGGTGCTCGACGAGCCGCCGCCCGGCTGGCGCATCGCCGACCCGGAACGGGTCAAGCCGGTCGCCGCGGCGCTGCTGGCCGGCGAGCCCGTGGCACTGGTCGAGGAGGCCGGCGACGGCGGGTGGCTGCGCGCCGGCGCCGTCGGCTGGGCCGCGGATGCGGCGGCCAAGGTCGTCGTGACCGACCGCTCGGCGGTGCCCGGGACAACGGCGCTGGTCTACCACCCGCCGGTCTTGGCGGTCGGGATCGGCTGCGAGCGCGGCTGCGCCCCGGAGGAGATCGCCGAACTCGCCCGCGCCACCCTCGCTGACGTTGGCCTGTCGGAGGGTGCCGTTGCCGCGGTCGTCTCGATCGAGCTGAAGCTCGCCGAGCCCGGCATCCACGCGCTCGCGGGCGCATTCGGCGTGCCGGCGCGGTTTTTCCCGGCCGGGCGGCTGCTCACCGAAACCGACCGCTTGTCGGAGCGCTCGGAGGCGGTGTTTCGCGCGACCGGCTGCTGGGGTGTGGCCGAGGGTGCGGCCCTCGCCGCCGCCGGCGCCGGCGGAACCCTCGTCGCGCCCAAGCGCAAGTCGCGGCGCGCGACCTGCGCCGTCGCCCGTGCGCCGCGACCGGTCGACGCTGCCGCGATCGGCCGTGCGCGCGGCCAGCTCGCGATTGTCGGTATCGGCCCGGGCGATCCCGGCTGGCGCACCCCGGAAGCCAGCGCCGCGCTCGCCGCCGCCAGCGACATCGTCGGCTATCGCCTCTATCTCGACCTGCTCGGGCCCACCATCGCCGGCAAACGCCTGCATCACAGCAGGCTTGGCGAGGAAGATGCGCGGGCGCGCCGGGCGCTCGACCTCGCCGCCGCGGGCGGCAGCGTGGCGCTCGTCTCGTCGGGCGACGCCGGCATCTACGGGCTCGCCTCGCTAGTGTTCGAGCTGGTCGACGGCGCCGCGATGCCCGAATGGCGCATGGTCGAGCTCACCGTCTGCCCCGGCGTATCCGCGCTGCAGGCGGCGGCGGCGCGCGCCGGCGCCCCGCTCGGTCATGATTTCTGCGCGATCTCGTTGTCTGACCTGCTGACGCCGTGGGCGACGATCCGCACCCGGCTCGAAATGGCGGCGGCCGGCGATTTTGTCGTGGCGCTCTACAACCCGCGCTCGACCCGCCGCACCGCGCAACTTGCGGAGGCAGCCGAAATCCTGCTGCGCCACCGCCCGCCGCAAACGCCGGTGTTTGTCGGCCGCAACCTAGGGCGCGGCCGCGAGCAAACGCGCATCATCGCGCTCGCCGGGCTGGCCGCGGCCGCCGCCGGCGTCGACATGCTGAGCCTGGTGCTGGTCGGCAGCACGACAACCCGCATTCTCGATAGCGTCCCGCCTCGCCTCTACACTCCGCGCGGCTATCTTCCCGGCTTGTCCCGGTGACCGTGCATTTCATCGGGGCGGGCCCTGGCGCCGCCGATCTGATCACGGTGCGCGGCTTGCGGCTGATCGAGCGCTGCCCGGTCTGCCTTTATGCCGGCTCGCTGGTGCCGCGCGAGATCCTCGCCGCCGCACGGCCCGACGCCCGCATCGTCGACACCGCCGGGCTGACGCTCGACGAGATCGTCGAGCATTTCGCCGGCGCGCATCGGCTGGGGCTCGACGTGGCTCGGCTGCATTCGGGCGACCCTTCGCTTTATGGCGCCACCGCCGAGCAGATGCGCCGCCTTGACGCACTCGGCATTCCCTACGACGTGACCCCGGGCGTGCCGTCCTTCGCCGCCGCCGCGGCGGCGCTCGGCTGCGAGCTGACCCTGCCGGAGGTGGCGCAGACCGTGGTCCTGACGCGGACCGCGACCCGCTCCTCGCCGATGCCCGAGGGCGAGGCGCTCGAGCGCTTCGCCGCGACCGGCGCCACCCTCGCCATCCACCTGTCGGCGCCGAACCTCGCCCATATCGTGCGCGTGCTGACGCCGCATTACGGCATGGATTGTCCGGCGGTGGTCGCCTACCGCGTCAGCTGGCCCGAGGAGCGGCTGATTCGCGGCACCCTCGGCGACATCCGTGAGCGGGTCAAGGCGGCGGCGATCACCCGCACCGCGCTGGTCCTGGTCGGCCCGGCGCTCGGCGGCGCCTTGTCCACCGCGTCGGAAAGCCGCCTCTACGCCGCCGACCATCATCACTTGCTGCGCCCGCGCCAGCGGTGAGCCGGCGCCTTTCGCCGCACTTGCCGCGGCCAAGACGCACCCTCACCTTGCCGGACAGAGTTGCCGTTAGGAAACCGCCGCCTTGCCCCTGTCGACGACCGCTCCGCGCTACAGCGCAGGCACGGCAACGGCCGCGGTGGACAAAGCCGTGCCGCGGGCCGTGGCGGCCTGGCTGTTTGTTTGCTGCGGGCTGATCTTTCTGATGGTCGTGGTCGGCGGGATCACCCGGCTGACCTTGTCCGGGCTGTCGATCACCGAATGGAATCCCGTCATCGGCGTCATCCCGCCGCTGACCCACGCCCAGTGGGCGGCCGAGTTCGCGCGCTATCGACAGGTCCCCGAATACCGCGCCGTCCATTTCGGGATCAGCCTCGCCGATTTCAAAACCCTTTATTTTTGGGAATATGCACACCGGCTGTTGGGGCGGCTGATCGGGGTCGTCTTTGCGGCGCCGCTGCTGTGGTTCTGGCTGCGCGGACGGCTGCCGCGACGATTGGGGCCGGCGCTTGTCGGCATCCTCGCGCTCGGCTTCGCGCAGGGGCTTCTCGGCTGGTACATGGTCGAAAGCGGGCTCGCGCACCGTATCGAGGTCAGCCAGTACCGCCTCGTCGCGCATCTGGCATTGGCGCTCGCGCTTTACAGCGCGATCCTGTGGACCGCGCTCGGCCTCCGCGCCACAAACGAAGCCCGCTCCTCTGCCTCCCTCGCCTGCGGGGGAGGGTTAGGGTGGGGGCGGCGGCGCGCAGCCGAAGCCGTGATCCTGCTGGTCGCGGTGACGATCGCCGCCGGCGGCTTTGTTGCCGGCACCCGCGCCGGATTTGTCTACAATACCTTCCCGCTAATGGGCGGCCATCTGGTCCCGGGCGAGTACGCCGCACTCCATCCGTTCATCCGCAACTGGTTCGAAAACCTCGCGGCGGTCCAGTTCGACCACCGCCTGCTGGCGATGACGACGCTGGGCGCGGTGCTTTTGATGTGGGCAGCCGCCCTCGGCCGGCTTGCCGCATCCCCGGCACGCACCGCGCTGTGGTTTCTGCTCGCCGCCGTGCTCCTGCAAGTGGCGCTAGGCATCTCGACCCTGCTGCTCGTCGTGCCGATCCCGCTCGCCGCTGCCCATCAGGCCGGCGCCGTCCTGTTGCTCACCGCGGCGATCGTCTTCCGCCACACCTTGCGCCCTGCCGCAGGCGGAACAATCCCGTAAATGTGCGCTGTCGATCAGGTGAACGAACGAGCCGAATACCGAGCCGCGGCGCAAGCCGTAGTGTCCCAGATCGGCGCCGGCCGCGTCGGTCGCCGACCACAATGGCTCGGCGGCCTCTTCGCGAATTGCCGTCGCGTAATGGAATTCGTGGCCGCGGAAACGGGCGCCGGCGGGGCCCAACGGGGCGTCGGCGAGCAGGGTTGCGCAACGGTAGCCGAGGCGACGCCGGCGCTCGGCAAAGCTGGTTTCGAGCGGCAGCAGGCGCGCCATTGCATGGCGATACCCGGCGGCGTCGATCAGCGCGTCGCCGAGCGCCATGTAGCCGCCGCACTCGCCGTACACCGGCTTTCCCGCCGCGGCGGCGCGCCGCAGCCCGCCGAGAAAGCCGTCCGCCGTCGCGATATGCCCGGCCCACAGCTCGGGATAGCCGCCCGGCAGGTACACCGCATCGGCGGCGGGATGCGGCGGCTCGTTCGCGAGCGGCGAGAAGAGCAGCAGTTCGGCGCCGGCGCGCCGCCAGCCGTCGAGCAGGTGTGGGTAAAGAAAGCAGAACGCATCGTCGCGGGCGACCGCGATGCGCTGACCGAGCGGCGGGACGCCCCGTGCCCCCGCGGCGGCGTCGGGGAGGGGCGGGCGCCTGGCCGCGGCGAGCAGCCGCTCGATGTCGATGCGAGCGCCGATCTCGGCCGCGGCGCGCTCGATGACCGTCTCGGCATGGGTGGTTTCGCCCGCCGGCACGAGCCCGAGATGACGCGACGGCAGCGCGAGCTCGGGGTCGGCGGGCAAGGCGCCGAGAAGGGAAAGCCCGGGCAGGTGCCGCGCCACGGCGTTTGCGAGCAAGTCCCGGTGCCGCTCGCCGGCGATGCGGTTGAAGACGACCCCGACGATCGAGATGTTTCCGACATGCATTGGGCGGTGGGCGACAAAGCCGCGCAGCAAGGCCGCGACCGAGGCGCCCTGGCCGCGCGCGTCGACGACCAGCACGACCGGCCAGCCGGTGAGCCGCGCCAATTCGGCGGTCGAGCCCGCCTCCCCGTCGGGCCCGGCGCCGTCGAAAAGACCCATGACCCCTTCGCACAGAACAAGCTCGGCGTCGGCGGCGAGCCCGGCTGCGATCGCCGCCAAGGTGCCGCGCCGCATTGCCCACGGGTCGAGGTTTGGGCACGGCCTGCCGCAGGCGAGGGCGTGAAACGTCGGGTCGATAAAGTCGGGCCCGGCCTTGGCGGCCGCCACCCGCAGCCCGCGACGGCGCAGATGCCGCAGCAGCCCCGCCGTCACCACTGTCTTGCCGCTGCCCGACGCCGGGGCGGCGAGGATCAGCCCGCGCCCGGCCACACGCCAGCCCCGCGGAAAGCCGCGGGTCAGGTCGGCAATTTGTCGCCGTCGGGCGCGGCCGGGACCTCGAACGCGTTGACCATGCCGGACAGGAACGCGAAATAGTTTGCCGCCGCGGTCAGCTCGACTAGCCACTGCACGCCGTGCCGCTCCTTCAGCCGGTCCTGCACCGCCTGGTCGGTTCGGTTGGTGCGGATCAGCTGGCGCGTATAGGTGACGATGTCGCGCTCGTCCTGTCCGAGGGAGGCGGGGTCGCCCTTGGCACGCAACAGGTCGATCGTCGGGTCGGGCACCCCGGCGCGGCGCGCGGCACCGACCTGCGCCGCCCACACATAGGCGGCTTCCTTCTCGCGCACCGCCGCGAGGATCGCGTGCGAGCGCAATTTCGGCTCGACGATGCTGTCCTCGCGGAAGAAGGTCACCAGCGGCAACACCCGATGCGCCAGCTCTGGGCTGTGCAGCATGATGCTGAACGGCCCGCGTACCTGGCCGAATACTTTCACGACCTCGTCGACGACCCCGTGATGCTGGCTCGGGACGTCGGTTTTGCCGGAGACCGGGGTTATTCTCGGCATGGTTCCTCCCTAGGAGTGGATTTTCAATCAGCGTCCGTCATGGCCGGACTCGACCCGGCCATCCACGCCTTCGTCCGTCGTCGTCGCGTGGATGCCCGGAACAAGTCCGGGAATGACGGCCCTTGGTTGCGCTTGCTTTGCTTGCCAATCCGATCACGCGGTTACAGGCCGGGGTAGGGCTTGCCCCAGTCGTCGAGATAGACGACCTCGGAGAGCGGCCCGCGGCCGACCGGGCCGAACCGCCCCATCGGGTAGCCGATCGGCAGGATGGCGTAGGAGTGATAGCCCTCCGGGATGCCCATCGCCGCGTCGCACTCTTTCGCGTAGCCGGTGTGCCGGGTCGTCAAGGTCGAGCCGAGGCCGAGCGCGCGCGCCGCCAACAGCATGTTCTGCACCGCCGGGTAGATCGACGAGCCGGCGGTGCGCCCCGGGTTGGCGCCGCCCTCGAGGCAGGCGACGATCCACACCGGCGCCTCGTGGTAATGCTCGGTCAGGTATTCGACCGCGGCGTGCTGGCGCTTGTAGCGCGCCGGGTCCGAGCCGGGGGGCGGCGGGCTCGACGCATAGCGCGGCCCAACGACCTCGTCGAACGCCTTTTTGTAATAGGCCTGCACCGCTTTTTTCTTGGCCGGGTCCTTCAGCACCAGAAAGCGCCAGCGCTGGGTGTTGCCGCCGCTCGCCGCGGCCTGGCCGGCGGCGAGGATCTTGCCGATCAATTCGTCGGGCACCGGGTCGGGCTTCAACCGCCGCATCGCCCGCATCGTGTGCATGATCTCGAAGACGTCGGTTCCACCTGGTGTCGCCTCGGGCATTCGATCCTCCATTGACCCGGCCATCCCAAAGACTATGGGTGAAGTCTAGAGGCGATCAATGCGGCGCCACAAGGCCGTCGCACCGTCAACCGGCCCCAAGCGCGGCGAGACGGCGTTGGGCGTCGAGCGCCTCAGCGCCGCCGTCGGACGCCGGCTTCAGGTGAAAGTCGAACTCGGTCGTGTAGTAGGGTGGTGCTATCCCGAGCCGGCGCGCCTCGCCCGCGGCCTCGTCGTGGCGGGCGAAATCGCAGATCAGCGAGTCCTTGACGGCAAAGACCGCGTCGCTTTCGAGATATTCGTCGGCGCTGTCGAAGATGTGCGTCGTGACCGGCTCGTAGCCCTCGGCCGAGACGACGAAATGGATGTGCGCCGGGCGCCACGGGTGGCGGCCGGTGGCGCGCAGCATCGCGCCGACCGGGCCGTCCGCCGGGATCGGATAGTGCACCGGGCGCACGGTGCGAACGAGGTAGCGGCCGTCGCCGTCGGTGTGGAATTTGCCGCGCATGTGCATCTCGTGGAGGCTCGTGTCCTGCGAGTCGTAAAGCCCGTTTGTCTGCGCCTGCCAGACATCGAGCAACGCGCCGGCGACCGGCCGGCCGTCGAGGTCGAGCACCCGGCCGCTGACGAGCGTCGGCGGC
>Ga0210390_10002108_pt1 | contig 17984 bp, 17 predicted proteins | sample IncBWH11OmetaG_FD_161050 | JGI IMG/M metagenome (GOLD analysis project Ga0210390, IMG submission 161050) | Forest soil microbial communities from Barre Woods Harvard Forest LTER site, Petersham, Massachusetts, United States - Inc-BW-H-11-O ... | reverse complement strand
CTGTTTGGGCTCACGATGGAAGAAATAGACGAAAGTGATTTCTCGAGTCAGGACCGCCTCCGCCCCATTGTCGATGTGGCAGTGGAAGAAGTCGCCGTGATTACTGGCGGTGATTTGGGTTTCGACGTGGGAAATTGGAAACCGCTCTCGCCCCCATTTTTCGAGAATGCGAGGCAGGCAGGTCACGACACGATCCACGATCATACTTTCATGCCCGCCCATATCCATCAGCACGCGTGACCGGCGGTGTTCGTAGTCCACAGCTCCGCCGGTGACGCCAGGAGAAAGCACTTCGCTCAGTTCAAAGCGCATTTCCTGTGCGAGAACGTATTGCCGCAAATTGTTCAGCTCGGCCGAGGTGAGGAACTCGTCGAGAACCACGCATTGGGCGGAGACGTAGTCCGGCGACTCGAGGACCGCGATCCCTCCATTCTTCGGTTGCGAGCTCGTGCTTGCGATCGACATCGATGGCGGGCTGGTGCCCGGAGGACGAGGCTGGTTCTGACCCGGCGACGGCGGACTAACGGGCGGCGATCCAGCGCGGATCCCGGGCGGGCTGGTGCCCGGAGGACGAGGCTGGTTCTGACCCGGCGACGGTGGGCTAACGGGCGGCGATCCGGCGTGGATTCCCGGCGGACTCGTGCCCGGAGGACGAGGTTGGTTCCCTCCCGGCGATGGGCTGGGTGGACTGACAGGTGGCGATCCGGCGCGAATCGCCGGCAGGCCTTGGCTGGGAAAACCAAGCGACTGTTGCTGGAGCAATTGCCGGGCCATACTTTCCCCCAAAACTCCGAGGGCTCGTTCGGCGATGATTTCTCCAACGGTGCGAGTGATTGCCTCGGCCACAGCACTTTCCGGAGCACTCACGTGAATTTTTGTACGCTGCAGCAAACGGGCAAGCAACTCTCTCTCGGGCACGCTGAGAATGCGTTCATCGCACAACAAGGTGCCCGAGAGACTATCGACCATCTCTCGTGCGGTCATTGAACCCTCCCGGAGCAAAGACACGAATACGAATCCGGGCAGTCCGGGAAGCGAAGGGGATTGGAGCGTAGCAAAAAGAAATGCGAAAGGGAAGTGCTAATTGAACGTACAGAATCGAATCCTGAGGAAAACAGGTTCGATTTGCGGTCCGACTACTTTTCCGCCATCGCCCCAACCAGAGATTCGAAGATCTTGAAGCCGTCGGTACCACCCAGCTCAACTTCGCTCGAGCGCTCGGGATGCGGCATCATTCCCAGCACATTTCGGCCGGGGTTGCAGATGCCCGCAATGTTGTCCAGGGAACCGTTCGGATTGGCATCCTCTGTGATTTCACCGCTCGGGCGTGAGTATCGAAACACAATCCGCCGTTCCCGCCGCAAGTCGGCGAGAGTGGCTTCGTCGCAGAAATAGTTTCCTTCCATGTGCCCGATGGGGATGGTGAGCACCTCGCCCTCGCGGCAGGCATGGGTAAACGGAGTATCAGCGCTTTCCACTCTTACCTGGACCGGCTTGCACACGTACTTGAGGCCGACGTTACGCATTAGGGCTCCGGGCAGCAGTCCGGATTCGCACAGAATCTGAAAGCCGTTGCAAATGCCCAGCACTAAACCGCCGCCGTCGGCAAACTTGCGAACCGATTCCATCACCGGCGAAAATTTGGCGATGGCGCCAGTGCGCAGGTAATCGCCAAAGGCAAAGCCTCCGGGGACAATGACGGCATCGCAGTTTTCGAGATTATGCGACTCGTGCCAGAGGAACGTGACTAGCTGTTTCGCCACCTGCTGGATGGTCCAAAACGCGTCGTGATCGCAGTTCGATCCCGGGAAAATGATGACGCCGAATTTCATCGGACTTTCCTCGTTGAAGCGTTGTATTTCGAGTCTAACATGCGAGTTTAACATTGAAAAAGGCAGGCTGCCTGTGTCTCCGTGAGGACGAGCAGGCAGCCAACATTTCAAAACGAGTCGTCGGAAAGGGGTGGCGGCGGAGGCGGCAAGAGCTCGGCTCCTGGCCCCGGTGGCAGCCCCCCGGGCGGCAGCTTCTTATAGAAAAAGTGTTGCTCAATGGGACCTCGCTCCTCACGGATGGATTTGAGCTGGCGCCACTGCTCCACCGATAACACTTTGCGCAGATCAAGATTCATCATCGTGTACTCGCGTTCCAATTTGCCGCGTGCGGTTAGGACCTGGTCGACCTGGGTTCCAACTTGGCCTTCGTTGGGAACATCGGCGTCGAGGAGGTTTTGCAGCTTCAAGTCCTCCTTTTCCATTTCAGCGCCGTAGTCAACCAATTTCATTTTATGGTCGTAGAAAGTCTGATCCAGTTGCGCGATCTGGCCGTCGGTGAGCTGCAGCTTTTTTGCCGTACTCGAATCCTTCCACCATTTGCCCATTTCACTGCGAATCAGGACCTTCCCGCCGCTTTGTCGAACAAAGACCTGGTTTTGCAGAGGTGGAGCTGGCGGTGGCGATTGCGCCAGCACTGAAACGGAGAGGAGAGATACGAACAGGTAGCAGAGGTTCCTGAGTTTCACTTCACCGATCTTCATTTCGTGGACCTTCATTTTGATTCTCCTTGGAAACGCCATGTGATGTAAGGATTGGTTGAGCGCTGCGGTTGATTTCGTCTGCGAGCAGAGCCGCAGGTTCCAGGGCCTGCGGAACCCCGCTCTGTAAGGACTGCTCTACCGCCAGCAGTAATTCCTGGTCAACATCACTTTGAACGAGCGATGGTGGCGGTGCGGGACTGCTGCGCAGAAGCAACGTTGCCAGCAGAACCACCGCGGTCGCGCTTGCCCACGCGATTACAACCCGCCTGGAAGAGCGCTGGGGCACAGCATCGGTGCGCTTCTTTATTTCCGCTTGCTGCCGCTCCCAGAACGCATCCGGATGCTCCGTGGCGGCGTGGGCCCATTCCGGCAAGGCGCCGAGGATTCGCTGCAAGCGCTCCTGATCTCCTGCGAAGACTATCTCGGCTAAATCGTCATTGCTTGGATCGCGGGTTAACTGCATGGTTTCTCCCTCACGGTTTCTCGCACCTTTGCAGTGGCGCGAAACAAGTGTGCCTTGACGGTTCCTACGCTCAGCTTCAATATCGCTGCGATTTCCGCCAACGACAATTCTTCGGCAAATCGCAAAAGAAAGATCGTTCGCTGTTGTTGCGAAAGGTCAGTCAGCGCAGCCCAAACGCCCGCTAACTGCTCGCGTGCCAGCAGGACGCGTTCGGCGGATGGCTGTGATCCGGGGATCTGTCGGGACGTGGTTTCGTTGCCCTCAGCCTCCTCCAGACCGATCAGCCTTTTCCAGAACGAGGCGCGCCTGCTCTTCCCGTGATCTCGAGCCAGATTGACCGCGATCCGCAGCAGCCAGGTTTCCATTCGGCACTCGCGCCGGAAGTTTCCCAGATTCTTGTACGCCCGCAGAAAGCACTCCTGAGTGAGGGTGTCGGCAGCGTCTGAGTCCTTCACCAGCAAGTACAGGACGCGGTAAACGCGACGTTGATGCTGTCGGACGATCTCGTCGAATCTGGTCGACGAAATCGACTCCTCTTCTTTTGCGAGCGCTGCGTTCAACGCCGTTGTCAGTGCGGTTTCCACGCGCCTTCTCTTTCGGAGATGACTGAGTGCTATAAGTACTGAGTGCTATAAGTATGGACGAGTCCTGAGCGTCGAGGTTTACATCGCAAGACCAAAGACGAGCAGGACAGGTTCCCCAGAGTTGGATGCGGCGCGGGGCTGGTCCCGCGCATCAGAGAACGAGATGAGTATCGGTGAACATGCTCGAATCACCGGCACCGCCCTAAAGAACTGGGCGATCGCGCAGCTTCAGGACTCTATCGCGGTCGGAGTCTTGTGGCTCATCGGCCTCTATGCGCTGAAGGTGCCTTGGGCTCCACTGTGGGCGCTGCTGGCCGCGTGCTTGCAGATCGTCCCGCACTTGGGGCCTGTGCTCGGTGTGATTGGCCCCGCTCTGGCCGCGACTCTGCGTTGGGGAGATTGGGAGCATCCGCTCTACGTTTTGATGCTGTACGCGGCGATCGTCGTGGTCGACGGATTTCTGTTGCAGCCTTATCTCATGAAGCGCGTGGCCAAGGTGCCGATGTGGGCGTCTATTCTGACTCCGATCGTGCTGGGCATTCTGATTCCGTTCTGGGGAGTACTGCTCGCGCCGCCGCTGCTGGCGGTGGCGTACGCCTACAAAGCGTGGCACGAAAAGCAGAAGCTGCCTGTGGGCCGCAGCCTTTAGGCAGATGAGATCAGCCGATCCCCCAACTCTGTCATCCCGACCGGAACAGATCATCGCAAAGCGATGATCTGTGGAGTGGAGGGACCTTGCGACGTCAACCAGCTGTGCAGGACGCTGAAGATCGAGTCGGAATAGACGACAGAAAAAGATGAAAAGATGAAAGAGCAGCGGGAGACTTTATTCCGCCACGGAACCGCCCCATTCAAGCCAACGGCTTGAGTGGGCCACCCGCAAAGCCCCAAATTATTTTATTAATACTTTGTAAGGGGCATTCCTGCTTTCCCACTGCCTAATTTTCTGGTAGAGCTCGCACTTGGCAAATGCGTCGTCAGGATATGCAACACGTAGGTAACTTTCTACGACCTCCGCCGTAATACGGGTGCCATGTTTCCTCTTCTTGCCTGCAACGATCGGAAGCGCCCATGCGAGCAGTGAGGTAGCGTCGTGTCCCCTTGCAACCTTGTACGGATCGTCGCCACTGGCCATTAACGCAATTAATTCGGCGTGGTATTCGTCAGCGGTGACGACGGATCCAATGGTCAGGGTTGAAATGTGTTTACACATCTGCTTTGTGTCGCACTGCAGGGTCGACGGATCGACAAATCTTGCGAAATCAAGCTGCGAGATGCGGACCATTCGCTTTTTCTGCTCGGCAATAAATCTTATGTACCCGATCGGAGCGACCGCCCTGATCGCGGCGAGCTCAGGCGATGTCCCGAAGGCTCCGTCGATGTCGAATTCTACTAGTACTTTCCGCAAGGCCTCCGATTGCAGCAAGATGCCCTCAGAGTCTCGGGTATGCGTGACTAGTAAATCTGGGTCCGTGGAATGTTTATTTGCGAGATAATCGGTATCCGCATCAACGATTGCAAGTACGCCCGGCTGAGCGGCTGACTTCAAGATGCCCAATGCCTCTTCAGCTGTGGCGCGGTTGCTGGAAGGAAACGCGCGACAATGGAGCGGGTCAACGACCCTCCTGTAGATTCTTCCGTCCTTATCCCCCTCCACCAGTAGCGCGGTCTTATCTTTCTCGGAAGCTCGATTCAGGATCACAAGGTTAGCGAGAATTGTTCCATTAAGAAACGTATCGTGGTCACCTAACCTCTCTCAGGAGCTTCTAGATCGACCTTTAAGTCCAGTCGATTGCTGATGATAGCGGGGGCGTGCGTTGCAATCAAGGCGTCGGTTCCAGTGAGTTCCGTGATCCTCTGGATGTCCTTCAGGAATTCCAACTGCCAGGTAACGTGCAATGAGGTTTCAGGCTCGTCTATCATGACTAAGGACCCTGGGGCGACTGTAAACAGTAATTCGTATAGCAAAACTAGCATGTGTTGCTCGCCGCTGGACAGCCGCGCAGTCGGAAGCGGACGCTGCTTATTCGAGTCACCTGGGTAATCAGTGTAGAACTGAAATCCTTTGTCCTTATCGATCGTCAGCACCTTGAACTGGAAATGGGCTTTGACAATGCTTGTGAGCATTTCAATCTTCGCTGCAATCTCATCAAACACCCTAAGTTTTTGTTCCGCGTCTTCGGCGTAAACGGGAAGAACGCTATCGGTGAGCGTGGGATTAGTCAGCAAGCCTGGCAAGTCGAAACGCTCGTCTTCCTTGTCCAGCAAGCCAGCGTCTGTTAATGCAATGCGCTTGTTTTCCAGCTGCTGCAATCGGTCTCTCAGTTGGTCGACTGAGACTTTCTGTTCATCCCGTGCATTAGTCTTGTCAACGAGCCGCTTAGGGAAGGATCTATCGAGCGATTGAGAAAGCGTAGCGTACTCTGCCAGTTTTCCTTTAATAAGGGACGCTAGGTCGGCGGAATAGATGACTACAGACGGCCGCCAAGGTTCTTCCTCGCTGCCGTCAAAACCTTTCGCCACCCTTAGTAGACGCTGGACCTCGATGAACTTAACCTTGACCGTGCCTCTAAATTCGGAAAGCCAGGAAGGCTCGGCATAACTCGCGGTTTTCGAGGACCCAACTGGGAAGAAGTTGCTGTACGTCCGGAACAGTTCTTCTAGATCCATCTCCCGGCCGGATTTCTTGTCGCGCCAAAGGGAGGGCCCGATGCGGACAAGATTTGGAATTGCGCGTTCTATCATCGTTATCGGGATGCCCAGGGACTCCCTGGGGGGTGCAGAGAGAGTTGTCTGCTCCTTCCTTCCCCCGCCCCCGAGGCTCACGATTAGATCGGCGGGTTGCTGACGGTTGGGCGTGCGTGCAACGTCGACCCGGACAACTTGGAGAACGGTTCCGTTTTCAAAGCCTATTCGCAAATCCCTGAAAGGAGTTCTGCGAATTTCGGCGTACCGGCCCGCAATCAGACTGTCCACTAGACGCAAGATCGTTGTCTTGCCATACCCATTAGGACTGGTGATGATTGTGACGCGATCTGACATCTTCATGGAGATGTCGTGATTGAAAAGACCGAACAATCGTGAAACGCTGACTTCCTTTACTCGCATATTTTTTTTCGACCACATTGTACTGCCGAGTCTTCGCATTGGTCTACTCTCCCAGAACGCAATTTAGGTTTGCAGTCGTGATTGGTGGGCAGGCCCCGCCATAAAAGGGCGGGCTGGTGGCCCATTCAATCCGCACCTTGGCCTGAGCAGGACGGGTGAAAATCGGTTTAAAGGTTAGTTGGGCTGACCCCGCGGACGGGAGGTATTTGCCCCACACAAAGTTCAGCCGAAGATCAGGCCGTCGGGCTCGCGCAGCTGGTGCCAGGCTTCACGGTAGTGTGCATAGATGTCGCGCCGCCAGGATTTCTTCGGACGGAACAGAAGCATCCGGCGGTCCACCACCTCACGCACCGGCAGAATGAACCAGGCATCGTCCGGGATAATGTAGACCGCCACGAAATCAACTTCGGACGCTGTGTACGGTCGCAACTTCTTGCCCTCGCTGCGATAAATGTTCACGGCATACAAGCCCTTTCTCAGATGGACGGCGGCCTTTACCTGTACGCGCCAAAGGTTCCGCCCTCCCTGCACCACGAAGTCGAAGGGATGCATCGTGCCGTACGGCTGGGCCACCATAAACCCCAGTTTCATCGCCTTATGCAAAAAGGCCACTTCACCAAGATCACCGTTCCGGCGGCTTTGGAGCCCGCGCTGCCGGTCCACTCTCCGGACAGGGATATCCTCAGACGCTGGAATGCGTCTGCGTGGAACGCCCCGGTCTTTGCGCATGGGTACTGAAAGATGTCCTTGAAGGAGGCTTGCCGGAAAAAGAAAAGGCGCAAGCTCGGGAGCTTGCGCCTTATTTCATCTCTACTCCTAGAATAACAAATCCGGAGGGGTAACTATGACATGTTTTCCAGATTTATTTTGTGTGTTAAATCAATGACTTCGAGAGAATTTGGTGGTCTAGAGGGCTTGACAAGATTTTGGGAAAACCATTTTTACGGTTTTTGACTGCCACAAGGTCCCTCGACTGCGCCGAGACGACAGGGTTTGGGGTGTGAGGCTTTCGGATTCATCCAATGTGCTCCGTGCTATACTTTTAAGTCGCCTGCGTTGGTTTCGAGGCAATCCCGAGGGTAATTCTGTGATCTCCTCTACGGGCGCGTCCTTTACGGATAGAATCAGCGTAACCAAAATCAGCTCAATCAGAGTTTATTGAACACGAGGTATCGCCATGTCCGGCCATTCAAAGTGGGCCACAATCAAGCACAAGAAGGGCGCGCTCGACGCCAAGCGCGGCAAGATTTTTACCCGTCTGATCAAGGAAATTTCGATTGCCGCAAAAAACGGCGGTGGAGATCCTGACACTAACCCGCGTTTGCGCGGAGCCATCCTCGCTGCCAAAGCAGAGAACATGCCCCAGGACAACATCAAGCGGGCGATTCAGCGGGGCACGGGCGAATTGCCGGGCGCGACCTACGAAGAGTTCTCGCTCGAAGGCTACGGCCCGGGCGGAGTGGCGATTCTGCTCGACATCAATACCGACAACCGCAATCGCACGGTCAGCGAGATTCGCCACGTGTTTGGCAAGAACGGCGGCAATATGGCAGAGGCTGGCGCGGTGTCCTACATGTTCCATAAGAAGGGCGAAATCATCGTTCCCAAGTCGGCGGTGAAAGAAGATGACTTGATGGCTCTGGTTCTCGATGCCGGCGCCGAGGACTTGCGCGACGATGGCGAGAATTGGGAAGTCTTGTCTGAAACTTCAGCCTATGAGGCGGTGCTGGAAGCGGTGAAAAAGGCCGGCATCGAGCCGGTGTCTTCTTCAGTAACGATGATCCCGCAGAACTACATCAAGTTGGAAGGCCCGGCTGCCAGCACCATGATCCGGTTGATGGAAGCGTTTGAAGAGCACGACGATGTGCAGAACGTGCATGCCAACTTCGATATTGATCAGAAGTTGCTGGAAGAGGTTGCCGGGTAGAAGTTTCGGCTGCGCGAGAAGGACAAAGCTTCACCCACAAAGGACACGAAGGTTCACAAAGGAAAGCAAGAATTCTTTTGTGAAGCTTTGTGTCTTTTTTCGTTTCGGGCGGAGGATACAGTTTTCAACACTTCGGTGAAAAACTCTGTGGAAAAGCGGGGAAGTATCTTTGTAAGTAGTTCAGCGAGAGATGCTTCTACACCTTGCACTGAGTTGGTTGCTGGCACTTTGGTGTTAAGTTTGACGGTCGAAGGTGAAGCTGGCCACGGAGACGCTTTGAAAATCAGGCTCGACAAACTGCTGCTGGAGCGCGGTCTGACTAGTTCGCGTGAGCGGGCACAAGCGTTGATCCTCGCAGGTAAAGTTTTAGTCGGTGGACAAAAAATAGAAAAAGCCGGCGCGGGAGTGGACGCAGATTCCGAAATTCGTCTGCTGGGCGAAGACTTGAAGTACGTTGGCCGGGGAGGCCTCAAGCTTGAACGGGCGCTTGAGCATTGGCAGATCGACGTCGCTGACGAAGTCTGCCTCGACGTCGGCGCGTCCACCGGAGGTTTCACGGATTGTTTGCTGCAACACGGAGCGGCGCGAGTGATTGCCGTCGACACTGGCCACGGCCAGATTGATTTTCGCCTGCGTCAGGACACGCGCGTGCGCCTGCTAGAAAAAACCAATGCACGCTACCTGACTCGACAGCAGGTCGGCGACATCGTGGACTTTATCGCGATGGATGTTTCTTTCATCTCTGCAACCTTGGTACTTCCCGCAGTCATCGCAGCGGCATTTCCAGGCTCCGCGGCAGAGCGTGGTGGGCGGCGAATGGTTGTGCTGGTGAAGCCACAATTCGAGGTGGGTCGCGAGCAAGTGGGCAAGGGAGGGATCGTGCGCGACGAATCGGCGCAGATGGGTGCGGTGGAAAAGGTGCGCCTCGCGCTGGTGGCGCAGAATTGCACGCATACGGATGTCATCGAGTCTCCGATCTTAGGCGCAGAAGGGAATCGGGAGTTCCTGCTGCTTTCAGTTTTCTGATGTTTGCTGCGCCGCTCGATCTGCTCTACAGGAAAATCTTTTCTTGCGATTTCTGTACAATTCAAACTTCACCATGGATATTGGGAAGGCCTCATCCGCCAAAGGAAAAGCTGCAGCGATCGTCTCCAAGCCGGGGAAAGCAGCACTGGAGAGCATTGTGCCGGGGCTGCTCGAGTGGTTTCGCGAGCGCCAGTACCAAGTCGTAGTAGATCAGGAAACGGCTCCGCACGCCACCGGGATCGAGGTGCTGAGCCGGGACGAAATGGTGTCTCGTCCGCTGAACTTCGTGGTCGTGCTCGGCGGTGACGGGACGTTGCTTTCTGCAGCTCGTGCCATGGCCAAGGTTGGAGTCCCCGTGCTAGGCGTGAATCTTGGCTCCCTGGGATTCCTGACCGAAGTGCGGCTGGAGGATCTTTACCCAACCCTGCAGGGTATCGAAGACGGACGTTGCAACGTGGAGATGCGCTCCATGGTGCATTGCGAAGTGCTCCGCAAAGATTCGCTGGTCGCCAGTTATGAAGGGCTCAACGACATCGTAGTGGGCAAGGGAACTATTTCCCGGCTGAACCATTGCGCTGTCTATATTGACGGGGATTTTGTTTCCGCCTACAAGACGGACAGCCTCATCGTTTCCACGCCCACAGGCTCGACGGCGTACTCGCTGGCAGCCGGAGGGCCGATCCTTATGCCATCGGTGAATGCGTTCGTGGTTACGCCGGTCGCGGCGCACTCGTTGACCCATCGGCCGCTGGTGGTTCCTGACACTTCCAAAATCGAGATCGTGGTCAATACCGGTGAGGACGAAGCCTACTTGAGCATCGACGGTCAGATCGGCATGCCGATGTATGACGGAGACCGGGTTGCTTGCCGCAAATCTGAGCATCAGGTCAAACTGCTGCGCATCGAGGGAACATTTTTCGATGTGCTGCGCGCAAAACTGAAGTGGGGGCAGAGATGAAAAGGAGGTTGTTGCGTTCCTGTTCCGCCGGCGAGAGGCAAATCGTCCGTGAGGATGGAGAATGAGATTCGTAATCGTATTTCTGAGCTTTGTTCTCGCAATAAATGCACTTGCCCAATCCAAAGCCACCGCTGATCTCATCATCGTCAATGCCAAAGTCTGGACGGTGGATAAAGCGCATCCCACGGCGCAGGCGGTCGCGGTTCTTGGAGACCGCATTATTGCAGTCGGTTCAAACGCCGATGTGGAAGTCTTGCGTGGGCGCGCCACCAATGTAATTGATGCGGGCGGCAAGCTGCTGCTGCCCGGCTTCAACGATGCTCACGTGCACTTTGTTGTATCGGGGACCAGGCTCGATCAGGTCCAACTAGGTGATGCCACCAGCGTGCAAGAATTCACCCGTCGGATCGCTGAACGCGCAAAGATTACGCCCAAGGGTCAATGGATCGAAGGTGGTGACTGGGACGAGACCAAATGGAGTCCGCCAAATCTGCCGACGAAGGATGTCATCGATCCGGTCACCCGCGACACGCCGGTTTTTCTGGAGCACCACGACGGCCACATGGCGCTGGCCAACTCTGTCGCCATGCGTCTGGCGGGCGTGACCGCCCAAACCCCAGATCCGCCGGGAGGCACGATTGTTCGCGATGCCCAAGGCAATCCCACGGGAGCACTCAAGGACGCGGCCAGGAACGTCGTCCTCAAGGTAATTCCTCCTCCGTCCCATGAGCAGCGACTTCGGGCCATGAAACGCGCGCTGGAGCGTGCGGCGGAACTCGGGGTCACCAGCTTTCAGGATATGAACGACGAAAACTCTGACAGTTTTTTGGATATCCGCGGCTATGGTGAGCTTTGGCAAAGTGGCGAACTTACTGCGCGAGTATACGTCGCCCCAGCGATATCCGACTGGGAGCAACAGGCGAAAGTTGGAATCCGGCACGCTTTCGGATCGTCGTCCCTGCGAATTGGTGCGACCAAGGGATATGCGGACGGGTCCCTTGGATCGAGCACCGCATACTTCTTCGATCCATACAGTGACGATCCAAAAAACTCTGGCTTGCTGGGCGAGCAAATGCACCCGCTCTCGCAGATGCGAGACTGGATGACGAAGGCCGATGCTGCCAGTCTGCAAATTTGTACCCATGCCATCGGGGACCGCGCCATTTCGACCGTTCTTGATCTGTACGCTGATGTGGTCAAAGCTAACGGAGGAGGTAATCGCCGCTTCCGCATTGAGCACGCTCAGCACATGGCGGAGAAGGATTTTGCTCGGTTCGCGCAGTTGGACGTGATTGCTTCCGTGCAGCCCTATCAAGCGATCGACGACGGACGATGGTCTGAAGGGCGTATCGGCCACGACCGCGCGAGCCGGACTTACGCTTTTCGCACGTTCCTAAATCATGGAGTTCACCTGGCTTTTGGCACAGACTGGCCTTACGCTCCTCTTGATCCTCTGCTGACCATTTATGCGGCCGTCACGCGCGCGACTCTGGATGGGAAAAATCCGGACGGCTGGTTTCCCGAACAAAAGCTTACGGTCGTGGAAGCCATCGAGGCTTGCACCATGGGCTCGGCGTACGCTGAATTTCAGGAAAAGGATAAGGGTTCAATCACGCCCGGCAAGCTGGCGGATATGATTTTGCTGAGTGATGACATTCTTTCTATTGATCCGGCAAAGATTCGAGACGTGAAAGTGTTGAAGACGATTGTTGGGGGACGGTTGGTTTGGGACGTCGACCGCAAGAACAAATACTCTGCGGCGAACTAAGTTTCGTTGCGAACCAGATCAGCCATAGTCTCGCGTCGACGGATCAATTTTACCGACTTCCCATCGACCAGCACTTCCGCTGGACGCGGCCTCGTGTTGTAGTTTGACGCTAGCACCATTCCGTACGCGCCTGCGTCGAGCAGCGCCAGCAGATCCCCCTCCTGCGTGATCGGCAGTTCGCGGTCGCGGGCAAAGAAGTCTCCGGTCTCGCAGATCGGGCCAACCACGTCCACGGTCTCGCGTGGATTGTTCGGCGAGGATGAGTGCACCGGGACGATCTCGTGATATGCGCGATACAGCGAAGGGCGCAACAGATCGTTCATGGCCGCATCGACCACCAGAAACTTTTTCTCGCCGTTGGTTTTTTTGTATAGCAAACGCGTGAGTAGGGCTCCGGCCGGTCCCACGATGCAGCGGCCCGGTTCGAGGAGAAGATGCACCTTCAGACCTTTCAGCGGTCTGGTCAAGGCATCCGCATAGGAAGCAACCTGTTCGGCAAAACCTGGCCCGCCTTGATTCTCATAGGCAATGCCGAGACCGCCACCCGCGTCGATGTACTTGATCTCGTGGCCATCCGCCCGCAGTGCCCGTATCAGTTCTGCCACTCGCTCCATGGTTGCCGAGAAAGGTTTCACATCGGTGATCTGGGAACCGATGTGTACACTGATGCCGGCAATTTCGAGGGATTTGTTTTCAGACGCTCGAACGTACAAGCTGCGCGCGCGCTCGATGGGTATGCCGAATTTGTGCTGATGCAGTCCCGTCGAAATATATGGATGGGTTTCGGCTGGAACGTCGGGGTTTACACGCAAGGCAATGCGTGCCTTCTTTTTTGCCCGAGTGGCGCATTCCGCGAGCGCCCGCAATTCCGATTGGCTCTCCACGTTGAACAGTAAAACCCCGGCCTTCAAAGCCGCTCGCATCTCATCCTGCGTTTTGCCCACGCCAGAGAAGACGACTCTCTTCGCCGCGCTCCGGCTGACGCGTTGCACTCGCTCCAGTTCTCCCCCGGAAACTACATCGAAGCCGCAGCCCATTCTCGCCAGCAGCAGGAGAATACCGAGGTTTGAGTTCGCCTTCACCGAATAGCAGACGGTGTTCGGAATTTTGCGAAAGGCCTGTTTGAAGGCACGCACGCGGTCGCGAATTGTCGACGCAGAATAGACGTAGAGCGGCGTGCCGAAACGCTGGGCCAACTCTTCGAGAGACACCTGATCACAGTGAAGCAGCCGCTGAGAAACATCGCTGCGCTTTACATTGCGGTATGAAAAAGCTGGCGGACGGCCGTCGCCGGGGTTACTGGCGCGAATCACTTGCGCTTCCCAGGCGTGCCCTTGACTCGAATCGCAACCACGGTCTGATCGTCGAACGCTTCCTCGCCCGAGGCATGTTCGGCGACAGCTTTGAAAATCAATTTCACGATGGCGTCAGCCGAAGCATTCGAGTTGGTCCTGATGATTTCTCCGACCCGTTCACGCCCAAAAAGCTCTTCAGCTTTGTTGCTGGCATCGAGAATGCCGTCACTGAAGAATACGAACATGTCCCCGGGTTTGGCCCGGAAGGTAAATTCGTCGTAGTCGGCGTCGTCGAACAATCCCAGTGGCAAGCCCGTGGCCTCGATGATTTCGATTTTGCCATCGTGGCAGTAGATCGGGCGCGGCAAGCCGGAATTGGCTACTTGTAAAGTTCGATTTCGATCGTCCCAGACGGCGTAGATGAGCGATACGAACTGGCCCTCGATGCGCCGTTCGCCCAGGGAAAAGTTCACCGCTGAAAGCATTTCCGCGGGGCCCGGTTCTATGGGTGCATGGGAACGCAGAATTCCGCTGACCAACGCAGCGTAAATTGCTGCCGGAGCGCCTTTGCCGCTGACATCTCCAACCACGATCGCAGTCCGCGACATGGAATAACTGACAAAATCATAGAGGTCGCCGCCGATGGCGCGCGCCGGCACGAACTTGGCCGCGATGTCCAGATTCTCAAGCTTAGGAAGCGTTGGCGGCAGAAGTCCGAACTGCAACTGGCGTGCCATTGCCAAGTCGCGTTCAAGCCGCTTTTCCTGGCGGGCGATCTGTTCGTAGAGTTGTGCATTCTCAATCGCAATCGCCACTTGCGCAGCGAGCGTGGTCACGGTTCGCTTGTGATCGTCGGTGAAGAATCCGCGGCGCGTGTGTTCAAGGTCGAGCACGCCGATAACTTTGTCTTTGTAGACCAGAGGAACGGCTAATTCGGAGCGTGTCTCGGGATTCAGCTTGATGTACCGCGGATCCTTGGTGACATCCGGCACGAGCACGGCGTGTTTCAGTTCGGCGGCAGCGCCGACCACGCCGTGGCCCAGAGGGACTTCATGCTTGAGTTGAATGTTTTCCTGGAAGCGCTGCGAGAAGCGGTGCTGTAACTTCTCTCCAGTTGTGTCGAGCAACAGGATGCTGAACATCTGATAATCGATCAGCCGGCTCAGCAGTTCGGCGATGCGCTTCAGCAACTCGTCGACATTGAGAATGGAAGTAAGCTCGCGCGCGATTTCATTCAACAAAACCAAAGTGCGTGCCTGCCGCGTAGTGCGGGTGTACAGCCGCGCATTCTCGATTCCGACCGCCATGCGCGATCCGATCAGCGTCAACAGCCGCTTGTGCTCTTCGGTAAAGTGGTTGGGCTGGGGCGACTCGATGTCGATGACTCCGATGAGCCGGTTCTTGACAATCAGCGGAACTGCCAACTCGGAGCGCACCTGCGGAACGGCGGAAATGTAACGCGGATCTTTGGTGACGTCATCGACCAGGATGGCTTCCCGCCGCTGGGCTGCGATCCCAGTGACGCCTTCGCCTACTTTGATTCGCAACCGATCGGCAACTTCCCGCGCGTATCCCACCTGAAAGCGAAAACGCAACTCCTGGGTTTTTTCGTTCAGCAGCAGGATGGCAAAGATTTCGTAATCGATAACCTTGCGCACGAGCTCCGCCACGCGGCGCAAGGTGGTGTCCAAGTCGAGCGTAGTGTTGACCACGTCTGCTACTTCGAGCAGAAGGGGATCGACCTTGGATTGAAAGTCAGTCTGGGTAGCAACCATTTCTAATTCCTATGATAGCAGCCGCGGTTTTCGGGGTCTGGCCGCAAGCGAGACGTCGCAAGCAACGTCTGACAGCCTGTAGAGACGTAGCTTGCTACGTCTCGGATTACGCCATCAGCCTTCCCTCGGGACAACGCAAATGTCTGGCAAGTTGCGGTACTTTTCCGCATAGTCCAGCCCATATCCGACGACGAACTCGTCGGGAATGCTGAAGCCGACGTAGTCAGCCTTGATCGGCTGTTTTCGCCGCGATGGCTTGTCCAGCAATGCGGCGATGCGAAGGGTTTTCGGCTGGTGTCCCAGCATGATTCGCTTCAGGTAGTTGAGCGTGAGGCCGGTGTCCAAAATGTCTTCGACCAGGATCACAACCCGATCTTTCATGGATTGGTCCACATCTTTGGTGAGCTGTACTTCACCGGTCGAGTCCCATCCGAACTGCAACTCATCGGCCGGGCTGGGACGGTTGCCGTAGCTGGAGACTCCGATGAAGTCGAAAGTTGCGTCGAGTTGGACCTGGCGCGCGAGGTCGCTGAGAAAAATTGCCGCACCTTTGAGCACGCCTACAAGAATTACGGGCTGCCCGGAAAAATCGCGAGTGATTTCAGAGCCCATCGCGGCGACACGTTGTGCGATCTGCTCACGTGAGATTAGAACCTTGAGTTCAGTCACGGCGAACTATATTAAACTAGCATTCAGCATTTAGCACTTAGCATTTGGTCGTCGAGTGCGGTTGCGGATTCGACGGTGCCTCTTCAAGGGCGCTAATTGCCAAATGCTAAATGCTTGGACTTGCGCGCTATGAATCTCAACGGCATCAAACTGACGTGGTTGGGCCATGCAACCTTTCGAGTTGAAACGCCTGGCGGCAAAATAATCCTGATTGATCCCTGGGTTATGGGAAACCCGATGTGCCCGGAGAAGGAAAAGAACGTCTCGAAAGTTGACGTGATGCTTTGCACTCACGGCCATTTCGATCATATTGGGGACGCGGTGGAAATCGCCAAGAAGCACAACCCCCATGTAGTCGGTATCCCTGAGTTGTGTGGATGGCTGGGAAAGAAAGGCGTAAAGCAGATCTCGGACATGAACAAGGGTGGCACTCAAGCCGTTGGCGACATCAAAGTGACCATGGTTCACGCCGACCATTCTTGCGGTATTCAGGAAGGCGATCAGATTGTGTACGGTGGCGAAGCGTGCGGGTACGTGGTTGAGTTCACGAATGGCGTGAAAATTTATCACGCGGGCGATACCAATGTCTTCGGCGATATGCAGATCATCCGCGAGCTTTATGCGCCTGAAATCGCCATGATTCCGATCGGTGATCACTACACGATGGGGCCGCGCGAGGCGGCTTATGCCTGCAAGCTCCTGAAGCCGAAAACGGTCATCCCTATGCATTTTGGAACGTTCCCGGTGCTGACGGGAAGGCCGAGCGCGCTACAGAAGTTGGTGCCCGAAGTTGACGTCAAGGAAATGAAGCCGGGCGAGACAATTTCGTAATCTTATGGAGGACGGGCGTCCCGCCACCCGGCTGGGCGGGGCCTGCTGTTCAATCAAGAGGAGCTAAATTGGCAAAAGCAAACGCGAAAGTTACGAAGCCCGACTGGCGGATGGCTGGCATCACAGCCGGGCCCGTCGATGATTATCTCTATTCCATGCTTCCGCCGCGCGATGAAGTCCTCACCGAGATGGAGTCGGAGGCCGCGAAGCGAAAGATCCCTATTGTCGGCCCGGCGGTTGGCCGCATTCTGCATCAGTTGGCCCTGATGATCGGCGCCAAAACAGTTTTCGAGATGGGATCCGCCATCGGTTACTCGACGATCTGGTGGGCACGCGCCGTTGGCCAAGGCGGGCTTGTGTTTTACACCGACGGAGATCGCAAGAACGCCCAAGAAGCGCAGGGATACTTTGAGAGAGCGGGTGTCGCGTCGCGAATCAACGTGGCAACCGGCGACGCCCTGGAGCTTCTTTCTGAACACAAGCAGGAGTTCGACATTATCTTCAACGACGTCGACAAAGAAGACTATCCGCGCGCCTTCCGGTTGGCGGTGCCGCGTCTGCGCAAGGGCGGATTGTTTGTCACGGATAACGTTCTGTGGAGCGGTCGGGTTGCACAGAAGACTCAGGATTCGAGGACCAAAGCGATTCTTGAATTCAACCGGCTGGTCTACGGCTCGCCAGAATTGTTCACGACGATCTTGCCAATCAGGGATGGGGTCGCGGTGGCGATCAAGCGTTAAGCGTTTCGAAGGCGAGCTAGAGGCATGGCTGCGCGCCAACCTTTTTTGCGAGAAGCGGCGAAGCGGTATGAGACCAAGAAGGCGTCTCAAGCGATTGAAGCGCTGCCTTGGTGAAGCGTGCGCGGCAGTTTCTCTCAAAACAAGAAATCACTCAAATGAAATGACGGAAGACGACAAGGCAGAGACCGAACCGCCTAAAGTGATAGATGTGCGGGATGCCGTCGCAAGTGCGGAACGCATCCTTCCTGGGCTGGCGGCCCCGGAAGGAGCGCGTGATCCGAGATGGCAAGCGATTATAGCGATCGCA
>Ga0210390_10002106_pt1 | contig 18003 bp, 16 predicted proteins | sample IncBWH11OmetaG_FD_161050 | JGI IMG/M metagenome (GOLD analysis project Ga0210390, IMG submission 161050) | Forest soil microbial communities from Barre Woods Harvard Forest LTER site, Petersham, Massachusetts, United States - Inc-BW-H-11-O ... | reverse complement strand
GGCCGCTTGCAACGTCATCAGGCGCGCCGCCTGCATCTCGGCCATCGAGTCCGCGATCCAGTTCTGGCTCGTCTGCTTCTCCGCCAGCGTCGACCCGTGCGCGTAACGGGACACCGAGCGCTCGCACAACATGTCGAACGCCCGGCGCGACTGGCCGAGCCAGCGCATGCAGTGATGGATCCGCCCCGGCCCGAGCCGCTTCTGCGCCAGTGCGAACCCCGAACCCTCCCGACCGACGAGGTTCGACGCCGGCACCCGTACGTCGACGTAACGGATCTCGGCGTGGTTGCCGAACCGGCCGAACGGTGTCTCCGGGTCCTCCATCGTCGCGACGTCCCGCACGATGTCCACTCCGGGTGTCGACACCGGCACCACAATCATCGACGACCCTTGATACGGGTGCACGTCCGGGTTCGTCAACGCCATCACGATCAAGAAGTCCGCCACCGACCCGTTCGACGTGAACCACTTGTGACCGTTGATGACCCACTCGTCGCCATCGCGCACGGCCGACGTCGTCAGCAATGTCGGGTCCGATCCCGCCGTGTTCGGCTCGGTCATCGAGAACGCGGAGCGCAACGTGCCGTCCAACAGCGGCTGCAGCCACTTGGCCCGCATCTCCTCGTCGCCCGTCTCCTCGATGCCGATGGCCAGCAATTCCGCGTTCCCCGAGTCGGGAGCGTTGTTGCCGAACACCACAGGAGCCAGCGGCGACTGTCCGAGGATCTCGTGCATCAGCCCTAACTTCACCTGCCCGAAGCCCATGCCTCCCAGCGCCGGAGGCAGGTGCGCCGCCCACAACCCCTTGGCTTTCACTCGCTCCTGTAACGGGCGGATCACCTCGCGCACCTGCTCGTAGGTGAGGTCGAGCGTCTCGAGCGGGAAGACCTCCTCGCGCACGAACTCGCGCATCCACGCGAGCTTCTCCTCGAATTCGGGCTCCGTCGAGAAATCCCAGGCCATCGGTACTCCTTCATCGCTCCCACGACACGGGCTCGGCTGTCGGGGGTCCCCACCCTGCCACTACCGTGGGCGCCGTGACCACCACGCCCGTCGCCTTCCGTCCCGCGGCGACCTCACACCCGTCCTCGCACGAGCCTTCGTCCAGCCCACCGCCCCCGCCCCAAGTCGCCCTGAGCGCGGCGGACAGGGCGGTGATCGCCCGAGCCGAAACCGCCCTCCTCGACGAGCGGCGCCTGCTGACCGGCGACGAGCTCGCCGCGCTCGCCGCTCTTCCCGACGGTGCCGTGATGAACCTCGCCGCCCTGGCGCATCAGGTGCGCCTCGCCTGGTGCGGCCCCGAGGTCGAGGTCGAGGGCATCCTCTCCGCCAAGACCGGCGGCTGCCCCGAAGACTGCCACTTCTGCTCCCAGTCCTCGCGCTTCGACACCCCCGTCAAGGCGACACCGTTCCTCGACCGCGACGAGGTCCTCGCCGCCGCCCGCGAGACCGCCGCCCTCGGCGCATCGGAGTTCTGCATCGTCCTGGCCGTGCGCGGGCCCGACGAGCGCACCCTGCGGCGCATCCTGGACCTCGTCCCGCTGATCCGCCGCGAGACGGGCCTCAACGTCGCGATCAGCGCAGGCATCCTGACCGAGGATCAGGCCCGCCGCCTGGCGGACGGCGGCGTCCACCGCTACAACCACAACGTCGAGACGGCGCGGTCGTTCTTCCCCTCCATCGTCACGACCCATTCCTGGGACGAGCGGGCCGACACCTGCCGGCTGGTCAAGTCCTACGGGATGGAGCTCTGCTGCGGCGCACTGCTCAACATGGGCGAGACCGACGCGCAACGCGTCGAGCTGCTGACCCAGCTGCAGGAGCTCGAACCGACCGAGGTGCCGCTCAACTTCCTCAACCCGAGACCCGGCACCCCGCTCGGCGACCGTCCGATCCTCGGCGCATGGGAGGCGGTCCGCTGGATCGCGCTGTTCCGACTCGCCCTGCCCTCGGTCATCCTCCGCTACGCCGGCGGCCGCGAGGTCACGCTGCGCGACCTGCAGGCCATCGGCATGACGGCGGGCATCAACGCATTGATCGTCGGCAACTACTTGACGACGCTCGGCCGCTCGGCTGAGGAGGACCTGCAGATGCTCGAGGACCTTCGGATGCCGATCGGCGCCCTCAGCGCCGCCATCTGAACCCATCCGAAACCACTCCGCCTGTGCCCGTGGCCGCCCACTGCACCGGCTGCGGCCAACCGAGCGCCGAGTGTCCCGGCTGCGCTCGCGAGCTCGATCCACCTCGCTTCTGCGCCATCTGCGGTCGTCGCATGACCGTCACGGTCATCCCGACCGGCTGGGTGGCCCGCTGCCGCGACCACGGCGACCTTCGTTCCGACGCCATCTGACCGATCGAACGCCGTGAGACAATGATGCCCGGACAGCCAACACTCTGATGACGACGCATGAACCTTCGATATCAGTCTCTCGTGTCATCGACGCGCCGGCCGATGAGCTGTTCGACCACCTTGCCCGCCCGGCCGACCACCCCACTATTGACGGTTCAGGAATGCTGAGAAGCGCCAGGGATCCGCGCGTCTTGTCCGGGGTCGGAGACGTCTTCGACATGCAGATGTTCAACGATGTGCTGGGCGAGTACGTGACGGAGAACCACGTGGTCGAGTTCGAACGTGACCGGCGGATCGCCTGGGAACCAGTCTTGAAGGACACCGACAAGGCGGACTATCAACATCTGGTCGGCGACCGGGCTCACCTTCGCTGGGGTTGGGAGTTGGCCCCAGAGCCCGGCGGCGGCACTCGGGTGACCGAGTTCTACGATCTCTCGGCGGCTCCGACGTGGTTGCATGAAGCCACCCGGGAGGGTGAGAACTGGCGGGCGGCCATGGAGACCAGCCTGTTCAACCTGGCCGACCTGGTCGCGCGAAACCACTGACGACCTCGGTCGCGTCCTACCTCGGAACGCGGATTCTCCAGATGTCCCGGAGTGCTGCGGGCTCGGCAACCGACATCCGAAGGCCCTCTTTGGGCTAGTCGTTCGGTGTTGTTGCTGGGGGGACGCAGAATCCGTGGTTTCCGCCTAGCTGCATCGTAAAGAGGCAGTAGTTGTATAAGGCACCCGCTATCGCAACTTGCAGTGCCGCCGGAACGGGCGCGCACGACGGCGGAATGGGAGCGGGTTCGCTGGTCCACGCGTTGTCGTAGTCCACCCAGGCGACGTCGCATTGAGCGTCTGCGACAATCTGCTGGGCGCTGATCGTGCTGGTTCCCGAACTCGTCGCGGCTGCGCTTGGCTCCGCCAGTGCGCCCAATACGACGGGCATGGTCGCAGCGCTCAGCCCGATAGCCGCTGCCAAGCGTGGCACCGGCCCTTGCATCAGCCGCACCAACCTCTGTTTCATGGGTTCCCTCCCGTCTGGATCCCCGGCGATGTGCCACCTCCGCCGTCGAGCACAGAACGGAGCAACCAACCGAACCTGTCGATAACAGGAGGGGTGCCCGGGAGCACCCGTTCCGGGTTAGAGGAATATCTTCGAGTGCGTTCGCTATCCGCAGGAGGAGCCGCATGGAAACGATCTACGAGCATGCCGGTGGAGATGAGGCTCTGCACCGCCTGGAGGAGATCTTCTACGACAAGGTGCTCGTCGATCCTGTCCTCAGCGTGGTGTTCACCGAGAGGGTGGCGACCCACGTTGACCATCTCACGTGGTTCACCGCGGAGTCATTTGGGGGTCCGGACAGGTTCACCCGCCGGCTCGGGTTTCAGTACATCATCGACGTCCACCGTCATCTCCATATCACCGACGAACAGAGACAGAGATTTGTGGAGCTCTATTTAGAGGCCCTCGAAGAGGCCGGCTTGCCCGATGACGGGCCTTTCCGCAAAGCGGTGCAATCACATCTGGAGTTCGGCTCAAATGTCGCGCAACAGAACTCTTGGGCTACCACGGAGTCCGATCTGCATCCCATTCGCGAGGTGCCCCACTGGTCCTGGTAGATCTGATGCCAGACGCTTTGTCTCAGGACGCCGGATAGACGACGCTCGCACCCTCACCTCCAACCCGAAGTGCGGCCGGCCTCCTCGATCCACTTGAGCAGCTCGGGTCGCTGCAGTTCCTCGATGGTGGTCACCTTGACGTACCGCGTCCTGTCGGTGGTGCCGAGGGGAGGTGGCGATTCGAAGTCCGCACCGCCAAGAAACACGACATTCACGGAGACGTCATAGGCGGCCATCTCGATGATCCATCCGAGCTCTGGAAGCCCGTAGTACGGCCTCTTCCATTTGACCGCGTACTGCAAAGCAGGGATCGTCGCTCGGATCGTCTCGTCCAAACCCTTCACGATGGGCTGAAGATGTGGCATCTGGCGACTGAACCAGTCGTCGATATCCGAGTGGTTCGCCGCCGGCTCCGGGGGCTTTCTCGAAGCGTTTCCCTTGATTGCTTTGAGCATTGCGTGTCCTTCCGTCGAAGGCCTCGATCCTCACGAAGCCTTTCGAGCGAGCGTCGCCAGCTCCGACTCGTCGCCCGGAACTCGTAGTACATGGAAGCCATCGCGTTCGCGAAGCCATGACAGATTCCCCCGATGCAGCTGTGAGCTCTCGTCGAATCGGTTGAGTACGACCGCGATCGGAGTCCCGAGCGCCAGCAACGAATCGATCGTGAGTCGAACCAAATTGATCGTTCCCAGGCCGGCATCTCCGACAAGCAACACGAAGTCGGGCTTCGCGCCGTGGACCAGCGCCAGGCAGTCACCGTCGGCCGCGATCGGCGACCGCAGACCCCCCGCTGTCTCCAAAAAACCGACGTCGACCGCGCGCCTCGGCCACTGCAACTCCTCGACGAGGTCCGCCACGGTGAAAGGCGGTCGCCCGAGGAGAGCAGCGGCGATGGGCGGCGCCATCGCCACCTCGTACCACCGGTGGGACGGACACACCGTCTCAGAAGCCTCCCCGCTCGCAGCTCCGAGTACGGCTGCGTCACGGTCCGCGGGATCGTCCGACAGATCGAACGATTGTGCCGGTTTGCGGGCCGCCACAGCGGTTCCCTCCGCTCGCAATGCCCCGAGGAGTCGCGCCGTGACGTAGGTCTTGCCGATGTCGGTGCCGGTTCCGACCACGGCCACCAGGCGTTTCGGCCGGGTCACTACCGAGCGCCCGCGCCTACCGATTCCGGCACCGGGAGCGACTGCAGCACATCGATCAAGCCGGCGACATCTTCGTCACGATGGGACGCAGAAAGGGTGACGCGGAGGCGGCTCGTGCCCACCGGCACGGTGGGCGGGCGGATGGCCGGGACCCAAATTCCGTGCGCCAACAGAGCGGCCGACGCCTCGATCGCCGTTTGCTCGCTGCCGAGGATCACGGGGACTATCGGGCTCGGATGCCCCGGCGGCGCAACCTTGGCAGCGGACATCCTCTGCACCATCGACGCCAGGCGGTCGACGAGAGCTTCACCCTCGCCTGAGCAAAGGACGTGGACCGCCGCGAGGGCGGCGGCGGCGTCGGCCGGCGGCAAAGCAGTGGAGAAGATGTAGGAACGCGCGCGGTTGATGAGCAGGTCGACGATGTCGCGCGATGCCGCCACGAATCCTCCGAGCGAGCCCAACGTCTTGGACAGGGTTCCGACCCGTACGACCGTGGAGGGATTGATTCCAGGAAACGCCGACGATTCGAGGTGCGGCCCGAGCACTGCGTGCGCTTCGTCGATCACGAGCAACGCGCCGTGCCGAGTGCAGATCGTCACAAGCTCCTCGAGCGGCGCCACGTCGCCGTCCATGGAAAAGACCGAGTCCGTGACGACCAGTGACGGCTTCCTGTTTGCGTCGTTGGCCTGCAGCAGAGCCTCGAGATGATCGAGGTCACGGTGACGGTAGACGGTCACCGTGGCGAGCGACATGCGGCAGCCGTCGATGATGCTCGCATGATTCAGCTCGTCCGAGAAGACGTGGACGCCCGGACCACCGAGCACGCTGAGGACGCCGAGGTTTGCGGCGAAACCCGTCGGAAAGCAAACGGCGGCCTCGCTGCCCTTCCACCGGGCCAGTTCCTCTTCAAGTTCGGCGTGGATGGGACGCGAGCCGGTGACGAGGCGCGACGCGCCGGCGCCCGTCCCCCACCTGTCGATCGCAGCATGCGCGGCGGCCCGCACGGTTGGATGGTCGCTCAACCCGAGATAGTCGTTCGACGCGAAAGAAACGACATCGGTTCCCTCGAGTGTGCCCTGAGGACCCCGTGCATCGAATGCGCGTGGCGCACGCCAGCGTCCCTCCTCGACCACCTGCGCCAGCTGCGCGCGAACGCGGTCGTTCCAATACTGCGGGCTCACGAGGACCGGGTCACCTCGTCGAGCGCGTCAGCCAGCGCATCGACGATGCGGACGATCTCGTCCTCGGTGGTGGTGAGCGGCGGCATCAACACGACGACATCACCGAGTGGGCGGAGCAGGACACCCCGGTCGATGGCACCGGCGCAGACGCGTCGGCCCCAACGGAGCCCCTCCTTCGGAGGAGCGAGCTCGACGCCGACCATCAGGCCGCGCTGGCGAACCTCGCGCACCGCGGGGTGCGGGACGACTCGCCGCTCCAACAGGTCGGCGAGTTGCGCCGTCTGCGCCCGGACGTTGGCGAGCACGTCCCAGGACTCCAGGAGGCGAAGGTGCTCGAGCGCGACCGCGGCCGCCAGCGCGTTCCCCCCGTAGGAGTGCCCGTGATAGAAGGTCGCCGGCCCGAGATCTGCTCCGAGGAAGGCTTCGAACACCCGGCGCGAAGCCGCCGTGACCGACATGGCCAGATAGCCACCGGTGATCCCCTTACCGAGGCAGAGCAGATCAGGGTGGAGCCCGCACTGTTGCGATGCGAAGAGCGTGCCGGTCCGGCCGAAGCCCGTGGCGACCTCGTCACACACGAGCAACACGCCGGCGTCCCTGCACGCGTCGCCCACGCGGCGGACGTCGTCCGCCTCTGCCACGAGGATGCCCGCGGCGCCCTGCACGAGAGGCTCGAGCACGACCGCGGCCAACTCGCGGGCGTGCGCAGCGATGGCGGCACAGGCCTTGTCCGCCCAGCCGGGATCGGCGTACCCGGGCGTGCGAACGATTGGAAAGCAGAGTGGCTCGAAGACCGCGCTGAACACTCCCCCGTCGCTGAGCGACAGTGACCCGATGGTGTCGCCGTGGTACGCATCGCCCAGGGCAAGGAACTCGGTGCGACCCTCGACACCGCGGTTGACCCAATACTGGAAGGCGATCTTCAGTGCTTGCTCCACGGCGACCGCGCCGTCGGCGGCGAAGAGGAAGTGAGGATCCTCCACCGGGACGAGCGGCGCGAGAGCCTCGGCCAGCTCGACCACCACGGTGCTGCCGTTGCCGAGCATCGTCGAGTGCGCCACCTTGTCGGCCTGCGCCGCCAGGGCAGCGTCGAGCTCGGGAACGTGGTGACCCAAGGTGTTGACCCAGAGCGACGAGATGGCGTCGAGGTAGCGGCGTCCTCTGGTGTCGACGAGCTCACGGCCTTCGCCCCTCTCGATCACGAGCGGGGCGTTGTCGGCATAGGTGGCCATCTGGGTGAAGCCGTGCCAGACGACGGCGGCGTCGCGCTCGACCCAGCTCGAGGCGGGGTCCGGAATGGTGCTGTTCACGCCCAGATTGTGGACCCCACAAGGCCTGATCGGCCAATGGGCTTCCTGCGCGAAAATGGGTCATGGACCAGATCGGTGTCGTCGACACGATGTTCGCCCGCTACGACATGGGCGGCGAGGCGCTCGACGAGCTCTCGCAGTGCCCTGGCTACGGGACGACCTTCACCACGATCCGGCGCACCGTGCCCGGATTCAAGGACCTGGCCGTGGCAGCCAAGAAACTGATCGAGGAAGACGGCTGCCGGATCGTGGTCGCCTTGGGGATGCCCGGCAAGGAGAAGGTGGACAAGGTCTGCGCGCACGAAGCGTCGACGGGGATCATGACGGCCCAGCTCATGACGAACACGCCCATCCTCGAGGTGTTCGTGCACGAGGACGAGTCCGACGACCCGGCCACGTTGGCCATGGTCTTCAAGAACCGTTCGCGGGACCACGCCCGCAACGCGTACCTGATGCTCTATGAGCCGGAGCAGTTGACGGCACGCGCGGGGCAAGGCGTTCGCCAGGGCTTCGCGCACGCTGGCCCTCTCGAGCTCTGATCACTTCGCCGGCCGGCCGGGCCCGGCCCCTCAGCTGACGGGCCCCCGGACCATTCCGCCGACCGGGGTGGGGGTTGCCCGCCTGCTGAGGGGCGGATGCTGAGACGACGCTTTGACGTCAGCTGGGGGAGAGGTTGAACACCGTGAGATCTCTGAGCTGGAGAACGCGGCCGGTCATGAGCCCTGCCAAGAGACAGAGAACGACCGGCCGTCGGCACTGAGGTTGCTGGGGACGGCCAGGGTCCGGTTCCCGACCCTCATCGTGATCGCGTTTGCATTGAAGGCGGCGAGCGAACCGTTGGTGCCGGAGTTGTCGATCAGGTCGGCGCCCCCGAACCCGACCTGGCCGAAGTCGGCCAGCGGAAGCTCGCTGCAGAACAGCACATTGCAGGACGAAGGGGCCTCGGCGACCACTTCGGCCGAGGAGCGTCCGAAACCGGGCGATGTGGTCTGGCTCGTCGCGAAGGACCAGCCCGCCGAGCTGTCCTTGAGGGCCAGGTAGAAGTCCGTGCCCGAGCCGTTCGACGCGACCCATGCGGTCATCTGGTCGCCCGGGTGGACCGGGTACGAGGAGGAGAGGACCTGGGAGGGGTTGGGGAACATCTCCCACCAGGCGTAATAGCTGGGCGTCTTGCCCTTGCAGTCCGAATCGGCTCCGAGCTGCTCGACGCTGCTCGAGGAGTAGCCGTCGAGGCCAACCCAGAACGACGCGGCAGAGGAGCCGGGACCGAGGAGGTTGCCGGGGCCGTTGCCGCCGAGCAGGCCGTTGAGGATGCCCCCACCGCCACCACCGCCGGCCGCGCAGTTGACCGCAGGTTGGGTCCATGTGGCAGCCACGGAGTCGAAGATGCCCTGGTTGTCCGCGTAGCCGCTCCAGTTCTGCGACTGCACGTTCGTGGCGTGTCGCAGGCCGTGGCCGAGGACCTGACCGAGCCCCGGCAACACCACCTTGCCGATGATCGGCTGGTGGTACAGGCCAGGGATGGGAAGGCTGGTGGAGCCCGCCGCAGCCGATGCAACCGCCGCCGAGGCGGCGGTGGAGAGGAACGGCGCGGTCACGGCCGCCAGGCCGAGCACGCCAATTGTCGACACGAGGATCCTCCGCACGGACCCCCGCATCGAGCCTCTCCTGATCGTTCGGCTCCCAGCAGCCATTCCCACCCTGACCAGTTGTTGACTTCACGGCGTCGTGGCATCCGCTGCCACAACGCGTGAGTGCGAGGTACTCCCCGCACCGCTATGAGAACGGCCGTGACTCAGGGATCTCGCGGCAATCCAAGGACCTTTTCCGCCACGATGTTTCGTTGGACCTCGGACGTGCCGCCGCCGACCGTCAGTGCCGGGGCGAACAGAAACCCCCGCGACCAGGTGTTGTCGCCGCTCGGCGCCCCCTCGGGGCCCCAGCCACCCACCGGGCCCGTGCCCTCGAGCATGGCGTGGGGGCCGGCCAGATCGCGGGCGGCGTCCATGATGTGCTGGCCGTGGGCGTCGGCGATGGCCTTGCGCACCGAGGCCTCGGCGCCGGGCGCCTTGCCGGCCAGGACGGCGGACACCGTGCGCATCCGCAGGACCCGCAGGATCTGGCCCTCGACGAAGACGTCGACGAGCCGGTCGCGGGTGGCGGCGTCGGGCGCGCCCCCGGCAGCGCGGATGGTCGCGATGAGGTCGTCCGCCGTCGGGCCCATGCCCCAGAGCGCGCCCTCTCCGCTGAGCGAGACCCGCTCGTTGCCGAGCGTCACCTTCGCCAACTCCCACCCGCCGTGTTCGGAGCCGACCAGGTGGTCGGCCGGGATCCGCACGTCGGTGAAGAACACCTCGTTGAAGGCGTGCTCGCCCGTCATGTCGATGAGTGGACGTATCTCGATGCCGGGGGCGTCCATGGGGCAGACGAAGTAGCTGATGCCCTGGTGCTTGGCTGCCGTCGGGTGCGTGCGGGCCAAGAGGATCCCCCAGCGGGCGATGTGGGCGTAGCTCGTCCACACCTTCTGGCCGTTGATGACGTAGTGGTCGCCGTCGCGCTCGGCCTTGGTGGTGAGCGAGGCGAGATCGGAGCCGGCACCGGGCTCCGAGAAGAGCTGGCACCAGAACTCCTCGCCCGAGAGCAGCGGCCAGATCCAGCGCTCCTTCTGCTCGTCGCTGCCGGCGTACATCAGTGTCGGCCCGGCCCAGCCGATGCCGATCGGGTTGATCGGCCGGCGGACGTTCGCCCGCTTGAGTTCCTCGTCGATCACGAGTTGCGTGAGTGGATCCGCATCGAGGCCGTAGGGCGCGGCCCAGTGGGGCACGACGTAGCCGGCCTCGGCGAGCTGCCGTCCGGTGGGGCGCGGGTGCTGTTGCAGCCAGTCCCTTACCTGGCGGCGGCGGGGGTCGTCGTCACCGGGGAGGCCGAGGTCCATTTTGGGAGCGTATTCTCGTGCCCTCGCTCCACGCATGTTGGGGGCGGGGGGGTCGACGGGTGTCGGCGGTCGTTGGCGCGGCAGATGGCTTGCCGTGGCCCGGCGGGATGGGAGCGAGCATGACTGACTGGAACTACGCAGACGTCTGGGAGACCGTGGCCGACGTGCAACCGTCGTCGCCGGCCGTGGTCCAGGGGTCGACGACGGTGCGGTGGGAGGAATTCGACCGGGGCGCCGACGGCATCGCGCGCTTCCTCTTGGACCTCGGCGTCGTCCGGCAGGACAAGGTCGCGCTGTACCTCTACAACTCTCCGGAGTACCTCCAGACGACCTTCGCGGCCATGAAGGTCGGCCTCGTTCCGGTCAACACGAACTACCGCTACGGCGACGACGAGCTGTCCTATCTCTGGGACAACGCGGACGCGGTGGCGGTCGTGTTCCACGGGACGTTCGCGGACCGCATCGAGCGGATCCTGGACCGGGTGCCGCGGGTGAAGGGCTGGCTGTGGGTCGACGACGGCACCGGCCCGTGCCCCGACTGGGCGACGCCCTACGAGGACGCGCTGAAGTGCGCGGTGGAGCGGACCCGGGCGCCGTGGGGCCGCAACGGCGACGACCTCTACATGCTCTATACGGGCGGTACCACGGGGATGCCCAAGGGCGTGATGTGGCGCCAGGACGACCTCTTCGCGCGGCTGATCGACGGCGGGGTGCGCCACTACGACGTCAACGGCGGCCTCGAGGGCGTGCGCGCCGCCTTGTTGGCGTCGCCGGGAGGCGTGACGCTGATGCCGGCCTGCCCGCTGATGCACGGCACCGGCGCGTTCACTGCGCACACGGTGCTCGCCGAGGGCGGGAAGGTCTGCCTGCTCGAGTCGCGGAAGTACGACCCCGTCGAGCTGCTCGACACGGTCGAGCGGGACAAGGTCAACGGGCTCGTGATCGTGGGCGACCCCTTCTCGCGGCCTTTGCTGGCGGCCCTGGACGCCAACCCGGGTCGGTGGGACCTGAGCTCGCTGGTGATGGTGATCTCGTCGGGCGCGATGTGGAGCGAGCCGGTCAAGCAGGAGCTGCTGGCGCACCACCCGGGCATGTTGCTGGTGGACGCGTTCAGCTCTTCGGAGGCACTCGGGATGGGCGTGTCGGTGTCGGGCGGTGGCGCGGCGGCGAAGACGGCGAGCTTCACCCTGGGCCCTGACGTCAAGGTGCTGACCGAGGACGGGCGACACGTGGAGCCGGGGTCCGGAGAGGTCGGCGTGCTGGCCCTTGGCGGGCGCAATCCGCTCGGGTACTACAAGGACACGGAGAAGTCGGACCGCACGTTCAAGGAGATCGACGGGGTGCGCTACTCGATCCCCGGCGACTACGCGCAGGTCGACGCCGACGGGACGATCCATCTGCTCGGGCGCGGTTCGGTCTGCATCAACTCGGGCGGCGAGAAGATCTTCCCCGAAGAAGTTGAGGAAGCCCTCAAGACGCATGCGTCGGTGCGCGACGCGGTCGTGGTGGGCATTCCCCACGAGACCTACGGCGAACAGATCGTCGCCGTCGTCGAGTTGGTCGACGGCTCGTCCCCCGACGCGGTGTCCGAGGCGGAGCTGATCGACCACGTGAAGGGACGCCTGGCGTCCTACAAGGCGCCGCGGCGGGTGCGTTGCGTGGCCACGATCGGGCGCGCGCCGAACGGCAAGGTCGACTACAAACGGCACCGGGCCGAGTCGACGGAACAGCTGGGAGCGGCAGCGGCGGGCTGAGGGCGTGCTCGTTCACTGATGTTCGTCGCCCCTGTCGACGCCACGCTGGGCGAGGAGGAGTGGCGTGCCTTCGTCGAGGCCCATCCGTTCGGGCACCTGGTCGCGCGCGGCGGGCCGGACCGTGAGTTCCCCGTGGTGGTGCCGACGCAATTCGTGCTCGCGGGGTCGACGGTGTGGCTGCATCTTGTGCGGGCGAACCCGGTGTTCGATGCTTTGGCCGAGAACGCCCGGGTGGTCTTGAGCGTGGCGGACGACTGGGCGTTCGTGCCGTCGGAGTGGAAGGCGATCGGCACGGAGGAGCCCGGTCTGGGGATCCCGACGACGTACTACGGCGCGGTGCAGCTCTTGGGCGAGGCGCGCGTCCACGACGAGCGGGCGGCGCCCGGCAGCGTCGCGGAGATCCTGCGGCGCCAGCTCTCGACGTTCCAGCCCGACGTGGCCGTGGCCGACCCGGCCGAGGCACACGCGGCGAAGCTGCTGGGAATCCTCGGGATCGAGATCCGGGTGACCCGAGTCCTCGCCAAGTTCAAGTACGGCGGGAACGTCGACACCCCTCACCGGCGGGCGGTGGTCGCCCGGCTGCACGAGCGCGGCGGTCCCGGCGACGATGCGGCGGCCGAGCACGTGTTGCGCCGGCTGGGGTCCGGCTAGCCCGACCGGCAGAGTTATTCCGCGGCCTTGGCGAGGTTGTCGAGCGTCTGCGCCATCTGGCGCTCGGCGGCGTTGGCGCTGTGGTCACCCATGACGCGGGCGATCGTCGCGAACCACGGCTTGCGCTTGTCCACCCACGACTCCGTCACGCGGCATCCGCCCTCGGTGGCCTCGAACTCGTAGCGCCAGTTGGCCACCTCGAGGGGACCTGAGGTCACGGCGAATTCGAACACTTTGGCGGGCTCGCACCCGACCACGGTGACCTTGGTCGACCACCGCCGGAGGCCGTTGCGGTTGGTGCCCTTGAACACCGAGCCGAGCGCAGGACCCGTCGCGCCGTTGACCCACTTGCCTCCTGCGTTCTCGGGCGACCACTCGCCCATCCGCGGGAGATCGGCGACGAGGTCCCACACCTTTTCGGCGGGCGCGGCAATGTCGCGGGATGCGGCGGTGGGGTAGGCCATCGGCGAACCCTACTTCGTGGCCTGTATCACGTCTTGGGAGCTTCGGCCATGGTAGAAGTGCGCTGTGGCGTGGCTGGTTCGCAGCACTGAGTGCTCGTGCTCCAGCGCGCCGATATGAGTCCAGCAGCCGAAACGTCGAGGCTCGGGAACCGGGCCGAGGAGGTAATGGTGCGACCAGTAGTGCGGACCCTCACGGCATGTCTTGCAGTGGCACTTGCAGCGCTGCCGCTCCTACTGGGGGGGACAAGTGCGGTCGGGGCCGGCGCGGCCACGCCCCATGCACTCACGGCGCCCGCACAGGTGAGCGCGTCGAACTGGACGACGATGCCCACGACGGCCGCCCCCAATGCCACGAGCGTGGACACAGACGTCTCGTGCGTCACCTCTGACTTCTGCATGGCGGTCGGCAACTTCGAAGATTCGGGGACGGGCGCCACAACCGCCGAGATGTGGAACGGCACGACCTGGTCGCCGCTGACGATGCCGTCGGTGCCGAGCTCGACGGAACCAGTTCTTGTGGGTGTCTCATGTGTGACCACCTCGTTCTGTATCGCCGTTGGTTACGCGTACTACCCACCGTCGCACAACACCTATACCTCCCTCGTCGAGCAGTGGAACGGGAGCGCTTGGACCGTGATCCAAGGCAATGTCGCGCCGACATCGGACAACTACCTTCAAGGCGTCTCTTGCCTCAGCACGACCTTCTGCATGGCGGTGGCCGGTACCGCGACGAACCCCTACGCGGAGCAGTGGAACGGCTCGACATGGACACCGACGACTCTGCCTATTCCCGGAGGCGCAACGGACGCCTACTTCTATTCGGTCTCTTGCACGACGGTTTCGATGTGCATGGCGACCGGGTATGAAGAGTCCAGCTCAGAGGTGCCAATGGCACAACTCTGGAACGGCTCTTCATGGACGGTGACAACGGTCCCGGCGGTGACTTCGTCGAATTACGCCCTCGCCAGCGTGTCGTGCGCGGGGTCGAGTTTCTGCGTCGCCGTGAGCGGCGATGCGAACATGAACGTCGTCAACACGTGGAACGGATCCACCTGGGCGCTGGATACCGTTCCCACACCTTCTGGCGGTGGCAGCCTCAATGGGGTCAGCTGCTTCAGCGCAACGTCGTGCACGGCAGTCGGCGATGCCGGTTCGTCGCCCGAGGCGCTCACCTGGGACGGCAGCACCTGGTCACAGGCGACCACGCCCGCAGGCCCATCCTCGTCCAACGGGAGCTTCTACAACGCCGTGGACTGCCTCACCGACTGGGCCTGCGTCGCCGCGGGCAACGCGACGTTCCCCGGCTCCAGCACCACCTATCTCCCCCTTGAGGCCATGGCTCCCATCGCCCGCAGCGGCTACAGGTTCGTCGCCTCCGACGGCGGGATCTTCAACTACGGGCCGAACAGCGGCGGGGGCGCCCCGTTCCTGGGCTCGATGGGTGGCCAGAAACTCAACGCTCCGATCGTCGGCATGGCGACCATGCCTGCCGGGGACGGCTATTACCTGGTGGCGTCCGATGGCGGGGTGTTCAACTTCGGGTCCGCCCAGTTCTACGGATCGACCGGATCGATGCATCTCAACAAGCCGATCGTGGGCATGGCGGTGACGCCCGACGGCGCGGGCTACTGGCTCGTGGCGTCGGACGGAGGCGTCTTCGCCTATGGCGATGCGCCGTTCTACGGCTCGATGGGTGGCCAGCCGCTGAACAAGCCGATCGTCGGCATCGCCCCGACGCCCAACGGCAACGGCTACTACGAGGTGGCGTCGGACGGCGGGATCTTCTCGTTCCCGACTGGTGCCTCGGGACCGCCGTTCTTGGGCTCGACGGGCGCGATCACACTGAACAAGCCGGTCGTCGGGATGGCGGTGACGTCTGCGGGCCAGTACTACCTCGTCGCCTCCGACGGCGGGATCTTTTCCTTCCCGCAGGGCCCGAGCGGGCCGCCGTTCTACGGCTCGACCGGTTCGATCAAGCTGAACCAGCCGGTGGTCGGCATGGCGGTCACCGCGGGGGGCGCGGGTTACTACCTCGGTGCGGCCGACGGCGGTATCTTCAGCTTCCCGACCGGCCCGAGTGGCCCGGCCTACTACGGCTCACGCGGTGGACAGCCCCTCAACGCGCCGATCGTGGGGATCGCCGGATAGGACGTGCCGTCACGTCACGAAGGTCGGTCGTGGCGCCCCCGTGACGGGTCCGGCGGCGCCGGCGTGGTCGTCACACCGGTCAGTGCACGGCCGAGAGGACGATTGCCCGCAGAAAAGGAACGTGTTCTAATCTCCGTCTGATGGAGTTCAACCTCGCCGACCTGTTCGAGGCGTCCGTCGACGCCTACCCCGACCGGGAGTACGTGGTGGCCGAAGGCAAGCGGCGGACGTATGCGCAGATGGAGGCCCGGGCGAACCAGCTGGCCCACTATCTCGCCGGGCAGGGCATCGGTCCGGGGGACCACGTCGGGATCTACGCCTACAACTCGGTCGAGTGGGTCGAGACCGCCTGGGCCGTCTTCAAGTTGCGGGCGGTCTGGATCAACATCAACTACCGCTACGTCAAGGACGAGCTGCGTTACCTGCTCTCCAACGCGGACCTGCAGGCGCTCGTGTACGCGCGCGAGTTCTCACCCCTGGTCGCCGCGTTGGCTCCCGAGCTGCCGGACATGCGGGAACTGATCGTCATCGAGGACGGGTCCGACGCGCCACCGGCCCCGGGGTCCGTCTCCTACGAATCAGCGTTGGAGGGCCAGTCGGAGACGCGTGATTTCGCGCCGCGTTCGGGCGACGACCTCTACATCCTCTACACCGGCGGCACGACCGGGATGCCCAAGGGCGTCGTGTGGCGACACCAGGACGTCTTCTACGCGCTGGGCGGAGGCACCGATCCCGTGACCAACACCCGCGTGACGGACCCCTCGTACATGGTGGAGAAGGGCGCCGGCGGTGGCATGGTGCACCTGCCGGTGGCGCCCCTGATGCACGGGGCGACGCAATGGTCCGTGATGGGCCAGAGCTTCGTCGGGTCCAAGATCGTGCTCATGGCCAAGTTCGACCCCGACGCCGTGTGGCGACTGGTCGGCGAGGAGAGCGTGAACTCCGTGATGATCACCGGCGACGCCATGGGCAAGCCGTTGGTCGAGCAGCTGGACGAGCCCGAGGCCGAGGCGTACGACCTGTCCACCTCGATGGCGGTGGTGTCGTCGGCCGCGTTGTTCTCGGCGCCGGTGAAGGACCAGTTCTTCGAGCGCCTGCCCCATCTCGTGATCACCGATGCCGTCGGGTCGTCGGAGGGCGGCAACAACGGGATGACCGTGGTGACGGCCGGCAACACCGCCATGAAGAGCGGCCCGACCGTGCACCTGTTGGGCGAGACGGTGGTGTTCGACGAGAACTTGGAACTCGTTCCGCCGGGCTCCGGGGTGATCGGCAAGATCGCCCGCTCGGGCGACATCCCCGTCGGCTACTACAACGACCCGAAGAAGACGGCCGAGGTGTTCATCGAGGTGCGGGGCACGCGGTACGTGATGCCCGGCGATTACGCCACCGTCGAGGAGGACGGGTCGATCACGCTGCTCGGGCGCGGGTCGATCGTCATCAACTCGGGCGGCGAGAAGATCTTCCCGGAAGAGGTGGAGTCGGCCGTGCGCTCGCACCCCGACGTGATGGACGCGATCGTGTGCGGCGCGCCGGACGAGCGGTGGGGCCAGACGGTCGCCGCGATCGTGCAGCCCCGGGCCGGCCACACGGCGCCGTCCCTGGAGGCCCTGCAGGAGCACTGCCGTGCGTTCGTGGCGGGCTACAAGGTGCCGCGTCGGATCCACGTCGTCGACGCGGTCGAGCGCTCCCCCAGCGGCAAGCCCGACTACACCTGGGCGGCCGCGATCGTGACCGCATCGGCTCCGGCCGGCGCCAGCTCGTAACAAATTGACGACGCCACCGATGCCGACGCTCGGCGGGATGCGCCGGCGGCATGGCTGCGCAACGTCGGTGAGGGTCTCCGGCCTTCGACAGTGCATTGGCCGGGCAGTACCGTGCGTCGGCGAGGGGCGAGGAGGGGGACGAGGACCTTGCGGAACTTGCGGATCTTGAGGAGGCCGGGCGCACGGCGATCGCAGGGTGTTTGTGGGCTGGCGCTCCTGCTCGGTGCCCTCGTCGTCGCGGCCCCGGCATCCGTGCGGGCCGCCTCGGGCGCCGAACCCCACGTCGACGCCGCGTCGTCGTGGACCGTGTACCACGGCGACGCCCTCGGCACGGGCGCCGACCTCTCGGGCGTCACCTTCTCACCGCCGAACTACGCATGGACGTCGCCGACGCTCGACGGCCAGGTCTACGGAGAACCGCTCGAGGCCACCGGCCGGGTGTACGTGGCAACCGAGAACAACACGATCTACGCGTTGGCAGCCAACACGGGCGCCGTCCTGTGGTCGACCCACATCGGGTCGCCCGTGCCCTCGGGCGACCTCCCCTGCGGTGACATCAGCCCGACCGTGGGCATCACCGGCACCCCCGTGCTCGACGTGGGCCGCGGGGAGATCTTTGCGGTGGCCGACGAGATGGGCGGCGGCGGCCCCTCCCATGTGCTCGTCGGGCTGAACATGTACACCGGCGC
>Ga0210390_10002104_pt1 | contig 18012 bp, 17 predicted proteins | sample IncBWH11OmetaG_FD_161050 | JGI IMG/M metagenome (GOLD analysis project Ga0210390, IMG submission 161050) | Forest soil microbial communities from Barre Woods Harvard Forest LTER site, Petersham, Massachusetts, United States - Inc-BW-H-11-O ... | reverse complement strand
AACCTTAGCCGGACTGCCGCGATCCGCACCGCCCGCGTCCGCGTACACGAAGGCGAAGTCAAATTGACGCTGGTCACTAAACAACGAAGCAGCGTGGACCTGGAGCTGTGGGCGGTCGAGAAGGAGAAGAGTTATTTCCGTGAGGTCTTTGGCCGCGAACTCTCAGCCGCGGCGGCGTAGAGTGAGCGCAGAAGTTTCGGAGTGACGCACCAATGCAGTGCTGCCGAGTTGCGCCCCATTTCTACTTTCGCCACCGCTCCCTTTTTCAGCTCCGTCCCAGCTTCGCATCCAGTCTCACTGATGCTCCGTCCTAGGAATTCGCTGAGATTCGGATTGTGGCCTACAACCATGATGGCTTCTTGCTTGGAGTATTTCTCAAGCAATTTGCGGAAATCCGCAAATGAAGCGCCCGGTCGCAGGCCGTCCTCCAGTTGCAGCTTGCCCTCGTAGCTGAGCTCGTTGCCCACCAGCGATGCAGTTTGAGCGGCGCGTTTCAACGGACTTGAAATAATCGTGTCCACCTGAACATCCAATGCTGCCAGAGCTCGCCCAACGATTCCGCACTGCTCGATTCCCTCTTTGTCGAGCGCGCGTTTTTCATCCTTCTTCGGGTTCGCCAAAGGCTCGCCCGCATTGGCGTGACGCAGGAAGTAGACGATCATGCGGCGTTATCGCTCCTTTCCCATGGCTGTTCTTCTGCTCCTTGGACTGGGCGCTACAGGAATCGCTTCCAGCGCTTGCTTGCCCTCTGCCAGACTGATCAGAAAATCCTGAGCGCTGAAAGCGGCTTGCCCCGACGGCGGTTTGCGTTTGCCTTGGGCACGCCAGGCGTGAACATAGCTCCCGTCCTTCTGCAGGAACCTGGATTTTAAATTATCGGCCAGGTAGGATTCTAGAATCTCCTGCCGCACGCGCTCCCGCAACAATTCGTCTTTCACCGGGAAAATTACCTCGACCCGCTCATAGAGATTGCGCGGCATCCAGTCGGCGCTGCCCAGATACACTTCCTCCTGGCCGCCGTTGGCAAAGAAATAAATGCGGCTGTGCTCAAGAAATCGCCCGACAATACTTCGAACACGGATATTGTCGCTCACGCCGCGCACTCCCGGGCGCAGTGCGCAAATTCCCCGGACAATCAGATCGATCTTTACTCCTGCCTGCGAAGCCCGATATAACGCCATGATGATGTTCTTATCGAGCAGCGCATTCATCTTGGCGATGATATGCGCGGGACGACCGTGACGTGCGTGTTCCGCCTCACGAGCGATGAGGGCGAGGCAATGTTCCGCCAGATCGAGCGGCGCAACCATGAGCGGGCCATAGTTGGGATGCTCCGCGTACGCAGTTAGAAAGCTGAATACATCGTGAACGGCACCGGTAATTTCCGGGTCAGCGGTCAACAGGCTTACATCGGTGTAAATACGAGCCGTCGTAGTGTTGTAGTTACCCGTGCCCAGATGGGCGTAGCGGCGCATTACGCCGTCCGGGTCCTGCCGCACCAGCAGCGATAATTTGCAGTGTGTCTTGAGCCCGACCAAACCGTGAAACACCTGCACTCCCGCGTCCTCCAGATCGCGTGCCCAACGGATGTTCGAGGCTTCGTCAAATCGCGCTTTCAATTCAACCACCGCCGTGACTTCCTTCTTGGCCGCAGCTGACATCAGCGCGGGGACGATCAACGAATGTTCGCTGGTGCGGTACAGCGTCTGCTTCATAGAGAGCACCCGTGGGTCTTCGGCCGCCGCTTCAATGAAGGAAACTACTGCGTCGTAGGAGTCGAACGGATGATGAAGCAAAACATCGTGCCGGCGAAGCTCCTCGAAAAGATCCTGCGATTTGGCGGTCAGGCGAAGCTCGCGAGGAAGAAACGGTTTGAACTTGAGTTCAGGGTGCTGGGTCTGCTCATAAATGTTGAATAGACGAGAAAGATTCACCGGCCCATTGACCGAGAAAACCTGCCACGGCTCCAGTTCGAAGTTAGTTCGCAAACGCTCGATGATTTCCGGGTCAGCCTCCGACTCGATCTCCAACCGGACGGCATCGCCCTTGCGGCGGTTATGCAATTCGGTTCGCACCGACTCTAACAGGTTGCGGGATTCTTCCTCCGCCAAATAGAGATTGCTGTTACGGGTAACTCGGAAAGCAGCGGAACTTACGATGTCGTAGCCGTGATACATCTGCGAAGCGTGGTAAGCCACAAGATCGGCAAGAAAAATGAAATCGTCGGTGCCGTCCGAAGGCAACCGGATCAGGCGCGGCAGGGCGCGAGGCACGGTCACAACTCCCGTATAGTTCATCGACGAACGCCGCCGACGGCGCAGCAGAAATGCCACGCACAAAGCCTTATTGATCACGCGCGGGAAAGGATGAGCAGGATCCACCGTAACCGGAGTCAGTAGCAGGTCCAGTTCACGCTCGCAGTAATCGGCGACGAAAGCGCGGGCCTTGGCGTCCAGTTCATGCAAACCGAGCACGCGGATGCCATTCGCGGCCAGCATGGGCCGCAGCTTTTCATTCCAACAGAGATACTGGTCATCGACGAATTCGTGCGTCGTGCGCGATACTCCGTCGCGCTCTTGCAGAAGCGTAAGTCCGTCGGGCCCCGCTTCCGTGTATCCATCTTCAATCTGTTGCACCAGACCAGCGACCCGCACTTCGAAAAATTCATCCAGGTTGCTGGCGGTGATGGCAAGGAACTTGAGTCGCTCCAAGACTGGATTGCCTTCGTCCTGCGCTTCTTCAAGCACGCGCCGGTTAAATGCCATCCACGAAGCTTCGCGGTTGATGTAGTACGCCGAATTTTCGAGCGAGGTACGCACCATAACCTAAGCAGCCGCGAGCAAACTGGGAATGGTGACTGCTGTCAGAAGTGAATCCAAACAATGTTTCATGGTTCGCAGTAAGTATAAGGCATTGCTGCCTACGGCGTGGTTCTGCAAAAAGGGCGCCAGTTGTTGAGCTGGCGCCCTTGAATCTTATCCGTGGCCCGGTCTTCGCCTTCATATCGGTGCATCGAACGTATATTTGAGTCGCATTCGACTACCGAACCTGTTTGATCTCGTCCTTGACCTTCGCCGCCACGCTGGCGGGCAGCGGCGCATAGGCCAAATCCGCTGTCATCTTCTGTCCGTCATTCACGATCCAATTTAGAAGATCGGAAAGTATCTTACCCTTGGCAGCATCTTTGGATTGGGCGGGAATCAACAGCCAGGTGAAGCTCGAAATGGGATAAGCATCCTTTCCTGGCGCATTGGTGATGGAGACGCGGAAGTCCGCGGGCATCTTCGGGGCGGAAGCCGCGGCTGCGGTTACGCTATCCAAACTGGCCTTCACGAAGTTGCCCGCGGAGTTCTTTACCACTCCATAGGGAATCTTGTTCTGAATCGCATAAATCAGCTCGATGTATCCGATTGAACCTTGCATCTGGCGGATCATGCCGGCCACACCTTCGTTGCCTTTGCCGCCAAGACCGACAGGCCATTTTACCGATGTGCCCTTGCCGGCCTGGCTTTGCCAATCCGCGCTGATCTTGGACAGGTAGTCCGTCCAGATGTAGGTTGTGCCACTCCCATCGGAGCGGTGGATGACGATGATCTGATCGTTGGGCAGCTTGACGTCCGGGTTCGCGCTAGCGATGGCCTTGTCGTTCCAGTTCGTGATCTTGCCCAGGAATATGCCTGCCAGAGCCTCTGGCGTGAACTTCAACTCTGCGGTCACTCCAGGGATGTTGTAAGCCGGAACGTCCGCCCCCAGCACAGTTGGCACGTGCAGGATCTTAGTCTTGGCTTGAGCCAGTTGCTCGTCGGTCATGGGGCCGTCACTGGCGCCGAAATCAACCGTCCCGGCTAGAACCTGGCGAATCCCTCCGCCGCTTCCGATCGACTGGTAGTTGATTTCAACCTCGGGGTGCGCCTTATGGTATTCGCTGAACCACTTCGAATACATCGGATACGGGAAGGTTGCACCAGCCCCATTCAATGTGGTCTGGCTATAACCGGAGACTGACAGGGCGAGACACAAAAGCGCGACACGATGAATCACGCGATGATTCCTCCTCACTAGAATTTTAATTGTCTCAAGGGTTAATGTTGATTATTACAGCAGGGTTACAGAATTGTAAATTTCTGGTGAATCCCCATGCAGCACTTGTAGTTAGGGTCGGTTCCAGGATGAAATCCACAGCGCGTTTGAATGAGTATCACTTCCGATTCGAGACCACTCGGCGTTCTCTGCGCCGTCCCCCGCGACCTTAGCGATTCAAGATTTAGGTTTCTAGGGTCCAACCTTGTTTGACGCCTTCCGAGCCCTTTGTTAGGTTGGAGGGTTTCCTGTCCTTAATATCATTGAACCTGCTTGCAGCCCGAAAAAGAAAGAGAAATCTCATGGCCCTAAAGTTTCGAGGAGTGGACTTCATCGGGTTCGACGCCCTGCTCACCGACGACGAGCGCCTCGTCCGCGATACCTCCCGCAAGTTCATCGAAGACAACCTCATCCCCATAATCGAGGAGTGCAATCGCGCCAGCCGCTTCCCTCGCGAACTGGTCAAGCCCATGGCTGACCTCGGCTTCTACGGCGCCAGCCTAAAGGGCTACGGTTGCGCTGGGATGTCCAACGTCGAATATGGCCTGGTGATGCAGGAGTTGGAGCGCGGAGACTCCGGCATACGTTCGTTCGTGAGCGTGCAGTCCGCCCTGGTCATGTATCCCATTTTCGCGTTTGGCAGCGACGAGCAAAAGCAAGCTTGGCTGCCGGCTCTGCAAAAAGGAGAGAAACTCGGCTGCTTCGGACTCACCGAACCCGATTTTGGTTCGAATCCCGGCGGCATGCGTACCCGCGCCCGCAAAGTTGGAAAAGAATACGTCCTCAACGGCGAAAAGATGTGGATCACCTCCGGCTCCATCGCCGATGTCGCCGTGATCTGGGCGAAGGTGGAAGACGACGATAACAAAATCCGCGGATTTCTGGTCGAGACCGACCGCCCCGGCTTCAGCGCGAAAGACATTCACGGCAAGTGGTCGCTGCGCGCATCTGTGACCTCGGGCCTGTCCATGCAGGACGTTCGCATCCCCGAATCCAACCTCCTGCCAAAAAGCGGCGGCCTCAAATCCCCGTTGATGTGCCTCAATCAGGCCCGCTACGGCATCGCATGGGGAGGCATCGGCGCGGCCATGTCCTGCTACGACTGCGCCCTGCAGTACGCACAGTTGCGCAAGCAGTTTCACGACAAACCCATCGCTTCGCACCAACTGGTCCAGGAAAAGCTTACTTGGATGATCAATGAAATCACCAAGGGCCAATTGCTCGTCCTGCAGGTGGGACGCCTCAAAGATCAAGACAAAGCCGGATTCCAGCACGTCTCCATGGCCAAGCGTAATAACGTGTGGATGGCCCTGGAATGCGCCCGCATGGGCCGCGACATTTTAGGCGCCAACGGCGTCGCCGACGAGTACCCACTGATGCGCCACATGATGAATCTGGAATCAGTGAAGACCTACGAGGGGACGCACGACATCCACACCCTGATCATCGGCCAGAGTGTGACTGGGATTGACGCGTTCTAGAGGCGTCGACGACCCGACTCAGAACATCGAGCCGGATGGTTGGCAAGACGCAGCATGACAATTGAACGCTTTCCGCAAAAGGATGTCGATGAACTGCTAACCGCGTGTCATCGTAGGTGTTGCATTTGCCATCGATTCTGCGGTGTGAAGATCGAGACCGACCACATAGTTCCACGCGACGAAGGTGGTCAGAGCACTAATGATAATGCGATAGCTGTGTGTTTCGAATGCCACGCCGAGATCCACAGCTATAACGACCGTCATCCAAGAGGGCGTAAATTCCGGCCGGAAGAACTTCGGCGCCACAAGGAGCAATGGCTCGAGACGTGCCAAACTCGGCCCGACATTTTCACTGCCAAATTCTCGACTGCGGAGGTCGGTCCACTCCAGGCCCTGATTGACGAACTGGAGTTCAACGCAAAGGTTGCGGCCCACACCACGCACGACCGAATCGGGTGTCTCTTCTTGGAAGAACAGTTTCGCAAAGCAATCAGCATGGGATCGATCGCAACCTTGCGGGATGATTTGAAGGGTCTCTTAGTCGAAGCATATGTCGCCATTGGCCGCGCCAATCAACATTTGCCCGGCGCCATGGGCCAAACAATGAAAAGTGACCCTTTACAAGAAAGCGCACAGCGCGCGGTGAACAGTATCGCTGCGTGCTCCGGCCCGATTAAGAAGGCTCATTCGGCTCTTCTCGATTTCTTGGGAACAGAAAAGTAACGTGGGTCATCCACGCTCCTTAGCTCGATTGCCTTGTGAAAAAAGACGACGATCTCGACGACGTAATTCGAGAAGAACGGAGCCGTGGCAAAAAGCGGCCCGTCGATACTGAAGCAATCAACCAGCAGGCCGAAAGAAGAGATGCGGTATTGCGTATCCTTCGGCGCGGTACGCGTGAGGATCTTCGTGCGCTTCTGAAAGTTTGGGGATACTCCAGCCAGGAAATCGAAGCCGCACTCAAGGAGTACGACGCTGCACTCGGTCAGCGATCTTCTTAGTTTCAGAATCGGCCCGCGCCCGTTCCTCGGAAGTCATTCTGCTGGCTCGCTTGTTGATCTCGGTTGCGATCCGGTCCGCCAACTCCTCGAATTGATCTTCCTTGGGACGCTTTAGCTTGGCTACGGCCATCGGGGTTCCTTTGTCTGAAGGTCGTCTTAACCCTCATTATCGCTTGCAGATTTTGATGATGCAAGACTGACTTTGGTAACCTCGATCGACGTTACGAGCCTTTGCTGGAGATCCGCCCCAATTTCCGAGCGATGCGAATCCCACCACGCGGCTTCTTGAGCTTCACTGGGAAACTTCGACATGACCATTTTTTTCATTCTCACGAGATCCCTCCAGTCGCTACAGCGTCCCCGCGCTAGGCAGGATTGTCAACTCTTCCACCGTGCTCTCGGTCGGCACTAAGAGGGCATTCACAACGGCTTCAGCAACCGTTTTCGGCGACATCATCTTCTTTCGCGGCGCATCTGGCCAAAGCGTCTTCCAGATTGCCGTGTCGGTCGCGCCCGGCAGGAGTGCAATAACCCGAATACCCTGTTCCCGCAGTTCCTCTCGCAGCGTGTTCGTAAAGCCCAGCGCTCCATGCTTGGAGGCGTTATAAGCCGACGAGCCGGGAAAAACTCGTTTCGCCGCGATCGAGAGGTTGTTTACGATTACGCCGCCACGTTTCATGAGAGGTAATGCAGCGCGCGTAACCAGAAACATGCCAGTGAGGTTGGTGTCGATGACTTCCATCCACAAGTCGACCGGCAACTTCGCAACACCCAGATTAGGATGAGCCACTCCCGCATTGTTGATCAGGATGTCGATCCGGCCAAACCGATTTTGCACCTCGGCAAACACTCGATCAATGTCCAACGGATCGCGCACGTCGAAGTTCATCGCCAGAACCGCGACTTTGCGCCTGCATAACTCCCTTTCGACTCTATTTAAGGCTACCTGGTTGCGGCCGCAGATGACGACATCGCACCCCTGATCCGCCAGAGTGGAGGCGATCGAGTGGCCGATACCCCGGCTAGCGCCGGTGATGAGCGCAACCTTTCCCCGGAAGTGAAGATTGTTTTTCGGCAAAGGATTACAAAAATCGCGCGGGGACAGCGGCCCCCGGCCGTCCAGTGGAGTGCAGTTCCACCAAAACGCGCCTAAACTCCGTTCGCCCGGTTGTGGATCAGGGACAAAAATTCCGTTCGGGTTTCCTGCTCGTCGCGGAAGCAGCCCAGCATGGACGACGTAACCGCCGCCGAGTGCTGCTTCTCCACCCCGCGCATCATCATGCAGAGGTGCCGCGCCTCGATCACAACTCCCACGCCTTGCGGTTCGATAGCTTTCTGAATGGTCTCCGCGATCTGAGTCGTCAGCCGTTCCTGGATCTGCAAGCGACGCGAAAAGATGTCGATCAGCCGGGGAATCTTACTCAGACCAATCACCTTGCCATTCGGAATGTACGCCACATGCACTTTACCGAAAAACGGCAGCATGTGATGCTCGCACAAGCTGAACATCTCCACGTCTTTGACAATCACCATTTGGTCATAGTTCACCGTGAACAAGGCCTTCTTAAGCATGGCCTCGGCATCTTCTTTATACCCCTTAGTCAGATGCTCATACGCGCGATGGACGCGATCGGGCGTGCGCACCAACCCTTCCCGCGCGGGATCCTCACCCAGGCGTACGATCATCTCGCGCACCAGGTCTTCAAAGCTGGCGCTGGTCAACGTAGATGTCTCAAGCGATGGCGTCATGGTCTCCCGATTTCTGAAAATTGAGCATTTTGGCAATTTTGTAATTTGGTAATTGCTGTCCGCTTCCGATTTCAAATTCCACAATTACCCGATCACTCAATTACCCGATTCTCCCCCCAGTATTCGAACGAATTCATCATGGTCTCTTCGAATCGTACCTTCTCAAGATGAGCAGGCCGAAAGCCACGCTGCAAAATTTCGTAGACGACCATGCACAGGTTTTCCGTGGTGGGAACGGCTCCCGCGAATTCCGGCAGTGTATTCAGGTTCTGGTGATCGAAGCGTTCCAGTATTTCGCCGTACACGAACCCATCCAGATCAGTCAAGTTGCAAATCATGCCCGTGGCCTGATCGACTGGACCGCTGACCGTGACTTCGAGCGTGTAATTGTGGCCGTGCCCATAGAGATTGTTGCACTTTCCGTAGGTCGTGACATTCTCCGCGTCCGACATGGCATCGCTGTGCAGGCGATGCGAAGCTGAAAACATGTACCGCCGCGTCAGGTACGCCTTCATGCTTCCCCGTAGAAATCGACGAACAGATCGGGAGTCTCGTACACTCGCACGCAGTGCAGTTGCGCTGCGTTCAGTTTGGGAGCAAGACGCTGCCAGATCGCAATAGCCAGGTTCTCCGTGGTCGGGATGCGGGTGAAAAACTCCGGCACTTCTTTGTTCAGAAAGCGGTGGTCGAGCGCCTCCAGCACTTCTCTGTTCATTGTCTCCTTCAACTGTTTGAGATCGACGACAAAGCCGGAACGTGGATCCACTTCGCCCTTCACCGTGACTTCGAGAGTGTAATTGTGCCCGTGTCCATTGGGGTTATTGCATTTGCCAAAGATGCGCTGATTCTCCTCTGCGGTAAACTCCGGATTGTGATAGTAGTGCGAAGCGGAAAATTCAGCTTTGCGCGTCAAATAAACCATGTTTACCCCTGACCTTAAACAATCCCCGTAGCGCCGGCGTCTCGCCGGCTGTCGTGAGGGCGTTCCGCCCGAACTTTGTCTGTGGCGATGGAGCTGCGGTCGAGTTTCTCTTCGTACCGCCGTCCCTTCCACGCAACAGTCCCTCTCGCATGTGCAATTCTCGACTGCAAGAGCAGGTAGGAAAACAGCGGCAAGCCGATCAACGCCAAACAGTTTGCATCCCAGGAAAAATGAGCCTTGCGAATTCGCTTGAGAAGAAAGCTCCATAAGACCACGGTCAGAGCCGCGGCCATCGCAGCTGGGTGCCATTTGCCGCGAAGTCCCGTCGCGACAGCAATAGCGGCTCCACTCACGATCAAGACAAACTCGGTCAGCCGCAACACTGCCAGCCTGACGGGTGAGCGAAACAACAGCACCAGATTCTTGGTCCAGCCTTCCCTCAATTGCGCGAAGCTGCGATACATCCGCGTTCGGACGGCATCTGCGCCATAGCGAAAGAATATCTTCTGACCGGAGCTCTTCACCGCTCGGGCCAGCGCCACGTCCTCGAGCAAACTGGTAGCCACTGCAGCATGTCCGCCGACCGCGTCGTATGCTTCTCGCGAAACCAGAATGTACTGGCCGTTCGCAGCTGCCGCGGCCGACCGTGGATCGCTTACCTGCGAAGGACGGAACGTCGAGGCCAGTTCGGCAAAGATCACTGGCATCACGGCCTTCTCCCACAGCCCGTGAACTTCCTGCTCAGGAGAATACGAAAGCAAAGCCGCTTTCTGCCGCTGCGCTTCCGCTAAACTACGTGACAACGATCCTGCGCGATGAACCGTATCCGCGTCCGTAAACAGCAACCACTCTCCCCGTGCCACTGCGGCGCCTGCCACGAGTGCATTGTTTTTTCCGCTCCAACCCGGCGGCAAGGGTCCTGCATCGATCACCCGCGCGGCTGAAAAAGATTGCGCAGTCTCGCGTGTGCGATCAGTCGACCCATCATCGACAACGACAATTTCGAAATTCGCACCAGCCTGGGCCGCCAAGGACTCCAGGCACTCCCCGAGGCTCGCTTCTTCGTTGCGGGCCGGCACGATCACCGAAACCATCATCCGCTCCGATACTGGATCTCGCGCCATAGCTCGAATTAGGTATTATAGCTTTGTGCGACGCGCCTACGTTCTCCTCCCCATCCTTCTAGTTCTGTTTACCGGCTGCTATCGCGGCTCCCGGCCCCCTCGCATTGGCACCACCGCTCCCGACTTCACGATCCAGGACGCCGACCGCAAGATCACCCTCAGCGAGCTTCGCGGCAAGGTCGTAGTCCTGAACTTCTGGGCGACTTGGTGCGCGCCGTGCGTGGAGGAGATGCCTTCCTTGGTGCAGTTGCAGCAGCGGTTCAAGGACAAGGGCGTGACTGTGCTCGGGGTTAGCATCGATGTCGATGGCGATGCTTATCACAAGTTTTTGAAGGATTACAAAATCGACTTTGTGACGGTGCGCGATCCTGACCAGAAGGCCAGCGCGCTTTATGGAAGTTTCAAGTGGCCCGAGACCTACATCATCGATCGCAACGGGATCGTTCGCCGAAAGTTCATCGGGGCGGTCGAATGGAGCCAGCCAGAGATCGTGGATTTCCTGAATAAACTTTAGGGAACTCTGATTACGCACGTTCTTCAACCGGACCACGCTTTCCTTTGTGTACCTTTGTGTTTTTTGTGGTTGATGAAGTGCAAATCCTAGAACCACAAAGGACACAAAGGTACACAAAGGAAAGCGAACCGTAGTCACCTCGGCAGCTCTTTCGCTTAGCACCGTTCACATCGCCGATTGATACAATGGATCAGCAGCCAACCCGATTGGCAAGTCTATCTTTGGAGTCTTTTGCTTTGCTTTGGTCGCCGAGAATTCTGCGTAGTTTTCTTTTGCTGATGTTGGTTTTCGCTTGTTTGTCGGTCTCTCGTACTGCTGCTGGGACCAAACTGCAAGCCGTTTCTGACTCTGCCTACCGCCTGCATTTTTTCCACACCCATACTGGAGAGCGGTTGGACATTGTCTACCGCGATGGCGAAGGCTACGATCAGAAATCCCTGGCGCGCCTCAACCATTATCTGCGGGACCACCGCACCGGCGAAGTTCATGAGTATGATCCGCGCGTGTTCGACCTCCTGCACGACTTGACTGCCGCGCTCGGGAATCCTGATCTTGAGATTGATGTCATCTGCGGCTACCGCACGCCCTGGAGCAACGAATTCCTCCGCACTCACGGACACGGTGTCGCCGTTCACAGCCTCCATATGCAGGCAATGGCGATTGATATTCGAGTGCCCGGAGTTCCCACCGCTCAGCTAAGAGACGCTGCCTTGGCCCTGCATCGCGGCGGCGTGGGTTACTACGCGGCTTCGGACTTCGTGCACGTCGACGTGGGCCGCGTCCGCCGGTGGTAGCCGGGTTACGGGTACGGATAACCCTTGGCTAGCGCTGCCGCCAGTTGGGCATCGTGTCCGTAGATGTCATCGCTAAAGTGGACTTCTCCGTTTTCGTATGCGAGCGCCGTGCCGTAGACAATGAAGACCGGGATTTTCTTCGTCAGGCTCACGGTGGCATCGTCCTTTCCGCTCTGCATTCCTTGCTTCACTCGCTCCAGCGTCCAACCGGGATTATTGCGGAGCGCCCACGCGGCTAACTCGGCAGGCTTTTCGACGCGAATGCAGCCATGGCTGAAATCACGCCGGGTGCGCGAGAACAACTCCTGAGACGGCGTGCTGTGAAGATAGACGTTGTATTCGTTCGGAAACATCAGCTTGACCAGACCCAGCGCGTTCGTAGAGCCAGGCTTTTGCCGCACCATCAGCTTTCCCGCCCTGAGTTGCACCAACACTTCATCGGATACTTCTCCTGACGTAACCACCTTGCCGTCATAGGTGGCGACTTCGAAGTTCTTGCGAGCAATGTAGCCGCGATCGCGTTGGATCGCGGGAATAATCTCGCTGCGGAGAATACTCGGTGGAACGTTCCAGTACGGACGCAGGACAACATAGGTCATATCGCGGGTGAAGACCGGGGTTTGCGTGCGCATGGCTTTCCCTACCACCACTGGCATGTCCATTGTGACTTTGTTGTTTTCATCGAGGACGCGCAGCCGGAAATCAGGAATATTTACAATAATCGGCGGCGCAGAAAACTCAGCCGGCAGCCAGCGCCAACGCTCCAGCGTAAGCTGTAGCTGTCGGACGCGATCCTGCAGCGATACATTCATTTGTTTTATGGTGCCAGAGCCGAGGCGGCCATCGTCATCGAGTCCGTGGCGGCGCTGAAAGCGTTTGACTGCATCGACTAGCGCTCCGCCGTAGGTTTGAGAGTCTGCCGGCAAGGTGGCATCTGCCGGCAGATCGCCCACCAGTCGCAACAAACGAGTCAGACGAGGCACGCCCGCGTAGGGCTGGCCGGGAGCGATGGGCTTGGTAACGTCAGGAAGTTTTTCGCCGTCGTCGTTGCGTGCCAGTTCGATGTAGCGCGCCAGAGCCTGCTCGGTCCGGCGATATCCTCCAAACGGAGGTTCCACCTGGTCCAAGACCGTTTCCGGATTCGAAGTGGTCATGATCCGGTCGCGCAGAAACTCGGCAAGGTCGTACTTCTTTTGTTGCACGCTCAGTCCGAACTTGAAGTGGGTTGGATTGATGCGTCCAATGCGCAGGTCGGATATGTAGCGCATGATGCAGACGGTAAACGCCACGTCGAAACGCGCGACCGCTGGACCATTCGCCGACCCTTGCAGCGTGCGGATTCTCTCCTCCCAGCGGGAAGCATCGTAATCCTCCGGATCGAGCCCCTTCTTCCAAGCGTCTTTGAAAACCTGGATCAGCGGTAAAACCTGCGGGACCGGTTGAGATCCCTGCACCCAGGCGGGAGCGTATCCCGCGGGCTCGTAGAATTCTTGCAGCCAAGTGCGATAGTCGCTGAAGTTCGGCCAACGCATGCCGTCTAGGTTCCCGCTCGCAATGAGGCTCTGAATGTCGGAGGCTTGTTGCCCAACGCTGAAACAGGCCAAAAACGTAACGAGAACTGCCGTCCTCAAAGCGAAACGCACCCTGCGGCAAGAAATCCGCACGTCGTAGCTCTTTTCGTGGTCGTTCATTTGAATCTGGTCCTCTCCACTAGAGGCAGATTCTAGCTCAGAATGAAGGTTGGGTGCTGTGCCGCAGAGTTCCGACGTCAGGACGTGGAGTTTCGTGACGAAAAGAAGCAACCGTCAGGACGCTATTTTGTTTCGGAGTGAAGCGCGACCGAGGGCTTTTACAGCGAAGTGCTGATTCTAAGATTTGGCTGCCCCCCAGGGATTCGAACCCCGATAACCTGCTCCAGAGGCAGGTGTCCTACCATTGAACGAGGGGGCAGAGCGCGTTCAAGACGCGGAAGGAACTGCCGTTTTGATTCTAAGTGGCTGCGCGCATTGTGGTCAACAACTGCCGCGGTAACTCCTACCGGAGTCGTCGCCGCCGATTGTTTTCGTCCGGCTGCGTCTGTTCTTTCCCGACCTCACGGTTTAAGATTCAGCCAGGAGAAGACTCATGGTTACCGCCCTCGGCAACATTACTCCGTTGGCCAGCGACTACAGCGAAATTGCCCGCTCTCCTCTTGAAGCCGACCGCTGCGCACTCGTGGTGGTCGATATTCAGGAAAAACTTCTTCCGCCGATTTTTCAAAAGGCGCAACTGGTTAAGAATTCCCAGTTGCTAATCCGGCTTGCGGGCATCCTGAAAGTTCCCGCTCTGCTGACCACGCAATATGCCAAGGGACTGGGCAACACCGTGCCGGAGATTGCCTCCCTGCTGCCTGAAACTCAAGCTATCGACAAGCAAATGTTCTCCTGCTTTGGCAGCGATGCGTTCTGCTCTCAACTGAAACGACTGCCCGGGAATCGCAACACGGTTCTGCTGTGCGGAATGGAGAGTCACATCTGCGTGACTCAGACGGCGCTCGCGGCCCTGCGTGAAGGCTACATTGTCCACGTAGCTTCTGATGCTGTAAGTTCACGCACGGAGTGGAACTGGAAGATCGGACTAGAACGCATGCGCGCGGCTGGGGCGGTGATCTCGTCGACCGAGATGATCATTTACGAAGTGCTCCGGTCGTCGGGCGCGCCCGCGTTCAAGGAGTTATTGCCGCATCTGAGGGGATAGGGCAGGTGTCGGCCGCGAAAAGTGGGTCGCACCGACGACGGCGCCGCGCCTACATTAATACAGTCGTCGACCCCCTCGGTCAGTGAGTGCAATCGGGATATTACGCCATTTGACAGGCCCTAGCGAGTTAAATGAACCCATCCGTACAAGTTGAACGTCGCCAGGATCGCTAGTGTCGCGACCGAGTATGCGGTTAGAGACACCACGGCAGAGATCCTCTGTTTGGCAGCGCTGTTCCAGAGCACTGCTCCCGTTGCGGCCATAAAAGCCGACATGACAAACTCAGCAGGAAGCAGAACGGCGTAAAAACTCATGGGAAGGCGAAACCAGCCGAGGATCAGCATAAGAGGTGGGAGCCAGAAAAATGTGAGAGTAAACCAAATACATCCGCAGATGACAAGTGTCTTCCCTCTTGAGCGTCTCTGATGCTCGCTAGTTAGCAGGCTCTGGAACATGTCACTACTTCCGAGATATTACGCTCGACGACGACAACTGACGAAACCAGGCAAGCGCTCACTGAGAATTGGCCGAATCTTTCTTCTTCACCTTGACCACGGTGATCTTCGAAAATCCCTCTTCGAAGGTTGGCTGTTTCAGTTTCCCGGCCATGCGCCGCATCGCGTCTTCCGGCACTTTGCGTTCGCGGCGTTGGTTGCGCTCCAGGCAAACTTCGACCGGCACGTCGAAGAACACAGCCTGGACTTCGTAGCCGTAATCCTTGGCCAGCTTGATCCAACCGTTGCGCTCGTGCGGAGACAGGTTGGTGGCGTCGACGTAATTCATGGGACGCCGCGCGATCAGCCGCGCCTTCAGCATGGAACGCAGGTTGGAAAAAATCAGATCCTGGAAGCGCTGTTCCGTCGGATCGTCAAACAGGAGGGCGCGCAGCAGGTCACTAGAAAGCGGCGTGATGTTATGTCGTTTGAACCACGAACTCTTGCCAGAACCGGGTAGTCCAATCGCCAGCACGACCACACCCTTTGAAGGACGCGGCGCCTCAGTCGGAGGAGGAACGGACGCAGCTCTGGCCGCGGCACGAGCATGCGGAACCACAGCCGCTGGCGCATGCTCCGGGGCAGCATCTTGCATTGACGCCGTACCGGAGCCCGTCGCCGGTGACTCAACTGGCGGAGCGCTGTTGCGGTTCCTGCCGCGTCCGCCTCGGCCGCGGCGACGGCGGCGTTTGGCTCCATCTCCATCTCCATTTCCAGCCGGTCGTGACTGGGCCGCTTGCGGCTCAGGCGATGTCTCTTGTGCTGCCTCCGGCTGCAACGGAGCCGGTGCTGCATGGCTTACTTCGGCTGCAGGCTCCGAGTGGGCTGGTTCGGTATCATAAAAAGCTGGCTGTAGCGGTGCGGGTGCAGGCTCCGCTCCGGCTTTCTCCGGCTCTTTCTTGCGGCGCTTCAAGCGCTCGCTCATCCATTTGCGCATCTCTGGCTTGTAACACACCCATAGCCTCGCGAGCAACACCAGCGAACCAGCCGTGTTAGCGATCCTTCGCCCGTCGAGGCGCAGTTCTGCCACGCATCGGGTGTGGGAAAACGCAATTCGGCACTCAAACGAGCTGCCCGGACGAGGCGTCCAGGTCTAGGTGTGTGTCGCGAGAATGCCGGACGGGAGGAATCACGGGAGCCTGAGAGTGTGCAGTTTCCCGAAAAGGCACACAAGTTCCCTCAAGTCTTGAGCTCCGGCGCGCGCGCAGCGCTTTGTTACGCGACCGACTCCCCGGCTTTCTCGACTTCATCGAAGACGTGAAGCACGTCGCGCCATCACCCTTGCAACCGGTGCTCGAGGTTGTTAACTGGCTTGGCCGTTTTTCTCAACACGGCGGTAACTGAAGGATGCTGGTCCGTCTTGAACATCTCCGCTTACAAATGCTGTACATTGATCTGATTAAAATAAGAGGCCATGGCCATGAACACCATAATGAACTCTCCATTCCTCATTTTTGCACTCTCGATCATGGTGCTGTGGCTGTCCGCGCGTCTCGGCGTCTACATAGCCAGGTGGGGCGGGAAGCTGGCCGCAGATGACCGTGACGATTTCGGTCTGGTCGTGGCGGCTACCCTGACGCTACTCGGTCTAATCATAGGATTCAGTTTTTCTATGGCGGTCACCCGGTACGATCAACGCAAGAACTACGAAGAGGCCGAGGCCAATGCAATTGGAACAGAGTACGTCCGTGCCGACTTGCTGCCTGCCGCCGATGCGGCGGGATTACGCACACTGCTGAGAAACTATCTCGCGCTGCGCATTTCATTCTATGAGGCTCGCGCTGAGAGCCAACTGCCGCAGATCAATGCCTCCACCGCCCAAGTGCAGAGCGAACTGTGGACTGCGGTTCAAGCGCCCGCTGCGGGGCAGCCGTCACCCGTCATCGCTCTCGCCGTTGCAGGTATGAATGATGTGTTGAACTCGCAGGGATACACTCAGGCCGCCTGGTGGAACCGTATCCCGACTGCGGCGTGGGGCCTGATGGTGTTGATTGCCATCTGCTGTAACCTGTTGATTGGCTATGGTGCGCATCACGGCGAAACCAGAGCCCATCTGTTGCTGGTTCTACCTCTTGTGCTGTCGATATCGTTCCTGCTCATCGCGGACATCGACAGTCCGCGCGGCGGCATCATTCGAGTGCGTGCTCAAAATCTGCAAAGCCTCGCTCATTCATTGCAGGCACCCTGATTCGCACCCTGCAAACCGAAATCATGCACCCGCGGTCACAGCATGTTCGCAAATATTTGCGATATCCTGCGCCCTAAAGCTCTCGCCAAAGGCCCTCCCATAACGAATTATGTTGACACGTTTGTGCGACGCGACGACTATAGAGAACGGTTGTCCAGCGCGGCAACTGGTGATGTTGGCTCTCGCATGCCCGTCACCACGCTCCCTCCCCCGAGTCTCAGTACCGCCCTAGGGCGGCAATCTCAGCTGGTTCGCTGTGTCCGCGCGAACTTGCGGAAAAAAAGGACCGGATACTCTCTATGAAGATCTCTGCTCTGGCAGCAGTTGTTGCTCTGAGTGTGTTGATTCCAACCATGGCTCTTGCGCAGAGTCTTGAAAGCGGCGCATTGCTCACAATCCAAAGCGCTGATGGTTCTTTGAATCTCGGCGTGTATGACAGTCAGATTCACTCCGGCCACATTCAAGCGAATCCTTGCGATAACGGCCTGGTAACCGATGCATACGTGCTGCAGGGAGGATCGCCGACCGGTTGCGATCCCGGAGATACCTACGAGACTTCGCAAACCCCGGGAACATTTACTTTCACAGGTACCGGATACAATTTTGGCGTACTCACTTTTTATCAGTTCGGTGGTTGCAACTCACCCGGCAACGTCGGCCCTATCGAGCCAATTTGTGCCAGCCCCGACAGCGGATTTCTGACCGTTACAAATAATGGCAGCACGAATTTCACTGGAACCATCACACTGTCTGGAAATTCTCCTCTAACAGGAGGCTCGTACTGCGCCCCAGGAGGATTAGCCTCGGATAGTTTCACCGGCACTCTAACGCCAGGACAGTCGCGAACCTTCGGGCTCGCCCCCGACGCTAGCAACTGCGGGGGCTACAATGCCCCGCAAACCCAAACTCTGACCGCCGGTGGAACCGCC
>Ga0210390_10002103_pt1 | contig 18026 bp, 18 predicted proteins | sample IncBWH11OmetaG_FD_161050 | JGI IMG/M metagenome (GOLD analysis project Ga0210390, IMG submission 161050) | Forest soil microbial communities from Barre Woods Harvard Forest LTER site, Petersham, Massachusetts, United States - Inc-BW-H-11-O ... | reverse complement strand
ACCAACAATCCTGACCGGCTGAAACAGGTGGCCTTTACCAACACCCATTTCCTGACTGCGACCCGCTTCATCTCGAAGAAATCAAGCCAGCTCAACTCGATCGAGGACCTCAAGGGCAAATCGGTGGCTTCCACCTCCGGCACCACCAATATCAAGCAACTGACCGAAGCCAACGCCGCGCGCAACCTCGGCATCAATATCATCCCGGCCAAGGAGCACGCCGAATCCTTCCTGATGGTCGAAACCGACCGTGCGGTAGCGGCTGTGCTGGACGACATCCTGCTTGCGAGTTTTGCCGCCGGATCGAAAGACCCGGGCGCCTACGTCATTTCCACGGACGCCTTTTCGAAGCCGGAGCCCTACGGCATCATGCTCCGCAAGGACGATCCGGCTTTCAAGAAGGTGGCGGATGAAGCCACCGCGGCGCTCTATCAAAGCGCGGAAGGCCAAAAGCTCTACGACAAATGGTTCATGCAGAAGATTCCGCCGAAGGGTTTGAATCTCAATGTGCCGATCGGGGCGGAGCTGAAGAAGGCGTTTGCCAAGCCTACCGATTCACCCGATCCTGATTCCTACAAGGCAATGTGAGGCTTGTGGGCCCAACCGATGGCGCGGACATTGCTTGAGCGAACGGCACAAACGCCCGCACCGTCCTTGGCGGCGGGGGAGCTGTCGTCTTGAATTATCACTGGAACTGGCTGGTGTTCTGGGAGCCGGCCCCGAACGGGACCGGCACCTATCTCGATATGTTGCTGTCGGGGCTCGTGCTGACGATCGAGACCGCGATGTGCGCCTGGATCATTGCGCTGGTGACCGGAGCCGTAATTGGTGTACTGCGCACACTGCCGTCGAAGACCGCGTCCTGGTTCGGCTTTGCCTACGTCGAATTCTTCCGCAACATGCCGCTGTTGGTGCAGTTGTTCCTCTGGTTCTTCGTCCTGCCGGAACTCGTGCCGCATTCCTGGGGACTTTGGCTGAAGCAAATGTCCAACGGGCCGTTCTATACCGCGGCGATCGGGATAGGGCTGTTCATGTCCGCCCGCGTCGCCGAGCAAACCCGTTCCGGCATCGGCGCGCTGCCGCGCGGCCAGAAACTCGCCGCCACCGCGCTCGGACTGACGACCGCGCAAACCTATCGCTACGTGCTGCTGCCGATGGCATTCCGCATCATCCTGCCGCCGCTGACTTCCGAATTCCTCTCGACCATCAAGAATACCTCGGTCGCGATCACCATCGGGCTGGTCGAGCTGACGGCCGAGGCGCGCGCGATGCAGGAGTTTTCCTTCCAGGTATTCGAAGCCTTCACCGCCGCGACCGTGCTGTATCTTATGGTCAATATCGTCGTCGTCATCTCCATGCGCTTCGTCGAGCGCGGCGTCGCGATCCCCGGCTACATCACGGGGAAATAGTCCATGTTCGCCAGTTTCGACTTCGACGTCATCCGCCGCTCGCTCAGTTATCTGTTCTTTGATGGCATGACCTTCACGCTGACGCTGACGGGCCTTGCTACCTTCGGCGGCATCATCTTCGGAACGCTGATTGCGATGATGCGCTTGTCCGGCGTCTGGCTGCTCTCGCGCTTCGCCGGTCTTTATGTCGACCTGATGCGGTCGCTGCCGCTGGTGCTGGTGATTTTCTGGTTCTATTTCCTCGTGCCCTATATCGGGCAATGGTTGACGGGGGCGTCACGGCCGATCCGTGTCGGCGCCTTTGCGTCCTCGCTCGTCACCTTCACTATCTTTGAGGCAGCCTATTTCTCCGAGATCATGCGCGCGGGCATCCAGTCGATCTCGAAGGGGCAGCCCGCCGCGGCGCAGGCGCTCGGCCTGACCTATGGCCAGACCATGCGTTACGTCGTGCTGCCGCAGGCGTTCCGCAACATGCTTCCGGTATTGCTGACACAAACCATCGTGTTGTTTCAGGACACTTCGCTGGTATACGTGCTGTCGATTACCGATTTTCTAGGCGCAGCCAGCAAGGTCGCACAGCGCGACGGGCGCCTGGTCGAGATGTATCTGTTCGCGGCCGTGATTTATTTCGCGATTTCCTGTGTCGCCTCATTCGGTGTCAGGCGCCTTCAGGCGCGTATCGCCTTCGTCCACTAGAGTTGCTCCATGGGTTTGAAACCGGTGCGCAAAGGTTTGGTCACCTCTCCCATTGGGAGAGGTCGGATCGCTCTTGCGATCCGGGTGAGAGGTTACGGTTCACCGTTGGACCGTACGCCCTCACCCCAGCCCTCTCCCCATGGGAGAGGGGGCGCAACTTTTTCGCTGCAACAGCTCGCGAGACATTGATGATCGAGATCAGCCACGTCGATAAATGGTACGGACCGAGCTTTCAGGCGCTGAAGGATTGCACGACCAGCGTCGCCAAGGGCGAGGTGGTGGTGGTGTGCGGCCCGTCGGGATCGGGAAAATCGACGCTGATCAAATGCGTCAATGCGCTGGAGTCGTTCCAGAGCGGGGAAATCATCGTTGACGGCATCCGCGTCAACGATCCCCGAACCGATCTGCCGAAACTGCGCGCCCGCGTCGGCATGGTGTTTCAGCATTTTGAACTTTTTCCGCACCTGCGGATCCTCCAGAATCTTTGCCTGGCTCAGGAAAAGGTCCTGGGCCGATCGCATGACGAGGCGATCGCGAAGGGTTCAAAACTACTCGACCGCGTCGGCCTCAAGGAGCAGGCGCAAAAATATCCGGCGGAGTTGTCCGGCGGCCAGCAGCAGCGCGTCGCGATCGCGCGTGCCCTCGCAATGGACCCGATCGCGATGCTGTTCGACGAGCCCACTTCCGCGCTCGATCCCGAAATGATCAGCGAGGTGCTTGACGTGATGGTCGACCTCGCGCGCGACGGCATGACCATGATGGTCGTCACCCACGAAATGGGTTTCGCCAGCAAGGTCGCGCATCGGGTCATTTTCATGGACATGGGCGAAATCGTCGAGGACGCGCTCAAGGACGATTTCTTCGGCAAGCCCCGCAGCGACCGCGCGCAGAAGTTTTTGTCGAAAATATTGTCGCATTGAACCCCAACGTCATTCCGGGTCTGGTCCTTCGGACCATCCCGGAATGACGATTGGAGGGTTTGTTCGCGGCTATAAATTTGCGTATATGCTGCTAGCCGCTTCGCTGCTCGACAGGAGAAATCGCTTGAACCAGATTGCCTACGTCAACGGCGCGTTCGTACCGCTTGCGGAAGCCAAGGTTTCCATCCTGGACCGCGGTTTTCTGTTCGCCGACGGCATCTACGAGGTTTCGGCCGTCCTCGATGGCAAGCTGGTCGACAATGCCTCGCATCTGGCGCGGCTGGAACGCTCGGTTGGCGAGATCGCGCTTGCATTGCCGGAGCCGCTTTCGCGCATCGTGGAAATCCAGCGGGAGCTGATTGCGCGCAATCAGCTCGAAAACGGCCTGGTCTATATGGAGGTCACTCGGGGAGCCGACGTCGGGCGGGACTTTGCGTTTCCAAAGAGCGGCGTGAAGCCGACCCTTGTGATGTTCACCTCGGTCAAGGACATCGTCAACGCGCCGGCAGCCAAGGCCGGCATCGGCGTGATCACGGTGCCCGATATTCGTTGGACGCGGCGCGACATCAAGAGCGTGGCGCTGCTGGCGCAAGTGCTCGCCAAGCAGGCGGCGGCGGAGGCCGGCGCCGGGGAAGCCTGGATGATCGAGGACGGCAAGGTGACCGAAGGCGGATCGTCGTCGGCGTTCATCCTGACCCAGGACGACGTGCTGGTCACGCGTCAGAACTCGTCCGCGATTTTGCCGGGTTGCACGCGCAGGGCGGTGGTCGCGCTTGCCGAGGAACGTCAGCTGCGTGTCGAGGAACGGCCATTTACGATTCAAGAGGCGCTGGCGGCGAAGGAGGCCTTCATTACCAGCGCGTCGCTTTTCGTGCAGCCGGTGGTGAGCATCGACGGCAAGACAGTCGCCAACGGCAAACCCGGGCCGATGGCCGCGCGCCTGCGCGAAATCTATATCGATTTCGCCCGCGCCACCGCGGTGTAGCGTTCACGCCTCATTTGCTGAAAGTCGTCAGCTTTGCACCATCATCGGCAACGAACACGGCAAGCAGGCTCGCGGATTCGGTTGTGCTGGCGTTCTCACTGACAAGATGTTCGCTGCCAGGCGGCTCGAAGAAGCTTTCGCCTGCCTTGTAAACCCTGGCCGGGCCGGTGGCGGAATTCTCCGACCGAACTTCACCCGACAGCACATAGACGAATACGCTTCCCGCGTGGTGATGGCTAAGGGATTTGGTGCCGGGTGCATAGTTGACGACGACGGCCGTCAGGCTTTTGCCGGGCACATTGGGCAGTTTCTCACTAAGAACGGGCTTCACCTGACCGCCCTCGGCATGCGCCGATAGACAAGAACAGGCGCTGACGGAAACGACGAGGGCGGCGATCGTCGCAAATGCTGCTTTGGTCATGATCCCTCTCCTGGTTTTTCAGTCACGGCCCTCGTTTGCCGCGTCACCGGGGCAAGACTGTTCCAGTGATTGATGGCCGCAACCAAACACTGGCGCTTTCGTCGACGGAGTGCGGAAAATCTGGATTGTCACACCCAGCATCATGGCTTCAGAATCAGCTTCTGCACGCGCCAGTTCAAGAGTTCCGCCACGTAGAGCACATTCTCCGACGGACAGGCCATCGCGTGAATCCAACCGAACTGCTTCAGCTGCTTGCCGGACTGGCCCATCACACCGAGCATCTTGCCGTCGAGGCTGAGCTTGTAGATGCGGCCGGGCCAAGCGTCGGAACTGTAAAGGACCTGATGCGGGGGCGGTGTGATGCAGATCGACCACGGTGCACCCGGTGCGAAGGTACCCCTCGCGATCATCGCCTCATCCGGAATCCGCCCGATCGCTGGCTTCGCATCCGGCGGCACCGGGACGTCGATGGTAAACTGGCGCAGGAACTTTCCGTCCTTGTCGAAGACCTGAATTCGCCGGTTACCGCGGTCTGCGACGTAGACGTTGTCGTTGGCGTCGGTCGCGATCGAGTGTGGGGTGTTGAATTGACCGGGCTCCTTGCCGGGGTCGCCCCACGACTTCAGCCAGTTGCCGTCCTTGTCCACCTTGGCGACGCGCGAATTGATGTAGCCATCGCTGATGAAGGTGTCGCCGGCCTTGTCCCATGCAACGTCGGTGACTTGACGGAATCTTCCATCTTCGGGGGGAAGCGGCGGCTTCGGATGTTTAAGCGGCGCGGTATCCTCATCGGATGCTTCCTGTTTGCGGCCGAACACCATGACGACACGGCCATCGGGATCGAACTTGATCACCATGTCGGAGCCCTTGTCGGTCACCCAGATGTTGTCGGCGGGATCGATCTTGACCGTGTGGCCGAACGACCAGGCGTAGAGGTTCTTGCCGATCTCACGGATGAACTGCCCCTTGCCGTCGAATTCCAGGAGTTGGGTTGCCGCCGCGGCATAGGCGGGGCCGCTGGTGTTGCCGCGCGACAGCACGAAAATATGTCCCTTTGAATTGACCGCGACACCGGACACTTCGCCGAAATAGATATTGGATGGCAACCGGAGCGGGTTGGGCACGGAGTCGAAGGCGATGGAGGGCACAGCCTGCTGTGCAAGCGCTGATGGCGCGATCAACAACAGCAACCCGATGAGCCAGCGTCTCATGATAAGTCTCCCCAAGCGTTTGTTTTGTTCCTTACTCTTAATCCCCGGCCGATCCCGGCGTCCATATTGGCGCCCGCATGCGGCGTCATATCGGCAATCGCCCAATGCATGGCACTATGCGGAAAACAAATCTGCTACGCTATACTCGAAACAGCCTGGTACGAATGCCCATGCTCCTTGAAGACAGGACGACACCGTCTCTTTTGTCTTTGCTCGCCGCTGTTCTGGTCGCTGTTTTTTCGATCGCCGATGCGAGAGCGATCTACCCGGAACGGGTCATCAGGATCGTCGTTCCCTTTGCGCCGGGTGGCGGCACCGATGTGGTCGCGCGCACGCTCGCGCAGGAGATGGCCAGGGATCTCGGCGTCTCCATTGTGATCGAGAACAAGCCGGGGGCGGGGACCATCATCGGAACCCAGGCGGTCGCTGTCAGCGCACCGGACGGCTATACGCTCCTGATGGGAACGTTCTCGCACGCGGTCAATTCCAGTCTCAGCGCGAACTTGCCCTACGATCCGCACAAGGATTTCGCGCCCGTCGCCATGATCGCGCGTTCCTTCAATCTCGTCGTGGTCAATCCCAAATCCACCATTCAATCGATTGCGGACCTGATCGCGGCGGCGAAGGCTGATCCCGACAAATTGTCCTATGGGACATTCGGCGTCGGCACCTCGGCCCATCTGGCGGGTGAGCTGTTCAAGGATCTCGCCAAGGTCAATCTGACGGCCGTGCCCTACAAGGGCGCAGCGCCTGCGATCACCGACTTGATCGGTGGCCAGATCCAGGTGATGTTCACGACGGTGGCAAGTGCGGCTTCACTGGTCGAAAGCGGACAGTTGCGCGCGATCGCGGTGACATCGGCGGAACGTTCGCCTGCCTTTCCGCAATTGCCGACGGTGGCGGAAGCAGGCGTTCCCGGCTATGCCGCCGAGAGCTGGTACGGCCTGTTCGCGCCCGCAGGCACGCCGGCCGAAATCATCGACCGGCTCAATAAATCGGCAGCGTTGGGGGTCCAGTCCGAGGCGTTCAAAAGGCTCGGCGCGAATGAGGGTCTGGTGATGATTGTACGTCCCCCGGAGGAACTCGACCGGTACGTCCGCGGCGAGGAGCAACGCTGGCGCCGCGTGATCAAGGACGCCGGCATCAAGGTCGAATAGGATGATCGGGATGACGCCTCGATGACGCTCTGTTGCAGTGCGGCGGAATATTGAGGGAATACCGGGGTTGCAGAGAAGGCACCTTTCAGGCACTTGGCGGGACGGCCTTTGGCCCGATAATCAGTCCGCCAGCCGGCAATTCGAAAACCATGGAGGATCACAATGTCCAGTACGCTTCAGCGCACGCTCGCTGCTGCGAGTTTCGCTTTGATCTGCATCGCCTTGCCAGCGTCGGCGGAGGAAACGGTGCGCATCCGCGGCACCGTCGAGAAAGTCGACGGCGCGACTTACGTGGTCAAGAACCGTGACGGCGCGGAGTACAAGCTGATGGTCACCGACCCCGGCCTGTACGTCGCGATCGTGAAGTCAACCATGGCCGACATCAAGCCCGGCATGTTCGTCGGCGCGACCGGAATGACGCAGCCCGACGGCAGCCAGAAGGCCATCGAAGTGCACATTTTCCCGGAATCGATGCGTGGCACCGGCGAAGGCCATTACGATTGGGATCTCAAGCCCAACACCAAAATGACCAACGCCAACGTCGAGCAGACCGTTGCCGGTGTCGAAGGACCGGTACTGTCGGTTAAATACAAGGACGGCGAAAAGAAGGTTTTGGTGACTCCGGAAACCGCAGTCGTCACCTACGTCATGGGCGACAAGAGCGATCTCAAGCCGGGCACCAAGATCTTTGTCGGCGCCGGCAAGAAGCAGGCTGACGGCACGGTGCAAACCCCGCGCGTCACCTACGGCAAGGATGGGTTGACGCCGCCGATGTGACGCGGCGCCGACTTTAACGCACTACCCTTGAAAACAAACACAACTGGGAGAGCATTATGCGTCCGATTATTTCGATGACATTGGCGGCTTGCGCCGTTGCGGCGGTGAGTTCACTGGCCCTCGCACAGACGCCGACACCGGCACCGGCCACGCCTCCGGCGGCGGGTGGAACGCCCGACAAGATGCCCTTCGACATTCCGTATGGCACCTCGATCGGACTGGAGCAGGCCAGCAAGTTGATGGCTGCCGCTGACGCCGAAGCCAAGAAGCGGAACTGGAAGATGAACATCGCCATCGTCGATACCAATGGCGAACTGGTCCAGTTCGAACGGATGGAAGGCGCGCAAATCGCGTCCGTTACGATTTCAATCAACAAGGCACGCACCGCGGCGCGCTTCCGTCGCGAATCCCGCCTGTTCTACAATGCCTTTGAAGGCGGCCATGGCTATGTCGCAACGCTTGATCCCACTTTGGTCGCAAGCCCCGGCGGATTCCCGCTGGTCGAAAACGGCAAGCTCATCGGTGCAATCGGCTGCAGCGGCGGCACCGGCGATCAGGATGCCTTGATCTGCAAGGTCGGCGCCGATCTCGTAAAATAAGCGCATGGCGGTCTCGGCGCTGGCTTGCGGCCGAGGCTCGTTTGTCCTGAAGCTATTTGACGCCGCGGCGGGTACCGTCCGCGGCGTCATTGCGATCATGTGGCCCCGCGGTAATGCGCTGCGCTGCGGCACGCAATCTGCTGGACGAAACCACAATCCAATCGTATAGCCCCAAGAGCCGTTCCCGAGGCGCTGGCCCTTCCGGAGTCCTGCCATGTGGGTCTTGTTGCTGTTGCCGTTCGTCGGCCTGTTGTGGGTACCCTTCTATAATTTTCAGGAGCCGGCGCTGTTCGGCTTTCCGTTCTTCTATTGGTACCAACTGGCATGGGTACCGATCAGCTCGCTGCTGATCTGGCTGGTGTACCGCTCGCGCACGCCCGACGAAACTCGTTAAGTTCCGATACAGCAAGCTTCCAGCAAGGCACGGTCATGTCCGATCAAATCGACTGGATTGCACTCGCGGTCTTTGTTTTCTTCTTTGCGCTTGTCACCGTGATGGGGTTCTTCGCCGCGCGCTGGAAGTCCGGTCCGGTCAGTGCGCATCTCGATGAATGGGGGTTGGGCGGGCGGCAATTCGGCACCTGGATCACCTGGTTTCTGGTCGGCGGCGATTTCTATACGGCCTACACCGTGATCGCGGTCCCGGCCCTGGTCTATGCGGTTGGCGCTTACGGCTTCTTCGCGCTTCCCTACACCGTGATCGTCTATCCCTTCGTCTTTGCCGTGATGCCGCTGCTCTGGAAGGTGGCGCACGCCAACGGGCACGTCACCGCCGCCGACGTGGTCCATCACACCTACAATTCGCGCAGTCTCGAGCTTGTGGTGGCGGTCACGGGCATGGTCGCGACCATGCCCTATATTGCTCTGCAATTGATCGGGATGGGTGTGGTGATCAAGGCGATCGGGTTGACCGGCGAGCTGCCGATCGTCGCCGCCTTCGTCATCCTTGCGCTTTATACCTATAGTTCGGGCCTGCGCGCGCCGGCCCTGATCGCCTTCGTCAAGGACATCATGATCTATATCGTGGTGTTGGTGGCGGTGGTGGTCGTGCCCGCCAGGCTCGGCGGGTATGGCGCGGTATTCAGCGCGGCCAACGACGCGTTCGTGGCAAAGGGCGGTGCGACAGGACTGATATTGAAGCCATCGCAGATGCTCGCTTATGCGACGCTCGCGCTCGGTTCTGCGTTCGCCGCCTTCATGTACCCGCACACGCTGACCGGAATCTTCGCTTCAAAGTCGGCCGATACCATTCGCAAGAACGCGATCCTGTTGCCCGCCTACACGCTGTTGCTGGGGTTGATCGCCTTGCTCGGCTACATGGCCTATGCGGCCAGCATCAAGGTGACGTCGAACAACGATGTGGTGCCGATGCTGTTCAAGGTGCTTTTCCCGTCTTGGTTTGCCGGCTTTGCATTTTCGGCGATCGCGATCGGCGCGCTGGTGCCGGCTGCTGTGATGAGCATCGGGGCGGCCAATTTGTTCACCCGGAATGTCTGGAAATCCTATGTCGATCCCGGCATCAGCCACGCCGGCGAAGCGGCGGTAGCCAAGATCGCCTCTCTCGTCGTCAAGTTGGGGGCTCTGGCCTTCACCATCTTTCTGCCGACGCAATTTGCGCTCGATCTGCAATTGCTCGGCGGCCTGTGGATTTTGCAGACCTTTCCGGCGCTGGTGTTCGGATTGTTCACGCGCTGGTTCCGTCCCGAAGGTCTCTTGCTGGGCTGGGCCGCAGGAATCCTGTGGGGTTCCTGGACCGCGTGGAGCAACGGGCTGAAGCCGCTTGCGACCATCGATATCGGCGGCACCAGTTATGTGTTCTATGTCGGACTCGGCGCGCTGATCCTCAACGTCGCCGTCTCCGCCATTGCCACGGTTTTCTTCGATCTTGGTTCGCGCCGTAAAGCTATTGGTCGATCCTGATATTGCCGGCCTTCGCCACTTCGCTCCACCGCGCGATATCGGATGCCAGAATCGTGGCGAATTCCGCCGACGAATTGCCGACCGATACGACGCCGAGCGGCTTCAGACGGGCGATGACGTCCGGTAGCTTGGCGATCCGCATCAATTCGTTTTCAAGTTTCTTCACGATTGCCGGCGGCGTTGCCTTGGGCGCAAAGAGCCCGGTCCAGAGGACCGCATCGACATCGGCGCCGGCCTCCTTCATGGTCGGAACATCCGGAAAATCCTCAGACCGTGCCGGTGTCGCGACCGCAAGCGCGCGCAAATGACCGCCCTGTACCTGGCTCGATACCGGACCGGCGTCGGCGATGGTCATGGTCACCTGACCGGAGACGACCGCAGTGACCGACTCGGAGGCGCTCTTGTAGGGGATGACTTGCATCGGCGCCCCGGTTTTCTGCTTGAACAGTTCGGTCACCAGCTGAAAGGTGGCCGACGAGCTCGCGTAATTCGTCTTGTCCGGATTGGCCTTTGCATAAGCGACGAGTTCGACGACGGATTTGATCGGGGAGGCTGCGTTGACGATCAGGATCAGCGGAAACGAAGCAAGTTCGGAAACCGCAACGAAATCACGGATCGGGTCGTATGGCAGCTTGGCGTAGACGGCCGGATTGATGGCCATGCCGCTGGCGCTCACCAGCAGCGTATAGCCGTCGGGATTCGACCTGGCGACGTGCTCGGTGGCGACGATCGCGCCGCCGCCAGGCCTGTTTTCGATGATGACGGGTTGCCCAAGGCTTTCAGACAATTTTTGTCCAAAAATCCGCGCGATGATGTCGTTGCCGCCGCCGGCAGCAAACCCGACCACGATGTGAATGGCGCGTGTCGGATATTTCGACGCATCTTCCTGGGCGAAAGCGTATCCGACAGCCGCCGCGGTGAAGACCATCAGTCCGAGACACCTGCCGATCACGGAGTATCTTCCCGGAATTTTCGTGGACCTGCCTTGGGGGCTGACGGCGAACATGTCGTCTCAAAGCCGGGTGACGTGAACATGGAGCACGGCGGCCCGGCCATCATCCAGCGCGGCCAGGCAGCGGTCGATGGCCGGTGCAAGTTCGTCCGGCTCCGTCACGCATTCGCCGTGTGCCCCGAAGGCTTGGGCAACGGCGGAGAAATCCCGCCGCTCGCCCTGACGGCCCGAGATGAGCAGCGACTGAAACTGATCGATTTCGGCGGCTACGCCCTTCGGGTAAACCCGTTGCACCGCCGATTTCACCGCCTGCCAGCCGCCATTGTCGACCACGACCGTCAGGATCGGAATCCGGTACTGCTGTGCCACCGCGTAGACGCTGTCGGGCGAGGAGAAATGAAATCCGCCGTCGCCGATCATCTGCACGACGCGGCGATCGGGTTGTGCCAGCTTCAGCCCCAGCGCCATGCCGCCGGAGAAGCCGAGGCCGCCGCCGGCGAGCCCGACATAGCTGCCCGGCTTCGTGCGCCGGATGTGCTCCTGCAGGACAGGTCCATTGCGGATCGCTTCGTTTACGACGATATCGTCCTGCGCCAATTTTCCGTTCAGCGTCGCGAACAGGAACGCCGGATTAAGTGCGCCGGAAACACCCTTGATCGCCCCCGCGGCCGCCCGCCGCTTGGTAGCCGCATCACGAGCGCCGCTCCAGCCGGTCATGCGCTCGGCGATGCGCCGGCGCCATGTGTCGTCGGCGCGCGCTTCCACAGCCTCGAGCACTTGCCGCAGCACGGTCGCGCAATCGCCCTGGATTCGCATGTCGGTCGGGAATCCCCACATCGGAAAATCCGACTTCAGGGGATCGACATCGATTTGTATCCATTTGAGCGCGGCGGCTCGCTTGGCATATTGCGGAATGAAGGGCACGTCTGAATCGAGCAGCAGGCCGAGATCGGCGTGTTCGAGCAAGGGCACGGGGTCGAAGCCGGCGAAGCACGGCGAGGTCTGCGAAATGTTGAGGTCGATCGAGTTGAACTCCGCAACGCGGATACCGCAGCTCTCGGCCAGCCGCTCCAGCACCGCAACCGCCTCCGGTTTGCGGCCGAGATAGGCCGTCAGCGCAATCGGGTTTTCCGCCGCCATCAGGGCTTGCGCGATCGCGTCGGCTCGCGCGGGCTCGATCCCGCCCGCCTGCACGCTGCCATATCGCGCCGGCGGATAGGCCGGCATGTCGGCATCGTCCCATTCTTCCGCCAGCGTTTCCCGCGGCAGCATCATGTAGACCGGTCCCGGCGGGTCGCTTTGCGCAAAGGCGCTGGCGCGCGCCAGGGCTTCCTTCACCACGATCCCCGACGGCAATGAATATTCCCATTTGACGTAGGGTCTGACGATGCTGGCGATATCGAACGGGTCTTGCACGAAATGCACATAGGTGTCGCGCGATCCCTGCAGTTCACCGTGCAGCGTGTAAGGCGCGCGGCCGGCAAACAGCAGGACCGGCAGCCGGTAGCGAAACAGGTTCTGCACAGCCATGCAGGCATTCGCGGTCCCGGCATCGACATGAACCAACACGGCTTGGGCGCGCCCGGTCGCCAGCGCGTAGCCGGCCGCCATGTGCACGGCGACGATCTCGTGCGGGCACAGGATCATCTCGGGATGCTTGCGCCCTTCGCGGTCCCACTGGGCCGACGCCTCGATCAGCGACACGTGATCGGTGCCGAGATTGGCGAAGATGTACTCGATGCCGAGATCGACCAGGCCTTGAAGGAAATGGTGTGCGGTCGAGTGGCGGCTCATGCCGTCTTCCCCGGCGCAGTTTCCGCGACAAATCTATTGCGCAAGGTGCCAATCCCGGTGATCTCGACCTCGACGACGTCACCGGCCTTGAGGTCCGGTGACGTACCGTCGGTACCCATCCAGATCACGTCGCCCGGCCACAGCGTGAAATATTTCGTCATTTCGACGATGAATTCCTTGATGCCGAAGATCATGTCATTGGTGCGGAAACGATTGCTCTCCTTGCCGTTCAGCCTCACGATGGTTTCCATCTTGTCGAGATCGACCGAGGTTTCGATCCACGGTCCCATCGGCTTGAAGGTGTCGGCATTCTTGGAGCGCCACAGACCACGATCGGCCTTCTGCCAGGTGCGCTCGCTGACATCGTTGCCGATGGTGTAGCCGAATATGCAGGACATCGCGTCGTGCTCGCCAAGGTGTCTTGCCTTCTTGCCGATGACGACGACCAGTTCACCCTCGTAGTGAATCTTCTCGGTTGCGGTCGCGGGAATAACCACATCTTCGTCGTGTGCAATCAGCGCGTTCTGCGCGCGATAGCCGATCTCGGGCCGCGTCGGGATGTTGGGTATCTCGCCGCGTTTGTCGGCGGCTTCCTTGAGATGCTTCACGTAGTTCAGGCCGACGCAGTAAAACGTGCGCGGCACGAGCGGCAGTTCGATCTTCACATCGGCCAAAGGATGCGTGCGCGCCGTGCGTTGCCACTCGCCGAAGGGATCACCGCTGAAGGCGACCACGCGGTCGCCTTCGACGATGCCCCAGGAGGTCTGCTCGTTAGCGGTAAACTTAAGCCAGCGCACGCGCCATCCTCTTATCCCGCCGCGGCCGCTACACGGCCCGGAAAGCCGCCGGGCCATGGCAACGTCGTCTGGTCGGCCAGGCATTCGAGAAAGACCTTCGCACCGTCGGCGTAGCTCGCTCCGTCAGGCAATTCGAGACCTGTGCACCATGCCTGAGGCATCGACTGCCGCACGTCATGCAGCTCGAGAGCGGTGCCCCACCACCAAGCGGGCGCCGGCGATCGCGCCGACTCCGGAACCGCGCGCCAGCGGGTGAATTCGCTCACGGCGCGCTCGAATTGCACGTCTGAAGCCTGATGCATCCAATTCTCCAAACGGTGCTTCTTTGCGCGAAAGACGATCGGGACTCGACACGACCTCGGCCGTTTTCTGATTTACGGGAATGGACCGCTTTCGCCGGGGTTATTTCTCCTCCTCCACCAACGTCGCGGTCGCCGGGCCTTCGCCCATGATCAAGAGAACGGCGTCCTCATCCTTGGCGCCGTCCCAGTGAACTTGCTTGCCGAAATGGGTGACGAAGCTTCCCGGAGGCAGCGGCGTGGTGTTGGCCGGATCGAATTTCGGGCCCGAACCCACCCACCAGGTTCCCTGCAACACGACAATGTAACGGTCGTTGGGATGGAAGTGGGGTCGGCTGAAGTGATTGCCCTTGGTCCATTTATTGTAGACGATGTAAAAGCCGGGCTTGGTCGGATCGCCAACAACTACAGCACTTTGTGCACCGGCTGCATTTACCGGGCTCCACGGGATCTGATCCGGCAGTTTGTAGATCACCGCGGCCGGGTTCAGTTCGGCGGCCGACCCGATGCTCAACATGCCGGCAAGCGATAGCGGCATCAGAAGATATCGCCAGGACCGGTGTGCAAATTTCATGATTTCCTCCCTTGAATATCCGCGGGCTGGCCATTGCCATTGCCGCTTGATGCTTTGTTCCATCGTTGATGCTAGCCGGTCCCGCTCCGGCGGTGCAAGAGGCGGACGCGCATGCGTGGCGCGCGAGATCGCACGTCAGGAAATAGCAGAAGGAGCGGGGGCAAATCCGGTGCAGTTATCGCACCGTGCGCCGCTATCAGCGGCGCTTGTTGCGCCGCGTCCGTTCGGCCTTCGAACCCCGGCTGCCGTTTAACAGCAAATAAAGCGCGCGGGGGTTGGTGGTCAGATAGCGCCAGAACAGCCGGCGCGGCTCGAGCCAGATCCGCCAAGCCCATTCCAGGCCCACGTCCTGCATCCACCGCGGCGCGCGGGGCCGGCTGCCCGACAGGAAGTTGAACAATCCGCCGGAGGTCTTGATGACGCCGACATTGGCAAGCCGCGGAGCGAACTCCGCAACAAATGCCTGCTCGTAAGGAACGCCGAGCGCCACCCACAAATAATCCGGCGCGAGCGCGTTGATTTCGTCGACCTTGGCGCGCAGCGCGTCGCCCCTCAGATAGCCGTGGCAATGTCCGACGATCCGCAGCTCCGGATACATGTTGCGGACGTTGGCGACCGCAGCCGCGTTCTCGTCCTCGTCGGCGCCGAACAGGTAGAATGTGAGCCCCGCGGCTTGCGCCTTGCGGGCGACGACGTGAAACAGGTCGGTGGTCGCAACCCGCTGCGGCAGCGGCATCGGTGAATTCAGCCGCGATACCGTGACGAGCGGCTGGCCATCCGCGTTGATGAGGTCGGCGGCACGAAACAGCCGGTCCGTCATGGGTTCGGTCGAGCAACGCGCCAGCACCTCGCCATTGGCGGACGTCAAATACAGCGGACGACCGGCGCGGCGCATCGGGAACACCACATCGATCATGAAATTGGCGGTTTGCTCGAGGTCGAGCACAGCGAGGCGCAGTCCGCCGAGCGAAATTCTCGGGACGCTGGCCGTGACGGCCCTGCCAACGGGATTGATACGGCGCTCAAGCATATTGTCGGGTCCGCTGCGAGTTGTTGGCCGCTGGGTGGAGTTCGTTGATGACCACACCGATCAGCTTGCGCTCGGCGCCGCCGAGGGCGGCGATGATGTCGTCCATGCAGCCGTTGATATCAAGATTTGCCGGCAGGATCGCCGCAAAGCCGTCGATGACGTCGAGCAGCCTGCGATCATCCGCGCTCCAGGGCATCGCCGGCCCGTCCAGGATGACGAGATCGTAGCCTCCGACGGAGCGAGCCTGCGCGATCGCCTTGCGGATGGCATCGCTTGCCCTGGATGTTGCGGCCGATGGCAGGATCGTGATGCCATTCGCGGTCTTGATGGCGCGCGAAGCCTTGCTGCCAATGCTGAGCCAGCCGAGACGGCTGGCCTCGCGCTTGCCAAAGCCGGCCAGCCGGTTCGAGAGCGTATGATCGGCGTGATCGGCATCGATCAAGAGCACCTTGCCGCCGTCACGCGCCGCCGCCAGCGCGACATTCAGCGCAGCGATGGTACGATCCCCACTTGAGCCGGCGCCGATCACCGCCAGCACCGGGGTCACCTTCGCGGCCGGACGCCTGCCGAGCGTCTCGCGCATCTCGCGCATCGCATTGAGGAAAGTCGTCAGCGGGAAGGCTGCCCGCAGCGTCGGCCAGCCCAGCCGTGTCAGATCGGGGGTACCGCCGTTTGCCAGGATTCCGCCCAGCGTCCGCATCACGTCGGATTCCTGCAGCCGCGCGATCTTTGGCTTATCGGCAGACCCAACGGGCGCGGTCTGTCGTGGCGGGTTTTCCGGCAACGGTTTCGACGGTGGAGCTTCAGTCGTCTCCGTTGAGGCCGGCGCCGCCCGACGTGCCTCACCGGCGTCGCGTGACAGCAGATCGGCCGCGACGAACCAGCCTGCCGCGGCGAGTGCGCCCAGCACCAGGCCGATCATTGCAAGCAGGCTCATGGGCGGCGGGAACGCGCGCCGTTGCGGCACGGTGGCCTCGCCGATGATGCGCGCATTCGAGGTATTGAGGCTTTCCTGTTCCTCGGTTTCGCGCGAGCGCTTGAGGAAGGATTGATAGACGTCGCGGCTCGCCTCGACATCACGTTCAAGTTCGCGCAGCCGCACCGACGCCTGGCTGAGCTGGACGCTCTGGCGTTTTTGCGTCTCGAGCGCCTTGCCCAGCGAGGTTTCGAAATCGCGGGCACGGGTCAGGTCGTTCCTCGCCGACTGGGCGAAGCGCTCGATCTCTTCGTTGACGGTGCGGCGCAGATCTTCGACCTGCTTTTCCATCTGCCGCAGCGAGGGGTGCAGCGGCCCCAATTCGCTGGTCAACTCGGCCAGACGTTTGCGGGCCTCGGCGTATTGCGCACGCAGATTGGCGATGGTGGGCGACTGAAGCGCCTCCGGAATGGCACCGGCATCGCTGGAAGCGCGGCGGCTGGCTTCGATCTGGTCGTATTTTGCTTGCGCATCGAGCGTCATCGCGCGCGCGGCGGCGAGACGCTGATTGCTTGCCGAAAGCTGCTGATCGCTGATCAGCGTGTCCTGGCTACCGACGAAATTGTTCTGTGCCTTGTAGACCGCAAGCGCGTTCTCAGCGGTGCGAAGCCGCTCCTGCAATTCCTTGAGCCGTCCCGACAGATCGCTTGTCGCGCGGCGCGCGGCGATGGACTGCGAATTCCGTGCCTCCGCCAGATAGGCGTTGGAGATCGCGTTGGCGAGCATCGCCGCCTTCGCCGCGTCGTAGGACCAGACATCGATATCCACGATGAAAGTGCGATCGGTCTTCTTCACATTGATATGATGGTTGAGCGCTTCCAGCGCCACCATCTGTCCAAGCTTCGGCTCGCTCACGGGACGCAGTTCGAGCCCGACCAGGCCAAGCAGCGCCGCCATGGCGCTGGTCGAGTCGCCGCCGAACTCCGGATCCTTGTCGAGATGGGCGTCCTGGATCACCTGCAGCAGGACGCTGTTCGAGGTGATCAGGCGCGCCTGGCTCTCGACCACCATCGCAAGTCCGGAGATGTCCTGTGAGCGCGGCGTGAGTTCGCGGTCGACCAGCTGAAGTTCACGCGGATCGACGTAGAGTTGCGCGGTCGCCAGATATTTCGGCGCCATGCTCTTGCCGATAGCCACGGCGGCGCAGGCGCAAATCAGCGCGGCTATCGCAATCGCGATCTTGCGCCGCCACAGCAGCTGGGCGAGCTGCAACACGCTCAAGCCGGCGGGCGTCCGCGCGGACTTCGGCTCCGCTTCCGGTCTGGACCGAGCGATAGGTTGGTCATACGCCAGCATGGACCCCGGCTTCCATTCGAACTGCCGAACGCGTCGGCCGAGCGGCTACTCTCCGGGTCACGCCATGCGCGCAAGGCTCTTGCGCGGAACTAACGCAACAAGAAAAATTAACCATACTCATTGAGGGACTATTCACCGAAATGGCAAAAAAAGCGTTTAAGCGCCCGCGCCCCGTGACGGCTTCGTTCTCGCCAAAAGCAGGCTCACCACCTG
>Ga0210390_10002102_pt1 | contig 18026 bp, 15 predicted proteins | sample IncBWH11OmetaG_FD_161050 | JGI IMG/M metagenome (GOLD analysis project Ga0210390, IMG submission 161050) | Forest soil microbial communities from Barre Woods Harvard Forest LTER site, Petersham, Massachusetts, United States - Inc-BW-H-11-O ... | reverse complement strand
TGAGAAATCTCGCCCGGCCCTATGGGTGGCACACATACTTTTCTTGACTGTTTACAGTGGCATTTGCGTATGGCGCGACCTGCTCAGTAGCAACCAACGGGTGAAAGCACGTGGAGATTTTAGAAGAAACTCGCTTGAAACGATTGGCTAGTCTGTCAGCCTTTACGTTCTTTTGCTTCTCGAGAGGGCCGACAAAACTATGTCTAAGTTGAATCCTCGTCGTTGGTGGGGTGGTCATGGCTTATATACTCTGACGTCGATGACACGGCGGTAGCAGTGGTAACGGAACTGATCTCGAGTGATCTGCGTTTGACCGGCAGGCTCTTCATTAAGCACCGCCCTGTAATGAACGAACGTAAATCTCGGCAGTTGTTGATTATCTTTACGGTTAGCTGAAGTCTGTTGTTTCTTTTGCCTTTTTCAGGCAATTGCAAATTTCTCCGAGGAGGTCACAAGCTCATTTAATGGAGAGATCCTTCGGATCAAATGGCGCAGGAATTTCTATGAGGCATTCGTTACGATAGTGATTCGATATCAGGCATTGATGCTTATTATCGGTGTGGATTAAGGCATGAAATAGGTGGTCCAGGAAAGCTCATATAACATCATAAAGGATCATTTATCGATGTCAAGACGCATTTAATTGAATTATTGCACGGAGTTCGGAGGGCCGTGGCTTGCGCTGAATCAACTCAGCAAATAAGTGCTTGAATCAATTCAAGTGAGGCACTATGATGTGGTGCCAAAAACGCGAACCTGAAAGCCGATGATGATTTTTTGCAACAATGAGGACTAAAGCACGACCCACGATCGGAGAAATAGCAAAGGCTACGGGCGTCAGCCGAGCGACCGTGGATCGCGTTCTTCACCAACGATCGGGGGTTGACCCTCGTACCAGGGACCTTGTCCATGGTGCTCTCGTTCAATTGGAACAGGCCTATTCTCAAGCACTGTTGCCAGCTTCAAGACAAATGGGCACCAAGCGCCGGTTCGGTTTGATCATACAAGCTGGCCAGGCATTCTCACGATCGCTCATGGCGATGCTCGAGGGGGACCGAAACGGGGACCGTTCCCAGCTTGAAAGTCATTCTTGCGAATCTGAGACGACAACGATCGATATGATTCGCCGCCTCGGTGAAGAGCTCGATGGAATTGCCATCATCTGCAAGAATGTCACACCGCTCGTCGTCGAACTGCAGCGCATTCGGAATACCGGTAAGCCAGTGCTCGCAGTTGTCTCCGATCTTGAACGTAATGCGCGTTCTGCCTATCTCGGCATCGATAACCGAGCGGCTGGCCAGATGGCTGCCTATCTGTTAGGGCGTCATCTGGAACACCGAGTGGACGCCAGCGTGGCTGTTGTCGTTGGGAATGTTTCGTACCGGTGTCACGAAGATCGCGAGATTGGATTCCGCTCGCTCCTGCGCCAGAAGTTTTCTGATATTGAGCTGTTGGAAGTGGTGGGCAATGACTCGAGTGAAACTGCATACGACGCGACGCGAAAGCTTTTTGCCACCAAGCCGAACCTCGCCGGACTGTACAACGTCGCAGGCGGCAATCGCGGATTAGCCCAGGCCTTGTCGGATATGAAGTTGACTTACCGCCCCCTCTACATAACTCACGAGTTGAACCAAGTCACAGAGCCACTCCTGCGGGAGGAAAGAATTGATTATCTGATCACCCAAGATCTGGACAAACTCCTACATCACACCAAGCGACTGCTGCAAGAAGCCGGCGACCAGAGTCGGGATTTGCAAGAAGTGAACCATCTTCCCATCCGCCTATTGACGCAGTTCCATCTCAATTCCGATAGATTGATGGAGGGAACCTGAAGCGTCACCTGACCCTTTAGGATCAAAAAACATTAAGACTCTCGCTGAAGACCTTGGACGTCCTGATCTGAAGAGACTTGGATCTGTTCTCCTCAGCCATGGAACGTTTTTCTCCCTATTTAAAGGCCCTGGAGGCCGATTAATTCCGAAGAAAGCAGTACATTTCGGCCCCGAATGCAAATAGACGTGTTAATGTACCGCAGAACACTTGTCATCAGTCAGGGTACTTTTCATTAATTAGAGTTACTGCAATACGCCGTGAGGGTCATGAGCAAGATCAGGCACAAGAAGCGAGCAGCCACAAGGCAATCTGTGATGACGATGGATGAGCGTCACAAACGCATTCTCGATCTGTTAGAAGCTGAGGGCGAAATAAAGGTCGAGGACTTGGCAGACAGACTGAACGTCAGCCAAGTCACCATGCGGAAGGACCTGGACATCTTGGAAACGCAAGGACTGGTCGAGCGAATCCATGGTAGCGCAATCTTCTCCCAGCGCAACCGTTTCAACGTGGCATTTCTAGAAGAATTGCAGACGCAGGCGACCGCAAAAAAGCTGATCGCCCAAGCTGCAGTCGATTACATCAAGGAAGGCGATTCAATCATCTTGGACGCTGGGACCACTACCTTCTGGCTGGCTCAGGCATTGGCCGGAAAATTCAAGTCTCTTTTAGTGATCACGAATTCGCTACCGGCGGCCTTTGAATTGTCAAAGGCAGGATACAAAATTTTGTTAATTGGGGGGGAAGTGCTTAATCATAGTTTGGCTTTAACCGGTCCCATCACTGTCAACAACCTGGAGAGCTACCATGTCGACCGAGCTTTTTTGGGTACCTCCGGAATAAGTTTGTCCCATGGGTACAGCACCGCCGATTCGAATGATGCTGACGTTAAGGAACAAATGATCCGTGCGGCTGAAAAGACATATATTTTGAGTGATTCATCTAAATTCGAACGGAACTGCCTCGTAAGTTTCGCCGATTTTTCAGATATTTATTTAACAATTACGGATTCTGGAATTTCTTCGAAAGTTTTCAAGGAGTTCCAAAAACGCGGAATCGAGCTGCGTGTCGTAGGTTCCAGGGTGAATGGAACACCAGTGCCTCACGTGGGCAATTGAGAGAAGAGTTCATGTATAAGCACCTGAACACCTAGGGACACTCAGAGCGCGAAAGCCACGTTGGCAGTTATTGGTTGTCGTGCTGTCCTTGTATTCCACGCGTCGATCTTTTCAGGTTTTTCAGGTGCAATTTTTGGGGTCTATTCGTTTGCGGATACGATCCACTCGTGGGCTGGGTCGTTGTGGAAGTGCCAAACGCGTTTAGGACCTGCCATGACGTTGAAATATTGGCGACCTTCTCGGAAGTGGCGCCTAGTAAGGCCGCACTGGCGGCAAAGTCAATCTTGGGTGCGCCCTCACCAAACTGCAGGCTATCTACCAACATATTGTTAAATGGTGCGCCCCCGCACCCTTGTTGGAGACGGTTGATGCATCCGTAGCCACGATTGTCGAGCAACACGATAATCAACTTCTTGTCGAGCATGATCGAAGTGGTGATCTCGTTGTTAAGCATCAGGTAGCTCCCGTCACCTACCATGACCACCACTTCGCGATCTGGTCGTGCCATCTTGACCCCCAATCCACCTGCGATCTCGTAGCCCATGCACGAATAGCCGTACTCCATGCGGTAAACCCTGGGCTAAGTTATCGTGACCCTTCGGGCCGTCCAATCATCGCTATTTATCCAACTAGCTTTTGGATGCGCTCGCTCAACCGAGGCGCCGACATTTGAAATAGATCCAGCAGGTAATCGTTCGGCGCCGACTCTCCCCACCGGTCATCGATCCCAAAACGGAGGACCCGCCGCGGCGAGGCTTCCGATAGAACTTCCGCCACCAAACCGCCCAGCCCTCCATAAATGGTGTGCTCTTCTACGGTGATCACAACCTTGGCCTTCCCGGCTGCACTCACGATTTCTTCTTTGTTGACCGGCTTGATCGATGGCACGTGCAAAACCCCGGCAGAAATTCCCTGGCCCTGGAGCAACTCAGCTGCCTGAAGACAGCGGACGCTTTGCGGACCGGTAGAAATCAGCAACACATCGCTGCCTTCTTTCAGCGAAATCGTCTTGCCGGGCACAAAGCGATACTGCTCATCAAAAACGTTAGGAGAGGGATCTCGTGCCAGACGCACATACACCGGCCCCTCGTATTGGGTGGCCCAGCGAATGATGGCCTCGCCTTCGATGGCGTCGGCAGGGGCCACGACTGTCATGTCGGGCATCGCACGCATAATTGCCAGATCCTGGACATCGTGGTGCGTCTTACCCGTAAGTCCCGTTAGTACTCCCGCATAGGCCGCACCGATCTTCACATTCGCGTGGGTCTGGGCAACTAACATCCGAATCGGGTCAAGCGCCCGATGGGTGAAGAAAACGGTGAAAGTGGATAGCCACGGCACATATCCCAGCGAGGCTAGCCCGACCGCGACCCCGACAAAGTTTTGTTCCGCGATCCCCATTTGCAGAAATCTGCCCGGATACATCTTGGCGAACTTATCGGCCTTGGTCGAATTCGCTAAATCTGCGTCTAAGACGACGACGTTCGGATCGCTCGAACCCAAAGAAACCAGCGTATCGCCAAACACATCTCGTAATGCCTTCATACTCCTGCCTCCACAATGCCAAGTTCCGCCGCGACAATTTTCAGTTCCTCTTTGGTCGCGACCTTCGAATGCCATTCATGTTTGCCTTCCGTGAAGTGCACGCCCTTGCCTTTAATCGTGTGGGCAATGATCATCGTTGGCTGATCCGAATCCCCTGACGCCTTGGCGTTTTCCAAGGCTGGGACGATCTGCGAGAAGTCGTGCCCGTTAATCTCGAGGCAACGCCAGCCAAGTTTCTCGAATATGCCGCGCAAATCTATCCCAGACCACGGGTCACGGCGGTCGCCCCGATGCTGTTCATTGATAGCCAGGACCCAACCGAACTGCTGCAGCCCATTCCAGTCCAGAATAGCGGTCAGATTTCCGAGCTTGTATCTCGGCGCGATGTGCAAAGCCTCCCAAACCATCCCCTCCTGCAATTCGCCATCCCCGAGCATGACAAAGGTATGAAACTTCTGACCTCGCATCCGGCCACCCAAGGCGAAGCCCAAGCCGACCGACAGCCCCTGCCCAAGAGACCCCGTCGAAGTATCCAGGCCTGGAAGCCTCGTGACATCCGGATGACCCTGCAGCCGAGAGCCACCCTTATCAAAGGTTTTGAGCTCTTCAAGGGGGAGAAATCCGCGAAGCGCCATCACGGCGTATTGCCCGATGGAGGAATGGCCTTTGGAAAGAATAAACCGGTCCCGCTCGGCCCATCGCGGTTCTTCCGGCCGGATATTCATGACGCGGAAGTAGAGCGCGATCAGGATGTCCATCGCCGAGAACGGCCCTCCGACGTGGCCGGCGCCGCTTCCCGCCACGGTGCTGATCGCCAACCAGCGTCCTCTCTGAGCCAGTGCTTCCAGTTCGTGATAATCTAACTTGTTACTCATAGTTCTTCTTAGGGTTAACTATTCAGCCCGGAAATTCCGAGAGCACCTTGGCTCACGAGACGTCGAAGCTATCTTTCTCTAAATAGCCTTCAAACCAGCTTCTGCTTTGTCAGCAGTCCCCCCCGGAAGCTGGTTCGAAGTAGCTCAATAAGCCGTTTTTATAGACCGCTCACAGTGTCTGTGTTTGGGGCTTAGAACACATTGCATAAAAAAGGGCTTAAGGATTGGTCGATACCCACGTCCCGGAGCGAACAGACTGGTCTATGGCCTCAAGGATTTCTTGATTCCTGGCGCCAAAGGCAAAATCGGGAAAGCAGCGCTCGTTTCGGCCGATGCCTTGGACCAGGTCGTGCACTTCGAATACCTTGATGTCAAAATACCCAAGGCCGCCGCCGGCAAAATCAAAGCCAAAGAAAGCCGAGTACTGCGGAACTTGTGAACCGCAATAGATGGTGGTAAAGCCCCGGTCGCGCTTTTCATCTCTCATCCGAAAAACCTGAAGCTCATTAAATCTTTCTCCGTTATTGACGATGGTGCCCTCCGTTCCGGAGATCTCCCAGAACACCCCAAATACCCGGCCGGCACAAATCCGGGAGGCTTCAATCACTCCGGCGGCTCCGGAAGAAAATTTCACCATGGATTGGATCTGGTCCTCATTTTCCACGGTGCGTTTTTTCGCGTCGGCCGTCACTTTACTGCCATAGCCGGCATCGAAATCTGGCACCGGACGTTCCTTAAATATCGTCTGAGCTTGGGCCGAGACCGCAGTAATGTCGCCCATCAGGAACTGAGCTACCGAAACCGTATGTGCGCCGAGGTCTCCTAGCGCTCCGGTCCCCGCAAGGTCTCTCGAACAGCGCCAGGACCACGGCAACAACGGATCGTTGAAAAAGCCTTGGTCGAATCTCCCGCGGAAGCGCACTGGTTCGCCGATTTCGCCCCGATCGATGATCTGCTTGGCCACTAGCGCGGCCGGTGTTTTCACATTGTTGAAAGCTACGAGCGTGTTAACCCCCGCTTTTTTGGCTGCCGCGGCCATTCGCTGGGCATCTTGAACCTTCACGGCCATCGGTTTTTCGCAGTAAACATGTTTGCCCGCTTCGAGCGCAGCTAAGGCCACATCTACGTGCAAATGGTTCGGTGTCGTGATGTCGACCACATGCACGTCGGGGTCTTCAATTAAGCGCCGCCAATCACCGTAAGCCTTGCCAAACCCCAGTTTCCGTCGGGCTTCTTCTGCAAGTGAGTCGTTTTGATCCGCAATGGCATACAAGACTGGGATGCAGGGGAGATTGCGATACAACATTCCGGCCCGCCGGTAAGCGTCCGTATGGGCTTGCCCCATGAAGCCCGAGCCAACCAATCCAATGTTTAAAGATTTTGTCATTTTTTACCTTTCGGGGAGTTTGATCAGAAGAGGAGATTCTTAACGTACTGGTAGGCTTTCTCCGTATAGATCCGCGGTGCGGCTTTAGCTGGGTCTTGTTCCGCCTCTACTACCACCCACCCTCTATATCCGGAGGACCGAACAAATTTGCCGATTTCCGCAAAGTCGACAATGCCGTCGCCCGGGACGGTAAAGAGCCCTTCCCTGACTGCAGTATTGAAAGTCACGTCATTCTTGCGTGCCCAATCCAGGACATCGGGACGGACGTCCTTCAGATGAATGTGCACCACTCGATCCCCAAAGTGCCGGAGAATTTCTCCGTAATCCGCGCCGGCAGCGTAAGCATGGCCAGTGTCCAGAAGAAGTCCAACCTCCGGGGGCGTGGCCTGACAAAAAGCGGTAACCTCTTCCGCCGTCTCCACAAGCATCTTTAAATGGTAGTGGTACGCTAGCTTGATGCCTCGTCTATTCAGCCCGACAGAGAATTCTGTCAGCCTCTCCGCGTACGCTGCCAAGTCGATCGATTTGAGTTTAGGCCCTCGACTCAGGGGCTCGTCCCACGGAGAATCGCCTTCCAACAGTCCGCACTCACCATAGACAAGAACCTGACAACCACAGCTCTCCAACAACTGAACATGGTCTGCGGCCGCTTTCCATTCGGCTTCTACCGACCGCTCGGTGAGATACCCTGAGTACCACCCGGTGGCCAATCGAAGCCCATAGCCAGACAATTTCGACAATAGTTCGTGGACTTCCCTCGGAAATTTCCTTCCCAGTTCCACCCCCTCATAGCCATTGTCGGCCGCATCCTGCAAACAGACTTCCAATGGAATATCCCCACCTAGTTCTGCCAGTACGTCGTTTGTCCAACTCAGTGGACTGACTCCCAGATTGACCTGTGATCCCGAAACTTTTGGAATTGTCATTTTCGTAATTTGACTAACAATTTCTATCAGATGGCCTCAACAGCAGTCCAGACGCCTCCAGACGCGAAAGAGCGCATGGCCGACTCCACGAACGCTACCCCGCGTGCTCCGTCGGATGCATCCGGGAAACCGAGCTCATCTTTCACGTAGGATCTGCCTTCGGATTTTGCCAGAATGGCTTCGGCCACCTCAGTGTAGATGTTGGCAAAAGACTCAAAAAACCCCTCAGGATGACCTAGTCCTGCCCGGGTCCAGCGCTTGGCCTCAGCCGAAAGCCCATCAGCTCCTTGCGCCAAGATTTGCTGTGGGCCATCGAGCGGACAATAACGCAAATGACAAGGATCTTCGTGATGCCAGGCCAAACTGCCTCGATCTCCATAGACTCGAATCCGGAGACCGTGTTCGTTGCCAATCGCTGCCATCGACGCCCAGAGTGTCCCTCGTGCCCCGTTGGAAAATCGAAGCAATAAATTCGCATTGTCCTTGATTGCTCTCCCTTGGACAATCTGGCTCATCTCCGCCGCTACCTCAGTGACTTCAAGCCCGGTCACGAATCGTGCAAGTTGGTGAGCGTGCGTTCCCAAGTCGAAAAGAACGCTCGAATCGCCCGAAAGAACCGGGTCGGTTCTCCAGGCTGCTTGTGGGTGCCCCTGTTTTTCCAGCAACGTAGCCGCCCATCCTGAAGCGTGTTCAGCCTGCACCACACATACCTTGCCAAGATCACCGTTTCGAACCATCCGCGCCGCATGACGAACCATCGCGTAACCGGAGTAATTGTGCGTCAGGCAAAGAATCAGTTCTTTCTCTTCGGCCAGGCGTTTGAGCTCCTTGGCTTCTGTCAAAGAAAGGCAAAGCGGCTTATCACAAATCACCTGGATTCCGGATTGCAGAAACTTTCTCGCGATCTCAAAGTGGCTGTCGGTTCGGGTGACAATAACCGCGACATCGATCCTGTCGCTTTCCCGCTTGGATTCAACTTCCGCCATGACGCTGTAATCGGGATAGACACGGTCCAAGTCGATTCGAAGTTGCCTTGCCGCTCTGCGCGACTTCTCACTATCCCGCGAAAAGACGCCAGCAATCAGAACGCATTTGTCATCAAGACGCATCGCCGTTCGATGGGTTTCGGCGATCCCCGCGCCCGGTCCACCCCCAACCATTCCGACCCTGATTCTTCTTATTTCTTCTGTCACCATAAGTCTTGCTGATTCTCGCTAAGTTAATCCCACTACCCCAGCCAGCAGTTCTTCAAGTTGTGACAGCTGGGTTAGAGTCACGACGGGCCTAGGTTCTTAGGCACGTTTTGGCAGATCGATGGAGCAAAAATACATTCTCCTCGAGGCGATTCTTCCGAGAACGGATTGGGAGTTTTTCAATTGGGGGTTACTCCGTTTGCTTATAACACTCGGGTCAATCTCAAAAGCCTCTTCGCAACTCTCAGCCTATCAAATAACTTTCATCCTGAAATTTACGATTGCTTTTTTCATGGAGAAACTCTACGCAAGATCGATTGCTTCTCTCCTCCGTTCGTAATCCATTCGTAAACATATCGTCAAGAAAAATAATTATTTTTTAGATTTGCTCAGAGCCGATAAAAATATTCCGACGGTTTTGTTACTTTCACTTGAAAGTGCATATGTTAAAATGAATTCTTGGAGATTTGATACCCATGACTAGCTTTTCTTTACAGGATCCGGATCTATTTCGCCGCCAGGCCTACGTCGGTGGGCATTGGTGTGATGCCGACAACGGCGCAACTTTGGACGTCAACAATCCCGCCACTGGGGAAATATTGGGGACCGTACCCCTAATGGGAACCGCCGAAACTCGGCGCGCCATCGAATCGGCCAAGAGCGCCTGGGGCGATTGGCGCCGCAAGCCGGCCAAGGATCGAAGTGCTCTTTTACGTAAGTGGTACGAGTTGATGCTGGCTAACCTCGAGGATCTGGGGAAGCTGATGACCGCGGAACAAGGTAAACCGTTGGCTGAAGCAAAAGGTGAAGTCGCCTACGCCGCTTCCTTTATTGAGTGGTTTGCCGAGGAAGCCAAACGTGTCTACGGAGACACGATTCCTTCACCCTGGAATGATCGCCGACTGGTGGTCATCAAAGAGCCGATCGGAGTCTGTGCCGCCCTTACTCCTTGGAATTTTCCGGCTGCCATGATCACCCGCAAAGCCGGGCCAGCTTTGGCGGCGGGTTGTACCATGGTGGCAAAGCCCGCAAGCTCTACCCCGTTTTCGGCCTTGGCACTTGCGGTATTGGCAGAACGGGCTGGAATCCCGCCCGGCGTTTTCAGCGTCTTGACAGGCAGCTCGAAAGAGATCGGTGGAGAAATGACCTCGAATCCGGATGTCCGTAAGGTGACATTTACTGGGTCGACCGAGGTGGGTTGCCTTCTCATGAAACAGAGCGCCAGCACGATCAAGAAGCTGTCGCTTGAGCTAGGCGGAAATGCCCCATTCATCGTCTTCGACGATGCAAACCTGGATGCGGCTGTCGAAGGTGCCATCATTTCCAAATACCGCAATGCCGGTCAGACCTGTGTTTGCGCCAATCGTCTCTATGTCCAAACGGGCGTTTATGATGCTTTTGCCGAGAAACTCGTCGCTGCAGTCAAGAAACTTAAAGTCGGCAACGGCTTTGAGCCAGGGGTTCTCCAGGGTCCTTTGATCGACCAGGCTGCAGTGGAGAAAGTCGAGGAACATATTCAAGACGCCATTTCGCAAGGCGCCCGTCTTCTCCTGGGCGGTCATCGGCATACACTAGGCCAAACCTTTTTTGAACCGACCGTCCTGGCTGGTGTGACTCCTCAAATGAAGGTGGCTAAGGAAGAGACCTTCGGTCCCTTAGCCCCCTTGTTCAGTTTTGACACCGATGAGCAAGCGATTCAAATGGCCAACGACACCGAATTCGGACTCGCCAGTTACTTCTATAGTCGGGATATCGGCCGAATTTGGAGAGCAGCCGAGGGATTAGAATCTGGCATGGTTGGTATTAACACGGGACTCATCTCAAACGAGGTCGCACCGTTTGGCGGTGTCAAACAATCTGGGCTCGGCCGGGAAGGTTCCCACTACGGCATCGAGGAATTCGTGGAAGTCAAATATCTTTGCTTTGGCGGGCTTAACAACTGAATGAAGCATTGGACCAATGTTCGAATTACCTTTAGGAAATAAATGAATACGCTTGCTTGTTCTCTCCTTTTTTGATTATCTTTAGCTGGCTACAAACATCCCCCCAAAGTCCAAGGTTACGCCTTCGAATCCGAAGAGCAGATCCCCTGAGTTGGAGGTAATTATCCAATGGTTAGTAAATCACGTTTTAGACAAAACTCGCCGCGGGCAGCGTCAAAATGGGTTGCCGATTGGTAATCCGAAATCACCGCTAAGGAGGGCCTCGCTAACTTTGAGTATGCAAATCGACACCCGCTTTCCCACTAAGCTCGATACTGTCTCCGACGCTCCTGAACCACTTCGGAGTGAGCTGGAAAAAAGCTTATCTTCAAAAGAACCAGTCCGTTTACTTGTGTATGCTCCGGCTTTTCCAACCGGGGAGGAAAAATCGCCGGCGACCTTGCTGGCAGTTACGAACAATGGTTGGCTCGTAGCCTCAGAGACCGAAGACGGTGGCGCCGCTCTGGTAAAGTCCGACTTCAGCAGCACCTTGTTTTTTGAACTGACGTCCATTCTTCTCTTGGGTCAGCTAATCATTTCCTTTTCCGAGGGAGGCAAGGCGTACTCCGTAACGATCAATTTTGAAAGAGTCGAGGACGAGTTTTATCACCAAGCAATTGATCTGATGCTCGCGGGCATCGATCCGGCGCACGCCGCCGTAGCCGGGAAGGATCGAGACGAGACTTCGATGTTCGAGGCGTGGCCGATGAAATTCCAGAACGAGGCACAGCGTTATTGGCCCAGGGGGCAGCGGTTGCTGGCTGCTATACAATGGCCGGCTGACCAGGGACAACTTGCTTCCGCCGGCGCACTGTTGATCACCGAGCGCGAGCTGGTTCTGATTTCGGAGGGGAAGAAATCTTCGACCGATCTCTCTCCGGAAGCTTCTTCCGCAGAGGAACCGAAGGAAACACTTTCTACGCTTGTGCCAGCTAAGGCAGTTAATCCCACTGAGACACCATCGGTTCCGGGAAACGTTTACGAGTTTGCGGAAGTTATTACCTTTGTCCCTCGTGTTCGGCTGACAGACTTTCAGGTGAGCCATCAGGAAAGCGGCGTTCTCACTCTCCAGCTACGGACATCACAAGGCGAAGAGAAACTGGAGATCACCTTTCCCTCCGATCACGAAGACGCTGTACGGAGAGGGATGGAGCAGGTGTTGCCTCCCCGGGATTCCGCGAACCAAACTACAAAGAAACGTTAGTACTAAGCTGCACTGCCAACTCCGCAATGAACCGAGTGAGGATACATGATGTCGAGAACTGACTTGCTTTGCTTGAACCGGGTAATCAAGCCTCAGATACCGCTGGAGGAATTCCTTAAATTCACGGCCGGTCTGGGCATCCAATACGTCGAGGTCCGGAACGACTTCACCAGCAAGGGTATCCTGGACGGGTTATCAGACGCCGCTTTGCAGATGTCCTTCAAGGAGACTGGAGTTAAGGCTTTGACGATCAACGCCCTGTATCCCTTTGAAGACGTCAAGGTCCTGAAGGAGAATGTTGAGAAACTCAAGGATCTGATTGCCGAAGCCAAGCGGATCAATTGTCCACAGATCGTACTGTGTCCGTTGAATGATGCCAACGACAAGCGCAGCACCGCCCAACGGGCTGATGAACTTGTGACCGCCTTAAACGCTTATGGTCCATTGTTTGCTGAAGCTAAGATGATCGGCTTAGTCGAGCCTCTGGGTTTTGCGATCTGCTCCTTGCGGACCAAGAAGACTGCCCTTGAAGGGATTGCCCGGTGCCACTATCCGGAATCCTATCAATTGCTTCATGACACCTTCCATCATTACTTGAGTGGCGAAACCGAGTTTTTCCCGAAGCAGACCGCCATCGTCCACGTTTCAGGCGTTCTGGCGGGCAAGGCCAAGGCAGCGATCACCGACGACGACCGGATCCTGGTGACCGAGGACGATATTATGGATAACCGTGGCCAGGTGGCAACGCTGCTGGAAGGCGACTGCAAAGCGCCTATTTCCTACGAGCCATTTTCGTCGCAGGTGCGGGATCTACCGCTGGCTGAGCTCAAAACGCAGCTCCAAAAAAGCATCGATTACTTGTTTGGATGATACCCTTCCAAAATCATAGCAAAAATTTTTGAGAAACTTCGAAGAGCAAAATAACGGTTAAAAATGGCTATTAATATTGGAGTTATCGGTACAGGAAATATTGGGCAAGATCATATCCGCCGGATCACCCAAGCGTTGTCCGGAGCCTCTGTGGTGGCAGTGACCGATATCGATCCGGCGCGGGCGCAGAAGATTGCCAAGGGCCTTGGCGGCCGGGCTGAAACCACTGGGCAAAACCTTATTACAGCGAAGGATGTCGATGCTATCATCGTGACGTCGATCGGTTCGACTCACGAAGAATTCGTTTTGGCGGCGATCGCAGCAGGCAAGCCGGTGTTCTGTGAGAAGCCTCTGGCCACCACCGCAGCTGCCTGCAAACGCATTCTTGATGCCGAAGTCGCCTTGGGTAAGCGCCTGGTCCAGGTCGGTTTCATGCGCCGTTATGATGCTGGCTATCGCCTTTTGAAAGAGGTTGTCACCAAGGGGAGTATTGGCGCGCCGCTGATCGCCCATTGCGCTCATCGCAATCCGGCGGTTGGCGACGATTACACCACTGACATGGCCATCACCGATACCGTCATCCATGAGATTGATACCATGCGCTGGTTGCTGGACGACGAATATGTTTCTGCCCAGGTCCTTTATCCCAAGAAGACTAGCAAGGCTGCCAAGCACCTGGCCGATCCGCAGATTGTTCTGCTGGAAACCGCCTCCGGCATTCGCATCGACGTGGAAGTGTTTGTCAATGCCACCTACGGCTATGACATTCAGTGTGAACTGGTCGGTGAAACAGGGGTGGCTCGCCTTCCCGAACCGTCCAACGTCCTGATGCGGAGCGAGGCTAAGCTTAGTGTTGAAATTCTCACGGACTGGAAAAAGCGTTTCATTGCCTCCTATGACGTCGAGTTGCAAGAATGGATCCATTCTGTGGCGTCAGACAAAATAGCGGGTCCGTCTTCCTGGGATGGTTATGCGGCTGCGGTCACTGCCGATGCCTGTGTCGAATCCCAGAAGAACGGCAAAATCGTGGAGATTAAACTGGGTTCACGTCCCGCCCTCTACCGCCAAGTCTCGACCTCTAGCATTTAGAAGGAAGGAAGAAGCGGCTTATCAAAAGAAAAATTACATTGGATGTCGACCTCCGTAAAAATGATCATCAGTGGCCAGTAAGCCCCAGAAAGATACCCCGTTGCTTTATTGTGCTGTTTATGATTTTAGTTTGACCCCTCCGCGTTGCGGAGCAACCCCCTAGAAAGAAAAAGAATAAGAATGAAAAAGATGAAGTTCGCGAAGTTTTTCCTCCCAGCAATCGCCATAATGGCGATTGCGCTGGGTAATACTCCTGGCCAGGCCGCCCAGAAGATCAAGATCGGGGTGGCCATGGCCCTGTTCGATGATGTCTGGTTGACCAATGTCCGGGATGCCATGACGAAATGGGGCACTACCCATCCCGATGTTGAACTGACCATTGTCGATGCCGCCAATGACACGGCCAAACAGGTCGGTCAGGTGGAAAACTTCCTGGCTCAGGGAATGGATGCCATAGTCATCCTTCCGGTGGACACTGCGGCGACCGGACCGATGACCAAGGCCGTCACCAAAGCCGGGAAAGCCCTGGTGTACGTCAACCGCCAGCCGGCGAACCTGCCCAAGACTGCTGTTTACTCTGGATCCAAGTCTATCGAAGCCGGGATCATGAACATGGACGAATTAGGTAAAGCGATGGGTGGCAAAGGCAATCTGGTCATCCTGATGGGAGAACTGAGCAATGAAGCCGCCATTGGGCGTACCGATGGCATCAAGAAAGTCGTGAAGGAAAAGTTTCCAGATATCAAGGTCATCCGCGAACAGACCGGTAACTGGCAGCGCGTCCAGGGCAAGACTATCATGGAAAACTGGCTGGCTTCCGGCCAGGAGATCGACGGGGTCGCCTCCAACAACGACGAGATGGCACTGGGCGCTTTGCAGGCGATCAAGGCGGCCGGAAAGCTCGGTAAGATTCCGGTCGGTGGCACGGATGGCAGCCGTGACGCTTTGGCGTCAATGGCCAAGGGCGAGTTGAACAACACCGTGTTCCAGGATCCCGTTGGCCAAGGTGAGGAGGCTGTTAATGCCGCTTATCTGTTGGTCAAAAAGGAACCCAACCCGAAAGTTGTCGACGGTGTCATCTGGATTCCCTACCAGCCCGTCACCAAGGAAAACTACAAGACATTCATGAAGTGAGGCATTGACCACTGTCTACCTTGAGCTGTTAGACAGTGGTCTAAGACACAAGAGGACCGAGCCATGGAAAACGAATACGTGCTTAGTATGGAGGGTATCTCCAAGCAGTTCCCGGGCGTTCGTGCCCTTAGCAATGTCAAGCTGAATGCCCGAAAGGGAAAGGTGCACGCGCTGATGGGCGAAAACGGCGCCGGTAAATCGACGCTGATGAAGATTTTGATCGGCATCTATGCGCCGGATTCGGGGACCATCACCTTCAAGGGCGAAAAACTGAACATCACTAATACCAACTATGCTTTGTCGAAGGGTATTTCGATGATTCATCAGGAACTGAGTCCGATTCCCCAGATGACTGTCGCCGAAAACATCTACCTGGGTCGCGAGCCTGTTTCCTGGAACGGGCTGGTGGATATGCGAAAAATGAACCGCATGGCCGCAGAACTGTTAGATCGGCTTCACATCAAGATCAAACCAACCGCGAAAATGCACGAGCTTAGTATCGCTAATATCCAGCTCGCCGAAATCGCCAAGGCCGTTTCTTATAACTCCGACTTGATCATTATGGATGAACCAACCTCGGCCATTACCGAGGCAGAGGTGGAAGGACTTTTTAATATCATCCGATCGTTGAAGGCCCAGGGGTGCGCGATCATCTACATCAGCCATAAAATGGATGAGATCTTCAAAATTACCGATGAGGTTACGGTCTTTCGCGATGGTCAATACATGGGCACCGACGACACCGCTGATCTGACCGATGCCATCCTCATCGAAAAGATGGTGGGCCGGACCTTAACCGATATGTTTCACAAGGAAACCACCGATATGGGTTCGGTTTTCCTCGATGTGCAAAACCTGAGCGGGAAAGGCTTTCGCAATGTCAGTTTCCAGGTCAAGCGCGGTGAGATTCTCGGCATCGCGGGCCTGATGGGGGCGGGACGCACCGAACTGATGGAAGCGGTTTTCGGGGTGACCCGGACCCATGGCGGGTCCATTCATATTGATGGGAAGGCCGTGAAAATCAATTCGCCGGCGGATGCCATTCGAGGTGGCATGGCGTTGCTGACCGAAGACCGGAAACTAACCGGCTTGTACCTGAATGCCAGCGTTCGCGAGAATATGTTTATTGCGAACATCCATAACTACATGGTGGGGCCGTTCATCCACTTCGGGAAAATCGGGAAGGATTGCGAACGGATGCGAGGTTTGATGCGGATCAAGACTCCTAGCCTTTTGGAGATCATCAAGAACCTTTCCGGTGGCAATCAACAGAAGGTTTTAATTTCACGTTGGCTATTAACCGAGCCGGATCTCCTGATCCTCGACGAGCCAACCCGTGGAATCGATGTCGGCGCCAAATCGGAAATCTACCGGCTGATGACCGAATTTGTCCGGTCCGGCAAGGCGATCATTATGATCTCTTCGGAGTTACCGGAAGTCTTGGGAATGAGTGATCGAATTTTGGTTATGCACGAAGGCGACAAGGTCGGCGAGCTTTCGCGCGCAGAAGCCACCCAGGAAAAGATCCTCCAAATGGCTACGGGAATGAGTCTGACTGCTTGAAAAGGAATTTTATGGCAAATCCTGGAGTCATTACCGCCCACAAGCCCGAAAAGCCACAACAGACGAGTCACCAGATCTCGAGAGTGTTCAGCAAATACGGGATCTTCCTGATTTTTGCCGTGATGGTATTGGGGGCGTCGTTACTGTCACCGGCGTTCTTGAGCAGTACCAACCTGATCAACATTGTGCGGCAGATGTCCATCGTTGGCTTGATCGCCCTTGGTGTGACCGGGATTATCGTCAGTGCAGGCATCGACCTTTCATCAGGCTCGGTGGTCGGCTTGACCGCGGTCGTGGCGGCCAGCCTGGCTCAGTCGCCCGATAATACAAGCGCCTTCTATCCCGGTCTTCATCTTCCCTTAATTGTACCGGTGGTCGCAGCGTGTTTTGTCGGTGCGTTAGTCGGCTTAATTAATGGCACTCTCGTTGCTAAAACTCGTATACCGCCCTTCATCGCGACGTTGGGTACCTTTACGGCAATTCGCGGTGCCGCCAACCTCTATACCGGTGGGCGGCCGATCTCCGATTTGACGGATGATTACGACTTTATCGGCCAGGGGGATGTCTTCGGGGTTCCGGTTCCGATCATCATTCTAGTGGTCATGGCGGTCTTCACTCATATCCTGTATGCCCATACCAAATTCGGGAAATACATCTACGCGATCGGCGGCAACGAACAGGCGGCGCGGGTTTCGGGTATTAATGCAGCCCGATACAAGATGCTTATCTACGTGTACGCCAGTTTCCTGGCCGGGTTGGCTGGAGTGGTGGTTTCATCCCGTATTGGTTCAGGGCAACCGGGTCTTGGAGTTGGCTACGAACTGGACGCCATCGCGGCCGCGGTCATCGGTGGAACTTCCCTCTCAGCGGGTGGAATTGGGACAGTTGCAGGCACGATTGTCGGTGCGCTGATTATCGGGGTATTGAACAACACCCTTGATTTGATGAATGTCTCGGCCTTCTGGCAGCAGATTGTCAAGGGTTGCATCATCGTTGGTGCTGTTATTCTCGACCAGCTCAAGAATCGCGGCGGTAAGTGACCGCGCTGGTAGGGCGAGGTTCCGTCCGAACCCGGGCTTTTCACGGCATCCTGGCTTACGACGTGACCTCCCGTGGGCTCCTAGGCGATTGATTGACCAAGTCGACGGCAAACAACGCCGTGGCGAGGCAATGCGGAAGAAACCCGCGCCGGTAGGGTGAGGCTCCGCCCGAACCGGGGCTTTTCACGTCATCCTGGCTTACGACGTGAGCCCCCATGAACTCCCGGCGATTGATCGACCAAGTCGACGGCAAACAACGCCGTGGCG
>Ga0210390_10002101_pt1 | contig 18034 bp, 20 predicted proteins | sample IncBWH11OmetaG_FD_161050 | JGI IMG/M metagenome (GOLD analysis project Ga0210390, IMG submission 161050) | Forest soil microbial communities from Barre Woods Harvard Forest LTER site, Petersham, Massachusetts, United States - Inc-BW-H-11-O ... | reverse complement strand
CTGCTCCCAGCCTTCCAGCAGCACCTGCTTGAAACGTGCGCCGTCCAGCTCGTCCAATGATTTCTGCGCATGTGCGGCCTGGTTCTTGCTCAACGTCAGGCCGATCACATTGACGTCGTAGCGCTCGATGGCACGGCGCAAGGTCGCGCCCCAGCCGCAGCCGACGTCGAGCAGCGTCATTCCGGGCTGCAGGCCCAGCTTGCCCAGCGACAGGTCGATCTTGGCCAGCTGAGCCTCTTCCAGCGTCATGTCGTCGCGCTCGAAGTACGCGCAGCTGTAGGTCTGGCTGGAGTCCAGGAATAGCCGGTAGAAGTCGTCTGAGAGGTCGTAGTGCGATTGAACGTCGTCGAAGTGCGGCGTGAGATCGGTACTCATTGCTGTGGCTCTCCCCCTAGAAGGTCCCGGCCGACACTAGGCTCCGCCGCGGATGGATGCAATTGCAGCAATTGTCGCGGCTGCGTCGGCATCCGGGTTTGACGACTCGCCGAGCATGGTGACGATGCTGGTGATCACCGGGTTGTCGTCGGCGTCAGTGACCTCGCTGCGGATCTCGGCGATGACAGTGCCGTGGGATTCGATGACGTTGTCCAGGTAGGTATCGAAAAACAGCCGGTCGCCGGCCTTGATCGGTCGGTGGTAGACGAATTTCTGGTCCCGGTGCAGCACCCGCGCGAGGTTGATCGGGATGTCGAACTTGGTGAAGACGTCCAGCTGAACGCGCCGTCCGGCGACCGCAACGAAGGTGAGCGATGCCACAGTGCTGTCGTAGCCGGCTTCGGCGGCCGACGCCTCGGAATAGTGCGACGGATGGTCGTCCTTGACCGCCTGCGCGAACTCGCGCACCTTTTCGCGTCCGACGTCGAAGTAATCCGGGGAGCGGTAGTGCGTTCCGATGAGTTCTTTGGCGCCTTCGGGAACTGCCATGCGCTGATCTCCACTCTTAGGGGTGCTCAGCGGCGCAGCTTATCAGCGTGATTGCCGCCGAGAGGCGACCGCGGCCAGCGCACCACCGGCTGCGCCCAGCGCCAGAGCCGACGGCACCCCGATCCGGGCGGCCTTGCGCGCCGTCCGGAAGTCACGGATTTCCCAGCCGCGTTTGCGGGCCAGGTCGCGCAGATGGCTGTCGGGGTTGATGGCGACAGCCGTCCCGACCAGGGAGAGCAGCGGCACGTCGTTGTAGCTGTCGGAGTAGGCGGTGCAGCGCTTGAGGTTGAGCCCCTCCCGGATGGCCAGCGAGCGCACCGCGTGCGCTTTGCCGGGGCCGTGCAGGATGTCGCCGACGAGCCTGCCGGTGAACACGCCGTCGACCGATTCGGCGACGGTGCCGAGCGCACCGGTCAGGCCGAGTCGGCGGGCGATGGTGATGGCGAGTTCATACGGCGTGGCGGTGACCAGCCAGACCTGCTGGCCGGCATCAAGGTGCATCTGCGCCAGATCGCGGGTGCCCGTCCAGATCTTGTCGGCGATGATTTCGTCGAAGACCTCTTCGCCGAGTCTCTCCAATTCTTCGGTGCTTCGGCCTTCGATGAAGGCCAGCGCCTTGCGTCGGCCCGCGGCGACGTCGTCACTGTTCTCCCGGCCGATGAGCTGAAACTTGGCTTGCGCGTAGACAAACCCGAGCACGTCGCGATAGGTGAAGTACTTGCGGGCGGCCAGGCCGCGGCCGAAATGAATCAGCGACGAGCCCTGCACGAGCGTGTTGTCGACGTCGAAGAATGCGGCCGCGGTCAGGTCGACCGGCGGCTGCTCCGGACCGGTGGTGGCGTCGGTCTGGATGTCGACCAGCGCGCGGTCGGCGCTGGCGTTGGCCGCTAGCGTCTCCAGTTCCAGTTCAGCCGGGCTGGGTCCTGCGTTGGGGCCGGGTTCTACGGTGCCCGAGCCGCCGGGAGCACTCACGGTTCAACAGTATCCGGCCTCGGCGCGTTGGGGTGGTCGCCGGAGGCGCAGTTGTCAGCCAAGCCACTGGACAGGTGCATGCGCAGTAAATAGCAGTCAGCGTGTCGGGCAGATAAGGATTCGCGGCAACTCAGCCGGTGAGCGCCGACGTCACACGTGCGGGGCGCGTCGGGCTATCCTTCGAATACTAGAAAACTTCCCGGCCTAGACCGGAGTCCCTCGGTTGCTACCAGGCTTTTGAATAAGCAGGTCATCTCGTTCATGCTTGCGGCAAGATTCTACGAATTCGACTGCCGCGGCCTTGTCGCTTAAAAATAGGTGGTATTCGTCTGGCGTGATCTCATAGTATTCTTCGTAGTCCACGATGCCATTGCTGACTGGTATGGAAACGTAGTGTCGGCCAGACGTAGATTCAATGCCGAGCGAGTACCTGTCTTCCTTCGAGAAGTATGTGTCTTCGAACTTCATCACAACCCCTTTCTACTTCAAGAGCTCAGTGACGCTGTAGTCTGACCTTGGTATCTTTCCGCCATCAACGATAGCCTCGGATGCACCATCTGGTAAGCGACCGCCGGGGATCCACTGTTCATTCGCGCCCGCTTCATTACCGGATGGCATTCGCAGGTGAAATTCCTCTGGATGGTCTATGTCGATTCTGAGCAGCTTTTTCGAGTCGAGGAAGCCTTCAGGCAAACCCAACGCTTTCTCCAGTGCCCGTGGATTACCTCGTGTTGCGTCGATCAATGCATCGGCTTCGCTTTTCGGCATAACAAACGATGTTCCGTCCCATTGTGCGATCCCATACTTATCAAAGCTCGTCTCGGGCATGAATCGAGTCGCACCCTCATGGAATTTATCGAGGTGATGCTCAATGTACTCACGAGGCAAGTAGTTAGAGGGGTCAGGCCGAGTGCCCTTCTCCATGGCTAAGATTTCGTCGCGTTTTTCGTCAGTCAAGCCGGTCGACTGTGTGTCGCCGTGGTCGCCTGGCGAGCCATCTTCGGAGTGCTGTGAGCCTTCGCCGGATCTGTTGGCGGAAGTGTGATCGTCACCCGCGGGGCTGCCACTGCGGTGGCCGTCGCCGCCGCTGCCGCCATGTGCCGGTGGTGGTTCGGCGGGGCGCCCACCGCGGGGCTCGAGGCTGTGGGTCAACGGCCGCTCGGGCGGCTGCCCTGCACCTGGCCAATGGCTAGCACGTCCCGGAGACTCCGCAGGTCTGGGCTGTGGTCCGTAGGCGGCTTTGGGCGCGAGTTCAGCCGAACGTGCACCGGCTGAAGCCGGCGCGAGCGCCGGAGGTGCAGACGCCGCCAAAGGTTCGCCACTAAGCGGTGAGTGGCCCAACCCGGATGGAACTGCCGCGACTGGTTGGGGTACCGCGTCCGCCGGCCTGTGACCTACCTCTGACGGAACTGTCGGCGCCGGGTGAGGCTCCTCAGCTGCTGGGAGGTGGCCTTCTCCTGATGGCGTTGACGGCACTGGTTCGTGTGGCACACCTGGCGGCGAGAGGGCGTCGCCGGGTGGGGTTGCCGCGGCTGGTTGGTGTGGCTCGGCTGCCGGTGGCGGACCTTCGCCTGGCGGGGGTGGCGCGGCCGCCGGTGGCGGGCTCTCGCCGGATGGGGTTGTTGGCAGCGAGTGGGGTTCAGCTGGCGGCGGTGGGCCGCCGCCTGGTGGGGGCGGTGGGCTTCCGCCTGGCGGGGGCGGCGGCGGTGGCGGCGGGCCGTCCCCTGGTGGAGCTGGCTCGACCGGGGGCTTGGGGCCCTCGGCCGGCACGGGCTTGTCGGTGACCGGCGCCTTCGATTCGGTTGGGCCGTGCGGTGCCGAGTCGTGGGGCGCTGGTGCGGATTTGGCCTCGGTTGGGCCATGCGGCGTTGTGCCATACGGCGTCAGGTCGTGGGGCGCCGGGTCGTGAGGCGCGGGTCGGGGCTCCGCGTGTGGTACGTGCGGTGCCGGCGCCGCAGCGCCGGGCTTCGCCGCATCACCGAGCGCCCGCGTCGCCTCGGCTTCCCTGGGGGCCGTCTTGGCCGCAGCTTCTGCGGCGTCAGCAGCGGCGCGAGCACCCTTGGCGGCCGCCGCACCTTCACCCCCGCCCGGCACAAACAAGCTCGCAATGTCGAAGGTGCTTTTTCCGGCGGCCTCGGCAGGGTTGGTCTGCCACTCGTCCCAGTGGACGGCGTTTTTGCCTAGGTCTTTCCACGCTTGTGCGACGCCGGGCGCGTGGTCGCCGCCGAGACCGACCAGCGGCGCCATCCCCCCGATCATCTGCTTCCAGGAGTCGTACCAGCCTTGGGGATCGACCGCGGCGCGCAACGGTCCATAGGTCCAGTCGTCCTTGATCAGACCGCCGGCCTCCTCCGCTACGCCTTTACCGAACTGCCCCACCTGGTTGATGGCCCGGCCGACTTCGGTGCTGTGCAGAAAGTGATCCCACTCCTTCGCGGCGTAGCGGCCCATGGTGGTGAGAATCGTCTCCGCCTCGGTGACCGCGGTGGCGATTTGTTGGCGTAGCGCGTCGACTTCGGTGGTGAATCGATTGACCATGACGCGAATGTCGTTGGCGATCTTCTTGATCTCGTCTTCGTCTTGATCGGTCAAAAATTCCAGGACTTCTTTCACTCCGGTCATCGGGTCACAGATGCGCGACAACAAGTCCAGGATCGCCGCGTGAACCTGGTCGATCTTTTCCGCATACGCAGTGAGCTGAGCCGCGATGGACACGGATTGCTGCAGGATTCCGGCTGCGCTGCGACTGGCGTCGCCGAACGCCGCCGCAATGGCCGGACCTTCGGGGATCTGTTGGGCGCCGATGCTGCCCATCGGCTCCACGGCACGGAGGATTTCGCTGACCTCGAAGTTGGTGCCGGCGCTGGTCCAGGCCGCCGCCGCGGCCCGCAACTTCGCCGAATCCCCGTTGGGCCAGATCATCCCGATGAACGGCGCTACCCAGCCCCAGCCCGCCGGCGCGCCAACACCGCTGCCGACAGCCGACGGCGTCGAACCCGCCGACACCGGCCCCGTCGGCGCTGGCACGGGGAGGGGTTCGCCGTGGGCCGAGATATTCGAATTCGCTTCGGCCAACGAATAGTTGTGCGCCGACATGCGCACGCCGTCACCCAGACGGCACAACCCGTTTCGCGTCGTTGCCATTGCCTCGAGCAGCTTGGATGCCGAGTTGTTGTAGCTTTGACCGAATGCCGCACCGGCCGGATCGTCGCCGGCCATCCCGCGACATCCGCCAAATGCCGTGGTCAATGTCGAGATGACCCTCCCGAGACCCTGACCGGCTGAGATTACCGCGGTGCCAGCGCCGTCCAGTGCCGCCGGGTCGACGGTAAGTGGCGCCATCGGCTCAGGACCACATGGTCTTATTCGTCACCATTGCGAATGTGTAGTTGTGGTGGGCTGCGGCGCCTGCAGTCTTCAACTGTGCCAACGCTTCCCGCATCATCGCCTCACCGCGCGACCAATGCTTGTGCGCCTCAGCATGGGCGGCCGCGGCCTGCCCCGACCACGTCACGTGCAGATTGCTTACCAGCGAATCGATCTCGCCGACCATGTTCTCGACGTGCTGCTCGAACTCAGCCATCCGCTGGAGCGCGTCCGCCAGCGCCTCGGGATTAACGCTGAATGCATCAGTCATTGAGGACACTCCGCACCGCCTCGGCCGCCGATGAATCTTGGCCCTGGTAGGCGACACCGACGTCGCCGACTGCTTTCGCCAATATCGACAGGCCCTCTTGCACCTCAGCGGCTCCGCGGTGCCACAGATCCCACGCCTGGCCGTACTCGCTGCCCGCTCCGCCGCGCCAGCCGTCCAACATGTCGCGAACATGGCTATCGAGCTCAACGAGCCTGCTGTGCAAATCTTTTGAAGCACCCGACAAGGCTTGCGAGAAACCCGCCAGCACCTGCGGGTCAGCCCGCAGCGTCTCGTGCTCAGCCATAGCGGTAAACGTAATTACCCGGCGCACGCGACACAATTCACTCTGGCATCAGAAGCGCGCGACTCCCGACCCCTGCGACACTGGGGTCATGAGCCGTTCACAGGTGCAGCTGTTGACCCGCGCCGGCTGCACGATCTGCGATCGGGTGCACGTGCAACTAAAAGGCTTGGCCGCCGAACTCGGCTTCGACCTGTCGACCATCGACGTCGATGCCGCCGCCGCGGCGGGCGACAGCAGCCTGCGCGCCGAGTTCGGTGACCGACTGCCGGTGGTCCTGCTCGACGGCTGCGAGCACAGCTATTGGGAGGTCGACGAGCCCCGGCTACGCAAAGATCTGGCGAGGCCAAGGTGACGACCGCGCAAATTTGGTGGCCTACCCGTAAAACGTCTACCGTGGAGCTCAGTTCGATCACTGGTGATAGCAAGGGAGCAGGCCAGGTGATTAAGCCGTGAGCGTCCTGCTCTTCGGAGTGTCGCACCGCAGCGCGCCGGTTTCCGTTCTGGAACAGCTCAGCAACGACGAATCCGACCAAATCAAGATCATCGACCGGATGATGCAGTCGCCGCTGGTCACTGAGGCCATGGTGCTGTCCACCTGCAACCGGGTCGAGGTCTACGCCGTGGTCGACGCCTTCCACGGCGGCCTGTCGGTCATCGGGCAGGTGCTCTCCGAGCATTCCGGGATGTCGCTGGGCGACCTGACTAAATACGCCTACGTCCGCTACAGCGAGGCCGCCGTCGAGCACCTGTTCGCAGTGGCCAGCGGACTGGATTCCGCGGTGGTCGGCGAGCAGCAGGTGCTCGGCCAGGTGCGCCGCGCCTACGCCTCCGCCGAGACCAACCGCACCGTCGGTCGGGTGCTGCATGAGCTGGCCCAGCGTGCGCTGGCCGTCGGCAAACGGGTACACAGCGAAACCGCGATCGACGCCGCAGGTGCCTCCGTGGTGTCCGTCGCGCTCGGCATGGCCGAAACGAAGCTGGGCGGTCTGAAAGGCAAGACCGCCGTGGTGGTCGGCGCCGGGGCGATGGGTGCCCTGGCGGCGGCCCACCTGGCCCGGGCCGGCGTGCGGGACATCCACGTCGTCAACCGGTCGCTGCCCCGGGCGCAGCGCCTGGCCCGCAGGATTCGCGAATCGGGCGCCGGAGCCGAAGCGGTCGGCTTTGACCGGCTGCCGTCCGCGCTGGCCGATGCCGACGTGGTGGTGAGCTGCACCGGCGCGGTGCGCCCGGTGGTGTCGCTGGCCGACGTGCACCACGCTCTGGCCGCCACCCGCCGCGACGAAGCCGACGAGCCGCTGGTGATCTGCGACCTGGGCATGCCGCGCGACGTCGACCCGGCAGTCGCCGGGCTGCCCGGCGTGTGGGTCGTCGACATGGACCGGGTGCAGCGGGAACCGTCGGCTCGTGCGGCAGCTGCTGACACCGAGGCCGCCCGCCACATCGTCGCCACCGAAGTCGCCACGTATCTCGCCGGGCAGCGGATGGCCGAGGTCACGCCGACGGTGACCGCGCTGCGCCAACGGGCCGCCGACGTCGTCGAGGCGGAGCTGCTGCGCCTGGACAACCGGCTGCCCGGGCTCGACACCGCACACCGCGACGAGGTGGCCCGCACCGTGCGGCGGGTGGTGGACAAGCTGCTGCACGCACCGACCGTGCGGATCAAGCAACTGGCCAGCGCGCCCGGCGGCGACACCTATGCCGAGGCGCTTCGCGAGCTCTTCGAGCTCGACCAGACCTCTGTCGACGCCGTCGCAACGGCGGGCGAATTGCCCGCTGTCCCAACCGATTCCGCAGAGTAACCGCTTGTCAGACGTGATCCGGATAGGCACTCGGGGCAGCCTGCTGGCCACCACCCAAGCCGGTGGCGTCCGGGACGCCCTCGTGGCCAACGGTCATCCCGCCGAGCTGGTGACCATCAGCACCGAGGGTGACCGCTCGTCGGAGCCGATCGCCAGCATCGGTGTCGGGGCATTCACCGCCGCGCTCCGCGAAGCGATCGACGACGGCCGGGTGGACGCGGCGGTGCATTCGCACAAGGACTTGCCGACCGCCGATGATCCACGGTTCGTGATCGCCGCGATCCCGCGCCGAGAGGATCCCCGCGACGCGGTCGTGGCCCGCGACGGGTTAGTGCTGGCACAGCTGCCGACGGGCTCGGTGGTGGGCACCTCGTCGCCTCGGCGGGCCGCGCAGCTTAGAGCACTGGGTCTCGGTTTGGAAATCCGCCCCCTACGAGGCAACCTAGATACCAGGTTGAACAGGGTAAGCAGCGGTGATTTGGACGCAATTGTGGTAGCCCGGGCGGGTCTGGCCCGACTGGGACGTCTCGACGACGTCACCGAGACGCTGGAGCCGGTGCAGGTGTTGCCGGCGCCGGCTCAAGGAGCGCTCGCCGTCGAGTGCCGCGCCGGGGACACTCGGCTGGCGGCACTGCTGGCGGAGCTCGACGACGCCGACACTCGCGCGGCCGTCACCGCCGAGCGTGCCCTGCTCGCCGAACTGGAGGCGGGTTGTTCCGCGCCGGTGGGGGCGATCGCCGAGGTGGTCGAGTCCATTGACGAGGACGGCCGAGTCTTCGAGGAGTTGTCGCTGCGCAGCTGCGTGGCGGCGCTGGACGGATCCGACGTGATCCGCGCGTCCGGTATCGGCAGTCCGGATCGGGCACGAGAGCTCGGGCTCTCGGTGGCCGCCGAGCTGTTCGAACTGGGGGCACGGGAACTCATGTCGGCGGCGCGGTAACAAACCCGCACGAGGAAGTGACTGGGAGACACAGATGACGACGCGAGGGCGTAAGCCGAGGCCCGGCCGCATCATGTTCGTGGGCTCGGGTCCTGGCGACCCGGCTCTGCTGACGACGCGGGCCGCGACGGTGCTTGCGAATGCCCCCCTGGTTTTCATTGACCCCGATGTGCCCGAGCCGGTGCTGGCGCTGATCGGCAAGGATTTGCCGCCGGTGTCCGGGCCTGCTCCGGCCGAGCCGAGTGTGCAGTCGGAGGGTGGAAACGCCGAGGGGGCCACTACGGACGAACAGCCCGCTGCGGTGGTGTCGGTCGGACCCGACATCCGCCCGGCGCTGGGGGATCCGGCCGAGGTGGCCAAGACGCTGGTCGCCGAAGCCCGTACCGGGACTGACGTGGTGCGGCTGGTCGCCGGTGATCCGCTGTCGGTGGACGCGGTGATCACTGAGGTGAACGCCGTCGCCCGCAGCCACCTGCACTTCGAGGTGGTACCCGGCCTGGCCGCCAGTTGCGCGGTGCCGACCTATGCGGGGTTGCCGCTGGGCTCGTCGCACACCGTTGCCGACGTGCGCGACCCACATGTGGATTGGGCCGCTTTGGCCGCGGCACCGGGCCCGCTGATTTTGCACGCCACCTCGTCGCACGTGGCCGACGCCGCACGCACTCTGATCGAGTACGGGCTCGCTGACACCACCCCGTGCGTGGTGACGTCCTCGGGCACCACCTGTGCGCAGCGCTCGGTGGAGTCGACGCTGGGTGGGCTGACCGATTCGTCCATCGTCGTCGGCGCCGATCCCGCTGCGCCGTCGCCGGTAGTGGTGACGATCGGCAAGACGGTGCACAACCGGGCCAAGCTGAACTGGTGGGAGAGCCGCGCACTGTACGGCTGGACCGTGCTGGTGCCGCGTACCAAGGATCAGGCCGGCGAGATGAGCGAACGGCTGACCGCGCATGGCGCGTTGCCGATCGAGGTGCCGACCATTGCTGTTGAGCCGCCGCGCAGCCCCGCGCAGATGGAGCGCGCGGTCAAGGGTCTGGTCGACGGCCGCTACCAGTGGGTGGTGTTCACCTCCACCAACGCGGTGCGCGCGGTGTGGGAGAAGTTCGGTGAGTTCGGTCTCGACGCCCGGGCGTTCTCCGGGGTGAAGATCGCCTGCGTCGGCGAATCGACCGCCGACCGCGTCCGCGCCTTCGGGATCAGCCCCGAGCTGGTGCCCGCCGGTGAGCAGTCGTCGCTGGGCCTGCTGGACGAATTCCCGCCCTACGACAGCATTTTCGACCCGGTGAACCGAGTGCTGTTGCCGCGCGCCGACATCGCCACCGAGACGCTGGCCGAGGGGCTGCGCGAACGTGGCTGGGAGATCGAGGACGTCACCGCCTACCGGACGGTGCGCGCCGCGCCGCCGCCGGCCGCCACCCGGGAAATGATCAAGACCGGTGGTTTTGACGCGGTGTGCTTTACGTCGAGCTCGACGGTGCGCAACCTGGTCGGCATCGCCGGCAAGCCGCACGCGCGGACGATCGTCGCCTGCATCGGACCCAAGACCGCCGAGACCGCCGCCGAATTCGGTTTGCGGGTCGACGTGCAACCCGAGACCGCCGCGGTGGGCCCGCTGATCGAAGCGCTGGCCGAGCACGCCGCCCGGCTACGCGCCGAGGGCGCGCTGCCGCCGCCGCGTAAGAAGAGCCGCAGGCGGTAGTGGCGATCGCCAGCGCGGCGGAGCCGGGCGCAGCGGGTCGCCACGCATGAGCGGCGCCTACCCGCGGCAACGCCCGCGTCGGCTCCGCTCGACTCCGGCGATGCGGCGGTTGGTGGCGCAAACTTCGCTGGAGCCAAGGCATCTGGTGTTGCCGATGTTCGTCGCTGACGGTATCGACGAGCCGCGGTTGATCACGTCGATGCCTGGCGTGGTGCAGCACACCCGCGACTCGTTGCGCGCCGCCGCCGCCGAGGCGGTGACCGCCGGGGTGGGCGGACTGATGCTCTTCGGCGTGCCACGCGACGACGACAAGGACGCGGCGGGATCGGCAGGCTCGGATCCCGACGGCATCCTCAACGTCGCGTTGCGCGATCTGGCCAAGGACCTCGGCGATGCCACCGTTCTGATGGCCGACACCTGCCTGGACGAATTCACCGACCACGGGCACTGCGGTGTGCTGGACGAGCGCGGCCGGGTCGACAATGACGCTACTCTGAAGCGATATGTGGAATTGGCAGTGGCACAAGCAGATTCGGGTGCCCACGTGGTCGGCCCGAGCGGCATGATGGACGGCCAGGTGGGGGTGATCCGCGACGGCCTGGACGCCGCAGGCCACGGCGATGTGGTGATCCTGGCGTACGCCGCCAAGTTCGCCTCGGCGTTTTACGGCCCGTTCCGCGAGGCCGTGAGCTCTAGCCTGTCCGGCGACCGGCGCACCTATCAGCAGGAGCCGGGCAATGCCCGCGAAGCGCTGCGCGAGGTGCAACTCGACCTCGACGAGGGCGCCGACATCATCATGGTTAAACCCGCGATGGCCTATCTCGATGTGGTCGCCGCCGCGGCCGAAGTTTCACCGGTCCCGGTGGCCGCCTACCAGGTGTCGGGGGAGTACGCGATGATCCGCGCAGCGGCCGCCAACGGTTGGATCGACGAGCGCGCCGCCGCGCTGGAATCCCTGACCGGTATCCGACGTGCCGGCGCCGACATCGTGCTGACGTATTGGGCCGCCGAGGCGGCGGCCTGGCTGTCGTGACGGGGCCCGTCCCGCCGCCGTCAGGGCGGCCGGAACCGCAGACCCGGCCCGTCGACGTCGACACCGGCTTCTGGCTGTGGTTGGCGGCGTTGCCGCTGATGGTGGTCGGCTACATCGCCGACATGGTCGGGTCGTCGCCCGGTCGTGCATCGACGGTGCTCTACGTCGCATCCGGGCTTTTCACCGCGGTGCTGTGCGCGATCGTGGTGACTTTCCTGATTCTGATGCGGGCCGGTTACCGCTGGGCCCGAACGGTGTTGACTGGCGGCGGCATAGCCGCCGTCGTCTACATCGGGACCAGGCTGTTCACCGTGAACTGGCCGCCGATATTCGCGATGATCTGCGGCGTCGCCGGCATCGTCGGGTCGGTGCTGATCGCCGGGGGGATGTTCCTGCTGCACCGCAGTGACGCCCACGCGTACTTCACCAGGTGAGCGCGACGGACCCCACCTGGTTTGGCGACGGGAAAAGCGGGGGATGATGTTTCGATGACCGCACGCACGGAGACCAAGGCGGCTCCGCTCTTTCGCGAGGCCGGGGCCAGTTGGTACTGGGTATTGGCCGGACCTACGTCGGCCGCAATCATGCTGTGGCTCGAGAAATCCAACGGCTACGGCTGGCAGCTTGCGGTCCCGCTGCTCTTTCTCGTGCTGGTGACCAGTTTCATTGCGCTACAGGTCAAGGCGGCTCGTATTCACACATCGGTGGAACTGACCAACGAGACGCTGCGCCAAGGCACCGAAACCATCAAGGTGGCTGAGATCGTCAAGGTCTACCCCGCACCCGACCACCCGCTGACCTCCGAAAAGGAGTTGGAGCGTTGGCAAACGGCGCGTGCGCTCGGTGAGCTGGTCGCTGTGCCCAAGGGCCGGATTGGCATCGGTCTGCGACTCACCGGCGGGCGCACCGCGCAAGCGTGGGCGCGTCGACACCGGCACCTGCGTGCCGCGCTGACCCCACTGGTCGAGGAGCGGGTCGGACAAGGCGGTCCTCCGCCCGAGCCGCGGGACGACGACGACACCGACACCGGATCACCCTCGTGATGGCCCGATTTCGGGCCTTCATCGAGCTCGCCCTGGCCTGCGGGGCGGCGCTGGGCTGCGCAGCCAGCTGGTCGGCGGTGCGCTCGACCGTGGCGGTCGCGCCCGTCGCCAGCGGCCAGCCGGTCACCACATCCGTGGTCTATGACCCTCAGTTGCTGCTGTTGACGCTGCTGTTGGCGACGGCGGCCGGCATTCTGGCGGTGGTCGGTGTGGCGCGGCTGCGGCGTGCCGCCTGAACTCAGGACGCCAACCAGGCCAGCTCGCCGGGAAGCTGCGCACGCCAGTAATCCGCGTCGTGGCCGCCCGGCTCGAACCCGCCGGCTGGCTGCCTGGGCAATCGGTTGACGAATTCCCGGGTGGCGATATAGAAGCCGTCGCCGGTCCCGCAGTCCACTCGCAGCGGAATCGACGTCAGCTCCGCGGCATTCACCGTGGAATTCTTCCGGAAGTCATCGAGACCGTCGAAGGCATCGTGCGGCGCCCCCCAATACGTCAGGTACAGCGCAGGGCTGATCGCGCAGATCGCCAAGGTCCGACCCGCGCCCAGCCGAGTGGCCAGCCGCATCGCCCCGTATCCACCCATCGACCAGCCCATGAACGCAACCTGCGACGTGTCGAGACCCTTGCCGGCAAGCATCGGGATCAGCTCGTTGAGCACCATCGCGCCGGAGTCTTCGCCCGAGGCCCGCGGCCGCCAGTAGTTATTGCCGCCGTCGACGCTGACCACCGCGATCGACGGTTTGCCGGTGGCGGGCAGTTTGGCCAGGGCGTCCTCGACACCGAGGCTCATCACCCCAGCGGCATCGCTGTCCAACCCGTGCAACGCGATCACCGTGCGCAACGGGCCGGTCTGGCCCGGCGGGCGGGCGATGATCCACCTGGTGCTCTTTCCGCCGCGCGCCGCGGAGATGAAGGAGCCCTCCTCGCGGGTGGGCAGCGGACTGGTCAGTGGAGCGGGCGCGGCCCGGGTCGCATCCGGCAGCGCGCCCAGCGCCCACAGACCCGCGGCACCGGCACCCGTGACGCCCAGGCGCAGCACGGTCCGACGGTTCGTCCGATGGGTCATGGCATGCACCAGCGAATCGTGCCAAGCCAACGGGCGCTGAGCGGCAACGGTACGACAACAGTCCGGCAACAACGCCTGGCCGTGATGCCGGCGATCAGCGAGGCTCGCCGGTGTTGGTACAAAGTGCGAAATATGTAACACTGTCTCACATGACCGAGTTGACTGAGCGTGCTGTGATTTCTGCGGCCACCGACGCCCTGCCACTGGGACCACAGTCGTTGGTATGGCGGTACTTCGGCGACAACCGGATGTTCCTGATCGGCCCGCGTCCCGCCGTGCTGCAGAACATGCTCGCCGAACTCGGGCAGGGCGTGCTGGACCACTCGGTGTTCTTCAGCGACACCGCGGCGCGGGTCAAACGCTCGCTGCCGCCGATCTTCATGACCGTCTACGGGGCCGACGACGACAACACCGGCCGGCAGGTGCGTGATTTTCATCACCAGATCAAAGGGCTCATGCCCCCCGGGCAAGGAAAAGCCGAGCGTTATCACGCGCTGGATCCCGACACCTACTTCTGGGCGCACGCCACCTTCGTCGAGCAGGTGCTGTACTTCGCCGACACCTTCGTCAAACGCCTCACCGACGAGGAGAAGCAGCAGATCTACCTCGAGTCGAAGACCTGGTATCGCCGCTACGGCGTCAGCGACCGTCCGATGCCGGCCGACTACACCGAGTTCGAGCGGTACTGGGATCACATGCTCGACGACGTCATGGTCGCCCATCCGACCGCCAAATACGGTGTCGGATATGTGACTAAGGGGTTCCCTTCCCCCAAGGGTGTGCCGCCGCTGGTGTGGCGCGTCGTCTCGCCGGCGTTCAACCCGGTCGCGGCGTTCCTGACGACCGGCGGCCTGCCGCCGCGCGCGCGCACCCTGCTCGGTCTGCCCTGGAGCGACCGGCAGGAGCGCCGCTACCAGCGTTTCGCCGCGGTGTGGCGGTCGCGGCCGGTCAACTGGCTGTGGGACCATCTTCCGATGTGGCTGCGCTACAACGGGTTTGCCCAGGCAGGCTATGCCCGCTAACAACGCCGCGGACCCGGCCACCACTACAATCCTCGACGCCGCCGTCGTCGAGTTCGAACAGCACGGCTTCCGCCGAGTCGCGCTCGACGACGTAGCCCGCCGCGCGCGGGTCAGCCGTACCACCATCTACCGACGGTTCGCCGGACGCGACGAGCTGGTCGCCGCCGTCATCGACCGGGAAAACGCGGTGCTTTTCGCCGACATCGCTGACGAACTGAAAAGCCGTCGGCCGCAATCGAATTACTATGTCGAGGCGTTCACGCTGTCGATCCTACGTTTCCGGCAACATCGCGTGCTGACCCGGATGCTCGCCGACGAGCCCGGCCTGATGATCGAGTTGGCCGACCAGCACTGGGATGCCGCGGTTGAGCGGATGGCGGCCGCATTGCGCATCATCTTCCCCGACGGATTTGCTCAGCGGATCGGGGACCGGGCCGTCGACGACTTGGCCGAAACGATTCTGCGCTATGCGGCGATGGTGCTGCTGTTACCCAGCCGCAGGCCGCTGACTGACGCCGACGACATCCGCGCTTTTGCCACCGAGCACTTCCTGCCCAGCCTGCCCGCGGCGCTGCACGCCGTGCCGGTTTGAATCGAGCGGGACTGCGCACAGGGGTGCTAGCGTCCCGTCATGCTGCAGATGCACGAGGCCGCCGTGAGCTCGGCGCCGCTTTGGGCCGCCTGACCTCCAAATGGGCGCCGCACCGCAACTGAGCCAGGGCCTGTCGCAGCGGCAGCTCACCATGATCGCCATCGGCGGTGTCATCGGTGCCGGATTTTTCGTCGGGTCGGGTGTGGTGATCCGAACTGCCGGCCCGGCAGCCTTTTTGACCTATGTGCTGTGCGGCGTACTGATCATCCTGGTGATGCGGATGCTTGGCGAAATGGCCACCGCGAACCCGTCGACCGGTTCGTTCGCCGACTACGCGCGTGACGCGCTGGGTGGTTGGGCGGGTTTCTCGGTGGGCTGGCTGTATTGGTACTACTGGGTGATCGTCGTGGGTTTCGAGGCGGTCGCCGGCGCAAAAGTCTTCAACTACTGGGTCAAAGCCCCGATCTGGCTGGTCGCGCTGATCCTGATGCTGACAATGACCGCGACCAACTTGTTCTCCGTGTCGTCGTTCGGGGAATTCGAATTCTGGTTCGCCGGAATCAAAGTCGCGACCATCATCATCTTCCTCGTTCTCGCCACGCTGTTCGTCCTGGGGCTGTGGCCCGGTCGGCACCTGGACTTTTCCAACCTCACCGCTCACGGCGGGTTCTTCCCGCACGGCGTTGGTGGGATGTTCGCCGCGGTCGTCGTGGTGATCTTCTCCATGGTCGGCGCGGAGGTCGCCACCATCGCCGCCGGCGAAACCGCCAATCCCGAGCGCGCAATCGCGAGGGCGACCAACGCGGTAGCCGCTCGCATCGCGATCTTCTTCGTGGGCTCGGTGTTTCTGCTCGTCGTCCTCCTGCCGTGGAACGCGGTGGAGGTCGGTGCGTCGCCATTTGTTGCGGCGTTGAAGCACATCGGAATTCGCGGTGCGGATCACATCATGAACGCGATTGTGCTCACCGCGGTGCTGTCTTGTTTGAACTCCGGCCTGTATACCGGATCCCGCATGCTGTTCGTGCTCGCCGCCAGGGGAGAGGCGCCGGCCCGGCTGTTGAAAGTGAGCCGACGCGGCGTGCCCTACCTGGCGATCGTGGGCTCCTCGGTGGTGGGTTTCCTGTGTGTGATCATGTCCGCGGTCGCTCCGGGCTCGGTGTTCACCTTCCTGCTGAACTCGTCGGGCGCGATCGTGTTGTTCGTTTACTTGTTGATCGCGCTGTCGCAAATCGTCTTGCGTTACAAGACGCCGCCGGAAAAACTGCGCGTCAAGATGTGGTTCTTCCCGGTGCTGTCGATCCTCACGCTGCTCGCGATCGTTGGCGTGTTGGTACAAATGGCGTTCAACAGCACTGTGCGAGTTCAGTTTTGGCTCAGCCTGCTGTCCTGGGCCATGGTGGTCGTGGTGTATTTCCTCGCCAAACGGTGGCGCCGACCGGTCGCCGGCGCTTAGTCGGCCTTGGTCAGCAGAACCGCCTGCTCGAACGGCAACCTGCCGAAGACGCGCCGCGCGGCGCCGCTGACGTGCGACGCCGCCTCTTCCTTGGTCACGGTCTGCGGGTTGATGACGCGGAAGGTCTTGGCGTGCCGTCGCATTCGGCCGCCGCCGGCGGCGTTGAGGTTCTTCAACCAGTCGCGGTCGGGGCCATAGGTCAACATGATCGCGACGCCGGGCTTGCCGTCGACTTCGGCGTTGAACACCGTCAACGGCGTGCGATACGGCGTGCCGGAGCGCCGCCCGACGTGCTCGAGAATGCCGAACGACGGGGCCCAGCCGGCCCACGTCCGCTGGATGGGGTTGGTGACGTGTCGATTGAATCGGGCGAGCCGTTGCGGTAGTTGCATGCCGCCATCAAACTCTTATCGCATGGCCTATCTCAAGCCCCCGTGGTTCACCGTCAAGGTCTTCAACCGGATCGCGATGGCCACCGGCGTCAGCAACAGCGAAACCCTCAGCGTTACCAAGCGGGGCACTGGGGAGCCGCAGCACATTCCCGTCGTCACCGTCGACGTCGGCGGTACCCGGTATCTGGTTTCCACTCGCGGTGAGTCGCAGTGGGTCAAAAACGTGCGCGCCAATCCGACCGTCACACTGACCACCAAGTCCGGCGCCGTGACGTACGTCGCGCACGAGATGCCTGCGCCGCAGCGCCCGCCGATCCTGAGCGCCTACCAGCACAAGGCCGGTCGGGCCGTTGAGGGTTACTTTCGCAAGTTGCCCGACCCGGCGGATCACCCGGTGTTCGCGCTGACCGCTACGACGTCCTGAACGGAATCAGCCTTCGCGACAGGCGGGCCAGCCGCGATGGGGCCGGGTTCCACGGCTCGTGGTCAGCCGCGGGCCAGGCGTAGCAGGGCGTCTGGCCGGACAGCAGCGGTCGCAGACCGGGAGTGTCCAGCACGGTGGCCGACCACGCGTAGAGGGACGCCACCCTGGGCGTGATGACGCCGACGTCGAGCAGATGGCCAAGGCCATGTTCGAGCTGCGCGTAGGGCGCGATGTCGTCGCCGAGGGGATAGCGGTCGGGCAGCACTCGCGACAGCGAGAGGAACATGCCGGTCATGCCCAGCCGTGGATCGCCGAGCAGCCGCCCGGCGGGGGACAGCCAGGCCAGTGCGAGCCGCGGCGCGGCGACCATCGCGTGGGTGTAGAGCACCCGAACCAGCACGAGGTTGATGAAGAACCGCTCGATGCGGCCTTCGCGCGCCGCCAGATGTTCGTTTTCCAGATAAGCGCCGACGACGCTCATGTTGTGCGCCCGGTACCAGCGTGCGGCGCCGGGACGCCGAATGAACTCCAGCCACGCCGCGACCCCGGGCGAGCTCGGCGGTCCGGGATGGCCGAACGCGAGGGCGCGGGCTTCGCCGAGGTCGTAGAGCAGGCGTTCGTTGATCGCCCGCCACCAGGGGCTTCCCGGCCTCGGCGCGTCGATCGGGTTGAGCAGTCCTCGCCGCAGCTGCCACCGCATGAACGCCGACGCGGCCTGTCGGTACGGAAGGTAG
>Ga0210390_10002098_pt1 | contig 18041 bp, 15 predicted proteins | sample IncBWH11OmetaG_FD_161050 | JGI IMG/M metagenome (GOLD analysis project Ga0210390, IMG submission 161050) | Forest soil microbial communities from Barre Woods Harvard Forest LTER site, Petersham, Massachusetts, United States - Inc-BW-H-11-O ... | reverse complement strand
ACAAACGTAACGCCGCCGGCGGTGCCGACACCTGGTATCGCGGGTGGTGAGAAAGTGAAAACCGTGCCTTCTGGTAGCTGCTTGAGTTGCTGGTTCAGATGTACCTTAATGGCTTGATACGCTTCGTCTCGGCTCTTGCGGTCGTCCCACGGTTTAAGGCTGACCCAAAAGAAGGCGTTGTAGCTCGTGCGGACAAAACTGAGCAAGCTGAAACCAACCACGCTAGTCGTGTACTGAACGCCCGGCGTATCTGCGAGGATCTTCTCTACTTGTCTCGCAGCCGCGCTGGTGCGCTCCAATGACGCCGCATTCGGAAGTTGCATGTTGATGTAGAGGTAGCCCTGGTCTTCGTCGGGCAAGAAGCTGGAGGGCAAATGCGCCCCCACGAGCCACGCAGCGCCTCCGGCCACCGCTAGCAGCACCAACACCAGTGCGCCCTTACGAATTACGTCGCCTGACAAACGCACAAAGCTGTCGGTGGAGCGTTCCCAGTAGCCGTTAAAGATGCGAAAGAATTTTCCGAGCGGCCCGCGAGTTTCTTTCTTGGGCCTGAGAAGCAGAGCCGAAAGCGCCGGGCTGAGCGTGAGAGCGTTGAACGCGGAAAGCATCACGGAGATCGCGATGGTGAGAGCAAATTGCTGATACAGCCTCCCGGTGATCCCCGGAATGAAGACCGTCGGCACGAACACGGCGGCCAAGACCAGGGCTATACCCACAACCGGGCCGGAAAGTTCCTGCATCGCTTTTTGGGCGGCATCTACCGGAGACAGCCCTTCCTCGATGTGGTGCTGTACGCCTTCGACGACCACGATGGCGTCGTCAACCACCAAGCCTATGGCGAGCACCAGCCCGAAAAGCGAAAGTGTATTGATGGAGAAGCCGAACAGCGGAAAGATGACGAAGGTTCCGACCAACGAGACAGGCACGGCCAGCATGGGAATCAGGGTGGCGCGCCAGTCTTGCAGGAAGAGATAGACCACACAAATCACCAGCACAATCGCGATTACGAGGGTCCAAAGGATTTCTTTCATGCCCTCCGTGACTGGGAGCGTCTGGTCGAGGGAAACGGTGTAATCGATGTCTTGCGGGAAGCGTTGCTTCATTTGGGCCATGAGCTTCCGGACGCCGTCCACTGTTTGAACCGCGTTCGTTCCGGGCAACTGATATACGGCAATGGCGGCGCTAGGCTTACCATTCAGGCGAGCCATCAAGCTGTAGTCCTGCGTGCCCAGTTCGACGCGAGCCACGTCTTTGACGCGAACGGTCCCGCCGCTTGGTGCTTCGCGCACGATCACGTCGCCGAACTGTTCGGGCGAAATCAGGCGGCCTTGAGCGAGCACAGCGTAAGTAAACTGCTGGTTACTCTGAGCTGGCTCGCCACCGACCTGCCCAGCAGGATTCACAGTGTTCTGCGCCTGAAGCGCGTTGACAATGTCCGTAACAGTGATGCCAAGCTTGGCCAGTTGATCGGGCTTCACCCACAGCCGCATGGCATACTGCCCCGAGCCGAAGACCGTTGTCTGGCCAACGCCGTACGAGCGTGCGATAGGGTCGTTGAGATTGATGTAGGCGTAATTGGCAAGGTAGTTGGAATCATGAGTGCCATGCGGCGCGTATATGGCGATGATCATTAACGGAGCCGTCGTTGCCTTCTTTAGCGTGATCCCGTAATTGTTCACTTCGGGCGGCAATTGACCATTTGCCAGTTGCTGGCGTGACTGCGTGAGCAACAAGTCCGTGTTCGGATCGGTCTTGAGATCAAAATCAACGATCAACGTCGTTTGCTGGTTCGCAGTGGCGTTGAGCGAATACATATAGGTCATGTTGTCCACGCAGGTGACTTGCTGCTCGATGGGCACGTCAACCGATTGCTCCAGAGTCTGCGCATCCGCACCGGGATAAGTGGCTTGGAGCCTGATCTCAGGTGGAGCGATCTGCGGGAATTGAGCTACCGGCAAAGTCGCGATGCTGATTGCGCCGACGATGACGGTAAGAATCGCAATCACGATCGCGACGATCGGGCGTCGAATGAAAAAACTCGCCATGGCTTATTGCTCCTCGGTCTCTTTATAGGGCTTGGGATTAACCAGTTCGCCTTCTTTTGTCTTGTCCGCACCAACCGCTACTACGCGTTCGGCTGGTTTCAGCCCAGATGTGATCACCCAGAGCGTGTCCACTTTTGGCCCGACCTCTACAGTGCGAAGCTGTGCCCGGTTATCGGGGCCGATGACTGTGACTTGATAAGTGCCTTGTTGTTGATTTACTGCCGCCTGCGGTACCAGCAGCGCTCCCGTTATGCTTCCGGTTGGCGCCTGAATTCGAGCGTACTGGCCGGGCCGTAACAGATTTTTGGGATTGGAGAATTCGCCTACGATTTGGATTGTGCCGGTGTCGGTGTTTACTTGACGGTTGGCGAAGATAATCTTACCGCGATAGGAATAGGTACTGCCGTCGGCCAAGGTCAGCTGCAAGGGAATCCGCGAGGCATGCGTCAGCCAATCGACGCTTCCCGGAGCAGTGCCGTCCGCCAGGCGCAGGTATTCCTGTTCGCTAATGGGGAAATAGACCTTGATCGGATTCACCTGGGAAACTGCGGTCAGGACCGAAGACGGTTCCACCAGGCTGCCCACTTGCACGGTGTTGATGCCGGCGATGCCGTCAATCAGCGAAAGAACTTTGGTGTATCCCAAATTCAGCGCAGCCTGTTCGACCGCGGCCTGAGCCGCTTCTACCGCCGCCTTCGCTCCAAGTTGCGCCTGCGTGTCGTTATCGAGTTGACTCTGAGGAATCGCGTGAGCTTCCGCCTCGGGGATGTCGCGCTTCACGTTGATGTCGGCGTTGGCCAACTGTGCCTGAGCCTGTGCCAATTGCCCCTTTGCCTGATCAAGCGCCGCCTGAAATGGGCGCGGATCGATTTCGAAGAGAAGTTGGCCTTCCCGAACAAATCCTCCTTCCTGGTAGTCCTTACGGATCAGATAGCCGCTCACGTGCGGTTGGATTTGAGCGTTGACGTACCCTTCGAGGCTCCCCACCCATTCCCCATTCAGCGGCACGTCTTTCTGAATCGCAGGGGTTACTTCAACCACGGGCGGCGCAGGGGGCGATGCTGAAACCACGTGGCGTTCGCATCCGGCCGCCATGGCCGCCACGAACGCAAGCACGATCAACAAACCAAACAGATTCGAAATGGAGCGTTTGCTTCGTGCGCTCAAGTTCTCAATGACGTGCCTGATGTAGGTTCCGCTGGCGCTGAATTGTGCTCCATCTTCCGCCAGCATGCGCAAGAGCTTCTCCCCGCTCTTGTCGATAAATGTGACGTCATTGAGATCCACGATGCACGCGCGTCCCGCATCCGTGCGGTGATTCACCTTCCAGCAGGCCCTAAGCTCGTCCACCCACGGACCGGAAAGGCGGCCGTGCAGATTCCATTTCTCTCCGGCTGTCGTTTGACTGAAGTTGATCTTCAACATGCTGTATTCCTCGGAGCTCGTCTGTGAAAATCGAAACTGCGATTCTGTTGTGGCTCTCATTTTATTTTCGAATCCTTAGCGATGTTCGTGCACTTCGTTCTTGTACTTCTGCTGGAGCTCGCGTTCCGCCTCCAGCCAGTCATTCAGGTCGCAACCGTGAATCCCGTCATGCTCGACGTGAATCTCAAACGCTCGCCGACGGATTTCCGCTGGGGATGGTCCGTTCTTCTGTCCTCCTTCCGAGACCTCTGGTGGAACAACGCTTCTCGGCGGGTTCCAGGGATTGGTGATCAGATTTTGCGGTTTCATAATTCGTCCTCCTTTTCAGAAACGTTTCCCTTTAACGAAGTTTTGTGCCGGAGTGACCATCTGAGCCGGTGATGCTCAGAAAGACCAGAACAATCGCCGCAGCAATCAAGAGAACCACAACCATCGGAGATCCTTTGCGCGGGCCTTAAATTTCATGCGCAGGCCAAGCGGTTTTGCGAGGGGCGCACACCGAGATCAGGTCCTATCCGGCATCGCAGCGATTTGGCCAGACTCCTTCTCGCGCGAAACACGCGAGCTTTAACGGCGGACACCGAGAGACCCATGTGTTGCGCCGTCTCGCGGGTCTTCAATTCTCCGAGTTCCTGCAACTCGATCGCTCTCTGCATTCCGGGACTTAACGCCCCCACTGCCGCGGACAAGATTCGTGCCCTTTCTGCTTGCAAGTAGCTAGCTTCAGGGTCTGGACTTGCGTCAGCAATCTGGAGGATGGGTGTTATTCCTTCGTCGCTGCTGGAATCATCGAGCGGTAGTTCGCGAAGCGCGCGGCGTTTGCGTAGCAGTATCAGGGCATGGTTGATGGCAATGCTCGTCAACCACGTAGAGAATGAGGATCTACCTTCGAAGCCCGGCAAGTGGATGAAGGCTGCCTGGAAAGTCTGCTGGACAATGTCTTCGGCATCTTCCCGACTCCGTGTGTAGCGGAGCGCCAGCCCAAGAATCCTTTGCCGATGGCGCTTGACGATGGTTTCAAACGCCACGCCATCTCCACCTTTGGCGGCTGCGACCAATTCGTCGTCCCCGGCTGAATATTGGGCGGAAGCGTCGGTCACGCCTGGTTCATCAATCGTCTTCACTAGCTGACTGTCCATGGTGCTTCTCCTGAGTACCCATCAGATGGGTCCCTGAGGCAACCAACGTTACCTGTCTGCACTCGCTTGGACTGAGGGCAAGGATCGGGCCAAATCCGGGGAGCCGTAAGTCATGGAATTTCAGAGGAACACAGATCAGCAGTTGAATCTGTCGAACCCAAGCGGCGTTGAAACTGTTGAAGACGTCGAAGATGTCGAAGGGCCCGAAAGGCCGTGACTAGGCAGGGTGTGCCCGTCGTCCATTCGGAAGGACGCAGAAGTAGCAGACACGTAGGGAAACTTGGCTTAACCGAAAATTCTGGGACGTCAACCCCAGGTTGAGACAATGTGTGCATCACACTCTGGTTTTGAAGTCCACAAAGGCCTGGAAATTTGAAGTAGAGTGCCGGATCGCGCCTGCGAGATGCTGATAAACGGCGGTCTAGGACCTACGTCGCGCTTCTGTGAAACGCCGCCGCGCTGCCTGGCTTCTGTACCGCACTCCGGATGGCGCCTGCCGCGATCTGGATCGCGACTTTTTCGATGGGGACCTTGAGAGCATTGACGAGCGCGGCGACTAGGAGCCCGTTGCCGTGCTGCCGGGCATATCAAAATCACGACGCACGTGTTCAACAGAGCAAGATGGCTTCTGGCGCCAGGCGGATTAGGGGCGCACGGCCAGTTGTCTGGGCGCGGGGGCGGGTGCATTGCTTGAATCAGCCTCCTGGTGGATGCGGACCGGAAGGCGGCCGGCGGCTGCGAGCACGAGCAGTTGCAGCATTATGAGCGCCGCGAACGGAATGAGGAACGCGTGCGTCGACGCGGAGATCACATTGGCGGACAAGGAGGCGCTGATCGCAATAACGGTCGTGATTGTGGGGCCGCCGAGCCTTTGGACAATGTTCACAGCCATCGTGGCGAGGCTCAATTTTTCCCTCGGGACGGCGGCGTAGGCCGCGGCTATCGAAGGGATGCCGGTGGCGCCCTGTCCCATGCCGCGAACAAAGACGCCGATGAGCGCGGGCACCATCGAGAAACCGCCGACGGCCATCCAAAGAAACGGAAGGGTCCCCAGAAAATTCAGCAGCACCCCGCCGGAAGCCACCGCGCGGCAGCCAAAGCGGTCCGTCAAATGTCCCATGCACGGATACACGCACAGCATGCCCACCCCAAAGGACCCAAGAATCCAGCCGGTCTGCGTCGCCGTAAGGCTGCAGCCCGTGACCAAAAAGAGCGGTCTGAATCAGCCCTTTTGCGCGGCGATGAATTCGTCCGTCGCGGCGACCCAGGCCTGCGGGGGAAAAACTTTCTCGGTCAATACGCGGTGAACCTCCTGATCGGCATCGAAGCAGGCGTCCTTGAGAACGACACTGCGGAAATCCAGGTCAAAGGCGCGTCTCAGCGTGGAGAGAACAATCCCGCTCGTCGCGATACCGAAAAAAACGAGGTGCTCGATGCGGCGGGACCGAAGGACCAGCTCAAGATGATTATCCGAAAACGCCCCCACTCTCTGCTTGTAGATCACCAGGTCCTCCGGATGAAAAATATCGCCGTGAAATTCCACGGAGGGAGTGCCCTTGACGAAAAGATTGTTTTGTTTGAGCCGCAACCACAGGGATTCAACATCCGGAATCTCCGGGTGGCCCTCGGAAAACCCAACTCCCACATGAATGATGCGGAACTGATTCTGCCTCGCAAACGCGACGGCTTTCGCGGCCACGCTCATCACGCGTTCGGAACCTGGCAGGAAACCGAAGACTTCTTTTTGAAGATCCAGCGTCAGCAACGCCGTTTTTTGGGGATCGAGTTTCATGCGTTATTCCTTTTTGTATTTGGGCGCCAAGCTGTCATGACGTCTCCGCTATGCGCTTGATGAGTTCACCGGCCTTGAAGAGTGTTGTCTGTTCCTGCTTGTCGAGTCCCGCGATGGCCCGCGAGAGCCAGGCGTGCGTCGCCGCCTTAGTGTTCCTGCGCAGGGTGATTCCCCGGGCCGTCAGTTTGATATTGATCTGGCGGCCGTCCGTGGGATGGGCCTTGCGCTCGACCAATCCCATTTTCTCGAGCAACGCCAGAGCCGTGCCCATGGATTGCGGCTTGACGCCTTCGGCGCGGGCGAGGTCCGCGGCGGTCGCCGGTCCGTGCTTTTCCAGGCGGCGGAGGATCGCCTTTTGTGTCCAGGAGAATTCCTGCAATTCCGGCGGCGCGTCGGCGAGAAGGCGGCGCACGAGCAAACCCAGCGCCATGGCAAAATCTTCAACCGCGACTTCACTGTTTTTCTGAGCGATCATGTAGCATCCACACTCCTTCTAGGAAATGCCGTCACCCTTGGACGAGCCCGGGCGCGCTCACCTCGATTTCCGCGCGGTCGGCGGCGCTTAGCGTGATACCACCCGCCGCCGCGTTTTGCACGACTTGCTCGGCGCTTGTCGTGCCGGCTATCACGCTACCGACAATCGGATTTCCGGCAAGCCAGGCGATAGCCAGCTGCGCCAGCTTGATCCCGCGCCCGTCGGCGATAGCCTGCAGGCGGTCGATAGCCTCCAGGTTTTTTGGTAAGAAGGCCTTGATGAAGGGCATCCGCTGCAAGCGCGAGCCCGTCGGAATTGCGCCGCCGCGATATTTCCCGCTCAACAGGCCGCTGGCGAGCGGGAAATAAGGTAGCAAACGCATCTTGTGATCGCGCAGCGCGGGTATGATCGCCTTCTCGGCGTCGCGCACCAAGATGCTGTAGTTGGCCTCCATGGTGGCAAAGGGCGTCAGGCCATTAGCGGCGGCAATGGCTTGAGAGGTGTTCAAGTCGTCTGCGGTGGCGAAGGTCGCTGCCTCGCCGAGCGCGCGCACCTTGCCTTGGCGCACCAAATCATCGAGCGCACGCAAGGTTTCTTCGCGCGGCGTTTCGGGATCGGCGACATGCACTTGATACAGATCGATATAGTCGGTCTTCAGACGCGCCAGGCTTTCCTCGACGGCCTGCATGATCCAGCGGCGGGAAGCGCCTTGGCGAGCTTTGTCCTCGCTGAAGACGGGGTGGCCATCCTTAAGTGCGAGCAATTCGGCTTGTCCGAATTTCGAGGCGATGATCACGTCCTTGCGTCGCGGGCCCAGCGCTTCGGCGACGAGGCTTTCCTCGAGTCCGCCACCATGTTCGCCCGCCATGTCGAAGAAATTGATTCCGACATCGAGCGCCTTGCGAACGACGGCTACAGCCTGCGCAGCGTTCTGATAAAGACCAAAGTTGTTGCAGCCCAGCCCGACGACCGACGCTCGTATTCCGGTGCCGCCAAATTCCCGCATTTCCATACTAAGACTCCTTACTCTTCAATTCGCTGCAGATCCTCGTTCATCCCGGCATGATCAGCCAATGCCATGGCAAAATCTTCAACCGCGACTTCGCTGCTTTTCTGGGCGATCATAATTAAACAGTATTACTTATAAGTGTAACTGTCAAGTTAGCGACCAACGGGGCGAAATCAAGTCCTGATTTAGAATTGTGGTAGATCGGCCTTAGGTCTTTGATCGGAGTGAAATTGCACGGAGCTGCCGCAGGCTGTGCTTGCGTCTGTTGCGCGACTGCCAGGTGCGGGCTTGCGGCTGTGAGGGCGCAAAATATAAACGCGAGGCCCGTTCTATTCACATAGTCGTTCTATACATATATGGTAATAGAGGCGCAATGCCCTTGGAACTTGGCTCCGGGCGCTAGGAGGCGCTGAGGCCAATGGCCCGCCATACGCCCTTTGCGGGCGGTCGGGCCGCTGCGCCGAGCATTCGCCTCGCAAAGTGGGGGGGAATGGGTGTTGCCTGGGGCCCCCAAACCCAAAACCGGGGGGAAAAGAGTCGGCGAGGAGGAAAATTGAGAGTTTCGATCTATTCGCGTGTCAGCACGGTACCCGGAAATAAATAAAGGATGCTGCTCGTCCCATTGGAAGCGGCTGTGAAAAACAGCTGGATGAGAACGGCATGAGGAGTCCAATCAAGTTCCTGCGTCACACCACCCCCACCGGATTTCCTGGCAAAAAGGGTCCCCTTTGTCCGCGGTTCATCTGTCTGTTAATACGGAGAACTTGTTCAAAAAAAACCATCGGTATTCCGCGTAACCGCCGCGTAACTGTCTTATGCGTCGCTGGGGATTTTGGCGTTTCTCGCGCAACGTAGAATCAGTAAGTTACGAGGTTTCAACATCTGGGCGGAGTTCGACCTTCACCCCCGGGCACCAAATCTTCTTCGATCAACGCAGCTTCGACGTTTGCGTGAGCGCCTAATCGGACCCCAGCCCGGGCACAACTTCTTCTTTGAGCAGCCCCGCTTCGATCTTTGGATTCGCGCCTGATCGGTTCAAGACCGGTTACCGGAGTCTGAAAAATTAGCAAAGAAGAGAATATTTTTTCCATCGTACGGCAATCCGCTGCAACGTCCGCTAGCGCACCGACAGAATAATTCTCCGGATTAGTAAAACTGACAATAGCCCTAGAAATCCAGGAGAGCCAGCATTCTCGTCTTAAACGCGAGCCGGCTATCAACAAGTTTTATTAATAGTCGGAATTAGAAATCGCTATACGTAGTGGAAGTAGAGTTCGAGTGAAATTTGCGCCGCAGAAATGATTTTGCGATGCCAAACGCGCGGGAAGGTTCGTCGTTGTTGTGGCGGCCGGCCTCCGGTGGCGCGTGTGGAGTCCGGCAGAAGGGCGAGGGATGTTGCTATGACGGAGTCTTCTAAATTTCATAAGTGGATCGGAGGAAGGGATTTGACATGGCAAACGTCTTGAGGAACTTGATCGTTCTGGGAATTCTGGGCCTTTTATATTCTCCTACTCCGGTGACTGCTCAGACTGCTCCTGTTCCCATCCTCGATTGGCAAGAGGCAGGGCCCTCGAAATCCCCGCACGTGGTATTTTTTAGCGCTCCTTTGGCGCATTCGACAATTGCAGCGGCGGAGTCTTCTTCAAAACCGCTGGATCTAACCGTTGCGCTTCCGTTCGAAAGGCCCGCCGACAATGCATTCGCGCTGGCGAGCCTTTCCAATGCCGGCGCGACAAATCCGCACGACAGGCCGGCAACGGGCACGAAGTTTCGTTGGTGGCCTTCGTTCGGCGAGTCACTGTTGTACACCGGCATCATGCACACATTTAACCTCGCGACGGAGCCGGGAACGCGTGATGCTCTCAATGGTAAGTGGTTCCAGAACTACATCCACTCCGTGGGAGAATTGCGCGGTTGGAGTGACAACGATAAGTTCATGGCGCCATACGTTGGGCATCCCATCGAAGGATCCGTGTTCGGTTTCATCGAACGGCAGAACGATCCCAAATTCAAGCAGGTGCAGTTGGGAGACGGCCGCGATTACTGGGTGAGCTTGCTGCGATCCATGGCGTTCTCCGCTGCGTGGCATACGCAATGGAAGATTGGACCGCTCAGCGAGGCTTCCATCGGCAACGTGATGCTGCATGCTTCGCCGGGATTTATCACGCTGGTGGATACTCCGACGCTGGGATTTGCCACCATGCTGGCGGAAGATGCCGCGGACCGGTATCTGATCGTGGGGCTGGAAAACCGGAGCACGAATCGCGCGCTGATAATTCTGGCGCGGAGTTTTTTGAATCCGGGGCGTACTTTCGCGAACATTATGGCCTTCAAACCCCCGTGGGATCGCGCCACGCGAATGGGCCTGTTCGGCGAGAACTACATTATTCGCCAGGACATGGTGAAGGAATACAAAGAGGGATCCGGGCAGAAGCTTTTTGAATATCACAAGCCGCCGGCGGATCCGGATGAAGCGATGAAGAAGTATCCGCTGGAAGCGCCCATCGAATTGTCCGCCTATCCGTATTACGAAACCTTTCTGGGCGGTGGAAGTTGCCTGGGCGGGGGCGGCTCAGGAGCCGCGCGAATAAATCCGCAACTGCAGGTGGTCGCGCTGGTTGACGGATGCATGCTCCTGCACCAACCGGCGTACAACATCAGCGGAGATTCGTTGTTTTATGGCGGCGGGTTGCGTTGGACGCCGCTGGCGTCGCATCACTTGTCACCCTATACGCAAGTAGTTTTCGGCGGCAGGAAAGTGACAATGGAAGTGGACAATCCCGAGTTGAGAAAGAAATTGATGGCGGAGTGGAACAACGGCGCCGGCACACTGGGCCACTATCCGATGCGCAGCGATTGGTCGGTGGAAACTTCTCAGAACGGCCCCAGCTTGCGGATGGGTGGAGGAGTGGACTGGGTAGTGACGCGGCCATTTGCATGGCGCTTGATCAATATGGAGTACACACATACGTGGATAGACAGCGTGTACGCGCCGGGGGTGGCCGCGGCCGATGCGATCCGGCCGCAGAATGGGTTCATCATTTCCACTTCGGCGGTGGTGCGGATTGGGACGTGGTAGTGCGGGTGCGCGAATTTCGGCGGGCTACTTTTCGGGGAGCTTGTCTTCGAGTTCGCTGGCGAGTTTGTGGACGTCGGTGGCGGCGGCGAAGCTTTGCAGCTCGGATTTCGAAGACGTAACGTCCACACCGATGTGCCGGCAGATTTTTTGCTGCATCTCGAGCATGGTGGTTAGTTCCTGTTCGGCAAGCATGCCGACTTGGAGGTCGAGGTGGGAGCGGCGTTCGGCTTGGCGGGTCATTCGATTTTGGCTCATCAATACAAAGATGGTGAGGATGACGCTTTCCGAGGAGATGACGAGGGCGAGGATGCCGAATGGGAATGGGTCGAACGGTTTTACCCCTGGGATCACGTTGAGGTTGATGGCGGACCAGGTGAGCACGAGAAGGATCTGCAATAGGAGAAAAGCCACGCTGCCGATAAATTTTGCGATGGCTTCGCTAATGCGTTCGGCCGTGGTGCGGCGTTCGAGGGCGTCCTGCTCGAGTTTGGCGATCGCGTCGATGTTGTGCTGGGTTGGATTTGTTTTGGCGTGGTCGGGTACGGCGTTGGACATTTTGGGATCCGTGGTGCGCGTGGGATAAAGGCTTGAAGCATATTTTGGCATGCGGGCCGCGGTGACTGCAATTGCGGGGAGTACGTAGGCGTGGACGTTGGGGAATGGCGAAGGATTACAGCAGAGAAGCAGCGGGCGCAGAGAAAAGCGGGAGAGAACCTTCTCTGCGCTCAGGATGACGAGGCGCATTAGCTGACTGTATGCCACGACGACGTGGCGCTGTGTCAGAAGCGCGCCAATCAGGAGGTCGGCGTTCCCAGGGAAACACGAACGGCGGGCACGGCATGCCGTGCCCCTACGATTGCTGGCGGTTAGGGTTTTTGCAGGGCGGGGATTATGGCAGAGAAGTCTTGGTCCGCGTAACCGGCAGCGATTGCTTTTTCGAAATCGGCGATGGCTGGGGCGGCGGTGTTCATGGCTACGCCGCGGCGCGCGCCTTCTTCGCGGGCGTAGGTTAGATCTTTGGCCATCAAGCGCAGGACGAAATTTGGTGTGAAGTCGTTCGCGGCGGCGCGGGTGGTAAGGACTTTTAGCAGGGGGCTGCCGGGTGCGCCGGCGGCGAGTATTGCTACGGATTTTTCGCGGTCCAGGCCGCTGGCGGTTAGCAGGGACATGGCTTCGGCGAGCGAGGCGGCCTGAACTCCGCAGAGGAAATTGTTGATCAGCTTCAGGGTAGCGCCGCTGCCGGTCGGGCCTAGATGCACGATGTCGCGGCTCATTACTGCTAACACGGGACGGACGGCGGCCAGGGCTTCGGTGGAACCTCCTACGAGGAATAACAATTCGCCGGCGGCGGCTTGAGGCTTGGAGCCGGTTACGGGGGCGTCCAGGAGTTCACATTCTTTTTGTTTTGCGGCGGCGGCTAGCTCGTGAATCCACTGGACACTCGCAGTACTTGATTCGACGAGCCAGGTGCCGGGAGCGGCTGCTGCGAGGGTGCCGGTTTCTTTGTCGAGCCAGACGGCGCGCGAGGCGTTGTCGTCAGCGAGCATAGAAATAATGATGTCGGAGCGGGCGGCGGCATCGCGGGGCGTGCGAGCGACGTAGGCTCCGGCTTTTGCGAAGGGCGCGGTTTTTTCCGGGTTGCGATTGTACACGGCTAGCGGAAATCCGGCGGTTAGAACGCGACCGGCCATTCCTGTGCCCATCAGTCCTAGTCCTAAAATTGCTACGCGCGGCTTGGTCATATATTAGTTCACCCCAGTGAAATTACTTCGATTAGTGCGGGCTTGGCGGCGGCTACCTGCAGCGGATTGCGCAGCGGGCGGCCGAAACCTGAGAATTGAACTTGCATTACGTCTCCGGCGGCTAGGCGGATGCCTTCGCCGTAGCTGAGGCAATCGGCGCCGAAGAAATGGACGTGGACATCGCCTGGGCGGCGATGCGTTTCGTATTTGAAGTGGTGGTGCTCCATGTTGCGCAGGCTGTGGCACATTTCGGATTCGCCCGTACGGATTTTTTTATGCCACAGCGGATTACCGGCGCGTTCGATCGTGACTTCACCTGCGACGGAATCGAAAGTTGGATCGAGCGTGATTTCGGGACCCAGAGCTGGCGTGCGTAATTTCGAGCCGGCGAGATTCAGGTAATTCCTTTTTTCGAATACGTGATCGGAAAATTCGTTGCCGGTTGCCATGCCGATGCGATGCGGCTGGCCGTCGGCGGCGATGATGTAAATTCCGGCGATTTCGGCTTCTTCGCCGCCGTCTTCGGCATAGGGGGGAATTTCGAGGGGTTCATTGTGCGCGCGCAGGATTGGGCCGGTACCTTTGTAAAACCATTCGGGCGGTGTGCCGATTTCTCCTGCTGCCGGGCGGCCGCCAGCAATTCCCCAGCGAAACATTTTCATGCTGTCGGTGAGATCTTCGCTGGCGATGGCGTGCATGTCTTGTCGATCGCGTGCGCTGCCTAGATGCGTAAGGCCCGTGCCGGAGACCAGGCAGCGGGATGGCTCTTGCGGATGATTAATGGGAGGGAGGATGTGCCAGTCGGATTGTCCGGCGTAGATGGGGTCGTAATCGAGCATGTAGTTTGAGAGTTTCTCTTGCACGAGGGCGGTTAACTTTAGGCCGTTGGCGATCGCTTCCTGCGCCAGGGAATAGATAGATGCGGTTTGGTGGAGCAGGCGTAGCTTTGGCTCTTCGACGAGGGCCACTGCGCGGTCGTTGCCTTTGGCGATTTGGATTAGTCGGGTCATTGATCGGACAGTGATTGGCTCATGCGCGGCGGCTCACTCGATCACTTCGAATTTTGCCAGAGCTTTTTCGTTTACGGTGAGGCCGAGGCCGGGAAGATTATCGTCGAGATCCACGAAACCGTCTTTGGCTTTGGGCTCTCCTTCGAAGATATACCAGAAAAGTTCGTTGCCGACTTCTACGTCCACGATGGGAAAATATTCGGCCATGGGGGAATTCAGGCTGGCCATTACGACGTGATAGTTGTGCATTTGTCCGGCGTGGGGAATTACCGGAACCGAATGGGATTCTGCGAGCGCGGAGATTTTACGGGCTTGAGTTATGCCGCCTACGCGGTTGGTGTCGAACTGAATGTAATCCACGGCACGGGCTTGGAGCAGGTCGCGGAAGCCGTACTGCGTGAATTCGTGTTCGCCGCCGGCGATGGGGATGCGTGCGTAGGACTTCAGTTCGGCGTAGCCGTAGACGTCGTCGGGGATTACGGGTTCTTCGAGCCAGCGGAGATTGAAGGGTTCGAGGAGCGGGAGCATGCGTTTGGCGTAGTCGAGGGTCCAGCCCATGTAGGCGTCGGCCATTACGTCAATGCCATCGCCTACTGCTTCGCGCACGGTTTTTACGAGGGCGATATTTTGCTGCATGCCTGCGGCGCCGTCGGTGGGGCCCCAACCGAAGCGCAACTTCATGGCTTTGTAGCCTTCTTTTTTGTAGCGCTTGGCTTCGGCGGCGAGTTCGCTGAGCTCGATGCTGTAGAGGCGGCTGGCGTAGACGGGGATGCGCGGCTTGGTGCGGCCGCCGAGCAGGCGGAACACCGGTTGCTTGGCGGATTTGCCGAGGAGGTCCCAGAGGGCGATGTCCAACGCGCTGATCGCGGCCATCCCGATGCCCTTGCGGCCGAACGCCATCGTTTTGCGGTACATGTGTTGCCAGAGGAATTCGATATTCCAGGGATCGGCGCCGACGAGTAGCGGTTTCAGATAGAGGTCGATTACTTGTTTGGTGATGGGCGGAGCGAGGGCGGCGTTGCCGATTCCTACGTGGCCTTCGTCGGTGAAAATTTCTACGATCAGCCAGCCGTGGAAGGTGAAGGTTTGCATGGAGGCTTCTTCGCGGAGGGTTAGCAGGTCCATGGGATTGGTGCAGAAATGTGGGGGCAAGGGAGTCGTCTTGCCTCGCCAGCGGACTGCTCTTGTGCGAATTTCTTTAATTTTCATGAGACTCCTTCATGGTTGGGTTTCAGTTGCGTGATGTTGTGCCATATTCAGCGGGGCGATTTTGGGCACCGTGATTAGTATCAATAGAAATGCGATTACGTGAAAGGTGGCGGCGATTTGGAAGACGGTTTCGTAGCCGAAGCCGTGGTCGAGCAAGTGGCCTGCTAGTTCGCCGAAAACGATTCCGCCCATGGCGCCGCCGAAACCTATCAGGCCTGCTGCGGCGCCTACTACGCTGCGGGGAAAAAGATCGGCGGGGAGAACCATTACCAGAGTGGACCAGGATTGCTGGCCGAAATAGGCGAGGCTGAAAATTGCGATGGCCCAGGCGATTGGGGCGCGGGGGACTAGCAGGATCAGCGGCATTACTGCGACGCTAACGCCCATGGCGATTTTGCGGGCTGCGTTCGCTGAGAATTTTTGGCGGACGAGGTGGCTGGAGAACCAGCCGCCGGTGAGACAACCGATTCCGGCGGCGGCGTTGGGGATCCAGGCTATGGCGCCCACGGATTTGATGTCGAAGTGGCGGGCGTCGTAGAGATATTTGGGGAGCCAGAAGAGATAGAAGTACCAGGCGGCGTCGCTGAGAAATTTTGCGGAGACGACACCCCAGGTTTCTTTGTGGCGCAGTAGATCGAGCCAGGCGATTTTTTTTGTGGCTCCGGTGATTGCTGGATCGGTGGCTGGCGGAATTTTTTCACGTTCTTGTTCGGTGAGTTGCGGGTGGTCGGATGGTGGGAAGTAGGATTTGTGCCACCAGGCGGTCCAGATGAGGCCGAGCGCGCCGGTTGCGAAAAAAATCCAGCGCCAATTTGCATACGCGAGAATTAGTGCGATTAGCGGCGGGGCGACGACTGCTCCTACGGCGCTGCCAGCGTTGATGATGCCCATGGCTGTGGCGCGTTCATCGACGGAGAACCATTCGGCGATTGCGCGAGTGGATGCGGGGAAGCCGCCGCCTTCGCCCATGCCTAGGGCAAAGCGGCTGATGGCTAACATGGGGAAGGTTAATGCGAGGCCGTGGCTGGCGCAGGCTATGGACCAGAAGATCATTATTACTGTGAAGCCGCGACGGGTGCCGAGGGCGTCGGCTAATTTTCCGCCGCCTGCGTACATGAAGGCGTAGGCGAGGAGAAAGGCGGATTGGAGATTTGAGAATTGGACGTTTGTTAGGGGAATGTCTCGGCTGATGGCTTTGATGGCGACGGGGAGGGTTTGGCGGTCGAGGTAGCTGATGGCGATCGCAGCGCTCAGTAGGATTGCGATTCGCCAGCGCAACATTTTCGGCTCCCTGGGATTTCTTGAGGCAAAGATGGCGCGGTGAAGCGCGCCGGCAAAATCAAGAGCAAAGTCAAAGGCGCCCGCCTAAAGGCGGCCGCTACAAAATCGAAATCAGATACAAATTCAAATGCTCCGATTCGCTCAGAAATTTATTGGCGCACATTTAGTGATTGTCGCGGGCTACCGGGGCGCCGCTGCCGCCCACCAGGAAATCGAGGTCGGCGCCTTGATGGGCTTGTTGGACGTGCTCGGTGTAGAGCTTCACGTAGCCGCGGGCTGGGTTTGGCGGCGGCGTCCACTGGGCGCGGCGGGCGGCTAGGGTGGCGTCGTCCACATTTAGGCGGACGGTGCGGCCGGGGACATCCAGTGTGATCGTATCGCCGCTGCGTGCTAGCGCGAGTGGGCCACCGGCTGCGGCTTCGGGCGAGGCATGCAGGACTACGGTGCCATAGGCCGTGCCGCTCATGCGCGCGTCGGAAATGCGGACCATGTCTTTGACGCCCTTGCGCAAAACTTTTGGAGGCAGGGGCATGTTGCCGACTTCGGCCATGCCGGGATAGCCGCGGGGGCCGCAATTTTGCAGGACCATGACGCAGGTTTCGTCAATGTCGAGATTTTCCTGGTCAATGCGCGCGTAGAAATCTTCGATGGAATTGAACACTACGGCGCGGCCGGTGTGTTGGAGGAGGTGGGGGCTGGCGGCGGAAAGTTTGATGACGGCGCCGTCGGGGGCGAGATTGCCACGCAGGACGGCGATGCCGGAATTTTCTTTGAACGGCTGCGCGAAGGTGTGGATTACTTCGCGATTCCAGCAGGGAGCTTCGGAGACATTTTTCCAGATGGTCTGGCCGTTGACGGTGAGGGCGTCGCGATCGAGCGCGCCATTTTCGCCGAGTTCGCGGAGGACGGTGGGGAGACCGCCGGCGTAGAAAAAATCTTCCATTAAGTAAGTGCCGCTGGGCTGGAGATTCACCAGGCAGGGCAGGTGCGATGCGAGCGTGTCGAAATCAGCGAGTGCGAGCGGCACGCCGATGCGTCCGGCGATGGCGATGAGATGGATCACAGCATTGGTGGAACCGCCGATGGCGGCGTTGGCACGAATGGCATTTTGAAATGCGGCTTGGGTGAGAATTTGCGACATGCGCAGATCTTCTTTGACCATCTCTACTATGCGGCGGCCAGTCAATTGCGCGAGGGTGTGTCGGCGCGCGTCCACGGCGGGGATGGCGGCGTTTCCTGGCAGCGCCATGCCGAGGGCTTCGACCATGCTTGCCATGGTAGAGGCGGTGCCCATCGTCATGCAGTGGCCCTTCGAGCGATGCATGCAGCTTTCGGCTTCAAAAAATTCTTCCAGCTTCATCTGGCCGGAGCGAACTTTTTCGGACATTTGCCAAACGCCGGTCCCGGAGCCGATATCGTGGCCCTGAAATTTTCCAGAGAGCATCGGGCCGCCGGAGAGGCCGATAGTGGGAAGATCGCAGGAGGCGGCCCCCATTAAGAGGGAAGGGGTGGTCTTGTCGCAGCCCATCAGAAGGACGACGCCGTCACAGGGATTGCCGCGGATGGATTCTTCCACGTCCATGCTGGCTAGATTGCGGAAGAGCATCGCAGTAGGACGCAGCAACACCTCGCCGAGAGACATGACCGGAAATTCCAGGGGGAAACCGCCTGCTTCCCAGACGCCGCGTTTTACCCATTCGGCGATTTCGCGGAAGTGCGCGTTGCAGGGCGTGAATTCGGACCAGGTGTTGCAGATGCCGATGACCGGGCGGCCGGTGAACATGTCGTGCGGCCAGCCTTGATTTTTCATCCAGCTGCGGTAGATGAAACCGTCG
>Ga0210390_10002097_pt1 | contig 18042 bp, 16 predicted proteins | sample IncBWH11OmetaG_FD_161050 | JGI IMG/M metagenome (GOLD analysis project Ga0210390, IMG submission 161050) | Forest soil microbial communities from Barre Woods Harvard Forest LTER site, Petersham, Massachusetts, United States - Inc-BW-H-11-O ... | reverse complement strand
CACGCGATATCGAAGTGCAGGCCACCGGCAACGGCAACGGCAACGGCCTGATCCTCGGCAAGCGATATGCGCATGAATCCTCAGAGCTGGAATTCCTGTGTACGCGGGCCGGCGCGGGCGAGCTCACAGTTGACGGCGAGCCGTTCATCTTGAAGGACGCCAAGCCGCTTCCGCCCTCTGATTAGCGGTACGCCTGCCGGAGGATTGGGTCCATGAACCTGATGATGCTGCTTGAGATGGCGACGTCCCATGACCCGGACAGGGCAGCCGTCAGTGCACATGACGTGGCGCTGACCTACCTGGAAATGTACGGGCGAGCCGGCGCCGGAGCGAGTTACCTGCGCGAGCGCGACTACCAGACCGTCGCCTACCTGGGACCGAACTCCGCCGCGTTTGCCGTCACGGTGTTCGCTGCGGCCGGGGCCGGAATTCCGTTCTGGCCACTGAACTATCGCCTGGCCGACGATCAGATCCTGAGTCTGGTCGATACCGACGAGCGAGTCCTGGTTCTGGCGCACCAGGACTCGGTGGGGGTCGTTCGGGCATGCCACCACGATGTCATCTCAGTGGATCAGTGGCTCGAGCTAACTGCTGGCGGTTCGCCGCCCGCGGAATGGCCGTCCGATCCGGACCTGGTGGCCGTGCTACTGAACACGAGCGGCACGACATCGAAGCCCAAGACAGTCGTCCTGCGGCATCGCCACCTCGTGTCATATGTGCTGGGCTCAGTCGAATTTGGCTCCGCTGACCCGGCGGACGCAGTCGCGGTCAGCGTTCCCCCGTACCATGTCGCCGGCATCGTCAACCTGCTGACGAACATCTTCGCCGGACGTCGCATTGTCTACCTCGATGCGTTCGCGCCCGGCGCCTGGCTGGAAACCGTCCGCCGCGAACGGGTGACGCACGCGATGGTCGTGCCGACGATGCTGGCGCGGATTGTTGACGAGCTCGACGGAACGCCAGCGAATGTGCCCAGCCTGCGCACCTTGTCGTACGGAGGTTCGCGGGTCGCCGCCGCGACGATCCTGCAGGCACTCAGGCTCTTCCCCGGCACTGACTTCGTCAACGCCTACGGCCTGACCGAGACAAGCTCGACGATCGCGATTCTGAGTCCCGAGGATCACCGCTCGGCTCTGCATAGCGACGACGAGGCAGTCAGGGCCCGGCTTGCGTCGGCCGGGCGGGTCATTCCCGGAGTAGAGGCACAGATCCGGTCGGCCGACGGCCTGCTCCTGCCAGCGGGAGAAGCGGGCGAACTATGGCTGCGCGGCGACCAGGTCTCCGGCGAGTACCTGGCCACCGAGTCGCCACTCGATGAGAACGGCTGGTTCCCGACCAGAGACCGTGCCCACTTCGATAGCGCGCAGTTCCTCTTTATCGAAGGGCGCGCAGACGACACCATTATCCGCGGCGGCGAGAACATCGCGCCCGCCGAGATCGAGGACGTCCTGCTGCAGCACCCCGCCGTCGGCGAGGCGGCCGTCGTCGGCGCACCCGATGAGGAATGGGGCCAGACCATCGTTGCCTTCGTCGTCCTGCGCGAGGGCGCCGACGCCGACACCGAGGAGATCAGGTCCTTTGTCCGTGGCAAACTTCGGACCTCGAAGACGCCCGACCGCATCATCGAGCGCGACCACCTCCCCTATACCGACACCGGGAAGCTGATACGGCGAGTGCTGACCGCTGAGCTGTAAGCGCCTTGCGCATGAGGTCTCGCAACTGAGAAGGGTGTCAGGCAATGCATTGTGGCGTGATGGTCACCGGGTACAACCATGGCGACTGGGAGAGGCTTATGGCGGGCGATTACAGTCGCCCGCCCGCGGTCCCGGACTACGTTCAGTTCAGCACTACCCTTCACCTGGGAGACCTCGTCGAGCCGCTCGGCTTCGACTCGATCTGGGCCACTGAGCATTACGGCTCGGCCTACTCGATGCAGCCCAATCCGCTGCAGTACCTGGCCTTCTGGGCCGGGCGCACCAAGCGCGTCGACGTGGGCACCGCCGTGATCGTCGCGCCCTGGTGGAACCCCGTGCGGCTGGCCTCTGAACTGTCGATGCTGGACGTGCTGCTGCAAGGCAGACGCCTGCATCTCGGTATCGGCCGGGGAATATCCCAGCACGAGTATGCCTCGCTCGGCATTCCCATCGAGGAGTCACACGACTACTACTACGACGTTGTCGACGCCATCCGGGCCGCGGACGGGTCGCAGCGATTCAGCTTCGACGGCAAAATCTTCAAGATTCCGCCCACCTCGGTCCGCCCGCAGGGCCCGCACTTCGGTGACCTGACCAGCAACATCAAGGTGGCGTTTACCACGAAGAAATCCGCCCGGCTGGCGGCCGAGCACGGACTTGGCCAGATGTTCGTAGCCGACGACGATGTCGACTCCATGGTCGCCAGGGTCAGTGAGTTCAATGAGATCCGCGCTCAGCTCGGCCTCGGGCCCGCTCAGCCGACGACGTTGCTGTGGATGTACTGCGCCGAGACCGAGGAGGAGGCCGCCGAGGGCTGGCGCTACTACGAGGCCCAGCAGTTGGCAGCCAAGCACCACTACTTCGAGTGGAACAACAGCGGCTTCGCCGGGGTCAAGGGCTACGAAGAGTACGCCGTCCGGCAGGCCTCGGACGCCGGGATCGGCGGGCGCGGAAGCATGCAGAACACGCAGCCCATCGGGACTCCCGAGCAGATCATCGAGCGGATGCGGGCTCTCCAGCGGAGCATCAACCTGGAGGAGCTGGTCATCCATGTGTGCTACGGCGGGATGCCTGTGGAGAGTGCCGAGCGCAGCATGCGGCTCTTCGCGGAGCGGGTGCTACCCGAGATCCAGGCTATCGATGCCGCGCTCCCGCCGGCCGCGAAGGAAACCGGCAGATGAGCCGGGCCAACCACGTTCCCCTGTCGCCCCTGAACTTCCTGGCGAGGGCACGGCACGCTTTCGGAAGCAAGCTCGCCGTCGTCGATGGCGACGGCACCGGGGTGAGCTACGCGGAGCTTGGCCGGGACTGCGATGCGATGGCCGGTGCCGTGCGGGCTAGCGGCGTGCGGCCCGGCGACCGGGTAGCGATGCTCGACTACAACAGCCGGTCGCTGCTCGCGGCTCATTTCGGCGTGCCAGGGTCCGGCAGCGCGCTGGTGGCGCTGAACACGCGGCTCGCAGCCGCTGAGTACCGTCAGATCCTGGCCCACTCGCGCCCCAGGGTGCTGTTGCTGGCACCCGCGCTCATGCCCGCGCTTGGCGTGGCTGACGCCAGCGAAGTCCCGGCTGATCTGGTGGTGATGCTGCCCGGACCCGGCGAGAGCCTGCCCGGCGCATTGTCGTACGACGAGTGGCTCAGCCACGCAGACGGTGCCGGGCTGGCGGCGCCGGAGGATGAGAACGACCCGATCGCCGTGAACTACACCAGCGGCACAACGGGACGGCCCAAAGGCGTCGTGTACACCCACCGGGGCGCGTACCTCAACGCGGTCAGCGTGGCCCTGGAGTTCCAGCTGTCCGCGGACAGCTGGTTCCTGTGGACGCTGCCGATGTTCCACTGCAATGGCTGGTCCCTGACCTGGGGGGCCACAGCAGTGGCCGCGACACATGTCTGCCTGCCGTCATTTGACGCGCAGCAGGCACTGGAACTGGCCGACCGCTATCCGGTCTCGCACTTGTGCGGCGCCCCGGTGGTGCTGTCCGAGCTGGCCAGAGCGGGCCGGCAGCAAGGGTTCGCCGCACGCCGCCTGATCCGCGCTGCGGTCGGCGGCGCCCCGCCGACCAAAGAGACAATCAGCGCGGTTCAGCAGATGGGAATTCAGGTCACCCACCTGTACGGGCTGACCGAGACGTACGGCCCCTCCCTGGTGTGCGAGTACCAGCCTGGCTGGGCTGAACTGCCCGCCGCTGAGCTGGCCGAGCGGCTCAGCCGGCAGGGAGTTCCCACCGTCTCGGTTGCCGAGGTGCAGGTCGCCGACAGCCGCCTTGGAAGGGTGCCCGCCGACGGCAAGACGACAGGCGAGATCCTGATCCGGTCCAATACGGTCGCGGCCGGATACCTCGACGACCCGCAGGCCACTGAGGAGGCTTTCCGCGGCGGCTGGTTCCACACCGGCGACCTCGGCGTGATGCACCCCGACGGATACATCGAGCTGACCGACCGCAGCAAGGACATCATCATCAGCGGCGGCGAAAACATCGCATCGGTGGAAGTTGAGAAGGTGCTGTCGGCCTACCCTGGCGTGGCCGAGGTCGCCGTGGTGGCGGTACCGCACGAACGATGGGGTGAGCGGCCGGTCGCGTTCGTGACCGCCGATGGCAGCGTCACCGAGCATGACCTGATCGATGTCGCCCGGGCGAGGCTCGCGCATTTTAAGGCACCCGACCAGGTGTACTTCGAGTCGCTGCCCAAGACCTCTACCGGGAAGATCCAGAAGCACCTGCTGCGCGAACTGGCCCGCGGCCGCCAGGCCGGGCCGGGGGAAGCGACACCCGCAACAGGCTCCGATGAACTAGGGACAGCAACTGCTGAATGATGCCGGGCGAATCAGGCCCGCAGTGAGCCAAGGGGCTCGCTGGCGATCTCATCGGCGTTCGCCTGGACTGCCAGGAGCAGGCTGATCAGCCGGTCACTCTGCGCATCCGTGAGACCCCGCCGCAGGTCGGCGGCCGTCTTGAAGTAGAGATCGTACGCCTCGGCCGAGATCGTCTTGCCCTGCTCGGTAGCGGAAACGATCCAGACCCGCCGGTCATCGGGGTCCCCGTCCCGCTGAACGAGGCCGCGGGCCTCCAGTCGGTCGACGAACTGCCCCGCCGCCGCCCGGCCGATGTACAGCAGCTCAGCGAGTTCACGCTGAGTAAGCGGCCCGAATCGCTGAATGGTCGCCAGCAGCGCTCCCTCGGTCATGCTGAGCTCCAGGCGGCTGAACCGTGCGTCGAACGCGTTGCGGACCGCTCGTCCCGCCGTCAGGATGACCCGCTCCGCGTATGCCGCGGGGTCGCGTAGCACTGGAGCGTCCTGGGTCATACCGAACACCTATGGCCCGCCACGCTGGCGGGGGCACGACCGGCAGCGGGGGCCGGCCGGACTGAAGGATAAGAAAGCACTACACCATCTTAACGGCTGCGCCTGGGTCCGGAGAAGTCAGATCTGCGCGTGCTGGACCCGCCGGAACCGGGGCCAGTATCTGGCCACAGACTCCTCTAGCCTGTATATTGCATAGTGCTATACTGTCGTTTAATGAACGAGATAGTGCGCGGAGCGACGATGATTGAGGCTCCCAAGTACCGCGCCGCCCTCGGCCACTTCGCCAGCGGCGTCGCCATTGTGACCGCGATGTCTCCCCGCGGACCGGTCGGCCTGACCTGCCAGTCCTTCTTTGCCCTGTCACTGGACCCGCCGCTGGTGGCGATCGCGACCGGCCTGTCCTCCACGAGCTGGCCTCAGGTCGCCGATGTTGGCGCCTTCTGCGTCAACATCCTGTCCAACGACCAGGAGCCGGTCTGCCGGGGATTCGCGGTATCGGGCGCCAACAAATTCTCCGGCGTCCGGTGGTCGCTCACGGCCAACGGCTCGCCGCGGATCGAGGGAGTCCTGGCCTGGCTGGACTGCACGATCGAATGGAGCTACCCGGCCGGTGACCACTACCTCGTCGTCGGAAGGGTGCACGATCTGGGCACCGGCACCGGTGACCCGCTGCTCTTCTTCCGCTCGGGCTTCGGAACGTTCGCACCTTAGCCCCATAGTTGTTCGCGTCCTGTCTTGGGGCTTACAGTATAGCTATAGACGATATCGCCTAGCGTGGTGCCGAGGTCGGGGCCTAACGCCGCAATGATCATCAGAGAGAAAGCGTGGTGCGCGTCGTGAAGTTCGGCCTGTTCTACATCCTTCAGCAGCCGCCCGGGAAGTCGGCCGTCCAGGTATACGAGGACAACCTCGAACAATTCCGGGTGGCCGACGAGCTCGGGTTCGACGAGATCTTTCTCGGTGAGCACCGCATTTCGGAGTACGGGACCCTGCCCAACCCGATGGTGCTGGCGGCCGCTGCCGCGCGCGTGACCAAGCGCATCCGCCTTGGGACCGCGGTGATCATCCCGGCCTTCACCCACCCGGTCCGGGCCGCCGAGGAGATCGCGATGGTCGATGTGCTGAGCAACGGCCGGTTCCATCTCGGCGTCGGCCGCGGCTACCAGGCCAGGGAGTTCGCGGCCATGGGAGTCGATCAGAACGAGAGCATGGGCCGGTTCCTCGAATCGACGACCATGATCGAGCGGCTGCTGACCGAGGAGAACGTCACCCAGGAGGGCCAGTACTGGAACCTGGACGACATCACGGTGTATCCGCGGCCCGTCCAGAAGCGCGTGCCCATCTCGGTCGCGGTCTTCAAGACCCAGCAGACGTTCGATTTCGCGGTCGAGCGCGGGTACGGGATCCTTGCCGGCAACCCGTACTCCGTCCAGGCCGAGATCGAGACGACGTACAAGGAATACATGCTGGCCCGCCGGCGGGCCGGGGCAGCCGAGACGACCGAGCAGGCCTGGGGCCTCGCCTCCACCTTCGTGGACAACGACCAGGCTCGCGGTGAGCGGCTGCTGCGCCAGACCTCGATGAACTACATGGCCCAGCTCGGCCAGCACGGATCGGTGATGGGCAAGGACGGCGTCATCCCGGCGAGCTACGAACTGCACGCCGACACCTGGTGGGAATCGAACGTCAACCACCCGCTCGACGTCCTCGACGTGCCGTCGACGCTCGTCGGGCACCCCGACAAGGTGATCGAGAAGCTGCACCGCATGTACGAGGAGTTCGGTTTCCAGAACGTCATCCTCAGCATCAACATGGGCGGCGACCTCGAGCAGCGCGACGTGCTGGCGACCTACGAGCTCATCGCCGACAAGGTGTTCCCGGCCGTCCGCCACCTCGGTGCCGATGTTCCCGCGTCCATCCCAGCCTGAGCCGGGAGGATCCGTGGAGGAGGCGCTCGAACCGGATCTGCCGATCTGCGATACGCACCATCACCTCTACGACGAGCAATCGGTCTTCTACGGGCCGTACTCCGTCGCCGACCTGCGCCGGGATTTCGGCGGTCACAATGTCGTCAGCACGGTGTACGTCGAAACGCAAACCGGGTTCCGGCCGAGCGGTTCGCTCCTGTCCATGGCGCCGGTCGGCGAGACCGAATGGGTCATCGAGCACACCGCGGGCGACGACCTGATCAAGGGGATTATCGGCGCCGGCGACCCACTGCTCGGCGCCGGCGTCGGCGACGTGCTCGACGCCCATATCGAGGCGGCTGGCGGCCGGTTCCGCGGCGTCCGGTTCCGGGAGAGCAATTTCAACCTGCCCACGCTGCTGCCAGGCTGGCTGCTCGGGCCGGAACTGCAGGCGGCTATCAAGGAGCTGCAGAAGCGGGACCTGGTGCTCGAGCTCTTCGGGCTCTGCACGGATCTCCCTGACGTCATCCGGCTCGCCCGATCGGTTCCTGACATGCCGATCGTCCTCGACCACATCGGCACGCCGGTCCTCCCTCACGTCGATCCGCGGCTGGCCCACCTGACCTGGGACGAGGTACTCGACCGCTGGCGAGCCGACATGCGTGCCGTGGCCGCCTGTCCCAACGTGGTGCTCAAGGTCGGCGGCATCGGCATGACGGTCGTGACCGATCCGGCCATGATGGACGGACCCGTGACGTCGGAGTCCATCGCCAAGTTCTGGGGACCGGATCTCCGGAGCCTGATCGAGTGGTTCGGGCCCGAGCGCTGCATGTTCGAGAGCAACTTCCCGTTCGACGCTGGCCTCTGCGACCTGGTGACGCTGTGGAACGCCTACAAGCTGGTCACCCAGGACGGCAGCCCGGCCGAGCGGGCCGCCTTGTTCCACGACACCGCGGTCAGGGTCTTCCACCTGTAAGCCCGGCTCCGGGCCGGCAGTGAGGCTGGTTGCATGATGACGAGAATCGCGATCCTGGACGATTACCAGGGCGCGAGTGCCCGCTACGGCGACTGGGCCGCGCTCACCGACTGCGCCGTTGACGCCTTCCCCGATCATGTCACCGGCCCGGATCTGGCGGCCCGCCTCCGGGACTATGACGTCGTCGTAGCGATGCGCGAGCGCACGCCGATCGAGCGTGCCCTCATCGCGGCGCTGCCCCGGCTCAAGCTGATCGTCACGACCGGGATGAGCAACGCGGTGATCGACCTGACAGCGGCGGCCGATCATGGCGTCGTGGTCTGCGGTACGTCCGGGATCCTGTCGAGCACCGTCGAGCTCGCGTGGGGACTGATCATCGGGCTGCTCCGGCATATCCACGCGGAACATGAGTCGATCCGGGCCGGCGGCTGGCAGCACACGGTCGGCGGTGACCTGGCCGGCCGGACCCTGGGTCTGGTCGGCCTCGGCCGCACCGGCACGCAGATGGCGCGCGTCGCAGCTGCCTTCGACATGAACGTCGTGGCCTGGAGCCAGAACCTCACTGCTGAGGTAGCGGCCGAACGCGGCGCGACACTCGTGGACCCGGACGAGCTCTTCGAGACCGCCGACGTCGTCAGCATCCACCTGGTGCTCTCCGAGCGCACCCGCGCGCTGGTCGGCGCCGCGCAGCTCGGCCGGATGAAACCCGGCAGCGTGCTGATCAACATATCCCGCGGGCCGATCGTCGATGAAGCTGCGCTGATCCGGTCCTTGCAGGGCGGCAAGATCTCGGGCGCGGCGCTCGACGTCTATGACGTCGAGCCGCTGGCGGCCGATCACCCGCTGCGCCGTCTGCCGAACGTCCTGCTCACGCCGCATATCGGTTACGTCAGCGACAGCTGTTACCGCATCTTCTATGAGGAGATCGTGGAGGACATCGGCTGCTGGCTGCGCGGCGTGCCAGTACGCGTTCTCCCGGCGGCACCCTGACCTCGTGGCCCGCGCCGACAGCCCGGCGCCGCGCGTCCGCGCGGTACATACTGCTGCGTGCGGGCCGCCGGCCGCTGGTGCATGCTGATCGTGATGCGCCTGAACCTGGATCCGGCCACTCTGGCTGAGCTGACAGCGTCGCCTGCCGCTAGTGAGGAACTCACGGCGGCCGGGGGCTGGCCGCTGATCGTGGTGGACGTGCCGGACGCGGCGGCCGCCCAGTGCCTGGCCGGCGTCGATATCACCGCGCTGCCCGCGGTCGTGGTGGCGTGCGTGCCCGATCCGGGCGGTTTCCCGGCCGCGGCAGCGCGGGCCGCGGACGTGATCCTGACCGCGGACGAATGTGCCCCGGCCCCGTTCGTGAGCTGGCCTGGCGGTCCGGCCGCGGCGACCGGGCTGATCGGGGACGTGCTGGTCGCGGCGCCGGTGGCGGGCACGACGCTGGCGCTCCTGATGCGGAGCGCGGCCGGGCTCACGGTTCCGGCTGCCCTGGTGGCCGAGTCGGCCGCCTACTCGGCTTTGCAAGCGGGCGGAGAGTTCGCCCGCTGGCGGGCCGCCCATCCGCCGCGGCAGCCCCCGGCGGGCGACGCGGCCAGACCGCGGGTGCGAATTCGCAACGCCGGCGGCATCCTCGAGGTGACGCTGGACCGGCCGACCCGGCGCAACGCGGTCGACTGGCGGATGCGCGATGCCCTGGCCGCGGCGCTGGCCGGCCCGGTCAGAGAGGCGGGCCTGCGGGTCGAGCTGCGCGCCGAAGGGCCTGACTTCTGCGCCGGCGGTGATCTGGACGAGTTCGGGTCCCGTCCCGATCCGGCCCTGGCCCACCTGATCAGGCTCACCCGAAGCCCGGCACTGCTGCTGCACCGGCTGGCCGCCAGGACGACCGTTTTCTTGCACGGCGCGTGCCTGGGCGCCGGCATCGAGCTGCCGGCCTTCGCTGGCCGTGTGGTGGCCAGCCCGGACACCCGCATGGGCCTGCCGGAGATCCGGCTTGGCCTGATCCCGGGGGCGGGCGGAACCGCGAGCCTGGCGGCGCGCATTGGCCGGCACCGGGCCACGTTCCTGGCCTTGAGCGGGCAGGTGATCGGGGCGGATCAGGCGCTGGGCTGGGGCCTGGTGGACGCGGTCGAGACAGCGCCGGACCAGCCCCGATGACCGCCGGCCAGCTGATGGCGGCGTGCCTGGCCGACCCTGCCCGTGAGCACGAGCACCTGGCGAGCCTGCTCCCCCATGGCACCATGAGTCACAGACCCGCCCCTCCCGGCGGCAACGGCAGCAACTGCGCTGTCTTGTCGTGGGCCCGGTCGGGCCTGATGGACTTGACCGGCCCACCGGACGGACCGCCGCTGGCGCCGCCGTTCCCGGTGCTGACACGTGCCGCGATGCTGGCCGGCGCGATCGAGGACCTAGCCGGCGACCTCGGCCGGCCGGTCCGGCTGGACCTGCGGGCCATCTTCGCCAGCCGGGCGGCAGACCTCGGCTGGCGCCGCGGCGGCACCATCTCGGGCAACCGAACCTGCCGCCTGCTCGCCGCAGCCGATGGCTGGCTGGCGGTGAACCTGGCCCGACCCGACGACATCGCCAGCATCCCGGCCCTGCTCGGCCGGGAAATCGGGGGTGACACCTGGGCCGAGCTGACGGCCGAAGCGGCAGCCCGGCCTGCCGCCGAACTCGCGGAGCGCGGCCAGCTGCTGGGCATCCCGGCCGCAGTCGTGGCGAGCGCGCCGCCGACACCCATCCGGTTCGCTCAGGCGGGGCCCCGTGGCACCGCGGCCCCGCTCGTTCTCGACTTGTCGGCGCTGTGGGCGGGTCCGCTGTGCGCGAGCCTCCTGCGCCGGGCCGGCTGGCGCACCCTCAAGGCTGAGGATGCCCGGCGGCCGGATGCGGCCCGGTCGGCCTCGCCGCGGTTCTATGCCGGGCTGCACGCGGGCGGCCGGGCCGTGCAACTGGACTTCGGCACCGAGAGCGGTCGGGCCGAGCTGCGACGGCTGGCCGGCCAGGCGGGCGTCGTGATCGAGAGCAGCCGCCCTCGTGCCCTGCGACGCTTCGGCCTGGTCGCCGAGGACTGGCTGGCCGCGGCACCGGGGCGGGTCTGGATCTCGATCACCGGGTACGGGCGCGAGGACCCGCAGCAGCGCGTCGCGTTCGGCGATGATGCCGCGGCAGCCGGCGGCCTGGTCGCCCGCGGTCCCGGCGGGATACCCGCGTTCTGCGGCGACGCGATCGCCGACCCGCTGACGGGCATGTTCGCCGCCCTCGCCGCCCTGGCCGCCGTCCGGGCCGGCGGCGGGGCCCTGGCCGATCTGTCGATGGCCGGCATCAGCGCCGATCTCGCCCGGCCGGGCACCGGCCCGGACTGGCCGCATCGCACCACCAGCGATGGCACCGGCTGGGTCGTCAGCCACGGAAGCCACCGCCAGGCGGTGCTGCCGCCATGACCACGCTTCTGATCAGGAACGTGGCCGTCCGGCGCCGGTCCGGACTGGATGTCCGGGTCGGGCCGGACACGATCCTGGCGGTCGAGCCCGGGCTGCGGCCCGAACCCGGAGAGCAGGTGATCGACGGGCAGGGCGGCGCCCTGATTCCCGGTCTGCACGATCACCACGTGCACCTGCGGGCCGCGGTCGCCGCCCGCGAGTCCGTCGATGTGACCGCGGTGAAATCTCCGGCCGAGTTCGACCGCGTGGTCGCCGCCGCGGCAGTGATGGCCCGGACTTGGGTCCGGGTCACCGGCTGGCACGAGCCAGCGGCCGGGGCGCTGAGCCGAGCCCGGCTGGACACGCTAACTGGCCCGGTTCCCATTCGGGTGCAGCACCGAAGCGGTGCCATGTGGGTGCTGAACTCAGCCGCCCTGGACCTGGTCGGCGCCGCCGGGAGCGGCCTGCCCGGGGTGGAGCGCGACGAACGCGGCGAACTCACCGGCCGGCTGCTGCGCCTCGACGGCTGGCTGCGCGAGCGCCTGCCCGCTGACCGTGGTCCTGACTGGTTCGCAGCGCAATTGGCTAGCTACGCCGCCGAAAGCCTGCGGCTCGGGATCACCGGCTGGACCGACGCCACCCCGGACCGCGATCCGGCGGACGCGGCCCAGTTCACCAGCCTCGCCGAGGCCGGCATCTTCCGGCAGCGGCTGGTGCTGATGACGGCCAGCCGAGACAGTGACCCCGCGGGCCAGCCGGCCCGAGAGGCGGCCGCCGGGACGTGCCGAGTCACGCCCGGGCCGGTCAAGGTGATGCTCGATGACCTCACGCTACCCTCGGCGGGCCAGCTGGCCGCAGCCATCAAGGCCGCGCACGCCTCCGGCCGGGCAGTCGCCATCCACTGCGTGACTGCCGAGCAACTCGTTATCTCCGTGAGCGCCGCTGGTCAGGCCGGACCTCCCGGCCAGGAGTGCGCCGGGCCGGACCGGATCGAGCACGCTGGGATCGTCCCCCCCGGCTACAGTGGCGAGCTCGCCCGCCTGGGCCTGGCCGTCGTAACGCAACCCGGATTCATCGCCGCCCGCGGCGATTCCTACCTGCGCGAGGTCGCGCCAGCCGAGCGGCCCTGGCTCTACCCGGCCGCATCACTGCTGCGGGCCGGCGTCACCGTCGCGGCCGGCACCGACGCCCCGTTCGGGCCCGGCGACCCGTGGCAGTGCATCGCCGCCGCCGTCACCCGCCGGGCACCCGGCGGTCATGTGCTCGGCCGTGAGGAACGGGTCACCGCGCGCATGGCGCTGAAGATGTTCCTTGGCGTGCCGGGCGATCTGCGGCGGACCAGAACTGTCGCACCCGGCCAGCCGGCCGACCTCTGCCTCCTGCACTGGCCGCTGCCGCAAGCCCTGGCGATGCCGTCGGCCAGCGGCGTCCGGGCCGTCGTCACCGCGGGCAGACTCGACTGAGAAGGCTTGCGACGCACGCGATCGTGTTGACCCTGATCTGCCAGCTCGCCAGGTCACGCGCCCTGCGGCATCGACGGCGGCGCGAACTTGCTCCTCATCGGTCATGTCCAGCGGCCGGGTGCTCAGGAACTGGGCAAGCCGAGCGACTTGCTGATGATCGATTTCATGACTTCGCTGGTGCCGCCGTAGATTCGCGTCACCCTCGCGTCGGCGTAAAGCCGGGCGATGCCCGATTCATTGATGTAGCCGAAGCCGCCGAACAGTTGCAGGCACCGGTCGACGACGCGACCTTGGAGCTCGGTGCAGAAGAGCTTGACCATCGCTGCATCGGCCGGGCTGAGTTCGCCTGCGACCAACTCGGCTATGCCTTTGTCCAGCAGCGCCTGGCCGGCCTCAATCTCGGTCGCCATGGCTGCGAGCTCGAATTTGGTGTTCTGGAAGCTGCTGACTGCGTGGCCGAAGACCCGCCGTCTCGAGACGTACTCGATAGTGAGGTCAAGCGCGGCGCGGGCCTGTGCGACCGAGCCTACGGCGATCGCGACGCGTTCCTGGGCAAGATTGACTCCCAGATAGCCGAATGCCGTTCCCTCCTCGCCCAGCCGGTTGGCCGCCGGTACGATGACGTCTTCAAACGAAAGCTCGACCGTGTCCTGGGCTTTCAGCCCGATCTTGTCGAGCTTCCGGCCCTTGTTGAAACCGGGCATCCCCTCTTCGATGACGAGCAGGGTAAGCCCGTTCCTGCGGTTAACCTCGTCGGTCGATGTGCGGCAGAGCACGATGATCAGCTGGGCGAGTGAACCACCAGTGATGTAGGTCTTGGCCCCGTTGAGTATGTAGTGCTCGCCATCTCGTACCGCGGTCGTCCGGACCGCTGCGAGGTCCGAGCCCGTGTCCGGTTCAGTGAGCGCGATGGCCGTCATCAGGTCGCCAGTACAGATGCCAGGGAACCACCGCTGCCGCTGGTCTTCGTCGGCGTACCGCCGGAAGTAAGGCAGGACGACGTCAAGATGAGTGCGAAGCGAGCCGATCGTCACGCCCGCACGAGCGGTCTCCTCCTGCAGCACGACGTTATAGACGTAGTCATGCTGGCCGGCCCCGCCCCACTTCTCATCCATGTTCATGCCCATGACGCCGATCTCGCCGAGCCGCCGGAACATTTCCCGGGGCGGGCAGCCCGCAGCCTCCCATTGCGGATACACGGGCACCACTTCGCGCGTGATGAAGGATCGAACGAGATCGCGGAAGGCCTCGTGCTCGGCTCTGAACAGGGTCCGTTTCATCCGGCCTCCTGACCGCAGCGCCGCCGCCGACTCCTCACGCGACCAGTTCGACCAGCGTGGCGTTGGCGGTGCCGCCGCCCTCGCACATGGTCTGCAGGCCGAAGCGGATGCCGTGGTCGCGCATGTGGTGGACCATCCGGGTCATCAGCGACGCGCCTGAGGCGCCCAGCGGGTGGCCGAGCGCGATCGCTCCGCCCAAGGGATTGAGGCGGTCGGGGTCCGCGCCGATGTCGCGGAGCCACGCGATAGGCACCGGAGCAAACGCCTCGTTGACCTCGTATACGCCGATCTCGGACAGCGCGACCCCAGCCCGCTTGAGCAGCCGCTCGGTCGCCGGAATCGGGCCAGTGAGCATCAGGATCGGGTCCGCTCCCACAACTGCCCCGCTGTGATAGCGGACTATGGGGCGTAGCCCGAGGTCACGAGCGCGTTCCGGAGTCATGACCAGCAGCGCCGACGCGCCATCGGATATCTGCGAGGAATTGCCCGCGTGCATCACGCCGTCCGGCTTGAACGAGGGCCGCAGCCCGGCGAGGGTGTCTACTGTGCTGCCCCGGCGGATACCCTCATCCGCGGCGAAAGGCGCTCCGTCAACATCGATGGGCACGATCTGTCCGGTGAACGCACCCGAGTCGGTCGCGGCGGCGGCCTTCTCGTGCGAGGCAACGGAGAAGTCATCGAGTTGCCGCCGGGTGAGCCCCCAACGTTCAGCGATCATCTCGGCGCTGAGGCCCTGGTTGAAAGAGAAGTCGTCGTAGCGCGCTCGGACTCGCGGCCCGTAAGGCATGCCCATCTCGCGCGCAGCCCCGAGCGGAACCCGGCTCATGACCTCGACGCCGCCCGCGATGACGATCTCAGCCTGACCCGCCATGACTGCGTGCGCCGCGTAGTCGAGTGCCTGCTGGCTTGAGCCGCAGGCCCGGTTAATTGTTACCCCCGGGATCTCAGCGGGCCAGCCCGCCGCCAGGACAGCGAATCGCGCAATGTTGCTGGACTGGTCCCCCAGCTGCGTCACGCAGCCAATGGCGACGTCGTCAACGAGCCCGGGGTCCAGCCCGGTCCTGGCGACGACGGAGTTGAGCACGTCAGCCATCAGGTCAACGGGATGCACGGAAGCTAGCGTGCCGTTCCGCTTGCCGTGACCGCTGCGGACGGCTTCAACTATGACGGCATCGCTCATCACTCGTGCCTTCTCCCAGCAGGTTCTGCGGTATTGTACCGATCGGTCAGTACACTAGTGGAGCGACGTTCGCCCCGCTAGAGGCGCGGAAATTCCGACGGACGGACGATCATGGTAGTGCGTGACGACGACTCGCCGCGGGAGCGGATCCTCGCCGAAGTGACACGTCTGTTCATCGAGAACGGCTACCACGGCACTGGTATCCAGGAGATCTCCGACGCGGTAGGGCTCGGCCGAGGCGCCCTCTACTACCACATAGGAAGCAAGGAGCGCCTCTTGTTCGAGATCAGCATGAGCCTGCTCCAGGAAGCCATCAGCTTGGCTCGGCCGGTCGCAGCGGGACCTGACGCGCCAGACCTCAAGCTGCAGGGCCTCGCGCGTGACCTGTTGCGGCACCACGCTGTTCACGGCGACGGCTGGTCAGTGGCCATCCGCGAAGCGCGATTCCTGTCCGATGTGCACCGCAAAGAAATCAACTCAGCGCGAGACGACTATGAGAGCATCTGGCGCGGCGTCATGGACGAGGGATCAGCGGCGGGGTTGTGGCGCCGGGTCGATGACCTCGAAGTCCGCGGCATTCTCGGCATGTTCAATTCCTCAGCACGGTGGATGAGACTGGACAGGCCGCTGAGGCCCGAAGAGATTGCCGACCGTTACATCGCCCTGCTCCTGGACGGCCTGCGACAACAATGATCCGAATCAAGAGACCGAACCGCCATCGACCGGGATGACCGCGCCGGTGACGTAGTCTCCGAGCTCGGTCACCAAGAACTCAATAACGCGCGCGCAATCATCGGGAGTGCCAAGCCGGCGAAGCGGTATCTGCTTCAGAACTCGGTCTATGCCCTGCTCTTCGAACATCGGCAGCAGTCGCCCGGTCCCGATAAAGCCCGGTGCTATGCAGTTCACTGTGATGCCGAGCGGGCCCAGTTCCTGGGCGAGGTAGCGCGTGTACATCTGGATGCCTGCCTTTGCCACGCCGTAATGTGCGTAGCCGCCCGTTGGGGACCCGCGGCGTCCAGCCTGGCTCGAGACCGTGACGATTCGCCCGTACCTGTGTCGCCTCATGTGCGGCACCACTGCCCGGCAAGTATTTACCGTGCCGTACAGGTTCCTCTGGACGACGAGGTCGAAGAGTTCGGCACTCACCTCAGACGCCGTAGTGTCAGCTGGCCGGCCGGTGCCACCGCCGGCGTTGCACACGAGGATGTCAATGCGCCCCCAGTCGGCGGCCAGATCGCCTGCCGCAGCGGTCACGGCGGCCGGGTCACTGACATCTGCTGTCAGGCCCAGGGATCGGCGACCCAGCGCGAGGATCTCCGCCACGGTGCTGTCAGCAGTCATGCCGTCCTGCTCGCGCTCGAACTGACGATATGACTGCAGGTCGACGTCGAGGACGGCAACGTCCGCCCCGAGCCTGGCCAGACGAAGGGCGTAGGCGCGCCCGATGCCGCGGGCTCCGCCGGTAACAAGCGCGGCCCGGCCTCTGAGTTTCTCTTCCATGAACAAGTCCTGCCCGTCGTGAGCCAGCCGTTGCGACAGATCAGACATGCACCCGCCGACGATGTGCTCTGCCTGCTCCGGCAGAGGTTCGCCAGACATCTGCGATGACTCCCGCTCAAATGATGTACGGTATGTCCGGTCAGCGGAAGGGTGGCGGGTCGCCAGGCCGATCGAGGGCGCGGAGGCGCGACACCGAGGTTTCCTTCGGACGCTCTACGGCCTCCCAGGCTCATTCGGATAGCTAACGTGCGATAAGGCGGGAAAGAGTGGACGCCGTCAACGTCGTCGTGATGGCACGGATCTTGGGCGCTGACCTGTCGTACGTCTCAGCGGTAGACCCGCAAGTCCGGGTCATCGACGCCAACGAGGCCGCCGCGACAGCACTCGATGCTGCCCTTGCTATGGCCGACGTCTTTCTCGTCGGCTACCCGGTGCCTTCGCTTGTGGCCGCCAAAGCGCCGAACCTGCTCTGGGCCCACCACACCCAGGCCGGCGTGTCGAACTTGCACGACTCTGACCTGTGGACGTCGAACGTCACCCTCACCAGCAGCCGCGGCGTGATGGCCGCCGGCGCGATTGCGGAGTACGTCGTGGCAGGTGCCGCCTTCTTCGCCCGCGGCCTAAACGAGGGCACGCGCCAGAAGCAAGCGGGGCTGTTCACATCCAGCGGCTATCAGATGGCCAGGCTGCGCGACACCACCATGGGGATCGTCGGCCTCGGAGGCATCGGCAGCGAAGTCGCGCGAGCGGCCAAGGGACTGGGCATGCGAGTCCTGGCCACCCGGCGTTCGGTTACAGCCGCCAGCTACGACACTGACGGCGTCGACTGCCTGCTCCCCGCCGATCGGCTGCGTGAGATGGCAGCTCAAAGCGACTTCCTCGCGGTGTGCGCGCAACTGACAGCCGAGACGACTGGCATGATCGACGCGGACGTGATCGCTGCCCTTAAGCCGGGCGCGGTGCTGATCAACGTGGCCCGGGGCGAGGAGGTCGACGAAGACGCGCTTGTTGCGGCTCTGAACAGAGGCGACCTCCGCGGTGCGGTCCTCGACGTATACGACGGGGAACTGGCCGGACGAGAGCCGCGGCGCGAACTGGTGGAGCTACCACAGGTCCTGCTGACGCCACACATCTCAGGTCGTGGCGATCCCGCTAGCCGGGAGCCACTTCGCCGTCTGTTCACCGACAATCTGCGTCGGTTCCTCGCCGGTGAGCCGCTGCTCAACACCGTCGACCGACGGCGCGGATACTGAGGCTCAGGACCCCGCGAAGGTCCAGCCGGCAGCGCTCAAGCCTGACCTTTGCTGCCATCGCCACCGTGAT
>Ga0210390_10002096_pt1 | contig 18052 bp, 14 predicted proteins | sample IncBWH11OmetaG_FD_161050 | JGI IMG/M metagenome (GOLD analysis project Ga0210390, IMG submission 161050) | Forest soil microbial communities from Barre Woods Harvard Forest LTER site, Petersham, Massachusetts, United States - Inc-BW-H-11-O ... | reverse complement strand
TTATCCCATTCTATGGCTTGGAAAGGCTTTAGTCGCGTGTATAGCACTACATGCGAATCCGCTCCTGGTTGCTCTCTCCCTCTTCGCACTGACAACTCCCGCGACGCTCGGTGTCTCGGCCCTCCTATATCATTTTGTTGAAAAGCCGGGGATTGACTTTGGGCGTCGGCTGTTCAAGAGACCGGATCCTGTGCCGCTCGGCCGGGACATCGTACAACTGGCGCGTGTACAAGAAGCAAAAAATGGCACGTAGCCAAGTCGGAGCGCAGTACTTGCTTCACGCGAAAACCGCGATTCTCACGGGCGAGAGATTCAGCTAAGGACATTCCCACCATCGACATTCAGGGTTTGGCCAACAATGTATTCGGCCTCGGTGGAGGCAAGAAATACTGCCGTAGAGGCAACTTCGCATGGATGCCCCATGCGTCCGTACGGCACGGCAAGGCCGACCTCGCGTTTCTTCTCTCCCGGAGGTAGGCCAAATTGGCGAGAGTAGAGGGCGTCGACGCGATCCCACATTTCGGTATCAATAACGCCCGGCGTCTCGATGAGTCTGTCTAGCGCTAAAATTTGGATTCGACAATCCCCTCGAGTTTTCTCGTGTCCACGGTAAATCTGCGAATGGCTTCCGCCATTTTTTCCGTGGCCATCGGATCCTCATTCATCTCGAAACGGAAGTTTTTCTCGTCGAAGCTGACGCGCTCCAGATCGGCGGCCTCAGCTTGCTGTGGAGTTAATTTTGCCTCAATGGGATCAGTGCTGTTTCTAAGCTCCTCAAGCAGGTTCGGGCCAATCGTGAGCAGATCAGTACCCGCCAACTCGAGGATCTGTCCCGTGTTACGGAAACTCGCGCCCATGATCTCGGTCGCGTACCCATACTTTCGGTAGTACTCATAGATGCGCTTGACTAACAGTACGCCCGGGTCTTCACCAGCCGGATACTCCTTGCCCGTGTGCTGCTTGTACCAGTCGCAAATGCGGCCAACGTAAGGGGCAATGGTGGTGACTTTGGCCTCTGCACACGCAACGGCTTGCGGGAAAGAAAACAGCACGGTCAAGTTGCACTGAATCGATTCCTTCTGCAGTTGTTCGGCGGCTTGGATGCCTTCCCAAGTGGCGGCGATCTTGATGAGCACGCGTTCGCGCGGCACCCCTTTTTTCTGGTAAAGACCGATGAGCTGTCGCCCCTTGTCAATGGAAGCCTCACGGTCGAATGAAAGCCGTACGTCCACTTCGGTCGAGATCCGACCGGGCACGATCTTGAGGATCTCCACCCCGAAATTGATTATGAGATTATCCATGACGGCGCGGGCCTTGACGGACCTGCTCAGCCAAGAGCCTTTCAGATCGGCGACGGCCTGATCCAAAAGCGAGGCGTAATCCAGCTTTTGAGCCGCTGCCAGGATCAGGCTGGGGTTGGTGGTCCCCTCCTGCGGGTCGTAGGCACGTATGCTTTCGAAGTCGGCAGTATCAGCCGCAACCTTGGTAAACTGTTTAAGCTGGTCGAGTTGAGAAACTCTATTGAGGCTTGGTCTGCTCATAAGGGAAGAATCGTAGTTTCATCGTGAGAGAGCGCTTTTTTTGAGAGGCTGGATTCTCAGGCAATCACCACCGATTGGCTGGAGTCGAGCAACTCTGGATCGAGTTCCTGTTCCATGGCGTCGAACATGTGATCGACGAAATCGGTCAGCGCATCGGAGGCGGACACCGCCGCATCGGGACGGCGACTGCCGATCGCATCGAGCACCGCGAGGTGGCAATCGATGGTGCGGTCGAAGTTAGCTCCGCTGGCGATTCGCGTGTGATAAACCCAACCGATCCGACGAAAGATGGTATGCAACGGCCGCAGCGTTTGCTCGAGAAATGATTCTCCCGCAGCATTCAAAATGATCCTGTCGATACGCCGGTCGAAGATATTGAAGTCGCCAATAGTCATTTCTTCACGCTGATCACGCAGGGCACGAGTGAGATGCACAATCTGGTTGCGATGGGAGGGTCCTGAGCGCTCAGCAGCGAGTCGAACGACGAAACGCTCGATGTCGCGTCTCAGCTGTAAGAGGACACGCTCGCGCGCGAGATCGATCGGTGCAATCTGAAGCCCGTATCGAGGGCGAACCACGATGAGCGTATCGGCTGCGAGCCGACTGATTGCCTGGTGCACTGGCGTGCGCCCAAAGCCGGTCATTTCCTGCAGATCCTGCATGGCAAGAAAACCACCTGGCTTGAGTTCGCATCTGACAATTAGATCTTCGATCCGTTCGTAGGCTAACTCAAAAAGATTCAATCGACTACGGACGCCCTGCGTTGGCCCCGACGGTTGTGGCGCGACAACTCGTTTTCGCCGCGAGTTCTTCCGATGGGCGGCAGGCGGCCTTGCTTTAGTGCGTCGTACCATAAGTGGGAGACATACGATTCGCTTCAGAACATTTCCAGGTATCGTGTTGAAGACAATAAAAATGCCGAAAGCTCACAGGACAGCCATCAACCCCCCATCAACGAATATTAGCTGACCGCTCACATAGTCCGATGCGGCGGAGGCCAAATAGACGGCGGTGCCGACGAGGTCCGCGGGCACTCCCCAGCGGCGCGCCGGGGTGCGTTGCTTCACCCAGGCATCGAAGCTCGGCGTCTCGGCGAGAGATTTCGTCATTTCTGTGATCATATACCCTGGCCCGATCGTGTTGATCTGGATACCGTGTTCAGCCCATTCGGCGGTCATCGCGCGGGTCAATAGCTTGATTCCGCCCTTTGCCGCTGTGTAAGGGGCCGTCGTCGCACGCGCCGCCTCGCTCGTCAGCGAGCCAATGTTAATGATCTTCCCGCCGCGACCTCGTTTGATCATCCGTCGCGCGGCCTCGCGTCCAACCAGAAAGGCACTGGTCAGGTTAGTATCGAGAACTGTTTGCCACTCTGCGCGCTGCAAATCCAAAATCGGCTTTCGTAACTGAATGCCAGCGTTGTTGACCAGGATGTCGACGTTGATGCCGCCCTCATCGAGCCGTGCAAACGCGTTTTGCACAGCCTCTTCTTCGGTGACGTCAAAGGGCAATTCATGGACGGTGTAACCCTTCTGACGCAGAACCGCAGCCGCCGAGGATAGCCGCTCGGGGTTAAGACTATTGAGCACAACCGTCGCCCCGGCTTCGGCTAACCCCTCTGCGAGCGCGTTTCCCAGTCCACGTGCCGAACCGGTCACCAGGCAGGTCCTGTCACTTAAATCAAACAATCTAGATGGCATGCGATTTTTCCTCGAGACAACTTTTGCGGACATGCAGGTCTTGACGCTCAAAGACGGCAGGCTGAAGGTCAAGGCAGAGGCCAACGCCCTCCATGGGGAACACGAACCCGTTCTCGATCTTTGGAACCTCTGTGACAAGTTCCCGGTACCATCCGGTGTAGAATGCGCGCACCGTCTCCTGGATCAGCGTGTTGGGCTGACTGACCGACGCGTGGACCGACGCGGCGAAAGCGACCGGACCAGTGCAATCGTGAGGAGCGAAAGGGCGATGCCATGTCTCGGCCAACGCCGCGATTTTGCGGCCTTCGGTCAAACCGCCAGTCCAGCATAGGTCTACCATGGCGACATGAATGGCGTCACGCTCCAAGAATTCCTTATACGCCCATCGAGAGCCGAGTGTTTCGCTGGCACAGACCCAGATATCGGTCGAACGTGCGTATTCCCCGAGCGCCTGAGGTGAGTTCATGCGGATCGGATCCTCGAACCAGGTTGGGGTGTAGGGTGCCAGGGCGATGGCGATCTTCTTCGCCGTCGGCAGGTTCCAAAGGCTGTGGAATTCCACCATGATCTCCATCCGATCGCCTACCGCATTGCGAATCTTCTCAAAAGGAACGATTGCGGCCTTCATCTGCTCGGCGGTGATGGAGAGTCCACCGGTCTCTTGCGCCGCGGGATCGAACGGCCAAATTTTCATCGCTGTTATCCCTTGTTCGAGAAGGCTCTCTGCCAGAACGTCCGCCCGATTCATGAATGCGAAGAGGTCTTCATACGGCCCTTCCTGTTCAGCCAGATTCCAGGTATCGACCGGGCGGATGTTTCTCCCGCGAACGTAGCGATATCCAGCGCAGGTGTTGTAGATACGCACTTTCTCGGCGCAGAGGCCACCCAGCAATTGATGAACTGGTTGACCGCAGAATTTCCCGAACAAATCCCACAAGGCGATGTCGATTGCCGAAGCGGCACGATATTCCGCACCGGTGGAGGACTGCGCCACCGGAAGGTTGACCATCTCCTTATTCAGGCGCTCGATCTGCAGTGGGTCACGTCCGAGCAGGCGTTGGGCCAGGGTTTCGTGGACATGGGCTTCGACCGCTCCGGCGCCATAGAATGTTTCACCAAGACCGACGAGCCCTGAATCGGTCACAACACGAACCCACAAAACGTTGTAGAACTCTTCGAGCCGCAGGGTTTCCAGGGAGGTGATCTTCATAGGCGACTTTTTGTCTGCTACGGATTTTATCTAAATTTTTGCTTGCAGGCAATCAAATATATCACAATATATCACACAGCTTTTTTTTTATCGACCTGACCGAAAGGCTATTCGACGATGACCTCCCCAGATCGGCTCTCGCAGGCGTTACGCTTCCTGAACAAGTTGGGTGCGGTCTGGGTCGCGGTGCTCTTACTTTACCTGGTCTCCGGGCTCATTTCTCCCGGGATGTTCCTGGTCAGTCAGGCTCTAAACATTCTGCAGATAGCCGCATTTCTCGGGATCGTGGCGATCGGACAAACCCTGGCTATGTTAGTCGGAGGAATCGATCTCTCGGTGGCAGGAGTCGTCACGATGTCCAACATCGTAGTGACTAGCCTGATGGTTGGACGATCTGAAACCATGGTACCCGCAGTTCTCATTTCCCTTGTTCTTGCCGCCGCGGTCGGATTTATCAACGGATCATTGATCACGCTGGCGCGCGTCACGCCACTGGTGGCCACCTTGGGAACGAACTCGATATTGTTTGGCGCCGCCTTAGTTTATACTGGCGGCGCGCCTCACGGATCGATCTCGCCGGAATTCGCGCTGTTTGGACAGGGACACATCGCAGGATTGCCGGTCAGTACGGTCTGTTGGCTAGCGATCGGCCTGGCCATCGCCTGGGTCACCCGGCAGACAACCTTCGGCCGCAGGCTGTATGCGGTTGGAGCGAACCCGGCCGCCGCTCGACTGATGGGAGTTCCCGTGAATCGCATCCTGATCGCGACCTACATTCTCAGCAGCGTGATGGCTTGTTTGGGAGGACTCTTGCTCACCTCCTACATTGGTTCGCCGAGTCTCGGCATCGGCGATCAATTCCTTTTGACCTCGGTCGCCGCGGTGGTGGTTGGAGGCACTGCATTGAGCGGCGGGCTGGGCAGCATTCTCGGAACGATCGGAGGCGCCATCTTTATCACCGAGCTAAACAGTTTTACTAACATTGTGCGTGTTTCGACGGGCAGCCGGTTTGTCCTCCAAGGCGCCGTCATCGCTTTAAGCGTTCTGATGTACCACCTGGTCGGCCAGAGAAGAACCAGCAGTTAATAACCCACTAACAAGATAGCAAATGATGGAAACCAACAAACATATCTATTCCGTGACGCGTCGTCAGGCAATTCGCCTGGGTGCCGGCGCTCTTGGATTTGCAGCGCTCTCGCGCGTCTTTCCTGCCTACGGAGCGGATGCGGTCAGCAACGCCACCATAAAAGCGGTCGGTGAAACAGTCAGCGGTAGCAAGTACAAGAAAACAGGTCCGTTCCGGATTGGCTTTAGCAATGGGTTTTCAGGAAATACCTGGCGAACTGAATGCTTGTTTGCGGCGCAAAAGGAAGCCTCGCTGCACAAGGATCTGACTGAGTTTATCGTTGTGGACGGACAGGGCGATATTTCCAAACAGGTCAACGACATCGAGAACCTGGTCTCTCAGAACGTGGACGCTATCCTTTGTATTGCAAATTCCGGCTCAGCCGTGGCGCCGGCGCTCCGCGAAGCCACGAAGCAGGGTGTTGTGACCATACCGTTTAATCTCCCCGTGGATGGCGAAGCTTGGACCGCCTTCATCGGAACCGATCCTGAGAAAAAAGGATTTGCGCTCGGGAAATGGCTGCGAGAGGCATTGGCCGATTCGGGCAAAATCGTTGCCTTGGGCGGGCTACCGGGTAACTCCTATACAGCGAGCGCTTGGGCAGGTGCGCAAAAGGCCTTCGAGGGCAGTGCTATCCAAGTGTTGGCCATCCGCGATGCCTACTGGGAGGAAGATAGAGCAAAAGTCGTGATGGCGGATTTGATCGCCGCCTATCCGCAAATCGATGGGGTCTGGTGTGACGGTTCTCAGGATGCCGCCGGCGCGATGAAGGCGCTGCTTGGAGCTAAGAGGCCTTTAGTGCCAGTGACCGGAGACGACTACAACGGGCTGCTAAAGCTTTACCAGGAACAGAGCGGGAACTATCCGAAATTCAAAATCGGACTCTTATCCGAGCCAGGCTGGGAAGGTGTCGTTGCGGTACGAACAGCCCTCAAACTGCTGAACGGCGAGGACGTTCCCAAACGCCAGATTATTGAGCCCAGACTTATTACTTCGGAAAATTATAAGGACTATGTCCGTCCCGCGCTGCCCGATGGAGTCTTTGTCGATACGGATCTCTCAGATGACGAGCTGAAAGTATTGTTCAAATCATGAGCGATGACGGACGGCACGCTCTCGTCGAGAGACCGGTATTGGCGGTCACAGAGGTGGAGAAATCGTTTCCCGGCGTGCGTGCCCTGGCGAAAGTATCCTTCGAATGTCGCGCTGGTGAGATACACGGGCTGGTCGGCGAGAATGGTGCCGGTAAATCGACCTTGATGCGTATTTTGGCCGGAGTTCATCGTCCGGACTCCGGGAGCATCCAGATTAGTGGAAAAGGGGTGATCCTCAATTCTCCGCGGCATGCTCATGACCTGGGTATTGCGATGGTCTACCAGGATACGCGGCTGGTCGATGAGCTTGATGTTGCCCAGAACATCTGGTTGGAACGAGAGCCGGGTTCGGCCTTGTTCGTCGACCGCGGCGAGATGGAACGCCGGTCGGCTGCTATTCTCCAGCGCCTCGGAATCCAGATCAACCTACGAAGGAAAGTGGGCGACCTCAACGTCGGCGAGCGCCAGATAGTCGAGATCGCTCGGGCGCTGACAGCCGCTCCAGCGGTGTTAATTCTCGATGAACCGACTTCTTCGCTCGATCCTGCTGAGTCGGAACAGCTCGGCAAGATATTAGCTGGGCTGCGAACGGATGGAACGGGGATTGTCTTTATCTCGCATCGTCTTCCGGAAGTGCTGCAGTTCGCTGACCGAATTACCGTCATGAAGGACGGTGAGATAGTTTCCACTCTCGAAAACAGGGGAATAACAGAAGATACCCTGGTCGGCTTAATGGTGGGCCGCACGTTGTCTCTAGCCTTTCCGTCCAAGACGGGAAAGACCGGAACCACCCTTTTGGAAGTTGAGGGTTTCTCGAGCACCGGTTATTTCCAGAATGTTTCTTTTTCGGTGGCTGCCGGCGAGATTGCCGGTCTGGGTGGAATTCAGGGCAACGGGCAGCGCGAAATTGCGCGAGCGCTCTACGGGCTTGTGCCGGCAACCGGCCAAGTCCGGCTGAATGGGTCCAGGGTTTCGCTTCATTCCCCGGGCCAGGCAATTCGTTCCGGAATTGTTTATGTGCCGGCCGACCGGCGTGGGGAAGGCCTATTTGTTGTCCATTCGATTCGGGAGAATATTGCCATTCCGCATCTCACCGCCTGGAGCAACTTCGGAGTAATGTCTAACCAAAAGGAGGCGACAGCGGTTCGAGAAACGATCGATCGCCTCAAGATACGCACTCCGTCTTCCGAGCAGCCAGTCGGTCTTCTGAGCGGCGGGAACCAGCAGAAAGTGGTATTCGGGCGTTGGCTCTTGGCGCAACCCACTCTTTACATTTTTGAAGAGCCCACTGTGGGGGTTGACGTCGGGACCAAGCTTGAACTCTATCGGGTGATCCGACGACTGGCGGACGAAGGGGCCGCCGTACTCGTCCTAAGCTCGGATCTGATCGAGTTGATCGGGGTGTGTGATCGCATCCTGGTGGTGGCGCATGGTAGCATCGTCGACTCCGTCACCGCGGCCGAAGCCACCGAAGAACGAATCATCGGAAGTGCCGTCCGGAAGAAACGGGAGCATGCCGTCACCGAGAAATCCGCTGAGAAGGAATCTGGCCAAAATGCTCGGCGGGTAACCATCAGAGACGTCATCCTGCGGCGCTATGCCGGTGCGGGTCTGCTGTGTGTTCTCATTCTGTTGCTTGGCGCCTACACGACTTCGCGTTCTCCTTATTTCCTGACCGAACGCAATCTGGGCAATCTGGTGATTCAGATAGCTCCATTGGCTCTGGTCGCGGTAGGTCAAATGATGGCGATATTGATCAGCGGCATTGATCTTTCCGTTGGACCTTCCATGAGTCTAACCACCGCACTGGCTTCCTATGTGATTGTCGGCGAGGCGCAGGGTAATATCGCAGCCGGCATTGCTCTCTGCCTCATCGTCGGCATCCTGATCGGCGCTTTGAATGCCTTGGTGATTATCTATCTGCGGATCCCGGATCTGATCGCGACGCTTTCCACGTTTTCTGTTGTTACGGGTCTCGCTCTTATCGTCCGGCCAAGTCCGGGCGGCAAAGTCAGTGAAGTTTTCGCAGACCTGATCACGACCCGAGTTGGCTGGTTCCCGATCATTGGGCTGGCAGTCATTCTTTTGGCAGTGAGCGGAGAGATCTTACAACTGCGCGGTCGGATCGGGACCCGACTGTATGCGATTGGGTCGAACCCGGAAGCAGCCTTTGTTGCAGGGATCCCGGTCCGTCGAGTGCGTTTCTTTGCTTATTTATTTTGCGGCTTAATGGCGGCAGTGGCCGGACTAGTGGTAGCCGCTCGGATTGGAAGTGGCGATCCTCAAGCCGGCAGCCAATTTACTTTGGCCTCGGTTACCGCGGTAGTCGTTGGAGGCACTAGTATCTTCGGTGGACGCGGTACGGTCGTGGGCACTTTACTCGGAGCAATTCTACTGATTCTCATGCAAAATTCCCTTAACCAAATCCATGTAGACGCATATTATCAGTACATTTGGACTGGGGCACTGATGCTCGTGGCCGTGGGAGCCTACTCTGTCCACGAGTATACTGATTTGAGTGCGCATTTTAAAACTTGGATTGGAAGAAATTTGCCGCGCAATCGATAAGGAGACAGGATCATTCCATGGCCGATATCCAGCCTCGAGGCCTGAGCCGCGGGCTCACTCATTATGGCGATGCGGATTTCAGCTTGTATCTGCGCCGTTCCTTTGCGAGCTCGATGGGCTTCAGTCGCGAAATGCTAGATAGGCCAATTGTCGGCATTTGTCATTCGGCGAGCGGATTCAACAATTGCCATCGTCATGTCCCCGAACTGATCGAGGCCGTGAAGCGCGGGGTCCTCTCTTCCGGTGCGTTGCCCATCGAGTTTCCAACTATTTCTCTCGGTGAACTCTTCCTCGTCCCGACAAGTCTCAAGTTCCGCAACCTCATGTCGATAGATGTCGAGGAGATGATCCGCGCCCAGCCTATGGACGCGGTGATTCTTGTTGGTGGTTGTGACAAGACGGTACCTGCGCAACTCATGGGTGCAGCATCGGCCGATCTACCGACGATACAACTTGTCACCGGACCAATGTCGACGAGCCGCTATCATGGCGAACGGCTTGGGGCGTGCACCGATTGCAGGCGCTTCTGGGCTCGGTACCGCGCCGGAGAGATCTCTGATAGTGAAATTGACGCCGTAGAGCGACGGTTCGCCCCGACTGCGGGCACTTGTGCGGTGATGGGCACCGCGAGCACGATGGCTTCGATCGCAGAGGCTCTAGGTATGATGCCGGCTGGAGCGGCGGCAGTACCGGCAGTCGACGCCGACCGTTTGCGCATCGCAGAGGAGACAGGGCGCGCGGCTGTTGCTCTTATCCGCTCGGAACGTCGGCCAAGCCAAATTATCAACGACCAGGCGCTGGAAAACGCGCTCCGCGTTCTGCTCGCCATAGGTGGCTCGACGAATGCGGTGATCCATCTTGCGGCGATCGCAGGAAGACTTGGCCTTTCGCTTGATCTCACAAAGTTAAACGAACTCTCCGAGACAACCCCCGTGATCGTTAACCTTAAGCCGACTGGCCTTCATTATATGGAAGACCTTGCCGCGGCTGGGGGTATTCCCGCAGTTATGCGCGAGCTGCGAAATCTGCTTCACCTCAATTGCATCACTGTCACGGGTGAGACCATAGGCGAACGCCTGGCAGCTTGGAACACCTGGGTTGACAGGAGCGTTATCCATTCAATCGATGATCCAATTCTACCCGACGGTGGGCTGACGGTACTCTTCGGCAGCCTTGCCCCGGGTGGGGCCGTCATAAAGCGTTCAGCCGCCGACCCGCAACTGTTTGAACAAGAGGCGCGGTGCATCGTATTCACATCACTCGATGATCTCGCTTCACGAATTGACGACCCGGGTCTGCAAGTGGCGCCCGACGACTTTTTGGTGCTCAAGAATGCTGGCCCGAGAAGTGCCGCGGCAATGCCTGAGGCAGGGTACTTGCCGATCCCAAAGAAGCTCGCCCGTATGGGCGTCAAGGACATGGTGCGCATATCCGATGCCCGGATGAGCGGTACCGCCTTTGGCACAGTCGTGTTACATGTGACGCCGGACGCCTCCTCCGGTGGGCCGCTCGCTCTTGTACGAACGGGGGACCGGATTCGCCTCAGCGTTCGTGAACATCGGCTAGACCTTTTGGTTGAGGCGGATGAACTCAACCGTCGGCGGTCTGCGTTAGCCTTGCCAACAAGTTCGGCGGGATCCCACACCAGAGGGTACAGTTGGCTGTACGACACGTTCATTACTCAGGCAAATGAGGGTTGCGACTTTGCCTTCCTCAGGAAGGGCGGTATCAATAAAGCTTCCACCCTAAACGAGGAAACCATGAGCACCTTGGAATAGCAATCGATTCGATTCTAACGCGCCAGTTTCGAGCGTTCCAGAGCCGCTCGAAGTTCAAGGGGCCGCACTGGCTTACTAAGATAGTCATCCATCCCTATAGCAAGGCACTTCTCCCGGTCGGCCTGCATGGCGTTAGCAGTCACGGCAATAATGTAAACCGGCGATTTCCAAGAACAGGCTTTTCCCAAACTTTGTTCCTGTTTGCGGATCACCCGCGTTGCTTCATACCCGTCCATCTCAGGCATCTGACAATCCATGAGAATAAGATCGTAAGGAGCTAGCTGCAGGGCCGCCAGAACTTCCAAGCCGTTCGCCACTGAATCTGCCCTATAGCGGAGTTTTCGTAATTGGCCCAACGCAACTTTTTGATTCACGATGTTATCCTCCGCCAAAAGAATCCGCATCTTCTCGATTTGCGGGTTTGCTTCCGAAGGATTGGGGACAGATACAGCTACAACAGTTTTCTCTGGAGTTTTAACATCAGCCGCCTGCTTTTCCAGTAGGATAGTAAACCAAAAAGTTGAGCCATGTCCCGGTTCGCTGTGTACCCCAATTTGACCATCCATCATTGCCACCAGTTGCTTGGAGATCGTGAGTCCCAACCCGGTGCCGCCGTATTTGCGCGTGGTGGAACCGTCGGCCTGACTAAAGGCTTGAAAGAGGCGCGCCTGTGTCTCCACGGGAATGCCTATGCCGGTGTCTTGAACATTAAAGCGCACTCCAGCGTGTGTTTCAGTTTCGCTTTCTTTAAAAACCTGAACAACGATCTCCCCTGTCCCAGTGAATTTGATGGCGTTCCCGATGAGATTCGCGAGGACCTGACGCAGTCGCCCAACGTCACCGCGCAGCTGTGTGGGTACGTCCGGTGATATAGCGCTGACTAAATCAATCCCTTTGCCGCGGGCGCTTTCAGCCAACATGTCTAAAGTGCTTTCGACGGCTTCAGCCAGGTCAAAGTCGAGAAGTTCAAAAGTGAGCTTGCCTGCTTCGATTTTCGAAAAATCCAGAATATCGTTAATGATCGTCAAAAGAGCGTCCGCGCTGAAGCCAATGCTCTCGGCAAATTCGCGCTGCTCGTTCGTTAGAGAGGTTTCCAGCAAGAGGCCAGTCATGCCGATCACGCCGTTCATGGGCGTGCGGATTTCGTGGCTCATGTTGGCGAGAAATTCGCTCTTCGCTCGGTTGGCCGCTTCGGCTGCGGCGGTGGCTTGCTTTCCTGCGTCCTCGGTGGATTTGCGCGAGGTGATATCCTGCACCATTCCCTCATAATATAAGAGTTCGCCGGTAACCTCATCATGCACGGCACGAGCATTTTCCGAAATCCAAATGACACTTTTGTCACGGCGGTAGATCTGCGCTTCGAAATCCTGGATGCGTCCTTCGTGGCGAATCGCCAAGGCGAATTTGCGGCGACGATCTGGATCGACATAAAGCTGGCTGCCGATGTCAGTGAGGTCCGCGAGTAGTTCATCGGGTGAATCGTACCCAAACATCCGAGCGAGTGCCGGGTTGGCGCTCAGATATTTGCCTTCCGGAGTCGTTTGAAAAATACCTTCTGTCGCGTTCTCGAAAATGCTTCGGTATTTCTGCTCTGCCCGGCGAAGAGCTTCGATGGTCTCTTCGTAACTTTGCGCATGATCAATCTTCGCCTTATCCATTGAATGAAAAGATTCCCTTTGGCTTATGAGTTGCCGAAGCCCTGAGATCCAATGTACACCAGATCCGTTCTACGGCCGGCGAAAAAGGGAGCGCCCAGTCGAGGTTCAGCAATAGCGTCGAACCGCCAAGATTTCGGAGGCCGTTTTCCAGGCAGCGAATGAGCGTCTCGGTGTCTTGCCTATGGATCGGCTTCGATTCAAAGCCTGTAGCGGCCCACCGAGCAAAGCGGCACGCTATTTGCTCAAAGTTTCTAAAATTTTTTTAAAGGGCGAACAGGATGACCGAAGAGCAAAAGGAGTTGGTCCAAACAAGCTTCGACAAGGTGAGGCCCATCTCGGATGCAGCTGCTGTCCTGTTTTATGATGAGCTTTTTGCCATCGACCCTTCACTGCGGGGCCTGTTCAAAAGCGACATGGCTGAGCAACGGGCCAAGCTGATGGCGATGTTAGGTACGGCTGTAAGCAGCCTGGGCCGTTGGGAATCCCTAGTGCCCGTACTCCGGGAACTCGGTCGCCGGCACCTTCGCTACGGAGTCAAACCGGTCCACTACGAATCGGTGGGGGCGGCTTTGCTGGCGACCCTCGAGAAAGGTTTAGGTAAAGATTTTACCCCTGCGGTGCGCGAGGCCTGGGTGATTTGTTACACCTTGATCGCGCGGGAGATGATCGAAGGAACCGAACCCAGGGAGGCGCTACCGTAGACACCCCACAGAGGCTCACTTGTTCGATACAGGAGAAGCTTAATCATGGCGATTGATTTTACGCTGACCGATGGTCAGAAAAAGCTACAGAAGACGGCACGGGAATTCGCCAAGGAGGTGCTGGACCCAGTCGTTCGTGACGCAGATCAGGAACCGGACCCGCAAAAAGCTTTCGCCATGATGAAGGCGCCCTATGCAGAAGCGTACCGACTTGGTTTGGCGATGGGTTTCCTCCCCAAGGAGTACGGCGGAGCCAGCATCAGCAATGTCGACCTCCAAATCGTTGCCGAGGAAGTCACGGCAGTAGATCCCGGTTTTGCAACGATTCTATTGGTGAACGGCCTTGCTCTGATGCCGCTGGCCTGGTACGGCTCCGAAGCGCAGAAGCAGCGGTGGATTGGTGAGGCCACCAGCGATCCAACGGGCGAGTATCTGGCTGGCTGGACCGTGAGCGAACCGGCCGGGACGCCGGGCGGCACGGCGAATTTCGACCATCCAGGAACAGCTCCTTCGGGGATTTCGCTGTTTGCTGCTTACGACAAGGGAAGTGGCGAATACGTTCTCAACGGGCGCAAATATTGGCCCTGCAACGCGGGGGGATGGGACCTCAACGGTGCCAACGTCAACGTTTGCATCGTGCGGACCGATAGTGCCAAAGGCGGTAAAGAAGGCTTGAGCGCGATCGTCGTTCCCCGCGGGACGCCGGGGCTCTCCTTTGAGGCCCCCATCTCGAAAGTGGGTCATCGGACCTGCCAAAACAATTCGATGGTCTTTGAGAATTGCCGTGTGCCCGCTGAAAACGCGTTTGCCGTCGGGGACGGGGATCTGGTAATCAGCAAAGCGTTTACGTGGTCCGGACCGGTCGCGGCCATTGCTGCGGTCGGCGTCGCACGTTCTGCCTACGAATACATCCTCAAATGGGCAAAAACCTACACGGCTGGTGGCAGCAAGCCGATTTTGGGCCATCAGGCGGTCGGTTATGCATTGGCCGACGTCGCTATGAAGATCGAAGCCTGCCGTGCGTTCTCTTGGAAGGCCGCACATTACCTGGATCTCTACAATGCCGAAGGTCACGCGATTGGGGCCATGTCCAAAGTGCTTTGTGGCGAGTTAATGTTCAGCTCCATTTTTAGAGCGATGCAGGCGATGGGGGTCAACGCGCTCGACAAGAAGCACCCTGTCGAGCGTTTCATGCGGGAATCGCTGGTCTTTCCCCTGTACGACGCGGGAAACATTGGCATGCAAATGCGGAAAATTTGGGGAGTCATGTTAGATGAGGGGTTTGATCCTCGCGCCTTCATGGATTCCCAGCCGATCAAGTTCACCAAATCCATGGAGGGCGCATAATTGCGGAGCCGCGTGAATTCCTCTCTGCTTGGCTTCCCTTGTATGTAGTGGCGAAATTGTTCCAAATCTCTTTCGACGCGTCCTGAAGTAATGCCCAATACCTCTGCAGTCTTTTCCAACACGGTGTTTCAGCAGTAAACCGTCCAATCTGGATGCGCACGACACTACACCGTGCGTCGAACTCTTTTTGCTCGATAGAACTCGATATTCTTTTCGTACCGCGTCGGATTTTCCAGAGCCAAATCATTTTGTGCTCCAGGAATCTCTAACCCCAGCCTCCGATGGCAGTCTGACAACTGCTCATGGAGAGCGAATACCTCTGGGAAATAGTGGGGGTCGCATAGGAGGAGAGACTTCTGGACCCACGGATCATTGACCAGATAAAAGAATTGATAGCCAAACATCGCGTCGAGAATTTTCACATCCAGAACTCCGATGTCGCACAACGTCTTAGTGCGTTCGAAGAATTGAAGGCATCGAAGGAGTTGCTGCTCCAACCCCTTTCTGTCCGAGTCTTTTAAGAGGAGTGGCTGGAGCGCCTCGTCAAACGCTTCGAATTCTTTTCCTAGCTGGTAAACAAATTGGGCCAGCGTATAGCGTCGGGCTTCGCGCAATTGAACTCCCAAGAAAACCAACGTGACGGCGGTAATCACGCAATAGGCAAGAGCGCAAATGGCTGAGAGCGCCGTCCAAAACTCGATGGTCGTCATTGGTAAGAAAGTTGTCCGATACGCCATTGGCTTGAAAGTCCGAAGATGTGGACAATGGTTACCTTCTTTCGGCCATTTTGAACCGCGTACTCGAACCCATATTCGGCGATGCGTCGACAACCTGCGTTGGTGTTCCCAGAGCCGATCGCGACCGCGTGAGGGTCGTCGCCGATGGGTGTAATGTTCAAAGCCGACGCGGAATAGAAGGGAGCCGCCAACAAGGGTGTTTGGCTACGTCCTCACACGGTTGACGTTTGTGGACTGAGGCACTACCCTTTCGGGCCGGAAGCTCGCTCCCCACCAACCAGCGGGCAAGATCTAATGCTCATGGACGCCCCTATCCTGCAGGAGTTCCGGGTCATCACCGGAGATAGCGGCCTGATCACATCGCCGGAAGAACTGAAGACCTACGAGTGTGACGGGCTAACGAATTTCCGCGTCGTTCCACAGGCAGTGCTGCTGCCCCGATCCACGGAACAGGTCCAGGGGATCGTTCGTGTGTGCCATCGAGAGCGGATTCCGTTTGTGGCACGCGGTTCAGGCACGGGATTAAGCGGCGGTGCTCTGCCGGTGAAAGACGGGGTGGTGATCAGCCTGGCGCGCATGAACCGAATCCTCGAAGTGGACCTACCGAACGCTCGGGTGGTGGTGGAGCCCGGCGTGATCAACCTGGAGGTGACCGGGCGGGTTGCGCCCCACGGCTTTTTCTACGCGCCCGATCCTTCGTCCCAATGTGTCTGCAGCATCGGCGGAAACGTGGCGGAAAACGCCGGCGGCGCGCACTGCCTAAAGTACGGATTTACAACCACGCATGTGTTGGGCCTTGAGGTGGTGCTCCCGGACGGCTCGCTGGTGCACCTAGGCGGCAAAACGCTCGACACGCCAGGCTACGACCTGCTGGGCGTATTCGTGGGCTCCGAGGGAACCTTGGGCATTACAACCAAGGTGATTCTTCGCATCGTGAAGCGGCCGGAATGCATCCAAACGCTGCTCGCAGCGTTTCGCTCCACGAGCGACGCCGGGGCTGCGGTGAGCGGGATCATCGCCGCAGGGATGCTGCCAGCAGCGATTGAAATGATGGACAACCTAGCGATCCAAGCCGCTGAAGCAGCTGTTCATGCCAACTATCCCCACTGCGGTGGGCTATTGTTGGTGGAGCTCGACGGGCCTGCGGCGGAAGTCGAAGCGTTGATGTGCCAGGTGGACGAAATCTGCCGGCAGTGCGGCGCCGGGGAAATCCGTGTTGCGCAGACGGAGGCGGAACGGGCCGTGGTATGGAAGGGACGTAAAGCGGCGTTCGCCGCGGTGGGCCGCATTTCGCCGAATTACATCGTGCAAGACGGCGTGATCCCGCGCACGGCGCTACCGGGCATCATGAGCGAAATCGAGCGACTCGGCGCGGAGGCGGGAATCAGAGTGGCCAATGTGTTTCATGCCGGCGATGGCAACCTGCATCCATTGGTCCTCTATGACCGCCGGATCGAAGGGCAGGAACACGCTGCAGAGGTTCTGGCCAACCGCATTCTCGAACTGTGCATCGAGGCTGGTGGCTCCATCACCGGCGAGCACGGCGTGGGCGAAGAAAAGAAAATGATGATGTCCAAGATGTATGCGGAGCCCGACCTGGAAACGATGCAGCGCGTACGCTGCGCATTTGACCCAGAGCACCTCTCCAATCCCACGAAGGTTTTCCCACGGCCGCGATTGTGTGGTGAAACGCCAGGAGAGTATCGACCTCATCCCCTGGAGATCGCTGGAATCGCAGAACGCTTCTGAGATGAACGCGCCACCATCAGTTTCGGCAACGGAGACGGGTACAGCGGTTCGGTGGGAGGATCTGCGCGCCGTCGTCGGCGCGGAGCATCTGCGCGCCGCGTGGGTAAGTGACGGAGTCGCTGGAGTCCAGCCACAGATGGTTCTTGAGCCAAACAGCGAAAGCGAACTCGCGGCCGCGCTGCACTTCGGGGATGCCACCGGCCTCGGCATCGTGCCACGCGGCGGCGGCACAAAGACCTGCTGGGGCAATCCGCCGGTGCGCGCCGACCTGATTCTTTCGACGGCGCGGCTCAACCGGGTGATCGAATACGCCTGGGCTGATCTGACGGTAAGCGTAGAGGCCGGATGCACGATCCAGAATCTGCAGAACGTGCTGGCGGAACATGGCCAGCGCATCGCCGTGGATCCGCTGTGGCCAGAACGGGCCACCGTCGGCGGAATCCTCTCGACGAACGAGTCCGGCTCGCTCCGTATTCGGTATGGCGCGCTACGCGACCTGGTCATCGGCGTGACGATTGCGTTGCCCGATGGCACTCTGGCTTCGAGCGGCGGCAAAGTGGTGAAAAACGTCGCGGGGTACGACTTGCCAAAACTGGCCACTGGAGCGCTGGGCACGTTGGGAGTCATCACTCGCGCCAATTTCCGGCTGCATCCTTTGCCGCGTAACATACGGTCGTTCACCTTTGCGGCGCGCGATGCGGGCGACGCCAGCCGCATGATACTGGCGGTCCAGGATTCCTGGCTGACGCCCACCGGCTTGCAGGCGCGATTCACCGCAGATGCGGCACCCGCGGTGGACGTTCGCTTTGAGGGTACCGAGGCGGGACTTGCGGCACAGGCGGTGAC
>Ga0210390_10002095_pt1 | contig 18053 bp, 16 predicted proteins | sample IncBWH11OmetaG_FD_161050 | JGI IMG/M metagenome (GOLD analysis project Ga0210390, IMG submission 161050) | Forest soil microbial communities from Barre Woods Harvard Forest LTER site, Petersham, Massachusetts, United States - Inc-BW-H-11-O ... | reverse complement strand
GCCAGTCGCGTGTTGATCTCCTTCCTCGTCAATGGGGCGCTCTGCCTGGCGGGACTTTATTATTTCCGGCACGTCGAAGACTCCTTCGCCGACGTCATTTGAAAAGGCGGTTCTCGCAGTGGCTGTTTCACCGGCGGCTGATTCGCAGCTCGACTTATCAGATCGTTCGATCCTGATCACCGGCGGTACCGGATCGTTCGGCCGGCGGTTTGCGGCGACCGTGCTCCGCAACTATCGGCCGCGGCGACTGATTATTTTCAGCCGCGACGAGCTCAAGCAGCATGAGATGCGCCAGAGCGGAGTGGAGGGGGGCGTCTTCAGCCATCCCTCTGTGCGTTTCTTCCTGGGCGATGTGCGGGACGTCGATCGATTGCGGCGGGCCATGCAGGGAGTCGACATCGTAGTGCACGCGGCGGCCCTCAAGCAGGTGCCCGCCTGCGAATACAACCCATTCGAGGCAGTGCTCACCAACATCATGGGGGCCCGCAACATCATCGAAGCGGCCATCGATCGCGGCGTGAAACGCGTGCTGGCCCTTAGCACGGACAAAGCGGTCAACCCGGTCAACCTCTACGGTGCGACCAAGCTGTGTGCCGAGAAGCTCTTCGTGCAAGGGAACGCGTACTCCGGGGCCGAGGGGACGCGCTTCGCCTGCGTGCGTTATGGCAACGTCGTCGGTAGCCGCGGCAGCGTGATCCCCGTGTTTCTGGAACAGCGGTCCACCGGCAAGATCACCATTACCGATCCGCGGATGACCCGCTTCTGGCTGACGCTCGACCAGGCCGTCCAATTCGTGCTGACGGTGCTGCCACAAATGCACGGCGGCGAAATCTTCGTGCCGAAAATCCCGAGCATGAATATCGGCGACCTGGCCAAGGCGGTCGCCGGCGATTGCAAGGTCGAACAGATCGGCATCCGCCCCGGCGAAAAACTGCACGAAGTGCTGATCTCGGAGGATGAGGCCCGTCACACGCTCGAGAGCGAGCGCATGTTCGTGATCCAACCACATCATCCCTGGTGGACCGACAAGGTGGGCCATCAAGGCAACCCGCTCCCCGACGGCTACACCTACAGCAGCAGCAACAACACCGAGTGGCTCGGTCTCGACGATCTGCGCACGCTTCTCAAGGACGGGTCGGTCCAATCATGACAGCCTCTCAGCCCACGCAGGCGATCGAGGGCGAGTTGGCCATTCGCGGCGGCCGGCCCGTGCGCGAGGCCTATCTCCCCTACGGCCGTCAGGCGATCGACGACGATGACCGCGCGGCCGTCGCCGCCGTGTTGAAATCCGACTGGCTGACGACTGGCCCGAAAGTCGCCGAGTTCGAGGAGGCTTTTGCGCTCGCGGTGGGTGCTCGCGAGGCAGTGGCCGTCAATAGTGGGACGGCCGCCTTGCACGCGGCCATGCACGCGCTGGGGATCGGACCCGGCGACGAAGTCATCGTGCCCTGTCTGACGTTTGCCGCGACGGCTAACGCGGCCGTCTATCTGGGAGCCACGCCGGTCTTTGCCGATGTCGATCCCGACACGCTTTTGATTACGGCCGAGGCAGCGGCCCGCTGCCTCACGCCGCGGACGCAAGCAATCGTCGCCGTCGACTATGCCGGGCAGGCAGCCGAATACGAGGCCCTCCGCGCGCTGGCCGCCAAGCACGCACTGCCACTGGTTTCCGACTCCTGCCACGCAGTGGGCGGTTCTTACCGCGGCCGCAAGATCGGCACCCTGGCGGACCTCAGCACGTTCAGCTTCCATCCGGTCAAACACATCACGACGGCCGAAGGCGGCATGATCACCACCGAGGATGCCGAGCTCGCCCGCCAGATGCGCATCTTTCGCACGCACGGCATCACCACGGACCACCACTATCGGCAGGCCCACGGCGAATGGACCTACGAAATGCAAACGCTGGGCTTCAACTATCGGCTGAGCGACTTTGCCTGCGCGCTCGGCCTCAGCCAGTTGCCCAAGCTCGAGGGTTGGGTGCGGCGGCGGAACGAGCTTGCCGACCGCTATCGCGCGGTGCTAGCGGATCTGCCGCAGTTCGTGCCGCTGACCGTCTTACCCGAACGAACACACGCCTATCACCTGTTCATCGTTCGCTGCCGCACCGGAGACACCGGCTGGACTCGCGACCAGATTTTTCCCGCCATGCGGGCCGAGCGGATCGGCGTGAACGTGCACTACATCCCCGTGCACCTGCATCCGTTTTATCGCGAACGCTTCGGCACGCGTCCGGGCCAGTGTCCGAATGCCGAAGCCGCCTACACCGAGATCATGACGCTGCCCCTCTTCCCGGCGATGACTGACCACGATGTCGACGACGTTTGTCGGGCTCTGCGCAAAGTGATCGCCGCGTCGCCGCCCGCTTCGCGCTGACCGGATTTTGACCTGCCCATGACTACGGCCATTATCCAAGCCCGCATGTCGAGCACCCGGCTGCCGGGAAAGGTTCTGCTCGACCTCGCCGGCGAGCCGATGCTCGCCCGCGTGGTGGCGCGAACGAAGCGGGCGAAGACGATCGACCGCACGATCGTGGCGACCACCGTCGAGCCGGAAGACGAGCCGATTGTCGCGCTGTGCCGCGCGCGCGGTTGGGCCGTCTCCCGCGGCAGCCGCGACGACGTGCTCGACCGCTATTACCAAGCGGCGGTGGCGGACGGCGCCGATCCGATCGTGCGGATCACGTCCGACTGCCCGCTGATCGATCCCGAGGTCATCGACCGCGTCGTCGAGCATTTGACCACAGGCGTCGACTATGCCAGCAACATCAATCCGAGGCGAACCTTTCCCCGCGGCCTCGATGTCGAAGCCTTCACGTTTGCCTCATTGGCGGCCGCGTGGCAGGACGCCAGCGACACGTCCAGTCGCGAGCACGTCACGCCGTTTTTGTATCGGCATCCGGAGCGGTTTCGCATCGCCCTCGTCGAGTCGGAGCGGCCTGAAGCCGCCGACCATCGCTGGTCGGTCGACACGCCGGAAGATTACGAACTGATGCGACGGATCCTCGCGCACTTTGGAGAAAGAGACTTCGGCTGGCTCGACGTGCTGGAACTTTTGGACCGCCATCCGGACTGGATCGAACTCAACCGTCACATCGCGCAAAAGACGCATTAACCCAGAAACCGACCGGCGAGCCTCGGGCGTAAGCCCGAGGGTGCTTGATTCCGTCGAAACCACCGCAGGAATCGCCCTGAATACTCCCTCGGCTAATCCCGGCACGCTCCTGATCCGAGCCGACGCCAACTCGGCAATCGGCACGGGGCACGTGATGCGCTGCCTGGCGCTCGCGCAGGCCTGGCAGGACGCGGGAGGGAAGGTCGCGTTTGTTTGCACAGAACTGCCGCCCTTCCTTTCACAGCGGCTGGAAACTGAGGGCTGCATCGTCTCCACAATCGACTCGGCTCCCGGAACCGACCGCGATCTTGAAGAGACACGGCGCCTTGCCGACTCGATCGCCCCGAAATGGTTGGTCCTCGACGGTTACGCCTTCGGCCCCGACTACCAGCTGACACTTCGCGACGTGAAGTGGCGGCTATTGTTCATCGACGACGATGGCCGACACGAGAACTATCACGCCGACGCGATCCTCAATCAAAACGCCGGCGCGGCAGCCGTCTTGTACGGAAAGCGAACCCACAATTCTCGGCTGCTGCTGGGCTGTGAATACGCAATGCTGGGGCGAGAGTTTCTGCGAACTCCCAGGCGACTTGCAACGAGCGAAACTGTATCCCGGATCCTGCTAACCCTGGGCGGAGCCGATTCGCAGAATCTGACGAGCCAGTTTCTGACTGTTTTGTGGCCATGCATTCCGGCGGACTGTGAGATCCATGTTCTCATCGGCCCGGCCAATCCTCACGTCGCCGCGATGCAGGAGCTCGCCTCGACGAGGAATCGCATGGTCCTGCACGTCGCGCCCGACAACGTTCCTCAAATCATGGCAGACTGCGACCTGGCAATCACGGCGGCGGGCAGCTCCGTGTATGAATTAGGATACCTGGGAGTGCCCATGCTGTTAGTCGTGGCGGCCGAGAATCAGCGGCCGATCGCGACGGCGCTCGATCATCTGGGGGCCGCGGTGCGCATCGATGAATTTCCCTCGAGTCGCACGGCCGATCTGCCCTCCGCATTCGAGCGGATGGTTTCGGACGCAGCATTGCGGGCGCAGTGTGCGGCAAAATGCCGGCAACTTGTTGATGGCCAAGGGGCGGCCAGGGTCGTGGCGGCCCTGCGCGAAACGAGCGGCGGCAGATGAAGGTACTGTTCCTAGGCCCAGGTGATTCTGCCGTGCTCGATTTTCTGAGATCGGCCGAGAGCGATGTCATGCAGACAGCGGACCGGCTCGACGAGGCGTTCCTGGATCGCAACGCAGCCGACTTTCTGGTCTCGCACGGCTTCCGTCACATCCTCGGATCGGACGTGCTCAATCGCTTTCCGCGACGGGCCGTCAATCTGCACATCTCGTACTTGCCTTGGAACCGCGGGGCTGACCCCAACCTGTGGAGCTTTCTCGAAAACACCCCGAAGGGCGTGTCGATCCACTACCTCGATGCGGGCATCGACACGGGCGATGTCATCGCTCAAAGGTTGGTCGAATTCGGTGCCGCTGAGACTCTTCGCTCAAGTTACGCGCGGTTGCAGGCCGAGATCGCCAGTCTCTTTGCCGAGCATTGGAGCCGCATCCGCACGGGCGGCTCCGGAGCTGCCAAACAGGCGGGAGCGGGTTCGTTTCATCGCCTCGCCGACCGCGAGAAAGTGGCCCACCTGCTGACGAATGGTTGGGACACCTCCGTTGCGGACCTCGAGAAAGCCGGGGCCGAGTGGCGACGGTCGCGGGGACTGCCCTAAAAGCGACCTCGTCAGGCCGCGGCTGGCCCAGTACAACTGGGATTGATGATCGATCAACCTTCCAACTCAGGCTTCTCGCCCGTTTTGCACCTGGGCCAGCGGGAAGTCGGCCCGGGTCATCCGGCCTATCTGATTGCCGAGTTGTCGGCAAATCACGCCGGCAAACGCGAGGTCGCGCTGCAGCTTGTGTGGGCCGCACACGAAGCCGGCGCCGACGCCGTCAAGTTGCAGACGTACACCGCCGACACGCTCACCATCCGCTGCGATCGGCCCGAGTTTCGCATTGCCGGCGGCACGCTGTGGGATGGCCGCACACTCTATGACCTTTACCAAGAGGCCGCCACGCCCTGGGAGTGGCACGCCGACCTGTTTGCAGAGGCCCGACGGCTGGGGATGGGCTGTTTTTCCACACCGTTCGACGCGTCGGCCGTCGATTTTCTCGAAACGCTCAATCCGGCCGCGCACAAGATTGCCTCCTTCGAGCTGGTCGATCATGCGCTGCTACGGAAGGTGGCGGCCACGCGGCGGCCAGTGATCCTGTCGACCGGGATGGCAACGCTCGAAGAAATCACCGAAGCAGTCGCCACGTTGCGGGAAGCAGGGTGCCGCGAACTCGTCCTGCTGAAGTGCACCAGCTCCTACCCGGCGCCGGCCGAGGAAGCCAATCTGCGGACGATCGGCCATCTGGCCTCGACGTTCCAGTGCCCCGTCGGCCTCTCGGACCATACGCTGGGCATCGCCTGCCCCGTTGCGGCCGTCGCGCTGGGAGCATGTCTCATTGAGAAACATTTTGTCCTCTCGCGAGAAACGCCCGGACCCGACAGCGCCTTTTCGCTCGAGCCGGCCGAGTTCGCCGACATGGTGCGAGCCGTTCGCGCGGCCGAGGCGGCAATCGGCACCGTCCATTACGGGCTAAGCCCGGCCGAAGAAAAGAGCCGCGTCTTCCGCCGCTCGCTGTTCGCGGTGGCCGACATCGCGGCCGGCGAGCAGCTCACCGAACAAAACGTCCGTTCAATCCGGCCGGGACACGGCCTGCCGCCGAAAGAATTGCCGCGGCTTCTGGGCAAGCGGGCGGCCCGCACGATCCGCCGCGGCGAACCGCTGTCGTGGGACTGCGTGGAAGGTTAGTCGCAAGTCCAACGTTTGAAGGAACAATAGATGAGGACGAGGCTGATCTCGCTGGGCATCGCATGGATGCTGGTATTGGGAGCCGTCGCGCAGGCCGATCCGCCGCGGAAGTCGCGTCGCCCGGAAGCCAAACAAGCCGAGCCGCCCGCCGGCACCAGTGATACGTGGCAGGTGACCTATCTGGGAAAGGCCCGCATCGGTTACTCGCACACGCTGACGCGGCCCGCTCAGATTGACGGCAAGTCGATCATCAAGACCGATACCGAAATGCATCTCACGCTCAAGCGGTTCGGCCAGACGCTGGAGATGCAAACGCGGCAGGAAACGGAGGAGCTGCCCAGCGGAGAACTCTTGTCATTCACGTATGAGGTCAAAAATCCGCCGGCCGCTCCGACTCGCACCGTCGGCCACGTGCGAGGCAACTTCCTCGTGGGCGAGAACACCGTGGCCGGAGCGCCGCACGAGTTCACGCTGCCTTGGGACGGCGGGATCAAATCGCCCGTGTACGTCGACCGCTACCCGCACGAGTATCCGTTCAAGCCGGGCGACGCGCGCAACATGCGGGCGTTCGTCCCCGAGCAGATGCAGGTTTCACAGGTCCGCTTCAAGGCCCTCCGCCAGGAGTCGGTGTCGCTCTTGAACGGTCATCGCCGGAAGTTGTTGCGCGTTTCGGTCGTCGAATCGCTGATGCCCCAGTCGCCGGTCGAGGATTACCTCGACGAGCATGGCGACGTCATCGTCTCGACAACGGAAATGCTCGGCCAGACGCTGACCACTTACACGGTTACGGCGGAGGAGGCCCTCAAACAGATCGCCGGCGAAGGGCTCGATATTGCCGTCAACACGCTCGTCAAATCGACATTCATTCCGCGGGCCCACTCGACCATGCGGGGCGTCTACCGCATCAAGATGAAAGGCGAGGACCCGACCCCCTTCTTCCCCAGCGATGCCAATCAGAAAGTGGTCCGCACCGCGCCCGACGAGTGCGAAATCACCGTTCGCAACGTGCGGCCGGCTCCCGCCAATCGGGCCATCCGCATCGATCGCCAGTATTTAGAGCCGTCGCAGTTCCTGCAGTCGAACGACCGCGAACTCCTGATCCACGTCGACCGGGCCGCCCGCAACCTGGTCGAGCCGTCGCAAATCGCCGTGGCGATGGAAAAGTACGTCGACGGTGCGGTGCAAAAAAAGGACTTTTCGACGGCCCTGGCCTCAGCCGGCGAAGTCGCCCGCACGCTGCAGGGCGACTGTACCGAGCACGCGGTCTTCCTGGCCGCCATGCTGCGGGCCCGCAACATTCCGTCGAAGATTGCGGTCGGACTGGTCTACATCGAGCCGCTCTCGTCATTCGGCGGTCACATGTGGACGGAAGCGCTGATCGGCGACCACTGGGTGCCGCTCGATGCGACGCTGGGCACCGGCGAAGCGGGCATCGGAGCAGCCCACATCAAGCTGGCCGAATCGAGCTTCGCCGACAACGGCCCCGCCCCGACCACGAGCTTCCTGCCGCTGATCCGCGTGCTGGGGCGAATCGAGCTGACGGTGGTCGAGACGTCGCAGCAGTAACGCGGCAGCAAACTCGACTTCAGTCGGCCAGTGCCCGGGCCACGTCGGTGCGGTAGGCCGCCAAACCGGGGACGATGCCGATCAGCGAGGCCAGCGCAATCAGGCCGGGCAGCAGGATGAATTCAATCCCCTCGAAGGCGAAGGGGTTGATCAACAGACCCGTCTGTTCTTGAACGACGGGGGCAGCGGCGAAGACCAGGCCGTGTCCCAAGAGGATGCCGAGGATTCCGCCGCCAAAGCACAGCAAGATCGATTCGGCCAGGATGATCGAAAAGACCGTACGCCGCTGCGCGCCCAGGGCCCGCATGATGGCGATTTCCTTGCGGCGGTCGGACATCGAGTTGTAGATGCTCACGAAGATGCCGACACCCGAGACGATGATGATGAGTGCGGTCATGACAATCAGTACGGTCCGCACATTGCCGAGGATGCTGCTCATCAGCTGCTGCATGGGAATAATTGGATTGACCGCCTGCACCTTGTAGCCGCGCTTCATCTCGCCATTGAACATCGCCGCCAGAGCAACGCTCTTCATGTTGACGAGGATCGCGGTCACTTCCTTCTGGACGTCGCACGCCTTGTGGTGGTGATGGTGCTCGCCGGGCTGGTGCGGAGGTTCTTCGATGGGGATGCCGCACTTCTGGGCCCATTCGGCCGCGGCCGCGTTGATCTCGGAATCGCTCGTCCCCTTGCCGCTGAACTCGTGCCAGCGTTTGACGGCTTCTTTGAGCGGCGCGTCGTGCCCGCTGATGGCATAGAAGCCGTTCAAGTGGATGAAGACGGTTTTGTCGTTGGGAGTGCCGGTCGGCGCCAGGACGGCAACGACGGTGAACTTTTCCTCGTGCTTGTGCGATTCAGCTCCGCCGTGGATGAGTTGAAACTGCGTTCCCAAGTCCCAGGCGTTGGTCCGCGCCACTTCGGAGCCGATGATCGCGTCGAAGGAATCCGTGAAGGATTTGCCCTTGATTTGGAATTCCTGGCCCGGCGTGAAAGGATGCTCGAAATATTCCTCCGTGGTGCCGACGATGGGGAAGCCCCCCTTTTCGGTGGCGTCACCCAGACAGAAGGGAACCGCCAATTCGACGCGCGGATCCTTCTTAAGCTCTTCGTAGTAGAGATAGGGCAGGTTCTGCAGCGGGGCGCTGACGCGGTAGACCGTGTTGAGCACGAGCTGCAGATCGCTCCCTTTGGGGCCCACGATGAGTTGGTAGGCGATCGTTTGCTGGCTGAACATGCGGTCCATGATCCCGTAGATCACGAGCACGCTCACCATCAGCATCACGCCGAGGGCAACGCTGAAGGCCGTCAGCGACGAGGACAACAGTCGCTGACGGATGCTCTTCCAGGCGATCGAAAACAGATTCATCGTGCGGCCCCCGCTCCCACCGCAGCGCGGTTGAAATTCTCCAGCCGGTCGACCCGCGGGAACCGCGACGCCACGTCGGGCGAGTGCGTCACCATCAGGAGGGCCACCTTCGATTCGGCACACGCCTCGCGAATGAGGTCGAGGATCAGGTCCTGGTTCTTGACGTCGACGTTGGCCGTCGGCTCATCGGCCAGCAGCAGTGAAGGCTGGTTGGCCAGCGCCCGCGCCACGGCCACCCGCTGCTGCTCACCCACGGAAAGTTGCGACGGGCGATGGCTCGTGCGATGCCCCAGGCCCACACGCTCCAACAGCTGCGCGGCCCGCTTGGAATCGACACGCTTGCCGGAAAAGCTCATCCCCAAGAGCACGTTCTCGAGTGCGCTGAAGGCGGGCAGCAGATTAAACGTTTGAAAGACGAAGCCGATTCGCTCGGCCCGAAACCGGTCGCGGGCAACTTCGGGCAAGCGCGTGATCTCGGTGCCGTCGATCTTGACCGTCCCTCGGTCGGGCGTGCTGATGCCCGAAATGATGTTCAAGAGCGACGTCTTGCCGCCGCCGCTCGAACCGACCAGCACCACCTGCTCGGCGGAGGCGATCTGAAATCGCTCGATGTCGAGCACGGTCAGCACGTTGCCGTCCGGCTCCCGATAGGTCTTGAGAACGTTGCTTAGTTCCAGCGACATGCGGCGAGCCTGTCTAGCGCGGACCTGAGGACATCTCAACAGCCAACGATCGGGGGATGCGGGGCGGGGCCGTGTTTTGTACGCCGCAGCGCGACCTTCCGTTTGAAACACAGATGCCAGGGGCCGGGTCGTTTGCGTTCTGAATATCGCGGCTCAACCGTCCGGTGTGGCCCATCCGGCCTTTCCAATCAACTTGACGAAGCGGCAGGCGCACAAGGGGGTCGGCCGGGGGCCGGTGGCCGTCTTTTCGACAACCACCAGTTGCTGCGACTCTTCGTCGCCGATCGGGGCGACAATCCGACCGTCGGGCTTGAGTTGTTCGTACAGCGGCTCGGGAACGACCCGCGCGCTCGCGGTGACGATCACGCGATCATAAGGCCCGCGCTGCGAATTTCCGAGCGTCCCGTCCCCCACCAGGTATTCGACGTTCCTGGCGCCCAACGTGTCCAGGAGCCGGCGGGCCGACTGCGACAGCCGCTCGATCCGTTCGATCGTCACCACGCGGGCCGCCAGGCGGGCGAGGATTGCCGTCTGATAGCCGCTGCCCGTGCCGATCTCCAGCACAATTTCTGTGCCCGAAAGCTGCAGCTCCTGCGTCATCAGGGCGACGATGTAGGGCTGGCTGATCGTTTGCCCTTCGCCGATGGGCAGTGCATCGTCGTCGTAGGCGGCGTACTGCAACGCGTCGGGAACGAACAAGTCGCGCCGCGTCTGTTGAATGGCGTCGAGCACGCGCGGATCGGTGATGCCACGCCGCTCGAGCGTTTCCCGCAGTCGCCGCTGGAGCTCGGGGATGCTCGCCAATCCGAGTGCTCGTGAAACCGGGGTGCTGCTTAAAACGGGACCGTCTCGGCCGCCGCCACCGGCGCAGCCGACGGATCAGGCTGCCAGTCGATCAGCTGCAGCTCCGCGCGCTCGTGGCCGCCAAACCGATTAATGACAGGGGCATAACTGATCGAGAACGGACGGCCCAACTGGGCGATCGGCTCGGCCCAGTCGGCCCGGGCGAAGGCGACGGCACGAAGCGTCGTGTTGTGCTGCCGCACTCGCAGCGACAAATGCCGCTCCCCCTCCCCCATTTTGCGCGGCGGTTCGGCCAATTCAACTCGCGTCGTCGCGAAGACGGGCCGCGGGTTGTCTTCGCCAAACGGGCTCAACATCTCGAGTTCTTTCAGCGCCCGCGGCGTGACGTCCGCCAGCCGCACTTCCGCGTCGATTTCCAGCTCGGAGTCGCGCGGGCCCGTCGCGTAGTTAGCCGCCACGTATTGGCAGAAGTCCTCGCGAAAGGCGTCGATTCGATCTTTGGAGATTTTGAGGCCCGCCGCCGCCTGGTGTCCGCCGAACGATATCAGATGCACGGCGCAGGCCGAGAGGGCCGCGTGCAGATCGAAGCGGCCGTGCGACCGCCCCGATCCCTGACCTGTGCTGGCCTGCCCGTTGAAGCCGATCAGGATCGCCGGACGCGAGAAATGCTCGACGACCCGGCTGGCCACGATGCCGATCACCCCCGGGTGCCAGGTGTCGCCGGCGAGCACGACGGCAGGCGCGTCGTTCCATTGGGGGTGATTGGAGATCAGCTCGCGGGCTTCCTTGAAAATTTTCAGCTCGACCGAGCGACGGCTCTTGTTCAGTTCGTCGAGATGCACCGCAAGCATCGCGGCGCGGTCGGCCTTGTCGGTCGTCAAAAGTTCGACCGCCAACCGCGCTTGCCCCAGTCGGCCCGCCGCGTTGATCCGGGGCGCCAATCCAAAGGCAACGTCGTCGGCCTCGATCGAGGGCGACTCGTCGAGCTGCGCCACTTTCATCAAGGACTTGAGCCCGGGAGCGGCCCGCTCGCGGAGACTCTTCAAGCCAAATTTCACGAGCAGCCGATTCTCGCCGCGCAGCGAAACGACGTCGGCAATGGTGCCGATCGCCGCCAATCCCATCGCTCCGATCAAGAACTCACGCATTACGGGGGACGCTTTCTTGCCGTCCCCCAGCCGCTGGCAGATGCCCCAAGCCAGCTTGAACGCCACGCCCACACCGCACAACTCGCCGAAGGGATAACTGCCGCCCGGCAACCGCGGATGCACAACGCACGACGCTTCCGGCAGCGAAGCGCCGGCCTGATGGTGATCGGTAATGATCAGTTCGAGGCCCAGTTCGCGGGCGAGCAAAGCCTCGGCTACGCTGGTGATGCCACAATCGACGCTGACCACCAGCCTGTGCGGGTCGTCCTGATGCAGCTGCCGCAGCGCCTCGCAATTGATGCCGTACCCCTCTTCCATGCGAGACGGGATGTAATAGTCGACTTTTCCGCCCGCCAGCGTGATGCAGTGCCACAACAGGGCGGTGGCCGTCACGCCGTCGACGTCGTAGTCGCCATAAATGGTGATGCGGCGACCAGCCTTGATGGCCGATACGATCCGATCGGCCGCGTCGGGCAGCCCAGGCAACAGCTCCGGCTCATGCAGCGCCGACAAACGGGAGTTGAGAAAGTTCGGCGCTTCGTGCTGCAGTCCCCGCGCGATCAGCACCTGGGCCATCAGCGGTGAAACGCGCAGATCGGCAGCTACCTGCCCGACCAGAGCGGCATCGTGAGGCAGAAACCGCCAGGTCCGAGGCATGCTCACTCCCTTACTGCAAACCGATTCGTCCGCCATGAACGAAGAAATGGCCGCCAACGACGCGGCTCAACAACTACTTCAATTCGCGCAGCCGAATATTCCGCAGCGCGGCCAGCGTGCGATACGAGGCGATGCCGAACGGCCGCGACGCATCAACTTCGCTGCGAATCGAGATCTTCTTGCCGGCGAGCGGCTGATTCACGATTTGCACTTTGTCGATCCAGGCTTCGATCCGAGCGTCGGTGACGCGGAGCCGGATTGTGTACCAGCGGCCGTTATCGAACTCGCGATACTTGGTCGTGGAGTTCTCCGACGCATCCAGACCGTCGATGCTGGAGAGGCCGCACACGCCGCCGCCCCAACCGCCGATGATCAGGCTGCACGGATCCTTTTTGACCGGAAACGTCAGTCCGCAGAAGAAGTCCGAGCCGTCGACGCGCTTCGCCTCGAGCGAGACTTCGTAATTGCCGTTGGGCACCGGCCGTTCGTAATTGACGCCGGTGAGGTCGTTGCCGACCCCCAGCAAGATTGCGCCGTCTTTGACCTCGACGTTTCCCTCCCCGCCAAACTCCGTCGATTTCCAACCCTTGAGCGTCTGCCCGTCAAAGAGCGACGTCCACTCGCTCTTGGTCCCGTTTTTTTCGCCCGGCGCCTTGGCCGCAGCTCCCGGGGCCGCAGGGGGAAGCTGTTTGTCCGGCTGCGATCCAGCCGGTGGATCCCCGGCGCGGAGCGATCCAGTCGCCAGGCCGACCAACAGCCACAGGGCGAAAATGGTCGCGGAACGGCCAACCCGTCCTGAATGAGAGCGCAACAGTGGGTTCATCAAGCGAATTATCCGCTCTCTTCGGATTGTTCCGCAAGCGCGGCAGAACCGGAATGTCACGGGCCGCCCGACCGCCAGCCGAACAGTCGCTCGCCGGCGGGGAATGTCGACCGGTCCGACCCACGTGAATGGGCGTAAGCTAGCCTTCACAGACGGGGCAGCGTTTCCGCTGCGCCTTCTTTGTCGGCCCATCTTCCCGCAAGATCCCCGGAGCTTTGCATGTTGCCGATCGCGACGCTGTTCGACACCCTCTTTCAATTCTGCGACCAGGCCGTCTCCGGCGGATACCTCGTCGCGGTGATGCTGATTTGTGCCCTGCAGTACATGTTCTACCTCTACAGCACGAACCGGTCGCGCGAGCTGAAAGACCGGCTGTGCCGGCAGATTGACGACGTCCAAAAAGATCTGCGCTCCGTCAGCCGCGATCGCACGCTGACTTCGCTCGAAAACCAGATCCTTCGCGAGTTCACCGGCGAGCTCGATCTGGATCGCACGCTCGAACAACTCATCATCCGCCTGGTCGACGGCGGCGATGGTTTTGCCGCGTACGTTCCGCTGGCGCTGGCTGACAATTCGATTCGCCACTCGCGCGGTCTTTCGGAACAATCGCGGACTGCCTTGGTTGTCGATGGCGAGCTGCTCAAACGCGTTGCCAGCGAGGGAGTGGCCGCCTTCCGCCGCAACGACCTCGCGGGAACGCGACTCTGCGAGAGCCTGTCGCCCGCCGACCGTCAGCGGTTCGACCGCCTGTTTATCGCGGGAATCGGCGACGCGGAGAGCCTGGCCGGCGTGATTGTGACGACGTCCCTCATTCCGCCCGGAATTCCGCTGGAGGAACAGGTGGAGCTCGTCCGTCGGCTGATGCGCAGCCTGTCGGGCATCGTCCGCCGCTCGACGGAGCTGGAAGTCCGCGATCAGCAGCTGCAATCGATCAACGAAATCATGGAACTGCGGGCGGTCACCGACCAGAAGCACGCGTCGCCGCTCGATATGGTCGAGGCGTTCGTCGACCGCCTCCGCGAAATGACCGGGGCCGAACGGGCCGTGCTGTTTCTGATTACGCCGGACGGTCGCGGCTCATACAAGCCGCTGTGCCGTTGCGGCGATCCGCTCCCGGCCGGCATTGTCCGCCGTCACGCCGAATTTGAGGCCATCCTGGCCGAGACGGCCATTTCGCGGAAAGCTCCCGAAACTCTGTACGAGTCGGAGTTGGCGCGAATGGGCGTTAACTCGCTGATTGGCGCGGCCATCATCGCTCCCGTCATCAGTCCCAACGGGATCGCGGGCGCCCTCTGCCTCACGCGCCAGACGAAGGAGCCGTTCGAGAACGTGCGGCCGCAACTGTTGGCCTGGTCCGCTCGCTATCTTTCGGAAACGCTGCTGAAGGTGCTGCATCAGGCCGTTTCCGAGTGGCATGCCCGTCACGATCCGCTCACCGACCTGTCGAACCGCCGCACGTTCGACAACGAGCTTTCGGCCGCACTGCGGCACGTCTCGTCGCAGGGCGGCCAGTGTGCCCTGCTGATGGTCGACATCGATCGCTTCAAGGGAGTCAACGACCGCTACGGACATCTGGTGGGCGACGAAGTGCTCCGCTGCGTGTCCCGGCTGCTGAAGGAAACCGTGTCGCGGCTGGCGACGCGAACCTCGGGACTGGCCGCCCGGTTCGGCGGCGAAGAGTTCGCCATCCTGTTGCCCGGCATTGCGGCGAACGATGCCGCCTGGGTTGCGGAAACGATCCGCTCGAGCGTCGAGGTGCTGCCCATTCATTCGCAGCAGGGCCAAATCAGCGTGACGGTGAGTATCGGGGTGGCCCTGGCTCCCGAGCATGGCCGGGCGTCCGAGGAACTGATCGCAGCGGCCGACGCGGCCCTCTACCAGGCAAAGGACACGGGCCGTAATCAGGTGATCATGGCCGGAGCCGCGGTGGCGAGCTAAGCGTCCGGCGAACAGGGCTTTGCGGAACGCGTGGGGGAGCCTGCGCCGGGGTCGGTCTTTGTCCCGGCGTTCGCCTCGGCAGAGCCCAATCACAGCACTTGTGTTGTGGCTGCGGGCTGACGAAAATCGAGCACTCTTTTTTGCTCGGTAGTTCCCAGAGAAATCGCCTGATGCAGTCCGTCATGCCGGCCGAAGACCTTCATAACCGGGGGATTGTGCACGGCGGCCGCACCATCGCCGTCATGCCGGCTTACAATGCCGAGCGCACGCTGAAGCGGACCGTCGAGGACATTCCGCCCGGGACCGTCGATCAGATCGTCGTGGTCGATGATTGCAGCCACGACAACACCGTGAAAGTGGCCCGAGAGTTGGGGCTGACGGTCATCGAGCACACGAAGAATCTCGGCTACGGCGGCAACCAGAAGACCTGTTATCGCCAGGCCCGCGACCTGGGCGCCGAGTTCATCGTGATGATCCACCCGGACTACCAGTACGACAGCCGGGTGATACCGATCGCCGTCGAGATTCTACGGCTGGGGATTTGCGACGTGGTGCTGGGCTCGCGGATTCGCACCCGCAAAGAAGCGCTCGACGGCGGGATGCCGACCTACAAATACATCTTCAACCGCTGGCTGACGATCATGGAAAACATGGCCCTGGGGCAGAACCTGGGCGATTTCCACAGCGGCTTTCGCGCGTACCGCCGGGAAGTGCTGGAGACGATTCCCTACGAGCGCAACAGCGACGACTTCGTCTTCGACAGCGAGTTTCTCGCGCAGGCCGTGCAGTTCGGCTTCAAGCTGGGGGACGTGCCCGTCCCCGTCCGTTACTTCGATGAAGCGTCGAGCATCAATTTTCGCCGCAGCGTCGTCTACGGCCTCGCGACGCTGAGCGTGCTCGTGAAGTTCTGGGCCAATCGACTGAAACTCTTCAAGAGCCCGCTCTTCAAGCCGAAGGCTCAGTGAGTTTTGCAGCCCGGCGCGGGCATTGAGCCAGACTGGATCGCGCCGACCGGATCGAGCGCCACCCTTCGCCCAAGTGTCACTTGTCGACGAGCGTTACTTCTCGCGGGGCAGGAAGCGGCCGCCGCTCATGAACATGCCGTTATCGCACGGCGCGCACCACTCGATCATCACGCGGTACTCGAACGTCCGCGAGTCGCCGGCCATCTTCACCGTGACTTCGCCTGGCGAAACCGCGCCACGATGCAGCATGCCGATACCCGTGCGGCTGATCTCGCGCGTCATGGCGTCGATCGTGTTGCCGCGGCGCGTGACGACCTCGGCCGGGACGGCCAGCTCCAGCCGCTCGATATCCCGCCGGTTATCGGTCTCCGGCTTGTGAATCCGTTCGAGGATGTCCTGCAGGTCTTTCAGCGTCGGGCGGCTCCAAGGATCGCTCATCTCATTTCTCCAAGGGCATCGTGAAATCGCGGGCTGCGCTTGAGGCGCCCGTCGGGCGATGCGTGGTGTGGGGCCTGGCCGGGGATGACAGAAACAGGGCGGTTTCGGCCTCGCACAAATATAGTGCACGGGCGGCGGAGGGCCGGGCGGAGCGGGCGGATTTCTCGGCCGCCGGTCGCGGCCGCGCGACAGTAACGTCAGCGCCTCGAGCGCGGCCACTCTCAGCGGCGGCACGGGCGGCAAAACCGGCACAAGCCAACCTCGTGGCGGCCGTCGTCAGTTCGCCTCGGACACGCCGCTGTGTCGCCAGCGCCGCCAGACGACGGCACTCATCGCCAATCCAATCACCATGCCGACCAGCAGCCCGGCTCGGGAGCCGGCCGGCCCCGGCTTGCTCGCAGCGTTGCCGGGGAGCGCCCCGCCCGAGGTCCCGACCGGATTGGCGACGCTCGGTCGAACTTCGTCCCCATCGGCCGGCATCGACGGCGCGGCGACCGAAAATTCGGCCGTCGAGACCGTGTGCTTACCGGCCGGCGCCGCCTGCGACTCATCCCAAAACGACGCGCTCTTACCTTCGGGCGACGGATCGGCTCGCTGGATCGACTTTTTCGCTGCGGGCGGAATTGGTTTCGCCGAGACCGCGGGAGCCGCGGTAGGCGGCGACTTCAGCGGCGAGGCCACCACATCACTCTGCGGCGACACACTGCTCGGAGCGTTCTCGTCTCCGGTGTAGCGCCCGTGGATCGACGCCGAGTCGTAGACCATCGAATCGGATCCGACGTGGCCGACGACGGCTTCGACATGCGAGGGCGACGTCGCGAAATTCTCGTGCTCGGCCCCGGCGCTGCCGCGCGATGCGTGACTCGGCACGGCCGCCTCAGACACGGCATGCGCCGGCGCGGCTGCATGTGACGCGGCCGCTCGCGACTCTCTCGGCCTCGCCTGCTTTACTATCTGCATCTCCACAGACGGTGCTGCCGATGCGTGGATCGACGCAGGTTGCTGCGATCGCGCCTCGGGCCCTTCCCAGGTCGTTTCCACCGAGACGTGGGACGCGGGTGCAGTCGTCACGGGGACTGGCGGCGCCGACACCGACGAAGGTTCGGCAGGCGAGACCTGAGGCGCGGCGGCGCTCGGCGAAACCGCGGGAGTTGAACTTCTTCTGCTTTCCCACGTGTCTTGAATCGACTTGGAGGGCGCGGTCGTGCCCGTGGGGTGCGGAGCTGGCGGTGACGGGGGCACGACGCAGGGGCGAGTCGACTCTTCGTGATGTAGCTCAACTTCGTACGGAGCGGCTGCTGCATCACCTGTCGGGAGCGACGGCGCAGCGTCCGTGGAGGCCGGCTCGACGACAGGACGGTCTTCCCGGTGCGGCGGTTCCTTCAACTCAGTGTCGAGGTCTTCGTCACCCAGACGAACTCCGATCCGCGGCCGCGACGGCACCGTGCTGTACGTCGACTTCGAGGGGGCAGTGGCATTCGGTACAAACGAGGCCGGTGGCTGGGGGGCAAGGGGCGACGCGGTGGTCGCGGAATTGCTGGATGTCGGGCCACCGGTCGAAGCGCGCGGCAGGACGGGTTCCGCCGGCAACGACGGATCGAAGGCATCGGATGGCGGAGCGCTCACCACGGTGGGCGGAGCGGCGGGAACGGTCGGCTGCTCAGTCGACGCCGACAGCGGAGCGCCTGGGTT